>Ga0307289_10000151_pt1 | contig 27262 bp, 28 predicted proteins | sample ER_DNA_143_FD_194483 | JGI IMG/M metagenome (GOLD analysis project Ga0307289, IMG submission 194483) | Bulk soil microbial communities from the East River watershed near Crested Butte, Colorado, United States - ER_DNA_143 | ecosystem: Environmental > Terrestrial > Soil > Floodplain | place...
TCGCACCCTTCGCGCCGGTCGAGCCCTTCGATCCCGTCGTGCCCTTCGAGCCCGTGGCGCCCTTCGCGCCCGTCGAGCCGCGGTCTCCCGTCGCGCCCTTGCCTCCGGTCGCGCCCTTGGAGCCGGTGGTTCCCTTCGATCCCGTGACGCCCTTCGCGCCGGTTGCACCCTTCGCGCCGGTCGAGCCCTTCGATCCCGTCGTGCCCTTCGAGCCCGTGGCGCCCTTCGCGCCCGTCGAGCCGCGGTCTCCCGTCGCGCCCTTGCCTCCGGTCGCGCCATTCGAGCCGGTCGAGCCCTTGGCCCCGGTGGCTCCCTTCGACCCGGTCGATCCCTTGGAGCCGGTCACGCCCTTCGCACCGGTGACGCCGCGTGCGCCGGTCGGCCCCTGCGATCCCGCAGGTCCCTGAATGCCCTGAACGCCCGTCGCGCCCTTCGCGCCGGTGGAACCCTTCGCTCCGGTTGCACCCTTCGTGCCGGTGGCACCCTTGGCGCCCGTCGTGCCCTTGGCGCCGGTCGAGCCCTTGCCTCCGGTTGCGCCCTTCGCGCCCGTCGCGCCCTTCGATCCTGTTGCTCCCTTGGCGCCCGTGGTGCCCTTCGAGCCGGTCGAGCCCTTGGCCCCGGTGACGCCCTTCGCGCCCGTTGCACCCTTGGCACCGGTCGGGCCCTTGGCGCCCGCCGGCCCCTGAGCGCCCGTTGCGCCCTTGGATCCGGTTGCGCCCTTCGAGCCGGTGGTGCCCTTCGCGCCCTGGACGCCGGTGGTTCCCTTGGAGCCCTTCGCGCCGGTAGCGCCCTTCCAGCCGGTCGCGCCCTTGGAGCCGGTCGCGCCCTTGTTGCCCTTTGCGCCCTGAAGACCGACCGGGCCGATCAGGCCCTGTAGTCCCTGGGGACCGGTCGCGCCGCGATCGCCCTTCGCCACGGCTGTGCCCGGGATCCCCTGGGGCCCGGTGGGCCCGGCAGGCCCGGTCGCGCCCGCGCGGCCCGGCAGGCCAGCGGGACCGACAGGCCCGCGCGGGCCGGCCGGTCCCCGCCGAAGCCTGGGGCGGCGCTTTCGAAGCGTGGAGTAGTCGTTGAGCGTCGACGACCCGCCCGAGGTCGGGGTCACCGGCGTGCGAGGAGGCCCCGACACGGTAGGCGCCTGGACGATCCGGGCAAGCCGGCTCGAGCTCGACCCGGTCGCTGCGGCACTGGCACCGTTCACGGTTGCCCGGGTGCCGCCCGTGCCGGGCTGGTTGCCGCGGCTCCGGCTCGAACCCTCCGTGGTGCTCCCGCTCCCGGCCTGCTCGTGCAGCACGACGGCCGAGAACGGCGCCTGACTGTGTGAGTGAAGGCTGGTGGGCGCGGCAGCGTCGCGCACCAGCACCACGCCGAGCAAGAGGCTCAGCGCAAGCGGCAGCAACGCCACCGAGGAGGCCCCGAGGAGCCTCCTCGTGAAACCGGGTGCGCCGGATCGACGCAAGGGATTGCGCACGCTCGCCACGGCTCCTACATCGGCCGCCGAAGACGGGAGACGGACGGAGTCCGGTGTGAAAACGGTATGACCGCCCTCCAGATCCCTGCAACGAGGGAGAGGCGGCTGCTCACGCGGCCAGTTCGTGCGCCGGAGCGCCAAGCTCGCGCTTCGACAGCGGCAGCTGCACGCGTACCGTCGTGCCGACGTCCTCGGCGCTTTCGAGCTCGATCCGGCCGCCGTGGTGCTCGACGATCGCCTTCGCGATCGCCAGGCCGAGGCCGGTCCCGGGCACTGCGTTCTCGGTCGCCCGCGAGCTGCGGAAGAAGCGCTCGAAGAGCTGCTCCTGCTCGTCCTCGGCCAGGCCGAGGCCCGTGTCCTCGACCTCGATCACGGCGGCGCCTTCGACAGCGCTCAGGCGGACCTCGACGCGCCCTCCGGCAGGAGTGAACTTCACCGCGTTGGAGACCAGGTTGTCGAGCACCTGCGCCAGCCGGGCGCGGTCGCCGCGCAGCTTCGGCAGTCGCGTCGTCTGCGAGGTGAGCTCGATTCCCTTCGCGGCCGCGACCGGGGAAGAGCTCTCCACGCACTCCATCACGACCTGCACGAGGTCCACGGGATGGGCCTCGAACGCGAGCTTGCCGGCGTCGACCTGGGCGAGGAAGAGCAGATCGCTGACGAGATCGAGCAGGCGGGCCGAGTTGCGGTCGACGATCGAGAGGAACCGGCGCTGGTCGACGCTGAGGCTGCGGTCTTCGAGCAAGAGATCGAGGTATCCGCGAATCGAGGTCAGCGGAGTCCGGAGCTCGTGCGAGACCAGTGAGATGAACTCGTCCTTCAGCGCGTCGAGCTCGCGCAGCCGCTCGTTCTGCTCGGTCAGCAGCCGCTGCACCGACTCGGCCTCGGCGCGGGCGCCGCGCTCGGCTTCGAGCAGCAGCCCGCGCTGGCGGTTCCGTTGCTCGAGCTCGCGCGTGACGCGGCGGAGAATCGGAAAGAGCGACGCGTAGAGAGCCAGCAGGGCGAGCGCGAGGATCAGCGCGAGCCGCCCGTGCGCGTCGCCGATGCTGACGGAGACCGCGCGGTAGTCCTGGTCGAGCTCGAGCGCCCCGATCGCCGACGGCGAGCGGTTGAGCCGGACCGGCACGCGCACGCGCAGGACCTTCAGGTTCTTTTGGCCGCGCCAGGTCGTCGTGCGGGTGACGTCGCGGTTGACCGAGCCGCCCAGCACGCGGCGCAGGTCGGTCATCCCCTTGACGCGCGTCCCGATCAGCTCATGGCGGGCCGAGTAGGTGACCGTTCCGTTCGGGCTGACGAGCCGTCCCCCGACGACGCCCGGGATCAGGATGCTCTTGCGAAAGAGCTCGTCCAGCGTCGCGCGCCTGGTGCCCGAGACCGGGGCCCTGAAGTCGGCGGCGCGGATGTGGCTGCTGAGGCTGTCCTCGGCCAGCGCTCGGGCCTGGCTCTCGACCGTGCGCTCGGCCCGGTCGGCCACCTCGCGGTTGACGAGCCAGGCGATCGCCAGACCTGCAGCCAGCAGGACGACTCCGGTGTAGAGAGCGAACCGCAGCACCAGTCGGTGCTGAGGCTCGATCGCTTCTGCCGGTGCCGAAACCTGCGCGGGATTTGGGAAACGCACCATCGTGCTCGCCGCGGTTCGAATCGGCAGCGGGCGGTGCGCGGGCTACGCCTTTATGACTTTCAAGCCACTATCACGACGCGCAAATCCCCCTGATGGGGGAGGGACTTCGAGGAAAACGGCCGCCTTGAGCGCCTCCGCAGGCGACGGGAAACCGGCACAATCAGCTGATGGCGACGACGGAGGACACGCGCGAGCTCGACGACAGCGGCCGCTGGCGGCGCGAACTCTACGACGCCGCGCCCGAGCGCCAGGGCGAGCTCTTCAGCACGATCTCCGGGCTCGAGAACGACCCGCTCTACACCCCCGAGGGAAGCCCGGTCGATTACGACCGCGACCTCGGCTACCCCGGCGCCTATCCCTTCACGCGCGGGGTCTACCCGTCCATGTATCGGGGTCGGCTCTGGACGATGCGGCAATTCGCGGGCTTCGGCACCGCCGAGGAGACGAACGAGCGCTTCCGCTACCTGCTCGAGCACGGACAGACGGGGCTCTCGACCGCCTTCGACATGCCGACCCTGATGGGCTACGACTCCGACCACGAGCGCTCGCTCGGCGAAGTTGGCCGGGAGGGCGTGGCGATCGACTCGCTGGCCGACGCCGAGACGCTCTTCGCCGGGATCCCGCTCGGCGACGTCTCGACCTCGATGACGATCAACGGGCCGGCAGCGATGCTACTCGCGTTCTACATCTGCGTCGCCGAGCAGCAGGGCGTCGCGCGCGGCGGGCTCCGGGGGACGATCCAGACGGACATCCTCAAGGAGTACATCGCCCAGAAGGAATGGATCTTCCCGCCCGAGCCGTCGATGCGGCTGGTGACGGACATGGTCGAGTTCTGCTCGAGCGAGCTCCCGCTCTGGCATCCGATCTCGATCTCCGGCTACCACATCCGCGAGGCCGGCTCGAACGCGAGCCAGGAGCTCGCCTTCACGCTTGCGAACGGCTTCGCCTACGTCGACGCGGCGATCGAGCGGGGGCTGGACGTCGACGAGTTCGCCCCGCGCCTCTCGTTCTTCTTCAACGCGCACCTCGACTTCTTCGAGGAGATCGCCAAGTACCGCGCCGCCCGGCGCATCTGGGCGCGCGAGCTGCGCGAGCGCTACGGCGCCAAGAACCCCCGCTCGTGGCTGATGCGCTTCCACACCCAGACCGCCGGTGTCTCGCTGACCGCGCAGCAGCCCGAGGTGAACATCGTGCGAACGGCGATCGAGGCTCTCTCGGCGGTGCTCGGCGGGACCCAGTCCCTGCATACGAACTCCTACGACGAGGCGCTCGCGCTGCCGACCGAGAACGCGGTCCGGCTCGCGCTCCGCACACAGCAGGTGATCGCCCACGAGACAGGAGTCGTGAACACGATCGACCCGCTCGGCGGGTCCTACTACCTCGAGGACCTGACCAACCGCCTCGAGGCCGAGGCGTACGACTACTTCGCGCGGATCGAACAGCTCGGGGGGGTGATCCCCGCGATCAAGGAGAACTTCTTCCAGCGCGAGATCGCCGAGGCGTCGTTCCGCTACCAGGCGGAGGTCGAGTCGAAGCAGCGGATCGTGGTCGGCGTCAACCGTTACGAGCTCGAGGACGAGGCGGAGATCGAGCTGCTACGCGTCGACCCGGCGCTCGAGCAGAAGCAGATCGACCGCGTGCAGGCCGTCCGCGCCGGCCGCGACTCGGCCGCCGTCGAGGCCTCCCTCGCGCGCCTGAAAGAGGCAGCTGGGCGCGAGGACGAGAACCTGATGCCGCTGCTGATCGAGGCCTCGCGCGCGTACGTCACGATGGGTGAGATGTGCGACGCCCTGCGCGAGGCGTGGGGCACCTGGCGCGAGACTCCCGTCTTCTAACATCCGGCTACGTTGAGCGTCTACACCTCTTGACCCCGATGAGCTCAGTTCAGACTGCGATCAATTCACCTCGTTTTCACCGCTACCTCTTGTGGGCGGGCGTCGTCGTGCTGGCGGCCGGCGCGCTGGCGCTCACGGTCAAGCTGGTGGGCGGCAGCGACAAGACGAGCGCAAAGCCGGACAAGGGCTTCCACCCGACGCTGCCGGCGAAGAGCACCCCGCTGAAGAACTCGGAGGGGATCACGATCAAGACGTACTCGCAGCTCGATCCCGAGACGCGCAAGGCGGTTTCGACGTTCATCGGCACCGCAGTCGCGCGCAAGCACGTCGAGGCTTCCTGGCCGGTCGTGGCTCCGGAGCTGCGTGCGGGCTACTCGCTGGCCCGCTGGAAGGCTGCGAAGGACCTCCCGGTCATCCCGTACCCGGGCGTGGACACAAAGCACGTCCAGTACTACCTCGATTACGCCACGACGAAGGAGATCCTCGTCGAGGTCGGCCTCGCCGGAAAGCCGGGCATCAGCACCAGGCCGGTCACCTTCCAGCTCGGCCTCATCCCGGTCGGCTCGCGCACCAACTATCACTGGCGCGTGAACTACTGGATGCCGCGCTGGACGCCGCCGGTCCCGACCGGCCAATAGCGCCGGCGACCACCCTCTTCTAGATCTCGATCTCCAGCCCGTCGTGGGCGAGCTCGAGCGAGTCCTCGAGCGGGCGCTCGAAGGGCCGGTGCGTGAGCAGCAGGCGCTTCGCGTTGGCGGCCTCGTAGGCCTCGACCGCCTCCTGGGCGCTGAGGTGGCCGCGCGTGCCACCCTCCGGGTTCGTCTTCAGCAGCGTCGCCTCGCAGACGAACAGGTCGGCGTCGCGGGCGATGTCGGTGAGGCTGTCGCTCGGCCCGGAGTCGCCCGAGTAGCCGACCACCGCCCCGTTCGCGCAGGCGCGGAAGCCGAAGGCGAGCAGCTGGTAGTGGAGGACGCGGTGGGGAGTGACCTCGAACCCGGACGCGGTCTGGAAGGTCTCGCCCTCGGCGTACTCCTTCAGCCGGAAGGCCTGCTCGAACATCTCGGGCTGGCCGAGCCTGCCGCCGATCGTGCAGAGCATCTCGCGGCCCTCCGGCGGCACCCAGAGCTCGGGCTGCTCGACGCCTTCACCGGGCCCGAGCGTCGATCCCCAGACCCAGGGCACGAGATCGCCCCAATGGTCGAGGTGCCAGTGCGTGATCGCGATCGTGTCCACCCGCGGCCACGCCTCGCGCTCGCGCAGCTTGGCAAGCACGCCCGGGCCGCAGTCGAGCAGCAGCCGTCCCGGGCCCTCCAGCAGGTAGCCGGACTGTGCGCCGCCGGGGTTCGGCCAGGCCGGAGAGCAGCCGACGACCGTCAGTTTCACGCTCATATACTCATTGTGGTGGCCAACAAGATCCGTGTCGTCATAGCGAAACCCGGCCTTGACGGGCACGACCGGGGGGCGAAGATCATCGCACGCGCACTCCGCGATGCAGGCATGGAGGTCATCTACACCGGATTGCACCAGACGCCGGAGCAGATCGTCGAGACCGCGATCCAGGAGGACGCCGACGCGGTCGGCATCTCGATCCTCTCCGGCGCGCACATGACGCTCGTGCCGCGCATCCTCGACGGGCTCCGCGACAACGGCGCCGAGGACGTGCTCGTCGTGCTCGGCGGGACGATCCCGAACGAGGACGCCGAGGAGCTGCAGCGCCAGGGCGTGGCGGCGGTGTTCACCCCGGGGGCGCCGACGAGCGAGATCGTCGAGTTCCTGCGCGGGAAGGTTCCGGCATAGCCGTTCGCGTCGACCGCGAAGGCGCGGTCGCGACCGTCATCGTCGACCGGCCCGAGGCGATGAACGCGCTCGACCGGCCGACGCTCGAGGAGCTGCGCGACCGCCTCGGCGAGCTTGCCGCGGACCCCGGGGTGGGCGTCGTATTGGTCACGGGCTCGGGCGACAAGGCCTTCGTCGCGGGCGCCGACATCAAGTACATGAGCGGTCTCGAGGTCGAGGAGGCCATGGCCTGGGGCGAGCTCGGGCACAACTGCGCAGAGCTGCTCGAGACGATGCCGAAGCCGACGATCGCGGCGATCAACGGCTTCGCCCTCGGCGGCGGCTGCGAGCTGGCGCTCGCCTGCGACCTGCGCTACGCGGCCTCGGCCGCGCGCCTTGGCCAGCCCGAGATCAACCTCGGGATCATTCCGGGCTGGGGCGGCACCCAGCGTCTCGCGCGCGCGACCACGCTCGGGGTTGCGAAGGAGCTCGTGCTCACCGGCCGGCTCGTGGGAGCGGAGGAGGCGCTGAGGCTCGGGCTGGTCAACGGCGTGCACGACCCGGTGCTCGAGAAGGCGCGCGAGGTGGCGGAGCTGCTCGCCTCGAAGAGCCCGGTCGCCCTAGCGGCGGCCAAGCGCGCGCTGAACCACGCGCTGCAGGGCGACCACGTCGACAACCTGCAGCGGGAAGCGGACGAGTTCGGTGGCCTGTTCGCCACCGAGGACGCGAAGGAAGGCCTCACCGCCTTCGCGGAAAAGCGCGAGCCGAAGTTCGTCGGCCGCTAACGCGTCGGCGCGAGGACCGAGACGAGCGAGGCGCTCAGCGCAAGGTCGTCGCCGCGCTGGGCCCGGAGCGTCGTCGGGGCCGCAGCCGTCCAGACGTCGAGCTGCTGCCCGACCTTCGCGTCGGTCAGGATCATTGCCGTGCCGTACGCGCCCAGCTTCGGAACGCGCTGCACCGTCGCATCCGCGGGCACGTTCACGAGCACCCGCCGCTTCAGCTTCGACTGGCGCTGCCGCATCGGCCACGCGCTCACCGCGGCGAGCCGGATCTGCACCGCTTCCTCGGTCACGGCGGCCACGGTCCCGCGGAGCTCGAGCGTGAAGGGCGCGCCCCTCGGCGCGGAGAACAGCAGCCGCGACGCGCGCTGGAGCCACGGGTACGGGTCGACCGCGCCCTTGCGGCCCGGGTGGAGCTCGAAATGCAGGTGCGGGTGGATCCCGTTCGCGTCGCCCGAGTCGCCGACGTACCCGACCGGCTGGCCGGCCACGACCTTCGCGCCGTCCTTGAGGCCCTTCGCGTATGCCGTCCCCGCGACGCACTTGCCGCGGTTGTCGTTCTTGAGTGTGCGGTCGTTGTTGAGGTGGATGTAGTAGTAGTCCGTGCCGCTCTGGCCGTGCAGGTAGAGCATGCAGCCGGCGTTCGCGGAGTGCGCCCAGAACTCGACCTTGCCCGCCTCGGCCGCGAGCGCGAGGCTGCGCTTCGGCGCCATCATGTCGATCCCCTGGTGCACTCCTCCGGCGCGAGCATCGCCGAAGTCGTCCACGTAGGTGACCGTCCCGAGCACCGGGAAGACGATCTTCTTCGGCGTGGCGGCGCCCGCTCCGGCCGCAAGGGCAAGGAGAGCGAGGACGAGAAAGAGGATTCCTCGGGCTGTCTTCCGGTGGCTGATCAGGTGGCTCCGGTCGGTCCGAAGGGCCGGACCCTAGCAGGGGCCCCCTCGGTAGAGTCCCGCGCGCATGAAGATCGCCGTTTGCGCCAAATACGTGCCCGAGGCCACCGCGGCCCGGCGGATCGACCCCGAGACGAAGCGGCTCGACCGCTCGGGGGAGGGCGCGCTGAACCAGTTCGACGTCAACGCGGTGGAAGAGGCACTGAAGGTCAAGGAAGCCGATTCCGGGGCGGATGCCAGCGAGGTCGTGATCGTGTCCGTCGGCCCGGAGCGTGCGCTGGAGGCGATGCGGCGGGCGCTTGCGATGGGCGCCGACCGGGTCGTATTGGTCTCGGACGAGGCCGCGGCGGGCTCCGACCTCGTCGCGACGAGCCGCGTGCTCGCGGCGGCGCTGGAGCGCGAAGGTGCTGACCTCGTCCTCTTCGGACAGCAGGCGAGTGACGGCGATGGCGCCGTCCTCTGGGCAGCCGTCGCCGACCGCCTGCAGCGGCCGCTGATCTCGCAGGTCGCGGAGCTGACACTCGCGGACGGCAAGGTGCGCGGCAAGCGCCAGACCGAGTACGGCTACGACGTGATCGAGGCGCCGCTGCCCGCGGTGATCGCGGTCTCGGATGCGATCAACGAGCCGCGCTACCCGTCGCTCAAGGGGATCATGGGCGCGAAGAAGAAGCCGCAGGAGACGGTCTCGCTCGCCGACCTGGGCGTGCCAGCCGAGGAGGCCGGCGAGCCGGGCTCCCGCACGACGGTGGAGGCGCTGGGCGACCCGCCCGCGCGCGGCGACACGGTCAAGATCGAGGACGACGGCTCGGCGGCGGAGAAGATCGTCGACTTCCTTCAGGAGCGCAAGGCTCTATGAAGCTCCTCGTCCTCCTCGAGGACCACGAGGGCCGGCTGCAGAAAGACTCGCTGGGCGTGCTCTCCAAGGCGGCCTCGCTCGGCGGCGAGGTCGAGGCGGTGCTGCTCGGCTCCGAGGTCGAGGGCCTCGCGGCCGACGCGGGCAAGTTCGGCGCACAGCGCGTGCACGTGCAGGACGACGTGCTGCTCGGCTCGCCGCTCCCGCAGCCGCGGGTGGACGCGCTCGAGACCCTGGTGCGCGACGGCGGCTTCGATGCCGTCCTGTTCGCGGCCAGCGTGCTCTCGGCCGACGTCGCGGCCGGCCTGGCCGCGCGGCTCGACGCCGGGCTCAACTACGACCTGACCGATCTCGCGGTCGAGGACGGCAAGCTCGTCGGCAAGCGGCCCGCGCTCGGCGACTCCGTCTACGTCGAGGTGGGGTGGAGCTCCGAGCCGCGGCTTGCGCTGGTCCGCTCCGGGACCTTTGAGCCGAAGGAGAGCGGCGGCTCCGCGGAGGTGGAGAAGTTCGAGGCGCGCTTCCAGGACTTCTCGCTGGCCGCGACGATGGTGGAGCAGGCGCACGAGGAGAGCGAGGGGCCGTCGATCGAGGACGCCGACGTGATCGTCGCCGGAGGCCGTGGCCTCGGCGCGCCGGAGGGGTTCGCGCAGGTGGAGGAGCTGGCCAAGGCGCTCGGTGGCGCGGTTGCCGCTACGCGCGCCGTCGTCGACGCGGGCTGGTACCCGTACGCGGCGCAGGTCGGGCAGACCGGCAAGACGGTCTCGCCGAAGCTCTACGTCGCGGTCGGGATCTCGGGCGCGATCCAGCACAAGGTCGGGATGCAGAGCTCCGGTCTGATCGTCGCCATCAACAAGGACCCGAACGCGCCGATCTTCGAGTACGCCGACCTCGGCGTCGTGGGCGACCTGAACGAGATCGTCCCGAAGCTGACCGAGCTCGTCCGAGCGCGCAAGGCCGCTTGAGGCCCTCGGACTACCCACCGTCGTTCTCGCCGGCCGAGTTCATCGCCGCTCCGGGCGAGGCCGAGATCGAGGTCGGCGTGCTGATCGTCGGCGCAGGGCCGGCGGGCCTCGCCTGCGCGATCAGGCTCGGGCAGCTGCTCGAGGGAGCGCCGGAGCTGGCCGAGCGCCTCGGCGACGTCCCTGTCGCGGTGCTGGAGAAGGGCAAGCAGCCCGGCTCGCACCTGCTCTCCGGCGCCGTCGTCAACCCGAGCTCGCTGCGCAAGCTGTTCGACGGCCGCGTCAAGACGAGCGACTTCCCGTTCTACGGGCGCGTCGAGCACGAGGCGGTCTACTTCCTCACCCCGAAGCGGGCGCTGCGGATCCCCAAGCCGCCGACGATGCGCAACCACGGGAACTTCGTGGCGTCACTCTCACAGCTCGGCCGCTGGCTCGCCGAGCAGGCCGAGGACGCCGGCGCGACGATTCTCCCCGAGACCACCGGCCACGCGCTGCTCGTCGGCGACGGGCGCGTCCGCGGCGTCCGCACGGGCGACCGCGGCCGCGGGAAAGGCGGGGAGGAGCTCGGCAACTTCGAGCCCGGCTCGGACGTGCACGCGCGGGTGACCGTGCTCGCCGAGGGGACGCAGGGGCACCTAACCGGGATCGCGCTCGACCGCTTCGGGCTCGAGGGCGAGAACCCGCAGGTCTGGGCGCTCGGCGTGAAGGAGGTCTGGAAGGTCGCGAAGCCGCTCGACCGCGTGATCCACACGCTGGGCTGGCCGCTGCGCGGCGGCGCGAAGTACCGCGAGTTCGGCGGCTCGTTCATCTACCCGATGGGCGAGGACCTGGTCACGGTCGGGATGGTGGTCGGCCTCGACTACCGCGACGTCGAGCTGTCCGTGCACGACGTGCTGCAGGAGTTGAAGACGCACAAGCTGGTGCGCAAGCTGCTCGAGGGCGGCGAGCGGGTCGCGTGGGGAGCCAAGACGATCCCGGAGGGCGGCTTCCTCTCGCTGCCGACGCGGCTGCACGCGCCGGGCCTGCTGATCGTCGGCGACGGGGCCGGCCTCGTGAACGTGCCGGCGCTGAAGGGCATCCACTACGCGGTCGAGTCGGGGCGGCTCGCGGCCGAAGCGGCCTTCGCTGCGCTCCAGCGAGGCGAGTCGCCGGGCCGGCGCGGTGCGCTCGCCGGCTACGACGCAGCGCTCGCGCAGAGCTTCGTCTGGCGCGACCTGAAGCAGGTGCGCAACATGCGGCCGGCTTTCGGGCGCGGGCTCTTGATCGGGGGTGCGATGGCCGGCGCGATGACGGTGACCCGCGGCGCCGTCCCCCCGGGGAACGCGCGCACCGAGCGCGACGCCGACCACGAGCTGATCCGAACCGACCGGGCGAAGCGCTACCCGGCGCCCGACGGGAAGCTCACCTTCGACAAGCTCTCTTCGGTCTTCCTCTCCGGGAACCAGACTCGGGACGACGCGCCCAATCACCTGCGCGTGCGGGACCGCGTTGCGCCGGAGGTGGCCGAGCTCTGGAAGCGCATGTGCCCCGCGGCCGTGTACGACGTCGGCGAAGAGGCAGGCGACGGCGACGTGCACGTCGCGGTGACGCCCTCCAACTGCGTGCAGTGCGGAGCGATCACGGCCAAGGGCGGCCGCCTGACCCCTCCAGAGGGCGGCGCAGGGCCCGAGTACAAGCTCACGTAGATGCTTGCGCCCGACCCCGTGCTGGAGCTCGCCGACGTCGAGGCCGCGCGCGAGCGGATCGCGGGACGGCTGCACCGCACGCCCACCTTCGGCTCGGCGACGCTGAGCGAGCGGGCCGGGGCGGAGGTCCACCTCAAGGCCGAGCTCTTCCAGAAGACGGGCTCGTTCAAGCCGCGCGGCGTGCTGAACAAGCTCGCGCAGCTCTCCGACGAGGAGAAGCGCCGCGGCGTGATCTCGATCTCCGCCGGCAACCACGCGCAGGCGCTCGCGTATGCCTCCGCGCAGGAAGGGATCGACGCCCTGGTCGTGATGTGGCAGACCGCGAGCCCGCTCAAGGTCGAGGCCGCGCGCGGCTACGGCGCGACGATCGACACCGAGTCGCCCGACATCCCGGCCGCCTTCGAGCGCCTCGAGCAGCTGAGAGAGTCGACCGGCCGCACGCTCGTCCACCCGTACGACGACCCGGCCGTGATGGCGGGCCAGGGGACCGTCGGCCTCGAGCTGCTCGAGGACGTCCCGGATCCGGACGTCGTGCTCGTGCCCGTCGGCGGGGGCGGCCTGATCTCCGGGATCGCAACCGCGGTGAAGGGCCGCAACCCGGCCACCCGCATCGTTGCCGTCGAGCCGGAGCGTTCGCGCGCGTTGCACGAGAGCCTGAAGGCGCGGGAGCCGGTCACCGTCGAGGCCGGCTCGATCGCCGACGGCCTGAACGGCCCCTACGCAGGCGCGAACTGCGTGCGGCAGTGCCTCGCGCTCGGGATCGAGTCGGTGCTCGTCACCGAGGAGGAGCTCGAGGACGCCTTCCGTTTCTTGTACACGCGCGCGAAGCTCGCGCCCGAGGTCGCCGGCGCCGCCACGACGGCGGCGCTACTCGCCCACAAAGCGGGCGTAGAACCGGGCCAGAGGGTCGTCGCGGTGGTCTCGGGCGGCAACGTGGCCACCCAAACCGCCGCTGCTATCCTGGCCGGAGAATGAAGACCGAGATCCATCCCGAGTACGTCCTCGCACACGTTCACTGCGCCTGCGGGAACGAGTTCCAGACGCGCTCCACCAAACCGGAGCTGCACGTCGAGGTGTGCTCGAACTGCCACCCGTTCTACACGGGCAAGCAGAAGCTGATGGACAGCGGCGGCCGCGTGGAGCGGTTCCAGCGCCGCCTCGAGAAGGCCGGCCGCAAGGCCTAAACAGGTATGAGCGCCCCGATCGGCGGGCAAGCCGTCCTCGAGGGCGTGATGATGCGCGGCCCTTCGAACTGGGCCGTCGCCGTCCGCAAGCCGGACGGGCAGATCGCCGAGGTCTGCCGGCCGATCGAGTCGGTCATGAAGCGGCACTGGTTCTTCCGGCTGCCCGTCGTCCGCGGCATCGTCGCCCTCGGCGAGTCGCTCGCGATCGGCTTCCGCGCCCTCTCGATCTCGGCCCAGTACGCGGCGCAGGAGGAAGGCTCGGACGGCCAGGCCGAGGTCGACACGGAGCTCTCCCGCGGCGCGCTCGTCTTCGCCTTCGCCGTGGCGATCGCCTTCGCGGTGCTGCTCTTCAAGGTCACGCCGGCGCTGATCACGAACTGGCTGCCGATAGAGACCACGGGCTATTTCGTGATCGTCGAGGGCTTGATCCGCGTCACGCTGTTCATCCTCTATCTCTGCCTGATCTCGCTCCTGCCCGACCTGCGGCGCGTCTTCCAGTACCACGCCGCCGAGCACAAGGCGATCAACGCGTACGAGGCCGGAGAGGAGCTGAAGCCGGAGATCGTCCAGCGCTTTAGCCTCATCCACCCGCGTTGCGGGACGGCGTTTCTGCTCTGGGTGATGGTGATTGCGATCTTCGTGTTCGCCTTTTTCGGGCGGCCGGTTTGGTACTGGCTGATCGCCTCGAGGATCCTGCTCCTGCCGGTGATCGCCGGGATCGCCTACGAGCTGATCCGCTTCGCCGGGAAGCACACCGATAACCGTTTCCTGATGACGTTGCTCGCGCCCGGCCTCTGGCTCCAGCGGCTGACGACCCGCGAGCCCACGCTCGACCAGCTCGAAGTCTCGATCCGCGCCCTCCGTGAGGTGCTCGCGCTCGAGGGTCGCGAGGACCGGAAGGCCGCCGAGCGCGTCGAGATCATGGCCTAGCGCAGTCCCTCGCCCGGGTGTTGCGCAGACCCGGGTCCTTTCGTAACGTGATGTAAGTAGGGATCGCGACACAGGGGGCCGCCGATGCCCGCTCCGCGTCTGCGGCGATCACCAAACGGCTGCAGCCTCTCGCAGCCCTCCTCGGCGCATTAACGTCGGATTTCGCCTGCGGCGAATCTGGTCATCGCCGCCCGTCGCAATCGCAGCGGGCGAAACAAGGGAGAGAGATGAGACGCAAGACACGAACCCGCCGCATCGCGCTCGGGATCCTGGCGGCGACAGCGCTCGCGCTGGCCGTCGGGCTGGGCGTAGCCGCGGCCGCACCGGGCGTCGTTCCGTCATCGGTGACGGCGACGCTCAACCCGGGCGACCACATCACCGTCGCAAAGGTGGTGCACACGCAAGCGATCCCGCCGAAGCCGGACATCTACGTGCTCTCGGACTCGACCGGGAGCATGGGCGACGCGATCGCCAACGTGCAGGCGAATGCGGGGGCGATCATGTCCACCGTGAACGGCAGCACGACCGGCGCGATGTTCGGAGCGGGCGACTACAAGGACTTCCAGAGGCCGCAGCTCGACCCGTACGTCTTCCAGAACGGCGCCTCGATCGGGACCGCCGCAGCCGCGACCGTTGCGATCAACGCCTGGACGGCACCGGCGGGCTCGGGGCACGACGGCCCGGAAGGGCAGCTCTTCGCCCTCCACAAGCTCGCCACGGACCCGACGATCGGGTTCCGCAGCGACTCGACCAGGGTCGTCGTCTGGTTCGGTGACGCGCCTGGTCACGATCCGGTCTGCACCGGTTTCACCGGGCTCGCCTCCAACCTGACCACGGCCTCGGTGGCCGCGGAGCTCGCGGCCGCGAACATCCGCGTGATCGCGGTCTCGCTCAACACCGGCGGCTACGCCAACGGGCTGAACGACAACCAGCTCTTCGGCGGCTTCGAGGCCGACTACGACGCGACCTGCGGGCCGCCGGGCTCGGTCTCCGGCGAGGCGACCACGATCATCAACGCGACCGGTGGCCAGCTCTTTACCGTCAACGACCCGAACCAGGTCTCCGACGCGATCCTCGCGGGCCTGCAGAACCTGCCGGTCACGGTGACACCGTCGCCGACGTGCGACGCGGGCCTGACGGCGACCTACAACGTGCCGAGCGTGACCGTCACGAGCGGCGACGACGCGAACTTCGTCGAGACGCTCACCGTCGATCCGTCCAACCCGGGCGGGACGACGCTCCACTGCACGGTCGCGTTCCTGCAGAACGGCCAGCTGTCGGGGCCGGAGTTCCAGCAGTCCGTCGCGATCACGGTCAACGGCGCTGACCTGGCCGTCGTGAAGACGGGGCCCAGCCTCGTCACCGAGGGCGACACCTACACGTACCACCTGACCGCGACCAACAACGGTCCGGCGGCTGCAACGGGCGTGGTGGTGAAGGACACGCTGCCCTCGCGCACGACGTTCGTCTCCGCGAGCGCGGGCTGCACGCACGCCGCGGGGGTGGTCACCTGCACGGTCGGGAACCTCGCCCCCGGGGCGTCGCAGAGCTTCGACGTCACGGTCACGGCCGGAAGCGCCGGCTCGACGCTCACGAACACCGCGATCGTCTCCGGCAACCAGTTCGACCCGGTGGGCGGCAACAACCAGTCCACCGTCGTGACGACGCTCAACCACAACCCGATCTGCAGCACCGTGACCGGTGGCCCGAACCTGTGGCCGCCCAATCACAAGCTGCACCTGAACACGCTGACCGGGGCAACCGACCCGGACGGCAACCCGATCACCACCAGCGTCACCGGTGTCACCCAGGACGAGCCGCTGAACGGGGCTCGGCGACGGCGACACCTCGCCGGACGCGCTGCCTGCGGCGGGAACGAACCAGGTCTGGCTGCGCGCAGAGCGCAGCGGGACCGGCGATGGCCGCGTCTACCGGATCGCCTTCGAGGTCACTGACGGCCTCGGCGGGAGCTGCACCGGAGTCGCGACCGTCGGCGTGCCGCACGACCAGGGCGCGCACTCGACCCCGATCGACTCGGGCGGCGTCTTCGTCGACTTCTAGACCAGGCGCAGAGGGGGCTCGGCTCGCGAGGGCCGGGCCCCCACGGCGCTAACCTTGGCCGCATGGCCGAGTTCGCCCAGCTCGTAGACGAGGTCGAGCGCTCCTACCGCGAGACGCAGGAGCGGCTGAGCGACCCCGACGTTTACAACGACCACCGCGAAGCCGCGGAGGTCGGACGGCGCGCGAAGGAGCTCGAGGGCCCGGCGCGACTGGCGGAGAGGTGGCGAGACCTGCACGACGACCTCGAGGCGGCGCGCAACGACGGCGACCTGAAGGAGATGGTGCCCGAGCTCGAGGAGCAGCTCGCGAGCCTCGAGGAGGAGCTCAAGCTCGCGCTCGTCGAGACCGACCCGGCCGACCGCAAGGACGTGATCGTCGAGATCCGCCAGGGCGTCGGCGGGGACGAGGCCGCGCACTGGGCAGCTGATCTCTTCCGCATGCTCACGCGCTACGCGGAGCGGCGCGGCTTCAGCGTCGAGCAGCTCGAGGCGAGCGGGAACGAGTCCGGCGGCTTCAAGGAGGTCGTCTTCGCGGTCAAGGGCGACGGGGCGTACTCGGTCTTCAAGTGGGAGGCCGGCACCCACCGCGTCCAGCGCGTGCCCGAGACCGAGTCGCAGGGCCGGATCCACACCTCCACCGCCACCGTGGCCGCGATGCCAGAGGCGGAGGAGGTCGAGGTCGAGCTTGACCAGAACGACCTCAAGATCGACGTCTACCGCTCGACGGGGCCTGGCGGCCAGAGCGTGAACACCACCGACTCTGCCGTGCGCATCACCCACGTGCCGACCGGGATCGTGGTCGCGATGCAGGACGAGAAGTCGCAGCTTCAGAACAAGACGAAGGCGCTGCGCGTCCTCCGCGCGCGGCTCTACGAGGCCGAGCGGGAGCGCCAGCAGGCCGAGCAAGCCGAGGCGCGCCGCTCGCAGATCGGCTCGGGTCAGCGGGCCGAGAAGATCCGCACCTACAACTTCGCCGAGAACCGGGTGACCGACCACCGCGTACACCTGACCGTGCACCGGCTCGACAAGATCCTCGAGGGGGAGCTGGACGAGTTCACGGAGGCCCTGGCCGCCGAAGAGCGGCGGCGCGCGCTCGAGACTGCGCAGGCGTGACCCTCGGCGGAGCGCTTGCCCGGGCGACCTCGCGGCTCGCCGAAGCCGGGGTGGAGTCCGCCCGGCTCGAGGCCGAGCTCCTGCTGGCGAAGGCCTGCGACGACTGCGCCCGCGCGCTGCTCTACGCGGAACTTGACCGCGAGCTGAACGCGGAGCAGGAGGCAGCCTTCGACGCCAACGTCGTGAGGCGCGAGAAGCGCGAGCCGCTCGCCTACATCCTGGGCGAGTGGGGCTTCAGGCGGCTGACGCTGAAGACCGACCGGCGCGCGCTGATCCCGCGACCCGAGACGGAGGTCGTCGTCGAACGGGCGCTCGAGCACATCCGCGGCCTCGAGGAGCCGAAGGTGCTCGACGTGGGCACCGGCACGGGAGCGATCGCGCTTGCGATCGCAGACGAGGTGCCGACGGCGCGCGTCACCGCCGTCGACGTCTCGCCGGATGCCCTCGCGCTCGCGCGCGAGAACCTGGACGTGACCGGCGTGAACGGCCGGGTCCGGCTCGTCGAGCACGATCTCACCAGCGGCCTTGGCAAGCACGACTTCGACCTGGTGGTCTCGAATCCGCCCTACGTCGAGCCCGAAGAGCTGCCGACGCTGCAGCCGGAGGTGCGCGACTGGGAGCCCCACGTCGCGCTCGTCGCGCCCGGGGCCACGGAGCAGCTCGCGCGGGCGGCGACCGAGGCCCTGCGGCCCGGCGGCTGGCTCGTGCTCGAGACCGCGTGCGGAGCCGGCGAGCGGGTGGAGCGCCTGCTTTCGGAAATCGGCTTCGACGACGTTACGATCACTCCGGATCTGGCCGGTAGGGATCGGGTTGCGGAGGGTCGATGGGCAGGCTGACGACACAGGACGGGCGCACGCTGGCCTACGAGCGGACCGGGAGCGGGCCGACGCTGGTCTGTCACCCCGGCGGCCCCGGCTTCTCCTCGCGTTACCTGGCGAACATGGGCGGGCTCGACGCCGACCTCGAGCTCGTGCTCGTCGATCCGCGTGGGACGGGCGGCTCCGATCCGGCGCTCGACCCGAGCGGCTACGCGATCGACGACTACGCCTCCGACCTCGAGGAGCTGCGCGAGCACCTCGGGCTCGAGCGGCTGCTCCTGCTCGGCCACTCGCACGGCGGGGTCGCCGCGATCGCCTACGCGGCGCGCTTCCCGGACCGGGTCGAGCGCCTGATCCTCGCCAGCACGCTGCCGCGTCACGGGCCCGACCAGGAGGCCGCGATGCAGGCGGCGCTCGAGCAGCGCACCGGCGAGCCCTGGTACGACGATGCGCGCGCGGCGCTGGAGACCGAACTGACCGGCGACTTCGCGGACGGCCGGGAGCTGATGGACCTGGTGCTGCGGATGATGCCGTTCTACCTCGCGAGCTACGGCGACGAGGAACGCGCCTATATCGAGTCGATGAAGGGCGAGGAGCTCTGCGTCGACGCGACGAAGATGTGGGAGACGCAGATCTGGGAGCACTTCGACCTCCGCTCGCTTCTACCGAGCCTGACGATGCCGACGCTCGTGATCACCGGCGAGAAGGACTTCATCACCGGCCCCGCCTGCGCCGCCGAGCTCAGCGAGGGGATCCCGCAGCCCGAGACGGTTGTTCTCGAGGGAGTCGGGCACATGATCTTCGTGGAAGGCCCCGACCAGTTCCGCGAAGCCGTGCTCTCGTTCCTCGGCGTCGGGGCACGAGCCTGATCGAGCAGGCGGTCGAGGCGATCCGGGACGGCCGGCCGGTGGTGCTGCCCACCGACACCGTCTACGGCCTCTGCGCGGACCCGCACCACGAGGCGTCCACGCGCGAGATCTACCGTATGAAGGGTCGCCCGCCGGAGCAGCCGACGGCGCTGCTGGCGAAGGACGTCGAGCTCCTGTTCGAGCTCGTCCCGGAGCTGCGTGACCAAGCGGGAACGCTCGTGCGCGCGCTCCTGCCGGGGCCGTTCACGTTGATCCTGCCGAACCCGGGTCAGCGCTACCGCTGGCTCACGGGCTCGACGCCCGAGCAGATCGGCGTGCGCGTGCCGGAGCTGACCGGGCCCGGAGCCGAGGTGCTGGAGCAGGTGGGCGCGGTCGTCGCCACGAGCGCGAACCTGCACGGCGGTCCAGAGCCGCGGCGGCTGGAGGACGTGCCGGTGGAGATCCGCGCCGGCGCTGCAGCCGTGCTCGACGGCGGCGAGCTCCCTGGCACCCCGTCCACCGTGCTCGACCTGACCGGCGAGGAGCCGCGGGTCATCCGGGAGGGAACAGTTCCGGCCGTTGAGGCGATCGAACGGGCCCTCGCGGCCGCCGCCGGCAGGTAGCGCGAGTACCATCCACGGCGTGGCGGTAGCGCAGGAGACCGTGCAGCATCTCCGTACCGCCGGGCTCGCCGAGATCGACCCGGCCATCGCCGAGTTGCTCGGCCGCGAGCTCGAGCGGCAGCGGGGGCAGATCGAGCTGATCGCCTCCGAGAACTTCACCTGGCCGTCCGTGCTCGAGGCGGTCGGGTCGGTGCCGACGAACAAGTACGCCGAGGGCTACCCGGGGCGCCGCTACTACGGCGGCTGCGAGGTCGTCGACGAGATCGAGCAGACCGCGATCGATCGCGCAAAGGAGCTGTTCGGCGCCGAGCACGCGAACGTGCAGCCCCACGCGGGCGCGCAGACGAACATGGCGGTCTACATGGCCTCGCTCCAGCCGGGCGACACGATCCTCTCGCTCGAGCTCTCCCACGGCGGCCACCTCACGCACGGGCTCAAGGTCAATTTCTCCGGGCGGCTCTACACGATCGTCCACTACGGCGTCTCGCGCGAGACGAACGTGGTCGACTACGACGAGGTGCTCGCGCTGGCCAAGCAGCACAAGCCGAAGCTGATCGTCTGCGGCGGCTCCGCGTATCCGCGCACTGTCGAGACCGACCGCTTCCGCGAGATCGCGGACGAAGTCGGCGCCTTGCTCCTCTGCGACATGGCCCATTTCGCCGGGCTCGTCGCGGCCGGGCTGCATCCGAATCCGGTCAAGGACTGCCACTTCGTCACCTCGACGACCCACAAGACGCTCGCCGGCCCCCGGGCCGGATTCATCCTCTGCGGGGAGGAGCACGCGCAGGCGGTCGACCGCGCCGTCTTTCCCGGGATGCAGGGCGGGCCGCTCGTGCACACGATCGCGGCCAAGGCGACCTGCTTCCGCATCGCTGCGACCGAGGCCTTCCGCGAGTACCAGACGCAGGTGCGCGCCAACGCCGACACGCTCGCGGTGAGCCTGCAGGAGGGCGGGCTCGACGTGCTCACCGGCGGCACCGACACCCACCTGCTGCAGGTCGACTTGCGCTCGACCGAGTGGAGCGGCAAGGACGCCGAGGAACGGCTCGCCGAGGTGAAGCTGACGGTCAACCGGAACACGGTCCCCTTCGACGAGCGGCCGCCGACTGTCGCCTCGGGGATCCGGATCGGCACCCCCGCGGCGACGATGCGCGGCTTCGACGAGGACGACTTCCGCGAGGTCGGCGCGGTCATCTGCGGCGCCCTCGCCGACGGGGCGGACGTTACGGCGCTGGCCGCGCGGGTCGACGTGCTCTGCGAGCGGCGTCCGCTGTACCCGGGCTTCCGCGGCTTCACGACCTACGTGACGTGACCGAGACGCTGTCCGGCGTGACCGTCGTCACGCACCCGCTCGTCCAGCACAAGCTCTCGTACCTGCGCGACAAGGACACGCCGACCGTCCACTTCCGCAAGGTCGCCAACGAGGTCACGCTGCTGCTCACCTACGAGGCGACGAAGGACTTCCCGACCGAGACGGTCGAGGTCGAGACGCCGCTCGAGCGCACCGAGGTGCAGCGGATCGCGGGCAAGAAGGTGGCGGTCTGCCCGGTGCTGCGCGCCGGCCTGGGGATGCTGGACGGCGTGCTCTCGCTCGTGTCCAGCGCGAGGGTCGGGTTCATCGGCCTCTACCGGGACGAGGAGACGCTGCAGCCGGTCGAGTACTACGTGAAGCTGCCCGAGCTCGGCGACGGCGAGCGCGACGCGATCGTGCTCGACCCGATGCTCGCCACCGGCCGCTCCAGCGCTGCTGCCGTCGCGGCCGTCAAGAACGCCGGCGCGCGCTCGGTGACGCTCGTCTGCCTGGTCGCCGCGCCCGAAGGGATCGAGCACCTCCGCGAGGAACACCCCGACGTGCGGGTCGTCACCGCCTCGATCGACCGCGGGTTGGACGAGCGGGGCTACATCGTCCCGGGCCTCGGCGACGCCGGGGACCGCCTCTACGGGACGAAGTAGTGGTCTGGAACACGCTTACCGACCACCTCGAGGTGCTCTACGGGGCCGTCCTCGCGCTCGCGATTGTGGTGCTGATGACGCCGGCCGTCGGTGGGATGGCGAGGCTGATCGGCGCCGTCGACCGGCCCGGCGCGCGGCGCGTCAACCGCAGCACCGTGCCGCGGCTCGGTGGGCTCGCCCTCTTCTTCGGGATCTTCGTGCCGGCGCTGGCGTTCCTGCCGCTCGGCCGCGAGACGAAGGGGCTGCTCCTCGGAATGGCGGTCGCGACCACGGTCGGCGCGATCGACGACTTCCGCGGCCTCGTCTGGTGGGAGAAGCTCGGCGGCCAGATCGCGGCCGCGGCGATCCCGACCGGCTTCGGGATCTGGGTGCACCGCTTCACCTTCCCACTGGTCGGCGTGCACGCGCTGCCCGAGTGGGTGGGCATCCCGCTGACCGTGCTCTGGATCGTGGCGATCATGAACATGGTCAACTTCCTCGACGGCCTCGACGGGCTGGCTGCCGGGGTCTGTGCCATCTCCGGCTTCACCTTCTGCGTGATCGCGCTCTCGCTGGGGCGCCCGGAGCCCGCGATCCTGGCCGCGATCGTGCTCGGCGCCTGCCTCGGATTCCTGCGTCACAACTTCTACCCGGCGCGGATCTTCATGGGCGACTCCGGTGCGCTGCTGCTCGGGTTCACGCTCGGGGCGCTTGCCGTTCAGGGGCTTTTGAAGACGGCTGCGGTCGCAACACTGCTGTTCCCGCTGCTCGTGCTGGCGGTGCCGATCATCGACACCTCGTTCGTCGTCGCCAAGCGGATCAAGTACGGCCAGCCGGTCTACGCGGCCGACCAGACGCACCTGCACCACCGCTTCCTGAACATCGGCTTCTCGGAGCGCCGCGCCGCCCTCACGCTGTGGGCCTGGTGCGCACTGCTCGCTGGCGCCGCGCTGGCAACGCGCTTCATCCACCCGCATGCGCACGGTGTCTGGCACACCTGGTCGACGGTTGCCGTCGCCGTGATCGGCGCGGTCGCCCTTGGCGCCTCGATCTACATGGTCTACCTGCTCGAGATCGTGAAGCTCGCCAACCCGCGCATCCGCCGCCGCGAGCAGGAAGCGCGCGAGGCGGCCGCGCGCCGCACCGCCTAGCGCGAGAGGAAGTCCTCGAGCAGAGCCGCGTAGCCGGGCGCCCGCGGGATGCTGTGGCCGGCGCCCGGGAGGACAGCGCGCTCCGCGCCGAGGCGCTGCTCGAGCACGTCGCACACGGCGTCGAACGCGGGGTGGTGCGCTCCCGACACGACGAGCTTCGGGAAGGGCGTTGCCGCGAGCTCGTCGAGCGGGATCACCGCCTCCAGCGGCGACCGCTCGGCGATCGTCGCGCGGATGCTCTGCTCGGCGTCCGGGGGCAGCGGATCCGGCAGCTCCGCGTTGCTGCCGACCAGCTCGAGGAAGCCGGCCGCGAACTCGCGCGGCTCTCGCACGGTCCGTTGGACGTGGTCGAGCTGCTCCACGAGCCGCTCGACGTCCGGGTTCCCGGGCGCCAGCGCGAAGGCGGGCGGCTCGCTGACGGCCAGCGAGAGCACGGCCTCGCGGCGCCGGGCTGCCATCAGCAGCGCGATCAGGCCGCCGTACGAATGGCCCACGAGGTGGGCTCCGTCTCGGAGGAGGGGCGCCAGCTCCTCGGCCTGCTCGTCGAAGTCGATTCGCTCGAGCAGCGGCCCGGGTGGGTAGCCGCCGCGGTTCGGCGCCACGAGCTCGAACCGGTCGGAGAGCCCCTGCACCGGCGCCCACGCGCTCGCGGCGTTGCCACCGCTGCCGTGGATCAAGACGACGCGCACCCGGATGATCCTAACCGTGAAACAAAGTCCGGCGAAAACGAGGCGGTTGAGCCGATTTCCGGTGTCACAAGGTTTGTTATGCTCGCCCCGATGGAGCCCAGTCCCCGTTCGACCTTCGAGCCGGCCGGAGCTGGCGCACTCCTCGGGGGCGTGACCGCCGCAAGCGTTGGAGTGGGCGCGCTCGTGGGCTGGGCGGCAGGCTCGGTCGGCCTCGGCATCCTCGGCGGAGCCTTCGTCGGTGTGCCGGCCGGCGTTTTCGCCGTCTACAAGCGCTACCGGAACGTCCTTTGACGCGCGTCGGCATCCTCGGAGCTCCGCGGCCGCTGCCGCGGCACGGCTGGCTCCCCGCGGGCGCAGGGGCGCTCGTGATCGCGATCACCCTGCCACTCTTCCTGGTCACGGGCTGGCCGCTCACCGGCTGGGCCGTCGCCGCGCTCCTCTGGGTGGGTGCGCAGGCGCTCGGCCTCTTGCTCGGCCGGTTGAAGCCGTCGCCGGATAACCTCGCCGCCTCCGGGGTACTGGCCTTCGGCATGATGATCAAGCTGCTGGCGGTGCTCGCCGTTCTCCTCGCCCTGGTCGCGTCCGATCGCGACGCGGGCCTGGCCGCGGCGCTCGTCTACGGCGCGGCCTACACGGCCGAGCTCGCGTTCTCGGTGCTCGGCTACTACTCGCAGGAGCCGCGGGCATGAAACGCGCCCTGCTGGCAGCGAGCGTGTTCGCCCTGAGCCTGCCCACGCAGGCTTTCGCGCGCGGCGAGTTCGACCCGACGACCGAGTTCGAGCAGCACGAGTGGATCTCGATCCACCTCGGTCCGCTGAACCTGTCGATCACGAAGGCGGTCGTCTACCTGCTCCTCGCGACCGTGCTGACGATCCTGGTCGGTCTCGTCCTGATGCGGGGCAAAACGCTCAATCGCCGGCAGACGGTCGGCGAGCAGATCTACGAGATCGCCCAGGTGCAGATCGCCGAGCAGGGCCTGCCCGCTAAGGCGATCGGCCGCTGGTTCCCGTACGTGGCGACGCTGCTGCTGTTCATCTTCGTCGTGAACCTGATCGGGTTCATCCCGCTGCCGCTCACGGGCGAGACCTGGCACGGCTTCCCCGTCTGGGGCATCTACGCCGCCACCTCGTCGCTCTCGGTGACGCTCGCGCTCGCGATCCTGACCTTCGTGTTCACGCACGTCGAGGGCATTCGCTGGAACGGCCCGATCCGCTACTTCAAGAGCTGGATCCCCGAAGCGCCAAGGGCGCTGCTGCTGCTGATCGTGCCGCTGGAGATCATCGGCCAGTTCATGCGACTGCTCTCGCTGAGCGTCCGTCTCTTCGCCAACATGCTCGCCGGCCACATCCTGATCCTGACCTTCATCGGCCTGATGTTCATCCTCGAGAGCATCTACCTCGCACCGCTCGTGCTTCCCGTCGCCACGGTCTTCTACCTCTTCGAGGTGATCATCGTGGTCGGCATCCAGGCGTTCATCTTCGCCGCCCTGTCCGCCATCTACATCGGCTCAGCCATCGAGCCTGAGCACTAAGGAGGTTCCTCGTGCTTGGAACTGTTCTCGCCGCGACGAGCGGCGACGTCACGAAGGCCGGCAAGGCGATCGGCCTCGCGCTCGGTGTCGGCCTCGGCGCCCTGGGCGCCGGCATCGGCATCGGCAACATCTTCGCCTCGATGATCCAGTCGGTCGCACGGCAGCCCGAGCTGCGCGGAGAGCTGCAGGGCATCCAGTGGCTCGGCTTCGCGCTCACCGAGGCCGTCGTCTTCTACGGCCTGCTCGGCTCGATTCTCGCCTTCGTCCTCGTCTAGTCCGATGCCCGTCGCCGCCAACCCACTGATCCAGGTCACGCCGGGGCTGATGATCTGGACGATCGTCTGCTTCCTGATCACGCTGTTCGTGCTCAAGCGCTACGCGTTCGGCCCGATCCAGAAGGCGATCGACGAGCGGCGCGAGCGGATCCGGCAGTCGCTGGAGGAGGCGGACCATGCGCGCGAGGAGGCGCGGAAGCTCCTCGAGGAGCACAAGCAGCTGATCGGCCGCGCGCAGACCGACGCAGAGGAGATCCTCAGCGAGGCTCGCCGCGTCGCCGACGCGAACGAGCGGCGGATGCGCGAGGAGCTCGAGTCCGACCGGCAGCGGCGGCTCGAGGAGACGCGCAAGCAGATCGAGGCGGAGACCCGCCGCGCGCTCGAGCAGATCCGCGTCGAAGTCGTCGACCTGAGCATGCTCGCCGCGTCCAAGGTGACGCGGAAGTCGCTCGACGACGCCGACCACCGGCGCCTGATCGAGGAAGCCGTCGGCGAGCTCGACTTCTCCGTCCTGGAGCGCGACGAGTGAGTGTCGTGGATCGGGTGTACGCGCTCGCGCTCTTCGAGGCGGCGCTGGAGCAGGACAAGCTCGGGCCTGTCGGCGAGCAGCTGGCCAGCGTCGTGGCGGCCGAGAGCGAAGTCCCCGAGCTCAGGGAGCTCCTGCGCAATCCGCAGCTCGACCCGCGCGCCCGCGCGGCCGCGCTCGAGGACGTGCTGGCCGGCAGCGAGGAGCTGCTGCGCAACTTTCTGCTCGTCCTCGTGGACAAGGGCCGGACCGACCAGCTCGAGGAGATCGGCCGCGAGTTCGAGCGCCTGGTCGCCGAGCACGAGGGAATCGTCCACGCCGAGCTGACGACCGCGATCGAGCTTTCCGACGAGGAGGCGCGCAAGCTGCTGGGCCAGATCGAGCAGGCCTCCGGCCGCAAGGTCGAGGCGAGCCGCGCGGTCGACCCGGGTCTGATCGGCGGCATCGTTCTACAGGTCGGCTCCCACCGGCTCGACGCAAGCGTTCGCGGCCGGCTCGACCGGCTCCGCCGAGAGCTGGCAACGGCATGAGAGGTATGAGAGAGGAGAACCAGTGAAGCTTCGCCCCGAAGAGATCACCTCGATTCTCAAGCAGCGGATCGAGGAGTACGACGTCGAGAGCGATCTCGCCGAGGTCGGCTCCGTGCTGGAGGTCGGCGACGGGATCGCCCGCGTCTACGGGCTCGAGAACTGCGTCGCGTCGGAGATGCTCGAGTTCGAGCACGGCGTCACGGGCCTCGCCTTCAACCTCGAGGAGGACAACGTCGGTACGGCGCTCTTCGGCGAGTGGGAGCACGTCAAGGAAGGCGAGCCGGTCAAGCGGACCGGCACGGTCGCGAGCGTCCCCGTCGGGCCCGAGCTGGTGGGGCGGATCGTCAACCCGCTCGGCCAGCCGATCGACGGCGCCGGCCCGATCCAGGCGAGCGAGCGCCGGCCGCTCGAGTTCAAGGCGCCGGGCGTGATCGCGCGCCAGCCCGTGAAGGAGCCCGTGCAAACGGGCCTGAAGGCGATCGACTCGATGATCCCGATCGGCCGCGGCCAGCGCGAGCTGATCATCGGCGACCGCACGACCGGCAAGACGGCGATCCTCGTCGACACGATCCTCAATCAGCGCGGCCAGGACCTGATCTGCGTCTACGTCGCGATCGGCCAGAAGGCCTCTACCGTCGCCCAGGTGCACGAGAAGCTAAAGGAGGAGGGGGCGATGGACTACACGATCATCGTCAACGCCGCCGCCTCCGAGGCCGCGCCGATCAAGTGGATGGCGCCGTACGCCGGCTGCGCGATGGGCGAGTACTTCATGTTCAACGGCCAGCACGCGCTCGTCATGTACGACGACCTCTCCAAGCACGCGGACGCGTACCGGCAGATGTCGCTGCTGCTGCGCCGCCCGCCCGGCCGCGAGGCCTACCCGGGCGACGTCTTCTACCTCCACTCGCGTCTGCTGGAGCGCGCCTGCAAGCTCTCGGACGAGCACGGCGGCGGCTCGCTCACAGCGCTGCCGGTGGTCGAGACCCAGGCGGGCGACGTCTCCGCGTACATCCCGACGAACGTGATCTCGATCACCGACGGCCAGATCTTCCTCGAGTCGGAGCTCTTCTTCTCGGGCGTGCGGCCGGCGATCAACGTCGGCATCTCGGTCTCCCGCGTCGGCGGCTCGGCCCGGATCAAGGCGATGAACAAGGTCGCCGGCGGGCTCAAGCTCGACCTCTCGCAG
>Ga0307289_10000152_pt1 | contig 27190 bp, 25 predicted proteins | sample ER_DNA_143_FD_194483 | JGI IMG/M metagenome (GOLD analysis project Ga0307289, IMG submission 194483) | Bulk soil microbial communities from the East River watershed near Crested Butte, Colorado, United States - ER_DNA_143 | ecosystem: Environmental > Terrestrial > Soil > Floodplain | place...
CATAGGTTGCTACCTGTGCAGACCGTGGGAAAACTACGTGCACGTAGGTTTCCGACCGGCGACTGTGAGGGTGAGGGTGATAGAGGCGGAGAGGGCTGGATCGGTGGCCAGCGATGTGATCAGTTTCACCGCTCGATCCAACCGGTTGTGGGTAATACCAGTCGAACGGCTGGTATAGCCTGAGGCACTGGTCCGCGCAGTGCAACTCAACGAGTGGCAGGCTCAATGAAGGGATGCGCAGACCGTCGGAGGGGATGGCCGGTGATCGAAGACCGGAAGCAGGCTGATACGACGGCAGAGCCGCCGCCGGCGGTTCCAGTCTTCTTCCTCTCCGATAGCACCGGAATCACGGCCGAGACGATGGGCAATGCGCTACTCATTCAGTTTCCTAATCTCCGTTTCGAACGTCGTCTGATCCCGTTCATCTCCAGCGTCGACGAAGCCCGCCGGGTGGTCGCGATCCTGGACGCCGCGGCGAGAGGTCCGGTGATGCCGCTGGCGTTCTCCACGACCGCCGTGGAAGAGGTTCGTCAGGAGCTGCTCCGTACGACCTGCCCGCTGATCGACTTCTTCGACCTGCACATGGCACGTGTCGAGTCGATCTTGGGAGCCAAAGGGGTCCGGATAGCGGCCCGGTTGCACGGCATGGGAGATGTCCAGCGGTACAACGCTCGAATGGCCGCAGTCGAGTACGCGATCGAACATGACGACGGGCAGAGCATGCGAGCGCTACACAAGGCGGATGTGATCTTGGTTGCCCCATCGCGCTGCGGCAAGACACCAACAACGATGTACCTCGCCCTGCAGCACGGCATCTTCGTCGCCAACTATCCGCTGGTCGAGGAGGACTTCGAGACTGCGGAGCTGCCGCGCCCGGTGCAGCAGCTTCGAGAGCGATGCTTTGGCATGACCACCACGCCGGCCCGCCTCAGCCAGGTGCGGCACGAGCGAAGGCCGAACTCGCGCTATGCCTCACTCGAACAGTGCAGCTACGAGCTGCGCCAAGCCGAGGCGATGTACCGCAACCATCACCTTCCCGTGATCAACTCCTCGACCAAATCGGTGGAGGAGATGTCCACCGTGATCTTGCAGACCCTCAATCACAAGTCCTGAGAGAGATCGACAGATAAGGAATGAGCTATGCCCGCAGCCTCGACCACATCGACTATTGCATGGTTCTCCGACCTCGGTCTGGCCGATCTCGATCAGGTCGGCGGCAAGAATTCGTCCTTGGGTGAGATGATCCGCGGACTGGCCGCTGCGGGCGTCCGGGTACCGAACGGATTTGCCACTACCGCGGATGCCTACCGCCGCTTCATTACCGACGGCGGTCTGGCCGAGATGATCAACGCTGAGCTCGCTGGACTTGACACCGAGAACATCGAACAGCTGGCAGCGGTGGGTCACAGGATCCGCTCCGCGATCATCCGACAGTCGCTGCCGGCCAATCTCGAAGCCGACATCCGCACTGCCTACGCCCAACTGGCTGGCGAGTCGGCTAACGCCGCCCCTGACAACGTGTCATTCGCCGTACGATCCAGCGCAACGGCGGAAGATCTGCCGGACGCCTCATTCGCTGGACAGCAGGAGACGTTCCTCAATGTCCGCGGCATCGATGCCATCCTCGACGCGATCAAGGAGGTCTACGCGTCCCTGTACAACGACCGCGCTATCGCCTATCGGGTCCATCACCGCTTCGAGCACGACGCGGTGGCGCTCTCCGTGGGGGTACAGCGGATGGTGCGATCCGACCTTGCTGCGTCCGGGGTGATGTTCACTATGGACACCGAATCGGGCTTTCCCGATGCGGTCTTTCTCACCTCGTCCTATGGGTTGGGCGAGGCCGTCGTGCAGGGTGCCGTCAACCCTGACGAGTTCTACGTTTACAAACCGGGATTGCGCGCGGGCCGGCCGGCCATTCTCAAGCGCGGCGTGGGGAGCAAGGCGACCAAGATGATCTACGCTCCGCCGTCCCAGAGCGGCCCGACAACGACGTTCGTCGACGTTGATCAGGCGGAGCGGAGGCAGTTGTCCCTCACAGACGAGGAAATCACTGAGCTGGCGCGCCAGGCACTTGCCATCGAGGAGCATTACGGGCGACCGATGGACATCGAATGGGGTAAGGACGGACAGGATGGCCAGCTCTACATCCTTCAGGCACGTCCCGAGACCGTAAAGTCTCGGCTGGGCACTGCGCGTGTGCAGCGGTACCGGATACGCGAGCGCGGAGCGGTCATTATCGAAGGACGCGCCATCGGGCAGAAGATCGGGGCCGGCGCGGCACGGGTGCTCTCCGAAATCGCCGATATGCACCTCTTCCAACCGGGTGAGGTGCTGGTCGCTGACATGACCGACCCGGATTGGGAGCCGATCATGAAACGAGCCGCAGCGATCATCACCAATCGTGGCGGCCGGACCTGCCATGCGGCGATCATCGCTCGGGAGCTCGGAATCCCTGCCGTCGTGGGTACCGGTAACGCAACCGTGTCATTGCAGGACGGTCAGGCGGTGACAGTCTCGTGCGCCGAAGGCGACACCGGCTATGTGTACACGGGCCTTCTCGACTTCGACGTCGAGGAGTCCGAGGAGCAGAGCATGCCGAAGGTTGATGTCAAGATCATGATGAACGTGGGCACCCCCGACCAGGCGTTCGCGTTCTCCCAATTACCTAACGCCGGCGTGGGGTTGGCGCGGCTGGAGTTCATCATCAACAACCAGATCGGCGTCCATCCAAAGGCGCTGCTCGAGTTCGATCGGCTGGATGAGCCGCTGCGCAGCAAGATCAATGATGCGATTGGGGCGTACCGGACGCCACGCGAATTCTTCCTACGGCGGGTCGCAGAGGGCGTCGCGACCATTGCCGCCGCTTTTGCGCCGCACCCGGTGATCGTGCGCATGTCGGACTTCAAGTCCAACGAGTACGCCAGCCTGCTCGGCGGTGACCGCTACGAGCCGCACGAGGAGAACCCGATGATCGGCTATCGGGGGGCGGCACGATATTTGTCCGCCGACTTCGCCGAATGCTTCGCCATGGAGTGCGAGGCGCTGCAGTACGTGCGCGACGATATGGGCCTCACGAACGTAAAGATCATGATTCCCTTCGTACGCACCCTCGCCGAAGGTGCGGGCGTGGTACGGCTGCTCGAGGAGCACGGCCTGCGGCGCGGCGAGAATGGCCTAGAGGTGATCATGATGTGCGAGCTGCCGTCCAACGCAATTCTGGCGGATGAGTTTCTTGATCATTTCGATGGCTTCTCGATCGGCTCGAACGATCTGACTCAGCTCACCTTGGGACTGGACCGGGACTCCGGACTGGTAGCCGCGTCATTCGATGAACGCGACCCAGCCGTCAAGGCTCTGATCAGCATGGCGATCAAGGCTTGCAAAGCCCGGGGAAAGTACGTAGGAATCTGCGGACAGGGCCCCAGTGATCATCTTGACCTTGCGGAGTGGTTGCTGGATCAAGGCATCGACAGCATCTCACTGAACCCCGACACGGTAGTTGACACCTGGATCAGGCTCGGCAAATCGGCGTCGGCAACTTCGTAGCTGCGGCGGCTGCCTGTCGCAGGTGCCCTTCGACGGGCTGAGGGCACATCTCAGCTGCGCACTGAGCATCGAAGGCGGAGCGCCCTTCCGACGAGCCCAGGGCGCAATCTCAGCTGCGCACCGAGCTTGTCGAAGCGTGGAGCGCGCCCTTCCGACGGCGTTCGTCACCTCTGCGCGTTAGGGTCGGCGGGTGGATGACATAAGCCTGGCCGCCGAACTGGTGCGTGAGGCGGGAACTTTGGCCAGCGAGATGCTTCACCAGGGTCTGGAAGTTCACTACAAGACCTCCCTTTCCGACGTGGTATCGGCAGCCGATCATGCGAGCGAGGAAAAAATCATCGCCCGGCTCAATGAAAGCCGGCCCGATGACGGACTCGTCGGAGAGGAAGGCGCGCGCAAGGCCGGAGAGGGCCGCACGTGGTACGTCGACCCGGTCGATGGCACGTACAACTTCCTCTCCGGCATCCCGTACTGGTGTTCGGCCGTGGGTCTGGTCGACGCCGATGGCCCCCTTCTCGGCGCAGTCTTTTATCCAGACCTCGACCAGCTGTGGCTGGGTGGCCGAGACACTCCGACCACTCTCAACGGAGAACCGGTGCCCTCGCTGCTCAGCCAAGGCCTCTCCGAGATCTCGATTGCGACCTACTACCACCCGCGACATCTTCCGGACCACCACCGCCTGACAGCGTGGCAGTCGGTGGTGGCCTCGGCAGCCACATTGCGGATACTCGGATCCGCCTCGATCGACTTGGCCGGGGTCGCGAGCGGCTGGCTCGGCGTCTTCCTGCAGGCCAATCTCAACGCGTGGGACTGGTATCCAGGCGCGGCGCTGGTGATCGGTGCCGGCGGAGTCGCCGACGAACTCGTCGTTGGTGAGACCCGCTGGCAGATCGCCGGCAATGCGCAGGCCGTCGAGGATGTGAAAACCGCACTTCAAGCCCCGCTCTAGGGCCGGACGACTTTCCTACAACGTCGGCTAGGCCCTACAACGTCGGCTAGGCCCTACAGCATCGGCTAGGCCCCACAGCATCGGCTAGGCGCCGGCGCCCTCTTGTGCCACTCCGGCGACCGCGGTGGGGTCGCCGATGCGGTAACGATCGAAGGCTTCCGAAGCAGCGCTCGCGTCGTAGAGACCGTCCCTGGCCAGCGACTCCAACGTGGCAACCACAATCGATTCGGCATCGACCATGAAGTAACGCCGCGCCGCCGCTCGGGTGTCGGCGAAGCCAAAGCCGTCCGTTCCTAGCGAACACCAGGTATGGCGTACCCATGGAGCGATCTGATCTTGCACGGCGCGCATGTAGTCACTTGCTGCGATTACTGGGCCAGGCGCGCCATCCAAGGCGCTCGCGATGTACGGCTCACGGGGCGCCTCACCCGGATGTGTGAGATTCCACTTCTCGGCACTCACCGCATCGCGGCGCAGCTCGTTCCACGAGGTCACCGACCACACGTCGGCGGCAACGCCCCACTCGTCGGCGAGCATCCGCTGTGCTTTGAGCGCTGCCGTCATGGTGACCCCTGAGACGAGGATCTGGGCGTGTGGCTGATCGCCCTCCAGCGGCGCGGAGGCGTAGTGATAAATCCCGCGCAGCAACGCTTCCACATCGAGGTTTTCCGGAGCTCCTGGTTGGGAAACCGGCTCGTTATAGACGGTGATGTAGTAGATGAGATCCTCGCCGTCAGGATGATCCGGGTCGTCGTGCCCATACATCCGCCGCAGTCCGTCCTTGACGATATGCGCGACCTCGTAGGCGAAGGCCGGGTCGTAGTGAACAACAGCCGGGTTGGTGCTGGCGAGCAGCGGCGAGTGGCCGTCGGCGTGTTGCAGGCCTTCGCCGGTGAGTGTGGTACGGCCGGCTGTCGCTCCCAGCAGGAAGCCGCGGGCCAACTGGTCGGCCATCGCCCAGATCCAGTCGCCCGTGCGCTGGAATCCGAACATCGAGTAGAAGATGTAGAACGGGATCATCGGTTCGCCGTGCATGGCGTAGGAAGCTCCAGCAGCAATCACCGACCCCATGGCGCCGACCTCGGAGATGCCTTCGTGCAGCAGCTGCCCCTTCTCGGATTCCTTGTAGGAAAGCAAAAGCTTGCGGTCGACCGACTCATAGGTCTGGCCGTGCGGGTTGTAGATCTTCGCCGTCGGGAACATCGAATCCATGCCGAACGTCCGGAACTCATCCGGTGCGATTGGCACGATCCGGTGTCCGATTTCCTTGTCTCGCATCAGATCCCGAAGCAGCCGGACGAATGCCTGGGTGGTTGCCACCTTGGTCTTTTCTCCGGCAGGCTCCATCAGCGCCGCGTACACCTCATCGCCCGGCAGCTTGATGATGGTCGGTCGTACCCGACGCTCGGGGAGGTAGCCCTGTAACGCGCGGCGCCGCTCCTGGAGGTACTTGATCTCATCTGAGTCTTCGCCGGGATGGTAGTAAGGCGGGTTGTAGGCATCCTCCAGGGCGCTGTCGGGAATCTCGAGGTAGAGGCGATCTCGAAACGCCTTGAGGTCTTTGGTGGTCAGCTTCTTCATCTGGTGGGTGGCGTTCTTGCCCTCCAGGGCGTCGATGGTCCAGCCCTTCACCGTTTGGGCCAAGATCACGGTCGGCTGGCCGACGTGTTCAGTGGCGGCCTTGAACGCTGCATACACCTTGCGATAGTCGTGGCCGCCACGAGAGAGCACCTTGATCTGATCGTCGGTCATGCCCGAGACCATCTTCTGCAGCCGCGGATCGGAGAAGAAGTTGTTGCGAATGTAGGCGCCGTCCTCCACCAGATACGTCTGGAACTGCCCGTCCGGCGTGGTGTTCATCTTGTTTACCAGCACACCATCGGCATCGGCGGCGAGCAGCGGATCCCAGTCACGGCCCCACAGCACCTTGATCACGTGCCAACCGGCGCCGAGGAAGATCGACTCGAGCTCCTGAACGATCTTGCCGTTGCCGCGTACCGGACCGTCCAGCTGTTGCAGGTTGCAGTTGATCACCCAGGTGAGGTTGTCGAGTTCCTCACGAGCAGGAAGTCCGATCGCGCCCAGTGACTCCGGTTCACCCATCTCGCCGTCGCCAAGGAAGCCCCAGATCCGCTGCTGAGAGGTGTCTTTGATGCCCCGGTTGTGCAGATAGTGGTTAAAGCGGGCCTGATAGATCGAGTTGATCGCGCCAATGCCCATGGAGACCGTCGGGAACTCCCAGAAGTGTGGCATCAGTCGCGGGTGCGGGTAGGAGGACAGCCCGTTGCCCGGTCCGCGCGACACCTCCTGGCGGAATGCGTCCAGATGCTCGGTGGTCAACCGACCTTCCAGGTACGCCCGGGCGTAGATGCCTGGAGAGGCGTGGCCCTGAATGAAGATGTGATCACCGCCGCCCGGATGATCCTTACCGCGAAAGAAGTGGTTGAACCCCACCTCGTACAGGCTGGCGGCGCTCTGATACGTCGCTATATGGCCGCCGACTTCAAGACCTTTGCGGTTGGCCTTGCTGACCATGATCGCCGCGTTCCACCGGATGAAAGCGCGAATCCGCCGTTCGACATGCTCATCACCTGGGAACCAGGGCTCGGATTCCGGGGGGATCGTGTTGATGTAGTCACTGCTACGGAGTGCAGGCAGACCGATCTGACGCGCCCGGGCTCGCTCCAGCAGCTTGAGCATGATGAACCGCGCGCGGTTGCGTCCCTTGTCCTGGAGCAAGCCGTCGAGCGACTCCAGCCAGTCGGCAGTCTCATCGGGATCGATATCGGGAAGTTGGCTGGGCAATCCTTCGGCGGTGATAGCCGGATGAGGTCCTGGCGTAGCCATGTGCAAGCTCCTTACGTCTCATCCAGCACCGGGCGGGGCTGGCGTGCAGGTCGCAGTGTTGCGACACCCATCCTGTCACTTCCGTTTGATCAACTGCACCCCGCGAGATGCTCTAAACAGGGCGACGGTCCGCACCGTGGCGGATCGCTCTGGGGGAATCCGCTGCCGTGGTCCTTGCTCGGCGACGGTGGTGCGTGTCGCCTCGCGCGTCCTCCGGTCAGCGGGCCGCCGATCCGCGGTTGGATTGCGACATCCACTCTCGCTCATGACACCGTGGGGTTACGCGGCACAGCGTGCCTCTGGCAGGCTGTGCCCAAGAAGTTCACCCCGAACAGAATTCATAGCTTCGGTACTTGCCGAAGCTGGTCGAAAAGGAGGCGGCACGCCGCAATGAGCGGGATCTCTTCTCGCCTTGATTGGACTATGCCGGCGCGCCGCGGCCGCCGGCGTTCTTCGTCCCAATCATCGTGGTTCTCCTCGTCCGGGTCATTGTCATGGAGGTGTGGGTGACCTCCACAGCTGGTGCCGGGGGATCCAAGAGTTTGAGCGACCTGCTCGGCCTGTCCGGCGGCCTGGTCGTCCAAGAACTCGGCTGGGATGAGGATGTCGACGACGACGTACGGGTCATGGTCGAGGATGCGATCGACGGCGAATTGATCGAAGAGGCGATGGAGGCCGTTGATCTCGTGCTGCTGTGGTGGCGCGATGAGGACGGAGATCTCGTCGATGGCCTGGTCGACGCCCTGACCGATCTGACTGACAGCGGCTATATCTGGCTGATGACCCCGAAGGTTGGGCGCAACGGCTACGTCGATGCTGCGGACCTGGCCGAGGCTGCGGTGACAGCTGGTTTGGCGCTCACCAACAGCGTGCAGGTGTCTTCTGACTGGGCCGCGACCAAGCTGGTACGGCCTAAAGGCACGCGTCGGTGAGTTTGACGCTCGGCCAGCACGCTCCGAGCTTTACGGCCCGTAACCAACACGGCGAGTTGGTGACGACGCACGGATTGCGCGGCTCTCCAGCGGTGATCATCTTCTACCCCTGGGCATTCTCTAGCATCTGCCGCGGCGAGCTGGCGGCTCTTCGCGATGATCATGAGAGCTTTGTGACTCTGGGTTCGAAGGTCTTGGCGGTCTCGTGCGATGCGATGTACAGCCTGCGTGCCTATGCAGACACGGAGGGCATCCCCTTCGACCTGCTCAGCGATCATTGGCCACACGGCGCAATCGCCCAGGCGTATGGGGTCTTCGACGAGCTGGCGGGCTGCGCGCGCCGCGGCACCTTCGTGCTGGACTCCGCAGGCTTGATCAGGTGGCAGCAGATCAACCAGATCAACGAGCCGCGTGAGATCACCGCCGTGCTTGCGGCGACGGCGAATCTATGATGGCCACGTGCCACTGACAGGGGAGTACGAGCCGAGTCCGCGCAAGTGGGTGCGCGATCAGGTCGAGCGTTACGAAGCCACGGATGGCCGCGAAGCCAACACCCTCGCTGGCACCAAAAGGCCAGTCGTGATCTTTACGACCCGAGGTCGCAAGAGCGGCAAGATCAGAAAGTTCGCCTTGATGCGGGTGGAGCATGACGGCAAGTACGCCATGGTCGGCTCCGAAGGTGGCGCCCCGACGCATCCGGTCTGGTATCTCAACCTCAAGGCCGATCCTGAGGCGCTGATGGTGCAGGATGGCGCGGACCGCTTCGACGCCACCGCACGTGAGCTCAGCGGCGAGGAACGCGAGATCTGGTGGCAGCGCGCGGTCGAGGCTTACCCGACGTACGCGAGCTATCAGGAGAAGACCGAGCGCCAGATACCAGTGCTCTTGGCCGAGCGGCGCAGATGATCTGAGTCCCGCTGATCGTGGCCGATCAGCTTCGGGACAGAATGACATCCATGATTCCTGTCCAGCCGTTCGGCCTTACCGGCCATCAGAGCACCCGCGTGATCTTCGGCGCTGCCGCCCTGGGCAACGTCAGCCAAGACGAGGCGGATCAAACGATCGAGTTGATCCGCCAACATGGGATCAACCACATCGACACCGCCGCAAGCTACGGCGACGCAGAGCTGCGACTTGGTCCCTGGATCGAAACCCACCGCGACGAGTTCTTTCTCGCCACCAAGACCGGTGAACGTACTCGCGCCGATGCCTACAACGAGATCCAACGCTCGCTGGAACGGCTGCGCACCGACCGGATTGATCTGATCCAGCTGCACAACCTGGTCGATGAGGAGGAGTGGCGGACAGCCTTCTCGCCCGGCGGCGCTCTGGAGGGTGTGGTGGAGGCCAAGGAGGATGGCTTCGTCCGCTTCATCGGGGTGACGGGTCATGGCGTGACGGTGGCTGCTCAGCACCTGCGATCGTTGCAGGAATATCCGTTCGACTCAGTGCTGTTGCCGTACAACTTCCCGATGTGGCGCAACGAGCGTTACGTTGCCGACTTTGAAGACCTGGTTGCGGTCTGTCTCGAGCGCGGCGTGGCCATCCAGACGATCAAGGCCATTACCCGCGGGCCGTGGGGTGATCATCAGCCGACTGCCAACACCTGGTACGAGCCGCTTAGCGACCAGGATGCTATTGACACTGCGGTCGGGTGGGTGCTCGGGCGCGAGGGAGTCTTCCTTAACACGGTCGGCGACATCCACCTCTTGCCGAAGGTGATCGATGCCGCTGAACGGTTTACCCAGCGGCCCAGCGACGAGCAGATGAGAGCACTAGAGAGCGCCTTCGGACTTGAGCCACTCTTCGTCTGACGATGTGTTCCTGACCAGGTAATTTAGTGCAGGTACGTCGGCGGTGGGAGCAAGCAGACTCGAACTGCTGACCCCTTCCTTGTAAGGGAAGTGCTCTACCAACTGAGCTATGCTCCCGGGGTCGCTGCGACAGTCTATGCAGCCGGCAGCTGCTGATGCGACGACGGGGCAACGGCTACCTGACCGCCCTCGCCGCCTAGCAGACTGGGTTCTGCTGCCGGGTCGTTGCGACTCATAGCCGGCGGACGCAGCTAGTGTGTCGGTGCTGGCTCGACGTGTACACCCAGAGCTGCTCGCGCAATCCCGCGCTCGCAGTTCACGAGTATGGCTTACGGGAGTAGGCGTGCCCAACAAACATCTCGCCGCAGCGCTTGGAGCGCTGACTGGTCTGGTCAGCCTGGTCGCAATGATTCGGCTCGTCTCTGGGGCTTTCACCGAGGGGATGTCGACGTTCGCCTGGGTGGCGATTCTCCTGGCCATGCTGCCCTGGATCGGGTACGCGGCATGGCGCGCGCGTCACGGCCACCTCACCCGGCGCGGCGCTCTCGCGGTGCTGCTCGTGAACCTTGTCGGATGTGGTGTTGTATGGCTTTCCGTCCTTGGCCCGGTGATTGCGTTGAGTTGCTCATTGGCTGCATTCGTCGTCATCTGGGTCAGCGACTGGCCGGCACGGCGCCCAATGACCGAAGAGAGATTCGTCCGCATCGAGGAGTTGCGTCGCGCAGATGAGTCTTGACTGCGACCTGGCAGCCGCGCAGCCAGAACGGCTTGCGCTGGGAGCATGAGGTAGCGCAAGTAGAGTGGACCATTGTGGCCGGACCCGACTTCGCTGTCGCGCTCGCAGACCTTGACAGGTCCTTGAGCTCGATCGAGGCCGTCGTCGACCCCGATCGCAAACGCACCGAGATCGCTGAACTGGAGCAGCAGGTAGCCGCTCCCGATCTGTGGGACAACCAGGACAACGCTCAACGTGTGACATCGCGGCTCTCCACACTGCAAGCTGAGGTTGATCGGTTAGTTGGATTGCGCGCCCAGCTGGAAGACATCGGCGCGCTGGTTGAGCTTGGGCAAGAAGAAGGAGACCCAGCCAGTCTCGCCGAGGCGGCGGAAGCGCTCACCGCTCTACAACAGGCAGTTGAAGTGCTCGAGGTCCGAACACTGCTGTCCGGCGAGTACGACGAGCGCGACGCGCTGGTCACCATTCGCTCGGAAGCGGGTGGCATTGATGCGGCCGACTTCGCTGCCATGCTGTTGCGGATGTACCTGCGCTGGGCCGAGCGGCATCGCTACCCGACCGAGGTCTACGACACGTCCTACGCCGAAGAAGCGGGTATCAAGTCCGCAACATTCCAAGTCAAGGCCCCCTTCGCGTACGGGACGCTCTCGGTTGAGCAAGGCACACATCGGCTTGTTCGGATCTCGCCTTTCGACAACCAGGGACGCCGACAAACTTCCTTTGCAGGTGTAGAAGTGCTGCCGGTCACCGAAGCAGCTGATCACATCGACATACCCGAGTCGGATCTGCGCATTGATGTTTTTCGGTCGTCTGGGCCCGGCGGGCAGAGTGTCAACACCACCGACTCCGCCGTACGCATCACGCATCTGCCGACCGGCATCGTCGTCTCGTGTCAAAACGAAAAGTCGCAGCTGCAGAACAAGGCGGCAGCGCTTCGCGTCTTGCAGTCACGGCTGCTGGAACGGGCGCGGCAGGAACGCGAGGCGCAGCTCAATGCGCTGAAGGGCGACGGGGGCAACAGCTGGGGCTCCCAGATGCGGTCCTACGTGCTGCACCCGTACCAGATGGTGAAGGACTTGCGCACTGATTACGAGGTGTCGAATCCGGATGCTGTCTTCGACGGCGATCTCGACGGCTTCATCGAGTCCGGGATCCGCTGGCGGATGACGAGCGCCTCAGCCTAAGCACCCATAGTCCTTCGCCCAAACCTCTTACTCGGTCGCGGCTCCTTCCGGCTGCCTGAGCCCAAATGACGGGCTCGCACCGGTGATCGTGCTCCGTTACCAGAGCTTGACTTACACTCGATCCTGGCCGTCTGGCGTCCACAGGGCGTCGGAGCTGTCTATCGGGGGAAGCTCAGCGTGATTCGTTTCGAGAATGTATCCAAGACGTACGACGGTCAGCGCCGGGCAGCGCTCGACAACATCGATGTCGACATTGATAAAGGGGAGTTCGTCTTCTTGGTCGGGGCATCAGGATCCGGCAAGTCGACGTTCTTGAGACTCATTTTGCGGGAGCAGCGAGCCAGCACGGGCAAAGTCTTTGTTGCCGGCCGCGAGCTCAACAAACTGCGCAGCTGGAAGATCCCGGCCATGCGCCGCCAAATCGGCACGGTCTTTCAAGATTTCAGGTTGCTGCCGAACAAGAACGTGACCGAAAACGTCGCGTTCGCTCTCCAGGTGATCGGCAAACCAGCATCGACCATCAATCGCGTGGTTCCCGAGGTGCTGGAGCTTGTTGGTCTCGGCGGCAAGGGGGACCGGCTGCCCGAGGAGTTGTCAGGCGGCGAGCAGCAACGCGTCGCGATCGCTCGCGCGTTCGTGAACCGGCCGATGATCTTGATCGCCGACGAGCCCACGGGAAACCTGGATCCGGCCACCAGCGTCGGGATCATGAAGCTGCTCGATCGCATCAACCGCGCGGACACCACCGTGCTGATGGCGACGCACGACTCAACCATCGTCGACCAGATGCGCAAGCGAGTGATCGAGCTGGATGACGGTGAGGTCGTCCGGGACCAGAGCAGAGGCGTCTACGGCTACCAGTAGCTGCCGCCGAGCCGAAGACCGAACGACCGCTGCCAATCGATCTATTGGGGAATAGTCAATGCGTTTCCGTCACATCTTGTCCGAGACCCGCGCGGGGCTACGGCAGAACCTGACCATGACCCTGGCGGTCATCATGACCATGTGGGTGTCGCTGTCGCTGTTCGGCGCAGGCCTGCTCGCCAGCCAGCAGGTCGACCTGATGAAGGGGCGTTGGTACGACAAGATCGAGATTTCGATCTTCCTGTGCGCCAAAGACACTCGCGGCGACCAGTGTGATCCTGGTCAGGACGTCACCCAGGGACAAAAGGATGAGATCCAGCGAACGCTGGAAGGCAACCCGGAGGTGGCGCAGGACGGGATCTACTTCGAGACCAAGCAAGAGGCGTACGCGGAGTTCCAGAGAGCGTACGAGGGAAGTCCGATCCAGGACTCACTGACCGTCGACCAGATGCAGGAGTCGTTCCGCGTCAAGCTGAAGAACCCAGAGGAATACCAAGGCGTCGTGAGCTCGGTTGTCGGGCTCAAGGGTGTGCAGAAAGTCCAGGACCTACACCAATTGCTTGATCCGTTCTTCCGCGCACTGAATGTGCTCCAGTGGTCGACGGCTGGCGCATCGGCGCTGTTGTTGCTTGCTTCTGCGCTCCAGATCGGCAACACGATTCGCCTCGCGACCTTCGCACGACGCCGAGAGATTGGCATCATGCGCCTGGTCGGTGCGAGCAACTTCTACATCACCATGCCGTTTTTGCTGGGCGCAGTGATCTCGGCATTGCTCGGCGTGGCTCTCGCTTGTCTGACCATGGCTGCCGGTGTCTACTTCTGGATCATCCGCGGAGTCCGCAACTCGATCCGGTTCATTGCCTGGATCGGTTGGCAGCAGACTGCAATAGCCATGCTTGGTGTTGTTGTGGTGGGCCTCGTCCTCGCGGTGATCCCGACGTTGGTCACGACCCGTCGATACCTACGGGTCTGAGTCCCTAACGACACTTTTGTCACAAAAGCATCACAAGTAGGCCAAATTAACTCAAGTTTAACTTGAGACTTAATGCCTGATCCATGACGAAATGTCGAATTCGGTGTTTTGGTCGTGCCAGCGCACCGCGCGACCTGCCTATCATGCCGAGGCCGCGTGCGGTTGCAACCGGTGACAGCAGGCGGAGCGGCTGAGCCGTTGACAACCGAAAATTGGATTGGGGAAAGCTGTGGCTCCGGATCTTCCCTACGTCCGCCAGGACGTTCCGGACGACAGCGAAGCACCTGAGGTTGGTGGTCGCTTCGCCAGGCTGTCAAGAAGTAAAGAACTTCTTGCTGGAACGCCTGCGTCCAAGGGCATAACTGCATTTTTGTTGGTATGGCACATCGCAGATGCGCGCATCGCACGAGTAGCAGTTGCAGTTGCAGTGGCTACGGCGCTCGTGCTCGCCGCGCTCGCGCCCATGGCCTCTGGTGATGAGTTGGGCACGCGCCGGGCGCAGGTCAAGCAACAGATCGCCAAGACCAAGAGCGACCTCGGCGAATCGACCAAGGCGCTCAGCAAGGCGGCAGTTGCGGTCGACAAGGCGCAGCACAGGTTAGACGTGGCGAGTGCGCAGCTCGCGACAACAAGAGAAGAACTGTCGGCAGCCGAGGTGCAGGATTCTCGGATGGCCGTGAGGCTGCGGATAGCTCGAGCCGATCTCGGAGCGGCGATCGCCGCGGTAAACGCCGGACAGGCGCGACTGGACGCCGAGCAAACCAAAGCCGGACAGATGATTCGAGATCAGTACCAGCAGCAGAGCAACCTACTGCCGGTCGCAGTCCTCCTCGATCCGCACTCCACAGAGGATGTGCAAACCCGCCTGCAGTGGTCAACCACCCTGTTCGACTCCACGCAGGCCCAGATCGACCGGCTCACCTTGCTGCAGCGTCAGCTCGATGCTGCGCGCGTTCGGAAGGCCGAACTGAAGGCGAAAGTTGTAGTGGCACGTCACGAGGCGGCAGCCAACCTCAAGATCAAGAAGTCATTGGAATTGCGCGCTACTGCCGAGAAGGGCACGGTGGCGCAGCTGGTGCGCCAGCGAAAAGCCGCTGAAGACCAAGCCGAGGCCGACGTAGCGCAAGACAAGGCTCACTATGCGGATTTGGTCAAGGAACGCGCCTCGGTCGAGAAACGCATTGCCGCCCGAATCGCCAAGGCCGCCGCAGAGCGTAAACGGGCAGCCGAGCGAGCGGCCGCGGCGGAACGCAAGGCGGGCGCCGCGCGGCGCTCTTCCCACGCATCGAGCAAGCACACGCATCGCTCAAGTGGCTCCGCAACGTCTAGCGCTGGACACGGCTTCTCGTTCCCCGTGGCGGCTCGGATCACCTCTCCATTCGGCATGCGATTCCATCCGGTACTGCACTACTGGAAGCTGCACGATGGCACGGATTTCGGCGCCGCATGCGGTACGCCGATCCGGGCTGCCTACGCCGGCCGTGTCGCCGAGCGCTACTACAACGCGGGTTACGGCAACCGCCTGATGATCGACCACGGCTACGTCGGCGGTCGGTATGTGACCACGGGTTACAACCATGCCAGCCACTACATCGTCCATGTCGGGCAGCGAGTACGCGAGGGGCAGATCATCGGCTATGTCGGCACCACCGGGTTTTCAACCGGTTGCCACCTCCATCTGATGGTCTGGATCGGCGGTCGGTTGCGCAACCCCATGACCTGGTTTTGAGCGGCAGACTTGTCAGCGCGTGTGGTCGCTATGGCGACCATCGATGCTGACAAGTGGGTGGCCTAGCGCAAACCGGCATGATTGAGAGCATGGCGAAGGAGAAGGGCCGCAGGCTCATCGCGCAAAACCGCAAGGCTCGGCACGATTACCACATCCACGACGTCTATGAGGCCGGGGTCGTCCTCGGTGGGACCGAGGTCAAGTCGCTGCGCGAGGGACGCGCCAACCTCACCGACGCCTACGCAACTGTCGAGGATGGGGAGGTCTGGCTGCGCGGGGCGCACATCCCCGAATACAGTCACGGCACCTGGACGAACCACTCGGCGCGTCGTACTCGCAAGTTGTTGCTGACTCGACGGGAGATCGCCAAGATCGAGCGGGAGCTCACCACCTCGGGAACCACACTGGTTCCTTTGTCGCTCTATTTTTCAAACGGGTACGCGAAGGTTGAGATCGCGTTGGCCACGGGCAAGCGGGAATACGACAAGCGCGTCACCATCGCTGCCCGCGAATCGAGACGGGAGGCAGAACGAGCCCTCGCCGCCCGCAATCGGAGGCAATGACTCAGGAACCCCCGAATCGGAGACAATGAACTAATGGTGCAATTCCGCGCGTCCGCCGGCGCACGCGTCTGGCAGGTTGGCGGCCTGGCTTCTCGGGTCCTTGTTGCGTTCATCTTGATGCTGATGACCGCCCTGGCTTGGGCTATGTTCACCCCGACCAGGGCGTACGCGGCCGACGACCAGATCGATTCCTTCATCATCAACTACGACATGCAGCCGAGTGGCGTGCTCAAGGTGAAGGAGACCATCACCTGGCGGTTCGGCAGCGATTCCGGCCGGCACGGTATCCAGCGCGACCTGGTGACGCGAGAGCCTGATCCAGACAGCGACCAGGATTTCGTGTATGGCATCACGAACATCAACGTCACCAGCCCGGACCCCAATGTGGCAACCGACTACAGCTCCAAAACGACCGAGTCCCAGGGCGGTCGCGAGGCAGAGCTGAACATTCGGATCGGTGACCCTAATCGGACCATTTCCACGCCCACTGCGACCTATGTCCTCTCCTACGACGTCACCGGCGCGATGCGCTCCTTCAACGGCTACGACGAGTTCTTCTGGGACGGTCCGGGCTTCGGCAACCCCTTGATCAAGGACGTGAAGATCACGACAACGGTGCCTGGTGGCGCTCAGGGCGTCAACTGCTTCACAGGACCGCCGCGCAGCACCACACGATGTGAGGCCGCGGACTACACCGAGGGCGGCAAGGCAACCTTCGAACAGACCAATGTGCAACCTGGAGCAGGTGTCAGCGTTGGTGTCAAGATCAAGCCCGGTCTCGTAGCGGACAACAAGCCGCACCTGGAACCCAACGGTTCCAAGCTGTCGCCCGCGGAGAGAATTGGCGCTTTCGCGCTGGCGGGCGTCTCACTTCTCATCGCGATCGGCTCGCCGATTGTTGGCGTGCTGTGGTGGCGTAAGCACGGCCGCGATCAGCGCTACGCGGGCTTACCTCCGGGAATGGTTCCGCTTGCCGGTCAGGAAAGCCAGATCGTGCCTAACGACCCCGATATCCCCATCCCGGTCGCGTTCTCGCCTCCGAAGATTCCGGTTGCAGAGGCCGGCCTGCTGATCGACGGCCAAGTCGATGCCAGAGAGACCGCGGCCACGATCATCGACCTCGCGGTGCGGGGGGCGCTGACCGTCCAGAGCTACCGCGAGGACGAGTTCCAGGTCACCCTGGTTGATCCGAGCAAGGCGACAGCTCCACATGAAGCGGTGCTCTTGACCAGCCTGTTCGACGGCGAGGCGCCTGGGGCGACGAGGGATCTTTCCGACCGCGGCAGCTTGGTAGAGGCCCACGACCGAATGCGGGAGTCTGTCCGCAACCAGGTCGCCTCCCGCGGCTGGTTCCGCAAGGTGCCCTCGGCCGCAGCTGCTGGCGGCTTCGGCTTTGGCATCATCGCCATCGCGATCTTCGCGGCCTTTGCGGTCGGGTTCTGGCTGCTGCTGTTGCTCATTCCCCTGCTGCCGATCATCATCACTCTCGCGGTGATCCGTACGAAGCTGAAGCGCGGGCAGCGCACCGCTGAAGGGCGGGCCGTGTGCGACCAGGTCGAGGGTTTCAAGACCTATCTGGGCACTGCTGAGGCTGATCAGCTGAAGTTTGAAGAGGGCGAGGACATCTTCTCCAAGTATCTCCCTTGGGCGATCATCTTCGAGTTGGCCGATCGCTGGGCCAAGATCTGCGGTGATCTTGTCGCGATGGGCCGGCTGCCAAATGCGACGCCCTACTGGTACATCGGCAACTACCAGATGGCGGCGTTCAACACCTCGTTCCTGACCAGCAGTCTGACCTCGGCTGCAACCCCGGTTGCCTCCTCTTCAGGAGCCGGCGGCACCGGTTTTGGCGGTGGCAGTTCCTTCGGCGGTGGCGGCTTCTCCGGTGGGGGTGGCGGGGGAGGCGGCAGCGGCAGCTGGTGATGAGCCGCTACTGTGCCGGCAGCTCATGGCAGTACTTCGGGGTAGGCCCGGGGGAGTGCCCGATGGTGCACAACTGGCTGCGAAACGATGCTGGTCAGCATGAACGCGATCTACGAGCACCCCAGTCTGAAGTTGCAGGTCACGCCGGAACAGCGTGACCGCGCAGAGTCCTGGCTCAAGGAGGCCTACGCCGATGGTCGGCTGAGCGAGTCCGAGTTCGACCATCGCATTGGGCAAGTCCTCACAGCAGTCACCCGCAAGGAGCTGAACGAAGCCTTCTACGGGCTTGTCCAGGTTCCGACCTCGTCTAGGGCGCTCGGCGTCCACCCGGCGTACAAGCCATTGGTACGGCCGGAGACTCGTCAGCAGGCGGGGCGTGGAGCGGCCGGCGTCGCGCACTTCTCGGTGTTCTTTCTCTGGCTCTTCGGGCCTGGCCTGGTCTACGCGCTGTCAACGCCAGGGACGTACGCCCGCAAGGAAGCGGCCAAGTCCTTCAACTTCCAGTTGATCTCTTCCATCGCGTTCGCGTTGGTCGCAATTCTTGGCGGTATCACCGGGCTCGATTTCTTCGGCTGGCTGATCCCGTTCATGGGCCTTGGCTGGTTCATCCTGACCATCGTTGGTGGCGCTAAGGCCCTGCAAGGCGATGACTGGCGGAACCCGATCAAGAGCGTGATCAAGCTCGAGGTGCTGTCAGAGAAGTAGCCCGACACGCAGCGCCGGATCCTGCCGGATCCGGCGCTGTTTGGTGCCTGGGTACGGAATCAATTGGGCGGCCTCCGCATTAGAACCATGGATAGACTGTGTGCGGTTGCGGTCGATCCCAGCCGTTTCGGCAGGATCGCCAGCGCGACTCAGACAGCACAACTCAATAGGGGGTGATCGGTTTCGACTTGGGTCGATAGTCCCAGGAGAAGCGGGCCGAGAATCCAAGGTCAACTCGTAAATGTCCCTTGGAAACCAACAAGTGCCAACGTTAAGCGCACTGACCTCGCTCTCGCTGCTTAAACAGTGATCGAGGGGTCAGACCGGGTGTGCCTCCGCCCCGGATCCTGGCCTCATTCAGGAGGCTTACCTGCTGAGAGTGGTCTCAAGACTTAGCAGGAACACAAATTGAGACTGGGCTTGTCTGCAACGTGCTGGCGCGAGTGCAGGAGCCGAGAGAACGCCTAGCCAGCTGCGCCCGGAGAAGACCTGGTTCGTCGCTCAAGGACGCGGGTTCGATTCCCGCCACCTCCACCATGGCGGCCTTACTCACACACCACAGACAACTGCGGTGGCGAGAAGGCCGCTGCGGTGTTTCGTTGTCTCGTCGAGTCAGCCGAAGTCGGCGAGGACGCGTTCGAGGGGGGCGGGATGGACCGCGATATCGCCTTCGAACGGGTGGTCGATCGCCAATGCGACGAACAGCAGGACCCCGATGAGCGCAGCCAGGCCGGCGGTCATGAGCGCATGTAGCAGGGCACTACGCAGTCCGAAGATCATCACGAAGCCGATGGTGACCACAGCGCCGACGATGAGTGCCACCCACAACACCCCTGGCACGCCCTGCTCGGTGAAGTCCAGGCGAGCGGATCGCGCCGTGACCAGGTCGTTGAATCGGTCGGCTTCGATGCCTTTGTACTGCAGCTCGTCCTGAGTTGTGGCCGGGATCGCGGCCAGGTGCTCGGAGATCTCGTCGAGGACTCGTGCAGCCTCAGGCGAGCCGGGCTCGCCTTTCGCCATCGCGGGCCATTCGGTCCTCACCACCGTAGCCGCATAGTTCCGCACGTCGGCGTGGATTTGCTCGCGAATCGGCGGCGGGAAGGCGGTGCTGTCGCGATACATGGTCCGAAGGGCGCTGGCCTCCTGTCCCACGACATTCTCGGCCTCGTCGAAGGTCTCCCAGCTCACGATGACCACGAACCCAAGCAGCACCGCATAGATCACCCCGACTACGGCGATGATGAACCCAGTGACCTCATTGTGGTCGCCCTCGCGCAGGGCGGGCCAGACGCGGCGCAGGACGGCCTGGCCGGCAACGACTACGGCCGGCAAGACAACAATCAGCAGAAGCCCAAGGAGCCAGATCGGGAGGTCAGTCATCGGTTCACCGCGGCGTCGAGCAGCCCGCCCAGCGCTCGTGCCTCCTCGGCACCTGGGACCGGGAGTCCGGCACCCGTCGGGATATAGATCACGATCGGGTCCGGGGTCATCGTGGCCATCGTCGCGGCGACGTCACGGACAACGAACTCGTCGGCTACATGTTCGTCGAAGACCGCGCCGAGATGGTGGGTGTTGGTGTCCCTCATGAACGGGTCCTCTCTCATCAGCGGCCTCGTGTGGATCATATGGTGAGGGGTGGGCCGGGGTCGAGGACGTGCACTTCGGTGTCGGGGCCGAGGTCGGCTGCGGCGTCGACGAACACCTCCGGCCGTGTGTCCATCTTGAGCAGCAGCTTGTCGCGCAGCGGACCACGGGTGAACGCGTAGTGGATCGGCACGGCCAATCGCGGGCGCAGGGTGCGGGTGAGATCGGCCCGCGCTTTCGAGCACGAAGGTGACCTCGGGGACCCTGTGCTTCGCCGGTGTGGTGGTGACCAGGACGGTCCGAGGTCCGTGCTCTCAAAGGGGTCGAGTTCGGTGACGTTGGCGAACCCGTGTTGCCGCGGCGCCTTGGCGGAACACTGGCCTCGTGGCATGGCGCGACGGAGCCACGTACCACCACAGGCCGCGCTCCCTGCTAAGCCGCGCAGAACTCGTTGCCCTCAGGATCCTGCATGATCCACCAGTGCCCGGCAGGTCCCTTGTCGACCTCGCGGACGCGGGTTGCCCCCAGCTCCTCCAGCCGAGCCACCAGCATGTCGAGGCCGCCTGGCTCACTGTGGACATCGATGTGCAAGCGGTTCTTACCGGACTTGCGTTCGGGCACCTCCTGAAACAGCAGCCGCCGGCCGCGGCCGATGCCGCTCGTCTCGTCGTACGCATCCTCGGGGTGGCGGATCGCGGCGTAGCCGCGGAAGATTTGGCGGCCGCGATGCTCGACGACGGCCTCCGCGCCGATGCGGCCGGCGGCCAGCAATTGCTGGATGAGCGTGCTGGGGTCTTCCACTTCATATTCCAGTGCCGCGGCCCAGAAGTCCGCTTGGGCGGGTGCATTTGTGCTGTCAATGACCAGCTTCCAACTCAATGCCATTTGACCAGTTAAATAGATCGCCCCAGCCGAGGTAGTGGAACGCGCGCAGATGAGTCGCGTAGCTGCGGCTATCCATCGATTTGAAGCAGGCGCCTCACTTCAGTGCGAGCCGCCGGGGTCAACCGGGCCGCAGCCTGTGGCGTACTGGCAACCAGGACGATGAATTCCCCGAAGCCGACCCACGACCGGCCGCTGACAGACACCGACTCCTCGCCAATCTTCAGACGGAGAATGCCAGGGGGAGCCTCGTCATCGACATCGATCGTGATCTCGTTCCAGTCGACGTCGATCCGGCCCCGCCACGACAGCCGTCCGCTGACTCGTGCCGCATTCACGGTCAGCGACGGCACAACCATCGAATACGTCAGCAGGGCAAGGAACGCGGACAGCGACAGCCCCACGACGGCAATGACGGCCCCCGTCACGAGCCGACCGCTGCTCAGATTGCTCACCGCGCCAGCAAGGACAATCACCAGCACGACGGTCGTTGCGGTCCCGTAAAGCCCCCAGCCGATACCCCGATGCAAGTGCAGCTGCACTGCTTCTGGCTCGGTGCCGCCGGCTCGAGCGTCGGGGTACATGCCGACTATCGTCCCGTGCTTTCGTGCCGCGCCGATCGATTCGTCGATATCCGGGAAGTTATCCCACCACAGCGTGAATGCGCGGCTCGCGCTGCTGCCGGTGCCGGGTGATCAGGTCAGACTGGATTGTCCGGAGAAGTAATTGGGCTTGAGACTTACCCCGTGAGCTATCTGCCACCGCTGCGGGATCCGGTTCGGACGATCGGCGGACGAACATTTGATTTCGATCATGAAATAGTCGTGATGGGTATTGTGAACCGTACTCCCGATTCCTTCTTTGATCATGGCCGTACGTTCGAGTTTGATCATGCGGTGGCAGCGGCGCTGGCTGCCGGGGCGAATGGTGCGGGTTGGGTCGATATCGGCGGCGTGCCATTTTCCCCGGACACTCCCGAGGTTAGTGCCGCAGAAGAGGTGGACCGTGTGGTGCCGGTTGTCGAGCAGGTCGCTGAAGCCAGCGACGTTGTCATCTCTGTCGACACGTTCCGGCCTGCGATCGCTGCCGCCAGCATTGCCGCGGGAGCGACAGTGATCAACGACACCACCGGACTGCACGATCCTGAGCTGGCCGATGTCGCGGCGGCACAGGGCGCCACACTGGTGATCACTCACAGCCTTGCGCTGCCGCGGCAGCACCACAATCGGCCTCAATATGACGATGTCGTTGCCGACATCAAGACCTTTCTCACCGAACGCGTACAGCTAGCTGTTGATCACGGTTTGCCGGAAGATCGGATCGTCATCGATCCCGGACACGACCTCAACAAGAACACCCTGCACACCCTGGAGCTGACCCGTCGTTTGACAGAGATTGCCGATCTTGGCTTACCGATGCTGGCAGCGGTGTCCAACAAGGACTTCGTCGGCGAAGCAACCGGCCTGGCAGAGTCAGATCGGATGCCTTCATCGATCGCTGCCGCGACGATCTGTGTTCTCAACGGCGCAAGGATCTTGCGGATGCACGACGTCCCAGCTGCCGTGGCCGCAGTGCGAATGATCGAGGCTGTGCTGGGATTCCGCCAGCCCACGTACCTACGCCACAACATGAGCTGAGTACGAGGACGGAAGCCTGTCCGTGACGACAACTACTGTGTTCGCCATGGAGATCTGGTCGCGCGAACGGGTGCTCGCCCTCGCCCCTGATCGGGCTTCGCTCCTGGCCGCCACTGCACTCGCCGGAACGCGTACCTGGCTTGACATGGGGACAGATTCCCGGGCTCTGTGGGGATCGTGCACCGGCCGCGGTCGGCGCTACCAGACGGTCGTCGCGCTTACCTCACCTCCGGCGTACGCGTGCAACTGCCCAAGCCGAAAGATCCCGTGCAAGCATGCGCTGGCGCTGCTCTTGCAGTGGAGCGATGGTTTGGTGCCGGTGGGGGAGCCGCCGCCTTTCGCGGCGACTTGGTTAGCCAGGCAGACGGCACGAGTGTCGGAGCCGGCAAGGGCCCAGCGTCAGCCTGGCGAACTGGCTGACCCTGCCGCAGCGCTCAAGCGTGCCGCAGCGCGGGCCGAGCGGGTGGCGGCCGGGCTCGACGAGCTGGATCAATGGCTGTGCGACCAGGTACGCGGTGGCATCGCCGGCCTGGATCGGGCGGGCTACAGCCACTTCGACGCCATGGCCGCGCGCATGGTGGATGCACAGGCCCCCGGAATTGCCGGCATGCTGCGCTCCATTCCGGTTGAATTCGCCAGCATGGGCTGGCCGAGTCGGGTGCTCGAACAACTCGGCGCCTTGCACTTGCTCATCCAGGCACATCGACGGCTTGATGAGCTGCCAGCTGACCTAGCGGCGACCGTTCGCGCCCGCATCGGATATCCCGTCAGCAAGTCCGACGTACTGGCATCGCCCGGCGTTGTTGATCACTGGTTCGCGATCGGCATGGTCGACACCGCCGAGTATCGGCTGGACACCCGGCGGGTCTGGCTGTATGGCGCCGATTCGGGTCGGTGGGCGGTGATCATGAGCTTCACGCCACCGGGTGGCCCACGCGATGACACAGTGTTGGCCGGACATCTGGTACACGCTCAGCTGCACTTCTACCCGGGCGCCGGACAGTTTCGTGGCCTGATCGGAGAACAGACCAGCGCAACAGCGGGTGCGACGATGCCATCGGCTGAGTCATTGCCACAGATTCGCGCCCGCTTTGCTCAGCTCGTCGCAGCTGATCCATGGGCAGCTCGGATGCCGGCTGTGATCAACGCCGCTCCGGTGCCTGGCCCGGGCCAGTGGCGGCTCCGGGCCAGGAATGGCGAATGCTGCATGATCATTGATCTTCCCGAGGAGCCCTGGCCGATGCTCGCTCGCTCAGGCGGTGAACCGATCGCGATCTTCGGAGAATGGACTCCCAGGGGTTTCCGGCCGCTCAGCCTGCCTGGTGACGACGCGGCTCAGCCGTTCAGCACCGAAGTCGTGGCACGGGCGGCCTAGAGAAGATGTCGGAGTGGGAGGACGTCGTGACGACAGGGCTGATCGGGACAGATCGGCGGCCCGTGCCGGACGCGCTGCCGGCGAGCTGGGGATCGGGCCTTGATCACGCCTCCGATCCCGCTCACGCGGTGCTGTCAATTGCTGCCCGGCATCGCGCCGCGTCGCGAGCTGGCGACCTTCTGCTGTCCTGCCCGCCCGGCCCGTCCGGCCCGCCTAACCGGGCGCCATTAGCGAGCCGCGCCGCGCACGAGATCCTGGCGCGACTGCTCTCCCCACCGCAGGTTGCGCTGTTGAACGTCTGGCTGGTCGCTGCCGTGCAGTCTGGTCAGCAAGCGTCAGCCGCCTACTGGACTCCTTTGGCGATGGCTGCGGCACGGACTGCTGAGCTCGACCGGGCCGCGTTTGCCGCGGCTATCGGTGACCGCGGAGTGTGGTTCGTCGAGCAAAATCCGCAGTGGGCTCGACTTGCCAAGGATCTGCGGTCGCGCCCACCGGACGAGGCTGGGAAGCAGCATCGTGTCGCACGGATTGAGGTGACTCAGGACACCGTACGCGCTGATCCAGAGCTGATCATGCAGGCTGGAACGCCCTGGTCGGAGCAGCTCACCTCGACTGTCCTGGAGATCATCTGCAGCGGTCAGCTGCAGCAGCGTGCCGTCCGTTACGCCACGGCCGTCGGATTACGGCTGCCTCTCCAGCATTACGAGCTTGTGCAGTCTGCGGTGCAGACACCGATCGGGCTGCATGTCGTTCGCGAGGCTCTACTCGCCCTGGAGCGTACGGCCTGGCTCCGCCTTGAGATCCGGAGCGCATTCACCGGCGAGCCGATCGTCGTCGAGGGCCTGGAGATCCCGCGATGGTGATATCTCAGGACCACGCACCACTGCGGCCCCACGCGGAGCAGGCGTATCAGGCGGAACTGGCTGCGCTGCGAGCCGTCGATGACCGACCGCGGCCGCCGCACTGGCAGCTGTCGCCCTGGGCCGTGGTGACGTATCTGATGGGTGACGTGCTCTCCGACGGCACCGTGATCTCGTCGAAGTACGTCGGCTCGCGCCGGCTGATCGAGGTGGCAGTGGCGACCTTGGCCACCGATCGAGCGCTGCTCCTGCTCGGCGTGCCAGGTACGGCCAAATCCTGGGTATCGGAGCACCTGGCCGCGGCAATCTCCGACGATTCGACTTTGCTGATCCAGGGCACCTCGGGGACGGCTGAAGAGGCCATCAGGTACGGCTGGAATTACGCCCGACTCATTGCGGAAGGTCCCACGCCGCAGGCTCTGGTTCCCTCACCGGTCATGGTGGCCATGAAGCGTGGCGCGCTGGCTCGGATCGAGGAGCTGACCCGCATCCCAGCAGAGGTGCAGGATGCGCTGATCATGATCTTGTCCGAGAAGACCCTGCCAGTTCCCGAACTCGGTCAGGAAGTCCAGGCGGTCCGTGGATTCAATGTGATCGCAACGGCGAACGACCGCGACAAGGGGATCAACGAGCTGTCGTCGGCCCTCCGGCGACGCTTCAACACTGTCGTCATGCCGCTGCCGGACAGCGAGGATGACGAGGTCAGCATCGTCACGACGCGAATAGCAGATCTGTCGTCCTCGCTGGAGCTGCCCAAGGTTCCCACCGCCGAGGAGGAGATCCGCCGCGTGGTGACGGTTTTCCGGGAACTGCGATCCGGCGTTACCACTGACGGTCGCACCAAGCTCAAATCGCCGTCCGGGTCGCTCTCCGCAGCCGAGGCGATCTCGGTGATCACCAGTGGCATCGCGCTGTCCGCACATTTCGGCGACGGTCAACTCCGGCCGGCCGATGTCGCTGCTGGCATCGTTGGTGCGGTGGTCAAAGACCCGGTTGCCGATCGGGTGGCGTGGAGCGAATACCTCGAGGTGGTTGCGCGCGACCGAGAGGGCTGGTCGGAGTTCTATACAGCTTGCCGTGACGTCTCGTGACGACGACGCTGTCACCGCACCCGACGGACGATCGTCCCCTCGATCATGTCGACGATCATTCAGCCGAGATCGGTGCCGGCGAACGGTCGCCCGTTGAGGTGTTCGGCATCCGCCACCACGGGCCGGGTTCGGCGCGCTCGCTGATCGCTGCGCTCACCGAGTACCAGCCCGATGCCGTGCTCATCGAAGGTCCAGCGGATGCGGATCCGTTGTTGCGTTGGGTGCTGGCTGATGGCATGGCGCCGCCGCTCGCCCTCCTCGGCTACGCCGCCGATCATCCGCAAACAGCCGCTTTCTGGCCCTACGCGGTCTTCTCTCCTGAATGGCAAGCCATGGTCTATGCGCTGCGGCGAAACATTGAGGTTGGCTTCTGTGACCTTCCAGCAGCAGCGATGCTCGCTCGGTGGCCGAGCCGTCGGCCTCTCGAAGATGATCGTGAAGAGCTTGAGGGTGGGTCGGACGAACACCCTCCAGCAACGCCGATCGAGCAGCATGATCCGTTGGCCCTGCTGGCACACGCGGCAGGCTATGACGATCCGGAGCGATGGTGGGATGATCTTGTCGAGTCCCGGCTCGACTCTTCCTCGCCGTTCCCGATGATCACCGATGCCATGGCAGAGTTGCGAATGATCATGGACCAGAGCGCCGGTGATCGCGATCGTGAGGCCCGGCGTGAGGCGTACATGCGACAGAAGATCCGCGAGGCTGTGAAACGGGGGCACGAGCGAGTGGCCGTAGTGTGCGGCGCCTGGCACGCGCCGGTGCTGCGCTGGCCGCTGCCACCTGCAGCAGCGGACGTGCGCACGCTGCGGGGTGCTCCGCGCCGCAAGATCACCATGACCTGGGTGCCGTGGACACATCAGCGGCTCGCGTACGCGACCGGATACGGCGCGGGCATTGCCTCGCCCGGCTGGTACCACCATCTGTGGACTGCTCCGGATCGACCGATCGTGCGCTGGCTTGCCAAGGTGGCGCAGGCCCTGCGGGTACGCG
>Ga0307289_10000154_pt1 | contig 27079 bp, 24 predicted proteins | sample ER_DNA_143_FD_194483 | JGI IMG/M metagenome (GOLD analysis project Ga0307289, IMG submission 194483) | Bulk soil microbial communities from the East River watershed near Crested Butte, Colorado, United States - ER_DNA_143 | ecosystem: Environmental > Terrestrial > Soil > Floodplain | place...
GAGCACGAGGGCGAGCTGGGCCTCCCGGTCAAGACCGACGCGGTGGAGATCGGGGGCTTGCAGGTCGAGGCATTGTCGACTCCGGGCCACTCGGACGACATGGTCGCCTTCGTCGTCAACGGCGAAGCGGTCTTCACAGGCGACACGCTCTTCAAGGACTCCGTCGGCGGTGGGAACTTCGAGCAGGTGCGCCAGTCGGTGATGAACGTCCTGATGAGCCTGCCGCGGCAGACACGCGTACTACCCGGGCACACCGACGAGACCACGATCGGGCGGGAGTGGGAGGAGAACCCGTTCATCCGAGTCTGGCGGGGGGTGGAGCCGGAAGGAACGGAGCGAGTCCGCGTCGCCGGCGAAGACGCAACGCTGATCGTCTGGTCGCCGGACTACGACGGCGGCGGCAAAGCGTGGGTTCGCTTCGACGACGGCCGAGACGCAATCGTCGGCGGCTCGCGCGTCGAGCGCTTCTAGTGCGCTAGCGCAGAGTCGCTCTCGGGCTCGACGAGGCCCTGTTCGAACGCGTAGCGCGCCGCCTCGGTGCGGTTCGTGACGCCGAGCTTTCGATAGATGTTGGTCAGGTGGAACTTGACGGTCTGCTCGGCGACCCAGAGCTCCTTCGAGATCGCCTCGTTCGAAAGACCACGCGCGACAGCACGGACGATCCCGAGTTCGCGCTCGGTCAGCCCGGCATCCTTTGCGGCTCGCTCGCCCGGGTCCTCGGTGATGCCTGCAGTGGTGAAGACATTCCCCTCGAGGGCCTGCCGCAGAGCACCTGCGAGATCGTCTGGATCGATCGACTTGACGATGTACGCGTTCGCTCCACGTTTCAACGCTGTCTGGATCAGCTCCGGATCCTGCGACACCGACAGGATCGCGACCTTCAGGTCCGGGAACTCCTTCCGGATCTTCGTGAGACAGGTGAGGCCGTCCATCTGCGGCATGCGGAGGTCGAGCAGCACCAGATCCGGCTGCAGTCTGCGAATGAGTGGCAGGACCTGGCTGCCGTTCACCGCTTCCCCGACGACGTCGAAGCCGCCTGCCCGTTCCAGAGCCTGCTTTGTTCCCTCGACCATCAGCCGATGGTCGTCCGCAATCAAGACTCGCACGCCAGTTTGACGATAACAGCGGCGTCAGCAATTAACCGTCGCCCGAAAGGGGGATGCCTGCCGCTGTCGTGTTACAGACAATGTGTGCGGCGCGAGGGAGTCTTCGAGCACGTTCCGAATCCACCGCGCTCTTAACGTCGGAAACGGTAGGTCTGCGGCTTGACGAAAAATCGAGCGAAGGTTGTCATCGGCGCAAGCGACCCAGCGATGCGGGCCGGTATCCGCATGGCTCTCGCGAAAGACGGAATCCGCGTCTGTGCAGAGGCCGAGTCGGTCCAGGAACTGGTGACGGCCGGGATGCGCCATGAGCCCGACGCCTGCATCGTCGATGTCCATCTGCGCGGAGACGGCTTTCACGCGGCTGCGGAGCTGGCTGCCCGGGCGCCGTCCGTCGCCGTCGTTTTGCTGGTGGACGACGACTGTGACGAGCAGTTCCTCGAGGCAATCCGCCTCGGTGCGACGGGCTACGTGCGCAGGACGATCGCGCCCGGCGCTCTCGCAAACGTCGTTCGCGCCGTGGCCAAAGGTGAGCCGGCGATTCCACGCTCACTTGTCCGTGCGCTCATTGACGACTACCGGGACCGGCCGGCTCGCCCCTACATCGCCGCGCGTGGGGGTCGAGGCGTCGATCTGACCGCTCGCGAGTGGGAGGTCTTGTTGCTGATGCGCGACGCCCTGTCGACGCGTGAGATCGCCGATCGGCTCCGAATCTCGGAGGTGACCGTGCGGCGTCACATCAGCGCCGTCGTCAAGAAACTCCGCGTCGAGAGCCGCGCCGACGCGCTGAAGCTGCTTCAGACCGCGTAGCCGTCCGACGCCGGAAACGGGCGTTCAACGACCTGAACGCAAGATGAGCCGTTCGGCCTATTTCTTTCCGAGCCGATCGGCAGAACACTGAGGTCGAGCCGAGCTCTGCGGCAGCTCGGCTCTAACTGCGGCAACAGGGGAGGGAATTGAAACCGGACTTTCCGGGAGGGACGACGCGACTCGCGACCAGTGGCTGCGCGTGCGTGGGCGAGCACGATCCGGGCGGAGGGGTGGGAGTTCCTTTGCGGTTAGAGCACGAGACACAGCTTGGGCTGGGAGGGGAGTTGGCGTGACGTCGAAGCGATTTCAACTGACCTGGAGGAACACACTCCTCCTCTTCTGTTCGCTGGGCGCCCTGGCGGTGTTCTTCGCCTTCGCGGGACCCGCGTCGGCGATGAGAGACGTCGCTTCTGCGACACCCTCGGTCGTGAGCGACCAGGCGGACTACAACCCCGGGGCTACGGTCACCCTGACAGGCACCGATTGGGGCAGCGGCGAGATCGTGCACGTGACCGTGAACGACGACGTCGGCCAGACCTGGGCGTACAACACCGACGTCACGGCAGACGACGCCGGCAACTTCACTCTCCGGTTCCAGTTGCCCAACACCTTCGTTGCGAACTATCGAGTCACGGCCACTGGCTCATCGGGCGCCGCGGCGCAGACGACGTTCACGGATTCCCAGCCTCAGGCTCCGATCGTGGCTTCGCCTACCAGCGTCACGGTGGCTGCCGGGGGCACAGCCAACTTCGGGACCGTGACCGTCACGATGAACGGCAATAGCGCCAACTGCACCGTCACACTAAACACGGCCGGCCTGCCTCCGGGAGCAACGGCGGCCTTCGGGAACAGTCCGGTCACGACGAATGCGACATTCACCTCGTCGTTCAGTATCGCCACGACGGCGGCGACCGCTCCGGGAACGTACTCATTCACGGTGACGGCTTCGCGTGGTGCCAACTGCCAGGGTAACGGGGTCGAGGCATCGACCCCGCTGTCCCTGACCGTCACTTCGGCTTGCACGCCTCCGTCGGTCACGACCCAGCCGGGCGACGTCTCCGTCACTTACGGTGCGAATGCCTCGTTCACAGCGGCGGCTGGCGGCAGCCCGACCGTGCAATGGCAGGTGAGCACGAACGGCGGCACGAGCTACAGCGATCTTCCGGGCGCGACGAGCGCGACGCTGAGCTTGACCAGGCCGCCGGCCTCTTCGAGTGGGAACAAGTACCACGCGGTCTTCACCAACACCTGTGGCTCGGCGACCTCGAACGCCGCGACGCTCACGATCGCCAGGAAGAACCTGATCGTCAACGGCGCCTCTGCGAACAGCAGGACGTACGACGGAACCGACAACGCGACGGTGAGCTTCGCCGGCGCGACGCTCTCCGGCGTGATCTCGCCCGACGTGGTGTCGATCGACAGCTCGGTGTACGCGGCGCACTTCGACAACAAGAACGTCGGCAACGGAAAGCCCGTCACGGTCACGGGTGTAGCGCTTGGCGGTGTCGACGCCGGCAACTACAGCCTGTCCCAGCCGAGTGGGCTCAACGCAAACGTCACGCAGCGCGACCTCACCGCGGCAGTCGCGGCTGCCAACAAGACCTACGACCGCACGGCGGCGGCGACGATCACCGGCTGCACGCTGGACGCCGCGGCCGCGAACCACGGTGCGATTTCGGGCGACAACGTCGGCTGCTCGGGCTCGAACGGTCATTTCGGGTCGGCTTCTGCCGGAACGGCCAAGGCGGTCACCGCAGACGTCGCCCTCACCGGGGCGGGAGCTGGCAACTATCACCTGACGAGCACGTCGGCCTCGACGACGGCGGACATCGACAAGCGCGATGTGAGCGCGACCATCTCGGCGGCCGACAAGACCTACGACGGGACCGATTCCGCCTCGATCACAGGCTGCTCGCTGGAAACCCAGCTCGGGAACCACGGCGTAATCTCGCCCGACGTCGTCGGGTGCAGCGGGTCCAACGGCCACTTCAACAGCAAGAACGCCGGCCCTGACAAGGCCGTGTCCGCGAACGTGACCTTGACCGGGGCCGACAAGGACAACTACCGACTCACCAGTCCGTCGGCCTCGACCACGGCGAACATCGGCAAGCGCGACGTCACCGCGTCGATCACGGCAGCCGACAAGGTCTACGACGGGACGGACGGGGCCACGATCTCGGCTTGCGCCTTGAACGCCGAGAGTGGGGGCGTCGGCAAGATCGCCGGCGACAACGTGGGCTGCACAGGCTCGAACGGCCACTTCACCGGCAACAACGCCGGGACGAACAGGCCCGTCAGCGCCGACGTGGCGCTGACCGGAGGAGACGCCGGCAACTACCAGCTGACGGCGGGCTCTGCGTCAACCGCAGCGACTATCGACAAGCGCAGCGTGACCGCGTCGATCGCCGCGTCGGACAAGCTGTACGACGGAACGAGCGGCGCCTCGATCACCGGCTGTTCCCTGGAGGCACAGACCGGCGACCATGGAGTTGTTTCTCCGGACGACGTCGGGTGCTCGGCGTCGAACGGCGCTTTCGGTAACAAGAACGCCGGCCTGAACAGAGCGGTGTCGGCCGACGTCGCGCTCACCGGAGCCGACCACACCAACTATCAGCTGACCAGCGCGACCGCGGAGACCAACGCGAATATCGGCAAGCGCGACGTGACGGCGTCGATCGCCGCCGGGGACAAGACCTACGACGGCACCGACGCGGCAACGATCACGAGCTGCTCACTCGAGTCGCAGGATGGAGATCACGGCACGATCTCGGGTGACGAGGTCGATTGCGCCGGCTCGAACGCTCACTTCGACACCAAGAACGCCGGCTCGAACAAGCCCGTGTCCGCGAGCATCACGCTGATGGGCGGTGATGCGAACAATTATCAGCTGACGAGTACGTCAGCCTCGACGACGGCGAAGATCGCCAGGCGTGATGTGACGGCGTCGATCAGCGCCGACGACAAGACCTATGACGGGACGGATGCGGCGACGATCACGAGTTGTTCCCTCGAAGGCCAGACGGCAGACCACGGTGTGGTGTCGCCGGACGACGCCGGCTGTTCGGCAACGAACGGCGCGTTCGGCAACAGGAACGCCGGCGTGGGCAAGACCGCCTCGGCCGACGTTGGGTTGACCGGGGCCGACAAGGACAACTACCAGCTGACCAGTTCCACGGCCGCGACGACGGCGAACGTCGCCAGGCGCCATGTCACAGCCTCGGTCACGGCGGCCGACAAGACGTATGACGGGACCGATGCGGCGTCGATCGTGAGTTGTGCGCTCGAAGGGCAGGAGGATAACCATGGGGTCATCTCACCGGACGCCGTCGACTGCGCGGGTTCCAACGGACACTTCGACGACAGGCACGCCGGCGCGAGCAAGTCCGTCACGGCAGACGTCGCGTTGGCGGGCGCCGCTGCCGACAACTACCAGCTGACGAGCGCGTCTGCGTCGACCACTGCGAGCATCGGCAAGCGCGATGTCACGGCGTCGATCGCCGCCGCCGACAAGACCTATGACGGGACGGACGCTGCGTCGATCACGAATTGCTCGCTGGACGCCGAGAGCGGCCTTGCCGGAAAGATCTCCGGTGACGACGTCGACTGCTCTGCGTCGAACGGCCATTTCGACAACGGGAACGCCGGCGCGAATAAGCCGGTGTCAGCGGACGTGGAGCTGGCCGGCAACGACAAGACCGACTATCACCTGACGAGCGGGACGGCCGCGACCATGGCCACCATCGACCCACGACCGGTGACGGCGTCAATCTCGGCCCCAGGCAGGACCTACGACGGGACCGATGTGGCGTCGATCAGCGAGTGCTCCCTCGAGACGCAGGACGGCAACCACGGCGTGATCTCACCCGACGACGTCGGCTGTTCTGCCTCGAACGGAAGGTTCGCCGACAAGAACGCCGGGTCAGACAAGCCGGTGACCGCGGACACCGCGCTGGCCGGGGCAGACAAGGACAACTACCAGCTGACCGGTGCAGCTGCTTCGACGACCGCAAGCATCGACAAGCGCGATGTGACCGCCTCGATCGCCGCCGCGGACAAGCCCTACGACGGAACGGCCGCGGCGGAGATCACGGACTGCTCCCTGAACGCCCAGACCGGGCTAGTCGGGAAGATCACCGGCGACGACCTCGATTGTGCTGCGGCGAATGCCCACTTCGGCAACAAGAACGCCGCCCCGAACAAACCGGTCGCGGCGGACGTCGAGCTGACCGGCGGAGACAAGGCCAACTACCAGCTGACGAGTGCGTCGGCAACGACGACCGCGACCATCGAGAAGCGCAGCGTCACGGCATCGATCTCCGCGGCGAACAAGACCTATGACGGCACCGATGCGGCATCGATCACCGATTGCTCGCTCGAAGCGCAGCACGACAACCATGGCGTGATCTCGTCGGAGGACGTTGGCTGCTCGGGCTCGAACGGCCGCTTCGCCACCCGGAACGCAGGGGACGGCAAGACCGTGACCGGCGACGTCGCACTGATCGGTGCGGAGAAGGACAACTACCAGCTGACGAGCGTGTCGGCGTCGACGACCGCGAACATCGGCGAGCGGGACGTGACGGCGTCGGTCACTGCGGCCGACAAGACCTTTGACGGCACCGACGCCGCAGCGGTCACGAGCTGCGCGCTTGACGCATCGAGCGGCGACCACGGTGCGATCTCAGGTGACGCTGTCGGCTGCTCGGGCTCCAACGGCCGCTTCGACGACAGGAACGCCGGTCCGAACAAGCCGGTCTCCGCCGACGTCGCGCTGACCGGGGCGGACAAGAACAACTACCAGCTGACGAGCGGCACGGCCGCGACGCAGGCGACCATCCACAAGCGCAACGTCACAGCGTCGATCATTGCTGCCGACAAGACGTACGACGGCACGGACGCCGCGACGCTCACGGGCTGCTCGCTCGAGACCCAGGCAGGGAACCACGGCGTGGTGCCTCCGGACGCCGTCGACTGCGCGGGCTCCAACGGGCACTTCGCCTCCGCGACGGCCGGGAACGGCAAGTCGGTCACCGGTGGCGTCGTCCTCACAGGGGCGGACAAGGACAACTACCAGCTGACGAGCGGCACGGCCGCGACGACGGCGAACATCGACAGACGGCACGTGACAGCGGCGATCACGGCCGCCGACAAGACATACGACGGGACGACCGCCGCCTCGATCACCGGCTGCGCGCTCGAGGCGCAGAGCGGCGATCACGGCATGATCTCGCCCGACGATGTCGGCTGCGCCGGCTCGAACGGCCATTTCAGCGACAAGAGCGCCGGCAACGGCAAGAGCGTGACCGGCGACGTGGCGTTGAGCGGGTCCGACAAGGACAACTACCAGCTGACTGCCGGCACGGCCTCGACGACGGCGAGCATCGTCAAGCGGGACGTGACACCCTCCATCACGGCCGGGAACAAGGTGTACGACGGAAACGATGCGGCCGCGATCAGCAACTGCTCGCTCGACGCCCGGTCCGGCGATCACGGAGCGATCTCGGGTGACAGCATCGGCTGCTCGGGCTCGAACGGACACTTCAACGACAAGAACGTCGGAAACGGCAAGCCGGTGACCGCCGACGTGGCGCCGACGGGCAGCGACGCCGGCAACTACCGCCTGACCAGTGCTTCCGCAGCAACGACGGCCAACGTCACCAAGGCACCGCTGACGGTCAGGGCCGACGACAAGACGATGACGATCAACGGGCCTGTTCCTTCGCTGACGTACGCGATCACCGGGTTCGTCGGCGGCGAGACACTCGCGACGAGCGGCGTGAGCGGCACCGCCGGTTGCACGACGGCGAACGGCACAGTCGCAGGCACGTTCCCGATCAACTGTGCGCTCGGATCGCTGAGCTCCAACAACTACAGCTTCGCCTTCGTCCCGGGAACGCTAACCGTGAACTATGCGGCGACCTGTCAAGGCGCGCCAATCGGCAACCCGATCCTCCAGCCCGTGAACGGTGACGGCTCGAGCACGTTCAAGCAGGGGAGCACGGTGCCGTTGAAGTTCCGGGCCTGCGATGCCGGTGGGAACTCGTTCGGACCGACGAGTGCCGTCCCGAACATCGTCGCGTCGTTCGTTCTCGATCACACAAGCAACGGAGCGCCTGGCGTCAACGAGGCGGTCGACTCGACGACTCCCGATACAGCCTTCCGCTGGTCGGCGACGGACAAGCAGTGGATCTTCAACCTCAGCACCAAGAACCTCAGCGCCGGCAAGACCTACACGTACAAGGTCACGCTCGTCGGCGGGGCGTCCTTCACCATCGTCTTCGGGCTCAAGTAGGCAGGGGCCCGCGGCGAGATCGACGCGCCCGGCTCTGGGGTTGGGCGCGGCGGCGCCAACCGCAGCCGTCGAACTTAGGGGGCACCGCCGCGAGAACTCGTTCCGCGCCGGCGGGGAAGTTCCTCCGGATTCAGTAGGCGAGCTGGAGGGAAGATTCGCCTACGGCGGCGAGCGGCTGCCAGCGAGGCACGATGACCGATACGGTCGTCGGGCCGCCGACCCGGCTGCGCACGTCGAACGTTCCGCCCAGGAGGCGCACGCGCTCGCTGCCCCCGACGAGGCCGAGTCGGCCGCGCTGCGCCGCGTCTTGCAGGGTCCGCGCGACTTCGAAACCGTCACCGTCGTCCGTGATCTGGAGATCCACGCAACTCCGGCTCGCCGTGAGGACGATCTCCACGCTTGCCGCGCCGCTGTGTTCCCGGACATTGGCGCAAGCCTCCTGGACTACACGGATGACCGCGATCTTCTGGGACGCAGTCATCGCGCTGAAGTCGCCGAGCACCCGCGTCCTGACGTCTATCCCGGTGCGTTCGCGGAGGCTTGCCGCTTCGGCCTCGACGACGCCCGCGAGGGGGCGGCGCAACAAGCTCGCCGGCTCGAGGGAATGGGCGAGCTCCCGGAGGACCCGGTCGAGCTCGGAAACCCCCTCGGCCAAGGAATCGAGGGTCGGCTTGAGATGTGCCGGCAGCTCCGTCCGGACCCGGTGGACATCAGCACCGAGCGTTGCGACATGCTGCAGGGCGCCGTCGTGCAGGTCGAACCCGAGCCGCGAGAGCCTTCGCTCACCTGCGCTCACGAGCAACCGCTCTCGCTCCGCGGTTCGCTCGAGCAGGAAGTCGCGCTCGGCAACGGGGCTGATCGCGCTTGCGGCCTCTTCGAGGAGCGCTTCGACGTCTCGGCTGCGCACGCGGATGACAAGTGCTGCCCACGGCCTCTGCCACCGGCGTACGGCGGCACCGATGATCAGGCCTCGCTCCGGTTGTCGCCCTTCGAGAATCTCTCGCGCGACGGTGCGGAATCGCCGGGTCGTGGCGGTCTCGCCCTGGGCGAGCAGGCAGATCGGTGCCTTGTCAGGCTGACCGAGCCAGAGGGAAGCCTCGACGGCGGGAGACAGTGCGACGAGCACGGAGAGCTGGATCTCGAGCGCCGTCAGCGGGGGGAGCTCGAAGAGCTGCGGTGCCCGCAGGCAACCAATGAGCAGCTGCATCGACACCTGCTCCGGCGCGAGGCCCAACGTGTCGCCGATGTTCCCGAGGAGCGGGCGGACGTCATGCGAGCGCCAGGGCCGCTCCACCGCGAGCGAGGCGAACACGTCGCTGGCGAACGTCATGCCGATCGACTCGGTCATCCCCCCGGCGGCGTCTCTGAGGCGATCAGCGCGCGTCCGGGCGGCTTCGACCCCCGACCGCGCCCGCTGGTCGAAGAAATGGCGCCCGAAGGCACGTTCGACCGAACCCAGGTCGCAACGTGCCGGGCGCCCGGATCGGGCGCCCGGTGCATGCAGCCGAACCTCTGCCGTGAGATCGGCGCTCAAGTGTGCATCCCCCCAGCCGCCTGCTCGACCCCGCGATGCGTGTGCAGTCGACGGGAGAAGCGAGTCCGCAGTCATTCCTCGCGCTCCTCCCTGTATCCCCGACGGAAGTGTCGTCGCAGCGTCCCCCCACGGCAATGGGCCGACGGGCCTATCTTGCGTTCACGGGCCTGAACGCTCAGACGAGCAGGAGGACCACGGTGCCCGCGGCGAGGAACGGCCCGTAGGCAAACGTCTTCTTCCTCGCGGCAGAGCCGTCACGGACCAGGAGCAGACCCGCAAACACGCCGGCCAGGAGCGTGCCGAGCAGCAGCGCGGTGAACACGCGATAGCCCAGAGTCGCCCCGATGAGGCCCGCCAGCTTCACGTCGCCCATCCCGAGGCCGGCGGGGTACACCAATGCAGGCAGCAAGAACAGGCCCGCGGCGGCGGCGCTCGCGGCAATCCATTCGACCCAATCGCCCGGCCGGAGGAACAGCTGGACGGCGAGGACGAGCGCCCAGGCCGGGAGCACGATGCGGTTCGGGATGATCCGAAGCCTGAGGTCGTACCATGAGAGCACCACGAGGACTGCGATCACGAACGCAGGCAGGAGAGTGTTCGCGGTCACGGTCCGGGGATCTCGCGGGCGATCGTCTGGCCTCTGCGCAGAGAAGCCGCGTCGATCTCCCGCGCGAGCTCATCCACCGGCGTCCATTTCGCCACCGTTGCCACCCCGAGCAGGCTGCCGTGGAGCTCCTGCTCGACGATCGTGATCACTCCGGGCGCCCCGGGAAGAGCAGCGAGTCCAGCGAGAATCCGCGCCGATGACCCTCTCGAGGGTTCGGCCTCGAAGACGACGACGTCTGGCTGCACGCGGGCGGCAGCCTCGACGACTCTCGCGCTCCCGTCCTGGACGACGTCGTACCCGCGCCGTTCGAGCAGGAAGCAGGTGACCCTCATGAACTTCCGGTCGCGCAGTGCCAGGAGGATGCGAAGCGGCCGCAGTCGGCGAACCTTCGCGGGTAGATCGGTTCCAGCCGTACTCGAGTCGGCAGCTCGTGCCATCGTGCCGTCCATCTAAGACTCCCGGCGCGAGCCTGTCTTTGATCGCAGGGCTAGCCCCAGCCCGACCTACCGCTAGTTCTCGGGAAGCGTCGCCGTGCCTGCCGTCAGAGTGGGTGACCAGTCGCCGCGCGGTGAATCAGCCGCGTCAGCCAGAAGCCGGTGAGGAACGCATACGTGAAGAGAGGCAGCGCGATCCCGAACGGAGCCAGGAAGCGCGCCACGTCGGGGGAGAACGCGACCGCGGCATTCGTCAGCCCGGAGATGGCGCGGACCCCTGCGAATCCGCACAGGAGATGGAGGACGGCGAAAGAGAGGCTGGTCGGACCGAGGCGGGGGAAGCGGGCGCCCAGCCAGAAGGCGAGAACTGCGCTCGCTCCTACCAGTACAAGGACGAAGCTGTGAGGACTCATGCTCTCTCTTCCCTAACGAAGGCCAAGCCTACTCGGATACTCGGCCGGAGGCCGGTTGTACTTGAGTCGAGCCCGCAACTGATGGTCTAGCTCGGTCTGGTCGTTCGGCGGTTCAGCAAGGGCGCCTCCCCGACTACATCTTTGGGTGCGAAAGGGGCGAGAGCCCGAATCGACAACGAGGAGTCCCACATGTCCCGGCTTCAGGCAGGGCGCGCCCGTGCCGTCCAGGAGAGCGGTCAAACGTTCGTCGAGTACGCACTGATCTTGGCGGTCGTCGTCGTGGGCGTCCTGCTTACGGTGACCTGGGCCGGTCTCACGGACGTCATGCAGGCGGCGATGGACGCCGTTTCCGCGGCTGTCTGAGCAGCCGCAAAGCAGCAAAGCCGTATCGGATCGTCTAGCTCGGTCTGGCGGTTCGTACCTTTAGGCGCGGCCCTCCGGGCGAGTAGACATTCATCAGGGGGGCGAGTGAGCCTCGACACTAGAGAGCAGGGAGGTTGTGATGTCCCTGATTCACGCCATGCGCGCGCACGTGCGCGACCAGCGCGGTCAGACGTTCGTCGAATACGCATTGATCCTGGCCGTGGTCGTCGTGGGCGTTTTGCTCGCGGTCACGTGGAGCGGGCTGGGCGATGCGATCCAGGCGGCGATCGACACCGTCTCGGGAGCTGTCTAAGAACGACGTTCGCCCGAGCGGCGCGAGAGGGGCCGGAAGCGATGTCTGATGGTCTAGCTCGGTCCGGCCCTTCGTTCGTTCAGCGGGCGCCCGGCGGCGACTACACCTCCTAGGGAGGGGGCGAAGAGCCCCGAAACGAGTAACGGGGGAGGTTCCTAATGTCCCTGGTTGATCTTCTGCTCACGCGTGTACGCAACGAGCAGGGCCAGACGTTCGTGGAGTACGCGCTCATCCTCGCTGTGGTCGTGGTGGGCGTGCTTCTCGCCGTCACGTGGAGCGGTCTCGGCGACGCCATTCAGGCGGCGATCGACACGGTCTCCGGCGCGATCTAAGCGACGGAGCACTCAAGTCCAGAGCCTCCGCCACATCGGCGGGGGCTCTGACTGGAGTCTTGACGAGAAACGAAAGGAGGGAACGGAATGCGAAGGCGTTGGAACGAGAACCGCGGACAGTCGTTCGTCGAGTTCGCCTTCATCATGCCGTTCCTCGTTTTCCTCGTGCTGGGCATCGTCCAGTTCGGGCGAGCGTGGCACAACTACCTTTCGATCACCGATGCGGCTCGCGTCGGCGCCCGCGAAGCAGCCACTCACCGCACGACGGCTTGCGCCACGGCGTCGACCAAGATCAACAGCATGGGAATCATCCCGGCGGGCAGCACTATCGGTTGCACCCTCAGTGGCGGAGCAGTCACCGGGCAGCCGGTGAGGGTCACGATCACCTACTCCTTCAGCATCGGCTTGCCGGGGTTCTTCGGCGTGCCGGCTTTCGCTCGAGATTTCACGATTCAAGGCATCGCGCAGGAGCGGCTCGAATGACGTCATTCGCCCTCCGGCTGCGCGCCGACGACGGTCAGGCCATCGTGTTTGTCATCGCCATCCTGACGATCTTGATCGGCATGGGCGCGCTCGTCATCGACGGCGGCTCGTGGTTCAGGGCCCAGCGGCATCTACAGACGTCCGCGGATGCCGCAGCGCTCGCCGGCGCCCAGGACTTGCCGTTCACGGCAACTGCGCAGTCCACTGCGATTACGTACGCGCAGACCAATTACACGGGGCTACCCGCACCCACCATCACCTTTCCGGCCACCGCGCCGACTTGCGCCCCGAACACGTGTATTGACGTTGCAGCTGTGACTACGACGCCGGGCTATCTCGCCAAGATCTTTGGGCCGGTCTTCAACAATGTGACAGTGACCGCGCACGCGCGAGCCGGCATCTTCGTCCCGTCGATGCTGAAGAACGTCGCGCCGATCGCGGTCAAGAAGACGGTCGCGTGCGCGGCCACGAGCCCCGCCTGCTACGGCCAGAGGGTGACCTTCAACTTCGACGAGAGCAACGTGTCCTCGAGCACGATCGGGCTGATCAACCTCACCTGCCACTCGACCGCTTCGACTGCCTGCGGCTCGTCCGCCGGCATCGGCGGCAGCCAGTTGAAGGATTGGATCGAGAATGGTTACGTCGACGCTCTACCCGCCAACCAGTGGTACGGCGTCAAGACGGGCGAGACGGTCGGCCCAGTCAAGCAGGGGCTCACCGACAGGATCGGGACCCCGCTCTTCTTTCCGGTCTTCGACACCACTGCCAACAGCGGTTCGAACTACTTCTTCCACATCATCGGCTGGGCCGCATTCGTGATCGAAAGCGTCGACTCGTGGGGCCCGGGGGGCCGGCAGCTCACAGGTCACTTCGTGACGTACATCGCCTCAGATCTTGCGGCAGGAGACCCTGCTAGTGGCACCACCGACTTCGGCGTCCATGTCATCTCGCTCATCCAATAGGACCGAAAGGAAGCTCTCGTGACCAAATCGCGACTTCGAAATCTCGCCTTGCCGCTCGGGCTCGCCACTCTTGCTGCGGTACTCATCGGCATGTACGTCATCAGCTACCGGAACCGCGTGACGCACGGCGCAGGCCTTGTGAAGGTCCTCGTCGCGACGCGGGACATCCCGGCGGGCACCGACGGCTCGACCATCGCGGGCGGGGGCTATCTCAAGTCTCAGACCGTGCCACGTCGTGCGGTCGTGCCCGGGTCGATCACCACTGCGGCGCCCCTGACGGCGAAGGTCACCGCCGGGCAGATCTATGAGGGACAGCAGGTCACGCTGCGACAGTTCGTGCCGGTCGCGCAAGGAGGGATCTTCGCGAAGTTCTCCGGCGCCCAGCGAATCGTGGTCATCCCAGGGGATCAGAACCAGCTGCTTGCCGGGACGATGTCTGACGGCGATCGAGTCGACGTTGTTGCGACGGCCAAGTACCACGTTGGCGATCTCGCCCGGGCCACGTCCCGCGTCATCCTGCGGAACCTGCTCGTTCTGAAGGCGCCCGATGGAGCACCCAAGGCTGCATCGGTTGGTGCGCCTCCGGCGGTGACGGCAACTCTGGTCATGACAGACAAAGAGGCACAGACGATGGCCTGGGCGTTGAAACAGACAAGCTGGTTCTTCGCACTCCGGCCGACAAGCAAGCCTGCCAACAGCCCGCCCACTGCCGAGACGCTGTTCTCGGTCCTCGGTCGCGGTCTTCCGGGCGCTCCCGGCCAGATCGCCGGAAACTTCCCGGGGAGCATCGATGCACCGTAACGGGCACAACCCAACGCTCCGGGTGCTCCTGAGCGGCCCGGCGGCGGACGAGCTCGCACCGAGCCTGGTCGACCAGCCGACGCTCTCGATGGTGCGCGCAACTGACGGCAACGGCCGGCGGCTTGCCTCGTCCGTCGACGTCGCCCTCCACGTCGTCTCCTCGTCGTCGGGCGACATGGCCGAAGACATCGGCAAGCTCCGCACGCTTTCGCAGGCGCCGCTCATCCTTGCGGCCTACGGCGAGCCGAACGGGATCGTCGAGGCCGGGCTCAAGGTCGGTGCCGCGGACGTGCTCGTGCTGCCACAGCCGGTCGAGACGTTGCTTTTCGCGCTACGGAAGGCCGCGATCGCCAACACTGCGAACGGGGGAACGGGCAAGGTCGTGACGGTCTTCTCGCCGAAAGGTGGGAGCGGCAAGACGGTCATCGCTACGAACCTCGCGGTGGCCTCGATGCAAGCGGATCGGTCGACGCTCCTGATCGACCTCGATCTGCAATTCGGGGACTCCGCTTTGACGCTCGCGATTCCCCCACGTGCGACGATCGCCGATCTCGCCGCGGCGAGCGGCGACGTCGACATCGACAAGCTGAAGGCGTTCGTCTGCACGGATCCTCGAACCTCGTTGGCTCTCCTGGCTGCTCCCAAGCGTCCGGAAGAGGCGCAGATGGTGGGGCAGGCGGATCTCGCTGCCATTCTCGACACCGCTCGCAAGGCCTACAGCGCGATCGTTATCGACACCGGCCCTCTCTTCGACGGGCCGATGCTTGCCGCGCTCGACCGCACTGACCAGCTGTTGATCGTCTGCAATCCCGAGGTGACGTCGTTGAAGAACGTCAGCATCGGTCTGGAGACGATCGACCGCCTGGGCTTCCCGCGCGATCGCGTCTCGATCGTGGCAAATCGAATCGGCGCGGCGGGGGGCGTCAGCCGGCGTGAGATCGAGGACGTACTGGAAGCGGAAATCGCTTTCGAGCTGCCCGATGACGCGGCAGTGCCTTCGGCGATCAATCGTGCGATTCCTGTCGTCCTTGCCGACGAAAAGAGCCGCTTCGCGCGCGCAGTCACCGCTCTGGCTACGTCGGTCTTCGAGGCTGCGCCGGTCGCCATGGCGACTGCCGAGCCGAAGCGAACACTGCTGAGGGGGCGGCGATGAACGGCATCGACGGCAACGGCTTCTCTCCGAGCACAGACGCGTCGGTGCTCGCGGAGCGGCTCCAGCTCGACTCGGGCGAGCTGAAGGCGCGGGCGCGTGACCCGCACGCCGAGATCAAGACGAAGATTCACCGGGCGTGCATCGCGCGGTTGGGGGCCGCCTTCCTCAACATCGAAGGATCGGAAGAGCTCGGGCCACGTGTCCGAGATCTGGTCCGGGAGCAGCTTGCGCTCGAAGACACGCCCTTCAGCCCGAGCGAGCGCGCACAGCTCGAGCGGCAGATCGCGGATGACATCCTCGGCTACGGGCCCCTGGAGCCGTTTCTCCGGGACCCGAGCGTCACGGAGGTGATGGTCAACGGGTACGACCAGCTCTACGTCGAACGCGATGGCCGGATCGAGGAGACGGAGGCCGCATTCCTCGACGACGCCCATGTTTTGCGCATCATCGACCGGATCGTGTCGCAGGTCGGGCGGCGCATCGACGAGTCTTCGCCGATGGTGGACGCTCGGCTTCCTGACGGGAGCCGCGTCAATGCGATCATCCCGCCGCTGGCGCTGCGCGGACCCTCGCTCACGATCCGGAAGTTCGCTCGGAACGCGCTTTCGCTGCCTGACCTGATCGCGCTCGGCACCATGACCGACCAAGCGGCGGAATTCCTCGGAGAATGCGTCCGCGGGAAGCTCAACATCCTCATCTCCGGCGGTACCGGCACGGGTAAGACGACACTGCTCAATGCGGTTTCGGCGTTCGTTCCGATTGCCGAGCGAGTGGTGACGGTCGAGGACGCGGCCGAGCTCCGATTGCAGCAGCGTCATGTCGTCTCGCTCGAGTCGAGGCCGCCGAACATCGAAGGTGAAGGTGAAGTACGGATTCGAGATCTCGTCCGTAACGCCCTTCGTATGAGACCCGATCGAATCATCGTCGGTGAGGTCCGTGGCGCAGAGGCGCTCGACATGCTGCAGGCGATGAACACGGGCCATGACGGATCCCTTACGACCCTTCATGCCAACTCCGCGCGAGACGCGTTGCACCGTCTGGAGATGCTCGTGTTGATGGCCGGGGTGGAGCTGCCGATGAAGGCGATTCGCGAGCAGATCGCCGGAGGCTTCGATTTGCTGATCCACATCTCGCGACTGGTGGATGGTTCGCGACGGGTGACGCAGATCACGGAGATCGCCGGCATGGAGGGTGACGTCGTGACGCTTCAAGACCTCTTCGTGGCCAAGGCGCCGGACTCGCAAATCGGCTGGGACTCACGGCTCCTCGAGCCGCTGGAGGCCACAAGCCTGCGGCCCGGCTTCCTCATGAAGCTGAAGGCGAACGGCGTCGATCTCAACCCCACCGCCTGGATCGGCGCAGCATGAAACGCGTTGCTTTCGCCACACTCGCGGCCGCAGTCGTTGCGGTGTCGACAGCTGCCGCGGCTGAGACACCCGTTCAGATCCGCCACGTCGACTTTGGGGGCTTCCCCCAGTTGCGGATCACAGCAATCGCGCCTGCAGGAGCTCGGCCCGCCCTGTTCGAGAACGGTCGACCCGCGCCTTTTGCAACCGTGCGCCAGCTCGCCTCGGCAGAGGCGCTCGTACTTGCCGTGGACAACTCGGCCTCGATGCGCGGCGCCCCGCTGCGCGAGGCCAAGCGCGCTGCGCGAGCATTCCTCGCCGGCGAACAGGGTGCGGGCGCCACGGGGCTCGTCGCGTTCGGCCACGAATCTCTGGTACTTACCCGTCAGAACGAAGACAAGGCCGATGTGCTCCGGACGCTGGGTCAGCTTGCGCCAGACCCCGAGACAGGCACCTCGCTCTACGACGCGGTCATCTCATCAGTCTCGCGGCTGGAGCACATGTCTACGGGTACGCGCATCCTCGTGCTCCTTACCGACGGTCACGATGTCGGGTCGCAGGCAACTCTGGACCGCGCGATCGCCGCCGCACAACGCAGCAGTGTGGTGGTCTACGCGATTGCTGCGGGAGGCAGGGCAGATTCGCAGACGCTCGAGAGATTGGCCGGTCAAACAGGAGGCAGGCTCTTCGATGCGAGCCACATCTCCCAGCTTGGTGCGATCTATACAGCACTCGGCCGTGAGCTCGACCGGACCTGGCAGATCTCCTACCTGACCCGGTCACGGCCTGGCGATTCGCTCACCTTCAGGTTGCAGGCTGGCACGACCAGCGCCATTTCGCACTTCCGGGTGCCTGGAAGTAACGACACCGGCAAGGGACCGCTGCCCGCTTCGCTCACGAGCACGGGAACGACCGCCGCTGTGATGGTGATCCTGGCGGCTCTCCTTCTCGGCGCCGCGGCCTCGGCCGTCACCCGGAAAAGGCGAGGGACGGAGATCACACGACTGCTCCGGCCGCACGTCAAGCAGCGCGATGAGAATGAATTGCGGAGCGCGCAAACGGGCCGAATGGAAGCCCTCACTATTTGGACGGAGAGCGCGCTCGCCGATCTTCCGGGGACCGACCGGTTGACTCGTTCAGTCGAACGTTCGGGGCTCAAGGTACGCCTCGGGCACGTGCCTTACCTAGCGCTCATCGGCGCGTTTTTCCTTGGCGTGGTCGGAACGATCATGGGAGCGGGTCCGATTGTTGCCGTCTTTCTGATGCTCATCGGATTTGGGCTGCCGTTCCTGCTCTTCAGCGTGGCAGCTGGGAAGCGCAAGAGAGCCTTCGACCGTCAGTTGCCTGATGTGCTGGCGACGATTGCGTCCACGCTTCGTGCAGGTCACGGCCTCCGAATCGCCCTGCGTGCAGTCGCCGACGATGGCAGTCCTCCCGCCTCGGAGGAATTCACCCGTGTCCTCGGCGAGGAAAGATTGGGTCGCCCCTTGCACGAAGCCATCGCGGCAATGTGCGAGCGAATCGGGTCCGAGGATCTCGATTACGTCGCCACGGCGATTAACGTTCAGTCACAGGCAGGCGGCTCGCTCGCGACGCTCTTCGACACACTCTCCGAGACGGTTCGCGAGCGGCAAAGGCACGCGAGAAAGGTCCGCGCGCTGACCTCGATGGGGAGAACCTCCGCGACGATCCTGATCTGTCTCCCGTTCGGTCTTGCCACCCTGATGACGCTGATCAACCCGGGATACATGGCGCCGTTCTACAAGACGTCGACGGGACAGTTCCTGATGGGCTTCTGCATCGCCTCGATGGCGATCGGCGGACTGCTTCTTCGAAAAATCGTAAACGTGAGGTACTAGAAGATGTTGATGCTGCTCATCGCGGGAATTGCGTGCCTGGCCCTTTGCGGCTTTCAGTTGACGCGTACACGGACGGTCGCGGACCGCGATCGACGCTTGGCCCTGACCAGTGTCCGCACAGCCGTCGGCGCAATGGCAGTAGTCCCCGACACCCCACGCAGATCGTTGTTCGCAACCAGGGCTGCCCCGGTCCTTGCAGATGTTCATCGCAAGCTCTGGCGCAAGCAGGACGACAACGAGATCGCGACCGCGCTTGCACGAGCGGGTGCCTCGCGGCGCCTCACTGCGGAGCTCTTCATGGCGGGCCGTGTCGCGCTCACCGTCCTCGGCTTTATCGCGGGCTTTCTCATCGCCCACGGGCCGGGCCGCATCCTGCTCGCGCTCGTGTTCGGCGCCGCCGGCATCCTCTTTCCGGGCTTCTTCCTGAGCAAGGCGGCCACACGGCGCGCGGAGCGGATCGACCAGGAGTTGCCGCACTTCGTCGATCAGCTCGCGCTGGTGATCGAGGCCGGTATGAGCTTCGATGCCGCCGTCACCTACCTGGCAGACGTCAGCGAGGGCCCGCTGGGTGAAGAGATGAAGCGGGTGCTGACGGAGTTGCGCGTCGGCGAATCCCGCAGGGCTGCGATTCGCAATTTCGCCCTACGCGTCGGCAGCGACAACGCTATGGCATTCGCCAACGCGGTCCTCGCATCGGATCAGCTCGGCTCTCCGCTCGGGTCGATCCTGCGGTCGCAGGCGAGCGACTTACGCCATCGCCGGCAGATCTATGCAGAGGAGCGGGCGCAGAAGGCGCCGGTCAAGATGCTGCTCCCGATGGCCATCTTCATCCTGCCCGTGCTGTTCATCCTGATCCTCGCACCAGCATTTCTCGGATCACATGGCGTCCTTTGACGCCACCTGGTGGCCCGGCAACGGGTGGGGTTCCGGAGCGGGACCACGATCCGGCCTGACGGGACGCCGCGTTGGTGCGCTCCTTTCGCGCGCCCTGCTGGTCGGCTTGTTCGCCCTCTTCGCCTGGTCGAACTTCTCGCACTGGCGTGCCACGGGAGCACCCTCTGGGCTCGGGGTCACCCTCCTCGAGGGCTGGGCTGCGGTCCTCTTCCTCGTCCGTCGATCGCCGGTCGAGCTGAGCGTCCGGCCGGTCGCGTGGCTTGCCGCGCCCATCGGTAGCTTCGCGATGCTCCTCGCGCGACCAACGGACAGCGGTCTCCCGCATCTCGCCTGCGAGCTGGTGCAGCTCGTAGGCCTCCTGATTGCACTGGCGAGCCTCGGCATGCTCGGGCGGTCATTCGGAATCGTCGCGGCCAACCGGGGAGTCAAGACCCGAGGTCCCTACCGCCTCGTCCGGCATCCGGCGTACTTCGGCTATCTCGTGAGCTACCTGGGCTACGTCGCGGAGAATCCGTCGCTTGCAAACCTCGCGCTGCTCTGTCTGAGCACGGCGTTCCAGCTCGTGCGGATCAGGGAAGAGGAGCGGCTCCTGCGGTCGGACCTTTCGTACGAGCGCTATCGCTCGTCCGTACGACGCAAGCTCATTCCGCTCGTCTACTGAGCGTCAGGACCGAATGATGGTCCGCCGCCGTGTGGGCGGCCGGCGCGCGTAGGCGCGGAACTCGCGCTCGAACTCCGGCCACCACGGCGGCGAATCGTCGTCCGCTTCGCCACGCTGGTCCTCTTCGTCGTCGACACTGAGGACGAGGGCAGCTCCGATCGCGAAGGCAGCTACAGCCGAGAGAAAGGCGACCTGGTCGGTCGTCGGGGGCAGGCGCCCGGCAGCGTGCAGAGCGACGGCGAGCGGCAAGGGCCCGGCGACGAGCATCCAGCCGAGCGCGCGAACGTGCCGCGAGCGCTTCTGCGGCGCCCTCCGCGCCGAAAGGGTGATGGTCGCGAGCAAGCCGATACCCGCAGCCGCGTCGAGCAGCAGGAGACGCATCTCGGGTGACCTTACCCTGTTGTGATCTCAGAAACGAGCCGGATGCGATCGATCAGCCCTGGCTCCGGATGAGCTGGACCAGCCGAGCACCCTCTTCGTCGATCTCGGCGCCCTCGATTTTCGTCAGTCGCCGGAGCGGCGTGATCTCGAGCGTCCCTGGCTCTCATCGGTTTCTTAGTCGCCAGTGCTGCACTGATCCGCGTGGAGACAGGTCAGACCTCGGCTCGATTCCGGCTGCGGCGCGGCGGCACCGAAGGGAACGCGCGGCTGACTGCGTCGACGGGCGTGGTGCTGCTGGTGCTTCTGGCGGTCGAGGGAGTGACGATCCTCGCGATTCGCCCGTTGCTGTCGCTGCACGTCTTCATCGGGCTGATGTTGATCCCGCCGGTCGTGCTCAAGCTGTCGGTGACCGGCTACCGGTTTGTTCGCTACTACCTGCGCGCTGACGAATACCTGCGCAAGGGGCCACCGATGCTGCTCATGAGGATGCTCGTCGCGCCGATCCTCGTCGCCGCCACGATCGCCGTCTTCGCGACGGGTGTCGCGCTCGTCGTGATCGGCCCTCGAGGCGGGATCGTCCTGGGCTTGCACAAGGTGAGCTTCGTTGTGTGGGGCGTCGCGTTCGCCCTGCACGTGCTCGTCTACGCACTCCGAGTCCCGCGTCTCGTCGCGGCCGACTGGGCGCGCAGCCGCCGCACGTCGGGAGCGGCCCTGCGAAGCGGCATCCTCGCGCTCGCCCTCGTCGCGGGCCTGACGCTCGCCCTGGTTGTCTTGCCCGCAGCCTCGCCCTGGCTCCATCAAGGCGGGGGCGACCACTAAAGAGGACTTAGTGGCTCGGAGCCACAAGCGCGGCGGACTGTCCGAAACGGACAGTACGGTCCGCCGGTCATGCGCTTGGTCGTCGCACGCTGCGAGGTCAGGCCAGGTGATCGACTCGGAGGGAGGCTCCCGCCGGTGGGCGAGCTGACGGACAAGCTGCGGTTCTTCCTCGGCGAGCGGCGTTACGCAGTGCTCGCGACCCACGATCCGGACGGCGGCATCCACCTTACGCCGATCTGGTTCCTGTTCGAGGACGACCGCTTCTACTTCGCGTCGTCGTCCGGAAGCCGGAAGGTGAAGAACGTCGAGCGGAGCTTCTCGGCCTCGGTCGTGGTCGACGCGCGCGAGCCGGGACGGGAGCGATGGGTCTCGGCGTCGGGCTCGGTTGAGATCCTGCGCGACGGCGAGGCGCAGTCGATCAACGCCCGCATCAGGCGCCGGTACCTCGCGCCGAAAGCGCTCGACGGCGCGATCGAAGCCACGCTCGCCGCGTCGGACGACGTCACGCTCAGGCTGGCGCCGACAGCGTGGCGGTCGTGGGCCGCGGAGATCGGGGACTCGCCCGAGCGGTTCTTCCTAGCGGTCGATGCCTAGGGTCGCCTGGCAGCGAACGCCGTCGCTGAAGGCTTCGGCCCGCCCGGTCTCAAGTCATAAAACGGTAAGCGCGCGCAGGCACCGGCGAGGGGACGGAAGGAAAGCGCGGGTCGCTCCGTCCTGTCGATATGGAGCGCCGGCCGGAGTTCCCGTTCTTTCATCCTGGGCTTTCGCGGCTGAGGGGCGGATAATGGGCGTCCCCCTCGAGATGGCGTCATCCACACGCATCGGCACCGAAGTCGCGGGATTTCGGATCGATTCGGTCCTCGGCCGCGGCGGCATGAGCGTCGTCTACGTCGCCGAGCAGCTTCGCCTTGGGCGAAAGGTGGCGCTCAAGGTCCTCACCACCGAGCTTGCCTGGGATGAGCAGTTCCGGGAGAGGTTCGTGCGTGAGTCCCACATTGCGGCGGCGATCGACCACCCCAACATCATTCCGATCTACGACGCCGGCGAGGAGGACGGGCTGCTCTACATCGCAATGCGTTTCGTCCAGGGGCCGGATCTCAAGGAGGTCCTCAAGCGCGGCAGTCTTGGCGTCGGGCGCACGATCTTCCTGATCGAACAGCTGGCCAGCGCACTCGATGCGGCTCACACACACGCTCTCGTCCACCGAGACGTGAAGCCCGGGAACATCCTCCTCGAGGAGAGCACCGATCACGTCTACCTGACCGACTTCGGCGTTGCGAAGCAGACGGCGGCCCGAGGTCTCACGTCGACGGGACACTTCCTCGGCACCGTCGAGTACGCGGCGCCCGAACAGATCGAGGGTGGACCTGTCGACGCGCGGACCGATGTGTATGCGCTGGGTTGTGTGCTGTACGAGTGCTTGACGGGGACGCCGCCGTTCTCGCAGAGCACCGAGCACGCCGTGCTGCACGCGCACCTCGTTGATCCGCCCCCCTCAGTCGGCCGGCTCAGGCCCGATCTGCCTCAGGCATTCGACGGGCTGATTGCAACCGCCATGGCCAAGGTCCCCGATGACCGCTTCGCCTCGTGCGGAGAGTTCGCCAACGCTGCACGAAATGCCGCCAGCGGCAAGGCACGACGCGTCGAGGGAACCGCGCCGGCGCGAGCCGCCACTGTCGCCTCAGTGGATACCGTCCCGCCGGCGAGCCCGCCGCCTCCAGGAACGGACAGTGCGTTCGACGCCGTCCCTGCGCTCGAGCCGGCGACAGCTGCCGCTCCGGAACGGAGTACTGCGCCACCTTCCCGGCTGACGCCGCTCAAGCAATTGCTGCTGACTTTGCTCCTGGTCGTCATTGCCGCTGCAGCGTCGGGCGTTGTCGTCTACTTCCTCGTACGCGGCGACGACAAGACGGCGTCCCCGACCGTCGTCCAAGGGCCTGTGATCCACACTCTTGCCGACCTCGTTCCGGCGCCGGTCTGGCAAAACTGCACGAAGGCGAAGACACCGCGCGCGGGCGCCGTCGAGACCGCGACGTGCGTGCCACCGCAGGGTGCGACGACCTTCAATCCCGATGGGCTCGAGCTTTCGACTTTCGCGAGCGGGGCGGCGGTGCAGCGGGCGTACGAGGCCGAGCGCCGCCGGCACCACGTGCTGCGCAATCAAGGAAGGTGCACCGGCTTGAGCTGGGGTGGCGAAGGAATCTGGCTGCACAATCCCGCGGCGCCGGGCACGAAACCCAAGCCCGGCGGTTCGCGCTTCTGCTATTTCGCCGGCAACGACGTCGTGATCGTTTGGACCCACCGCAAGTTCGGCCAGGCCACCCACACCGATTTGCTTGGCATCGCGCGTGAGGGTGGCAGCGATCACCCCGGCCTGTACGGCTGGTGGCGCTTCTGGCACCACCGCATCGGCAAGATCCTGGCGTGATGCAGGAGCCTGCGCTCCTCGCGGTTCTGGACGGCGCGGAGAACGGGCGGCGTATCCGCGTTGCGGGCCAGCTCACCGTCGGGCGTGACGACGATGCCGGCTTGCTGCTGGACGACCCGGAGATCTCGCGTGCTCATGCCACCCTCGTGCCCGCCGATGGCGGACTTGAGATTCGCGATCTCGGGTCGCTCAACGGGACGTGGGTGAACGGCGAGCGCATCAGCAGTCCCACGGTCCTCGCGCCCGGAGACGTCGTGAAGGTCGGCACGACGCGCATCGAGGTGCTCGCCGTGGGCGGCCGAGGACTTGCCTCGGTGCCGCGTTCGTCGCCGACGCCCGTCGAGGCCGAGGACGAGCTGAGGCCCGTCAGCGTCCTGTTCGCGGACGTCGTCGGCTCGACGCCGCTTGCGGAGCGGCTGGACCCAGAGGAGTACGCGGCCTTGATCGGCGGTTGTGTGGATCGGATGTGTCGTGCGGTCGAGCAGTTCGGTGGTGTCATCGACGCATATATGGGGGATGGCATTGCGGCGTTCTTCGGCTTCCCTGCCGCGACGGAGGACGATGCCGAGCGCGCCGCAACCGCGGCGCTCGCTGTCGTGAAAGCGATCGATGCCTACGCGCACGAGGTGCGGGAGACCTGGACGCTCCCGGATCTCAACGTCCGGGTCGGCGTCAACAGCGGACAGGTCGCGATCGGCGTGGTCGGTTCGGCCGAGCGCCATCCGGTCGCTCTCGGCGACACGATGAACGTCGCGGCGCGTCTTCAGGGGACCGCCGAGCCGGGTACGATCGTGATCGGCGGGGCGACTGCGCGAAAGCTCCGCGGACGCTTTCTCGTCGCCCCGCTCGGACATGTCGCTGTGCGCGGAAGGGAACGGCCCGTCGAGGCCTGGCGACTGTTAGGCCCGCGCTCTGACCGACGGCGGAGCGAGGCGTCGGGCTTCGTCGGCAGGTCTGACGAGACCGCGCTGCTTGCCTCGGCCGCCGACGCTCTGCGTGCCGGTCGAGGAGGCCTCCTGCTGGTCGACGGAGAACCCGGTATCGGTAAGACGCGGCTGGTCGAGTGGCTCTGCGCGCAGGTTGGTGACGACGTGACGTGGCTCGAAGGGCACTGCGTCTCATACGGCGGCCAGCCGCTCTACCACGCGCCTGCGGAGGCCCTGCGCGGCTGGGTCGCAGGGGACGACGTGGCGCAGCGGACGTCCACGCTGGAGCGACTGGGTCTCGAGCCGGGCGCGCTTCCGTACCTCGCCATGCTGTTGTCGGCCGACGCGGGCGACGAGCCCGCTCCGGGTGCGAACGGCTCCGCGGACGAGTTCGGCGCTGCGCTCCGTGACGCCTACGCCGCGTGGATACGTGGTCTCTGCCGCGATCGCCCGGTGGTATTTGCCCTGCACGACCTCCACTGGGCCGACCACTGGACACTCGAGCTGGTCGACCGGCTAGTCGAATTGCTCGACGACCTGCCTTTGCTGATCGCCGTCACGAGCCGGGCTGCCCCCGGAGCGAACGACCGTGGACTTCGAGAGCACGCCCGCGTTGCGCAGCGGGACCGTCTCGTGGAGCTGAGTCTCGGACCTCTCACTGGCGACGAGGCGGAACTGCTCCTCACGCAACTGGCGCCGGGGGAGCTCGACCCTGAGGCGCGCGCAGAGGTGATTGCCCGCGCGGAAGGGAATCCCCTCTACCTCGAACAGCTGCTGCGGTCTCTGCTCGAAAGCGGCGGCCTGGCGGCGCGTCGCACGTGGGCTCTCACCGTTCCGGCTGCCCAGCTGCCGACCGGGCTCGAGAGCTTGCTAGTGGCTCGCATCGCCGCTCTTCCGCGAGACGCGCGGCGGGTGGCGCAGGCCGGCGCGGTACTCGGCCGCGCATTCTCTCCAGCGGTGCTCAGTCTCATCGAGGGGGTGGAGGAGCTGGAACGGAACCTCATGCGTCTTCTGCGTGCGAACATCATCCGTGAGACGCGCGCACTTCCGGACCGCGAGTACGCGTTCACGCACGGACTGCTCCAAGAGGCGGCGCTCTCAACGCTGACCCGGGCGCGCCGACGCGAGCTTTACCGCCTCGTGGCCACCGCCTACCAGCAGGCCTTCGGCGACTCGCTGGACGACAAGCTCGAATTGCTCGCCTTTTACTTCGCGCGCGGTGGGGACCTCGAGCAGGCCCTCGAGTACCTGGAGCGGGCTGCGAACCGTGCGACGTCGCTTCGTGCGCACACGCAGGCGGCACACTTCTGGTCGCGTGCGGCCGCCGTCGCCGAGGAGGTCAACGATCCCGACGCGCGGGATCGCATCGAGCGCCGATTGGTGGAACTGCGCGCCTAGGGCGCGGGCGGTTTCGCCAATGAGCAGGACCTAGACGCCCTGTCCGAAACGGACAGTACGGTCCGCGGGCATGCGCCTTCTCGTCGCTCGCTGCGAAGTGCTGTACACAGGTCGGCTTACGGCTCGGCTCCCCGAGGCCGTGCGCTTGCTCATGTTCAAGGCCGACGGCTCGTTCCTGGTGCATGACGATGCAGGTGGTTTCAGACCGTTGAACTGGATGACGCCGCCAACCATGGTCGAAGACGAGGAGGGACTCATCGTCGTGCGCAAGCGGGCCGGCAAGTCTGAAGACCGCCTCGAGATTCGAATCACCGAGGTGCTGAGTGATGTGACCCACGACATGGGCGAGTCAGCGGCGCTCCAAAAGGACGGCGTCGAGCGGCACCTGCAGGAAGAGTTGGCGGCGCGGCCTGAGGTTCTCGGCGTGAAGCTTCGGCTCGTTCGGCGGGAGTGGCCCACCGACATCGGCCCGGTCGATCTCATGTGCCGCGACGAGAGCGGTGACTGGGTGGCGGTCGAGATCAAGCGCGTCGGCACGATCGACGCGGTCGAGCAGCTCTCTCGTTACCTCGAGCGGATCGAGCTCGAAGGGTGCCGCGGGATCCTTGCCGCGCAGGCGATCAAGCCGCAAGCGCGGACGCTGGCCGAGTCGCGCGGCATCGACTGCGTCGAGGTCGACCTCGCCGTGCTGCGCGGCGAGCGCGAGCCCGATCTGACGCTCTTCTCCGCCTAGTCGCGGAAGAACTCGACGAGGCGCTCGCCCTCGTCGT
>Ga0307289_10000155_pt1 | contig 27040 bp, 22 predicted proteins | sample ER_DNA_143_FD_194483 | JGI IMG/M metagenome (GOLD analysis project Ga0307289, IMG submission 194483) | Bulk soil microbial communities from the East River watershed near Crested Butte, Colorado, United States - ER_DNA_143 | ecosystem: Environmental > Terrestrial > Soil > Floodplain | place...
TCCGCACGCCTCATCCAACCCATCATGCAGCCGTTGCCCGTGGGGCCGCTCATCCAGAATCTGGGAGGTCTGCCCGTTCTCGTCTTCGATGCTGCTGGTGCGGGGCTTGGTCAAAGGATCCAAGATCGCATTCAACTGGGCGCCGACGGTGGTGGTGAGTTTGCCTGCCAGGTGCCACATGCCGTCGCGGCGTTGCTTCAACTCCACATACCGCCGGTCTTGCTGCAGCTGGTCATCAATAGGTGCCGGGCCGTCCGGATCGGCAGCATTGACCACGTGTAGGGCGTAGCGGCGCAGATCCGCCGGTCCCAGGGTGGGTGCGTACTGGGTGAGCAGCTGCTCCGCAGTCTCCACAGCTTGGGGGTGGAGTCCGGGTCGGGAGAGTTTCTGCATGGCCCGTTCCACAATCTGCACCTTCTCAGTCGACACCATGCCTTGACGTTGCAGCACAGCCAGACGCGGCAATACCGGCTCCAACTTCTCACCGAGCATGGACGTGCGGGGACCAACCGCCGCTGCGGCCCGGACCCGGGAGGCTGCTTCACTTGGGGAGAGTTGCAACACCTGCACCAAAAACCCGGTCAGACTGGAGGAGCAAGATGTTGCGGGCAGATCAGTGGCCTCAGCATCAGCGATCAGAGTGTGGTCGATCAAGGGGAGCCGGTTCCGAAAGGTTTCGAACCGTCGCCACCAGCTGATCTTCTCTGCTGCGCTGAGTTGATCAAGCCCACCGGCTTCGATCTTTTCGATCACCTCGGTGAGGGCGGTCTCGAGGGTGTCCAGGGCCACAGCCAACATCGAACGCTGTTCGCGTTCGGCTGTTGTGGGATCCCCGAGTTCCATACATCTATTGTATTCAAATCTGTGTTCGATAGCAAGCCGTTTCCCAATAAAATAAGGAAAGTTGACGCCGGAATACTGCACCGAACCGCCCCACTCAACCCCTGGACAAGCCCCTCCCCAACATTCCCCGGCTCTCTTGATCTTGCACCCCTGGACCTGCTTCCGGCGCTTCCTAAATCCGCGTCGCCCGGAGCTGGGGTCAAGGCTGGCCGTAGGCCACCCGTGGACACCCGTAGGGCTTGGCCTTGACGCCAGCGAGGACGACGCCACACTCCCAAAGCCGGAAGCAGGTCCAAGATCAGCCGGCAGCAGGTCAAGATCAACCGGAAGCAGATCCAGAGACTTCTTCTCCCGCCAAAGCAACGACTCAGTGCATCCACCGGAAGGCCCGAACCACCTCCTCGGCAGAAGCGCCGGCGAACAGCTCGATCTCCGATTCACGGACGGCGAGCACCGAGTCGATCAGCGCCGACCCCAACGCCTCCCGTAGCTCGGTGTCCGCAGCCAACGCATCAGTGGACTCGCGCAAAGTCACGGGCAGCCGCTGAATGCCGCGTCGGTCCAGCTCGTCCGGTGCCAGTACAGCCGGATCCACGTCCACCGCCTCCGGCAGTTGCGCTTCAGAAGCGACTCCATTCAACCCCGCCGCCAGTAGCCCAGCCAGCAGCAGATAGGGATTGGCCGTCAGGTCTAGGCACTTCACCTCAATGTTGGCCGCCCATGCGCTGCTACCAGCCGACCCGGTGATCATGCGCAGCGCGGTCTCTCGGTTCTCCAGGCCCCAGCTGGCATACACCCCGGCCCAGTGTGATGGCACTAACCGCAGATACGAGGCAACCGACGGCGCCCCAATGGCTAGAAGGGCCGGCAGCCGATTCAGAATGCCGGCGGCGAAGGCCTCGCCGACCGGAGTCAGCCCGCAGCGCCCGTCCCCGCCGGACATCATGTTCTGTCCGCCGCGCCACACGCTGAGGTGCACATGACCGCCGTTGCCGACACCCTCAGCCTCGACCTTGGGGGAGAAGGAAGTGCGGTAGTTGTAACGCCGCCCAACGGCACGGATGGTGCTGCGTACGAGCACCTCGGTATCGGCCGCGTCGACCGGAGACTCGGCCGCGACGGACAGCTCAAGCTGCCCGGCCGCGTACTCGGGATGGAACTGGTCGACCCTGATCCGCTCCGCGCTGAGCGCGTCGATGACATCGCGGACGTAGTCCGATACGCCGACCAGCCGTGACATGCCGTACGCAGGACCGACTGCCGCTGAGACGAAGTCCTCGCCGTCGCCCGCCGAGACCACCCATTCGATTTCGATAGCAGCCTTGATCGCCAAACCAGCGCCGGCCGCGTCGTTGACCAGCCGTTGCAGCAAGAGTCGGCTGCAGCGCTCGTGCGGCTTGCCGTCCTGCCGATACCGATCACCGGGCGCCCAGGCCCAGCCCGGCTGCGCAGCCAGACGAACCAATCGCCGCAGATCGGGAATGACGCGAAGATCACCCACCGGCGCAGTCCCGTCGGGCGGCGCGGCCAGCCAGTCATCAAAGCGGAAAAAGTCAAAGCTGGTCGACGCGCCAACACCCCACGCTGCCAACTCCGGCAGCCGCTTCAGGGGAACGCTCTTCACGCGCGTAATGCCGGCATTGTCCACGAACGTGGTCGCAACCATACCGACGTCGTGCTCGACGAGGGTTCGTACAAGCCGCTCCGCGTGAGCGCTACGGGCCTGCCGTTCGGCGACGTCCACGAGATCACACAATAGGGCTGGAGTAGAAGGGTGGATCGCCGTGGTCCGACCGGAGGGACGATGCCTGCTGAATCAGTCGATCTTGGACCGCTTGTCGATCATCACTGTCACTGCCTAGTGCTCGATGATCTTGATCGACTCGTTTTCGAGCAGTTGATGAACGAGGCGACCGCCGCATCGCCGCTAGGAACGTTCTTCGACTCCATGCTCGGGCTGGCGGTTCGGAGATGGTGCGCGCCAGTTCTCGGTTTGGAGGCGCACGCCTCGGCCGAGGATTATCTTGTGCGCCGTCGGGAGCTCGGCGGGGAAGCCAGCCGTCTGCTGGTGGCGGCCGCCGGCATCGAGACCTTCTTGATCGACACGGGCATCGATGACAAGCAGCTGTGCTCGCCGGCCGACGTTGCCGCCATGGGCGGCGGCACGGCGTACGAGGTGGTCCGGCTGGAGGCACTGGCCGAGGAGTTGCTTACCAAGGGCGCCGAAGCACCTGACTTCGCTCAAGCCGTGGATAGGGCGCTGCGTGAATCCACCGCCGTTGCTGCGAAGAGCATCGCCGCGTACCGGGTAGGTCTCAATCTGCCGTCGGAACCTCCCAGCACCGACGCCCTCGTTGCTGCGCTGAGGAATCTACGGCCCTCAGAGGCCGGCCGCTACCGGCTCGCCAACCCGGTGATCAACGCCTGGCTGGCCTGGACCGCGATCGATGCGGGCCTGCCGTTGCAGATCCACGTTGGCTACGGTGACGCCGACCTCGACCTGCTGCGAGCAGACCCGCTGCTGCTGACCCCGTTCCTCCGGGCAACCGAGGAGCGCGGCGTACCGGTGCTGCTGCTGCACAACTATCCGTTCCATCGCCACGCCGCGTACCTGGCACAAGTCTTCGGCCACGTCTTCATCGACGTCGGCTTGGCCGTGCACAACACCGGCGCGCTCAGCCAGGCACTGATCCGCGAAACGCTGGAGCTGGTTCCGTTCGGCAAGCTGCTATTTTCCTCGGACGCGTACGGGCTGGCCGAGCTCTACTACCTCGGCGCGCTGCTGTTCCGACGCGGACTGTGGGTGGTGCTCGAGGAGTTGATCAAGGCCGGCGAGATGACGAGCCGGGATGCTGATCACGCCGCTTCCCTGATCGCCCGGGAGAATGCGCGGCGCGTCTACCGACTCTCGATAGCGTGACGATTTCACCCGCGCGGGGTGACGCCCGGCCGCGCGGGCGAGAGAATGATGAGACGCAGCCCATCGCGGGTCTGCGATGCGTTCGAAGAGGAGGACCATGATGAGCAGCTCCACTTCTCGACCGGCGTTCCAGGTCAACACCGGCTTGCTCAGCTCGGGCTTCGTGTTGCTGTGCGTTGGTTTCTTCGTGTGGGTGATCGGGGCGGTGCTGTCCGGGACCGCGCTGGCTCAGGCAGCCAAGAACTGGATCACGCAATTGGAGGAATCCCCAAGCGAGATGGCCCGAAGGCGAGCACACCAGCTGAAGGTTGCCGCCTCGGCGGGCTCGAAAGCGTGGCGAGAGCAGTCCCACTGATTGGTTGCGCTTCCCGCTCTGGAGCCGACCCGCAAGGCGGACTGTCCGCACGCCAGGATGCAGGCCTTACCGTCCAGCACGCTTCCGTGTTTCAAGGACGGCCAGCAGGGCATCAGCAACCCTTGCCGGCAACCGAGCAACCACGAACCGAAAAGGGCGCAACATGACAATCTCCGACATTGGACCTGAGCCTCAATCGTTCAACCTTGAACAGGAGACGGTGGAAAACTCCAACTACCGCGCCGTCGCCTGGAGCGGCAAGTACCTGCAGCTGACGCTGATGTCGATCCCTGAGGGCGGAGACATTGGACTCGAGATGCATCCCGCCACCGATCAGTTCCTCCGCCTGGACGCCGGCCGTGGCCGCGCTCAGATGGGACCCACCCGCGACAACCTGGAGTTCAACCAGGAGGTCTCCGACGGATCGTGCATCCTGGTACCGGCAGGTACCTGGCACAACGTCACCAATATCGGTGACGAGCCGATGCAGCTGTATGCGATCTACGCACCGGCCCACCACCAGCCCGGCAAAGTACACGTGACCGCCGAGGACGCCGCCGCCGACACCGACGACGAGCCCGCCAGCTGGTCGGTACAACCCCCATCAGCACCCGACCTCCACGGCTAAGCGCGCACGCGTCATCAGTGCGCTCAGCAGTGGTGCCGGGTGAGAGCGGAGGCGGCGGGATTTGAACCCGCGAGAGGGTTGAGCCCTCAACCCGCTTAGCAGGCGGGCGCCATAGACCGGACTAGGCGACGCCTCCCCATCATCAAACGCTCTGCTGCGGCAGAACGCTGGGCAAGACTACCGACCGACGCTACGCGAGGCAAAGCCAATCCTCCAGAACGCTGATCGACGGGCCTGCGCGAGTCGGCCGACCGGCAAAGTGTCATTACACTCTGACGGGCAGCCCGCCAAATTAGCCTCCTTCGTCGCTCGCGAAGATGCGTCAACCGTCACGCAGCCCAGCCGCGAGCTCCTGCAGTCGGCGAAGCGGACCGCCCGTCGTAGTGCTTAAGTAAGCGATGCATTCATCTGACAAGCGCATATTGAGCGGGTCGGACACGTATTGTGGAGCGGGTTTCCATTCCAGGGCTGCGCGTAAGGGATGTTGATGCCAAGACAAGCGGGAAAGGCTACGTGGAGCTGGCAGCTCCCCGATGAGCCCTACGCGCCCGCGCGTGGTGGTGTAAGAGCGCCACCACCACCCCGTAGCTTCCGACGTGCGGTTGTGTACACGGTCGTAGGAACAGCCATCCCTGGCCTCGGGCTGATCGCAGGCCGGCGCCGGATCATTGGCAGTGTCATCCTCGGCCTCTTCGCCGCAGGCGTCCTCGCCCTCGGCATCTATGCCGCGTTCGATCGTCAGAGCCTGCTCGCGCACGCCGTCGATCCAGCGACGCTGCGCCGAGCGGCGATTGCATTGGTCGTCATCGGCGTGGTCTGGGTAGGCGTCATCATCGCAAGCCACCTGACCCTGCGCGGTCGCCCGACCCGCGCCCAGCGGGTGTTCGGCGGCATTCTCGTCGGCGTCCTCTCCTTCGCCGTCGCTGCTCCGATGGCGGTTGCTGCCCGCTACTCCTATGTGACAGCTGGCTCGGTCGCCGCGGTGTTCCAAAGTGAGAAGGACACCAAGAGCGCAACCCGGCCGACTCTCGAGGCAACGCAGTCGACGCCCGGCGAGCCGAAGCCGCAAGACCCCTGGGCCGGCAAGCCGCGGCTAAACGTCTTACTTCTGGGGGGCGACGCGGGGCCCGGCCGGGTCGGCACGCGTACCGACACCGTGATCTTGGCGAGCATCAACACCAAGACCGGCGATACGGCCCTGTTCAGCCTTCCCCGAAACGCTGAACGCATGCCCTTTCCTTCACGCTCACCGCTGCACAAGCGCTACCCGTACGGGTTCACCAGCGGCAACAGTAATGATGCCGAGTACTTCCTCAATGCGATGTATCGCAACGTGCCACGCTCCGTCCCCAAAGATGTGCTCGGCCCGACGGACAATCTCGGCGCCGACGCGCTCAAGCTCTCAGTGGGCGAGGCACTTGGCTTGCGGGTGGACTACTACGTGCTGATCAACTTGCAGGGTTTCAGCAAGATGATCAATGCCCTCGGTGGCATCAAGCTCAACATCAACACCTATATCCCCATCGGTGGCGACACGGATCGCCACATTCCACCGAAGGAGTTCCTCAAGCCGGGGCCAAATCAGAAGCTCAACGGGCGTAGCGCCCTATGGTACGCACGCGGTCGCTACGGCTCGGACGACTTCGCGCGGATGGATCGGCAGCGCTGCGTGATCAACGCGATCATCAAGCAGGCCAACCCCAAGAACATGCTGGCCCGCTATGAGGACGTCGCCAATGCCGGCAAGCAGCTTGTTTACACCGACATGCCGCAGGAGGTGCTACCGCTGATGGTCGATCTCAGCCTGCGTGTGAAGGACGGCCATGTCCGTAGCGTTGTCTTCAAGTCCGGGGCTGCCGGTTTTCACTCCTCGGATCCGAACTTCCCGCTGATGCGTAAACGAGTGAAGGCCGCGATCAGTGAAAGCAAGAACCCCAAGGCGGCGAAGAAGAAATCGGGCGGCACAACCCAGAGCGAGGATGTCAACGACAGCTGCGCCTACGATCCCAAGGTCGCCGCGACATCTAGGCCGTATCGCTGACCAGTGCACCCAAGCTTCGAGCGTGCTTAAGCAACCCGTCCATAACCGCGGTCGGCGTCTAGACGCCGTTGGATCTCCGCGATCAGCGCGTTGAATGTGGTCTCGGTCGCAGTCCCAGGGTTGATAACAGTCGCATCCTCGCCGTCGCCGGGCTTGGTGATCAACAACAGCCGAGGTCCCTGCCTCCTGACGACGTCGATCGTGGACCACGGCACGACTCGACGACGCCGCCCATTGATGATCGTGATCGACTCCGAGTCCAACAGCAACGTCGTACGCAGCCGGGCGGTGAGCACCAGCGCCACCACAGCTAGCATGCACGCGAAGATCATGAGGCTTACGCCGGCAATCGTGACGACCTGCGGCAATTCGAGGGCGCTGCCGAGCACGATCATGGCCGCAGCGACCATCGCCGCGACAGCGCTGATCGCCAGTGAGCGCACGGGAGCTGGGGCCGTCAGCGCGAACCGCGCTTCCTGAGGCCCCGGACCGCCCATGTCGCTCACCGCTGCACCTTACCGAGCTGGCTCAGCGGGACCGACCGCCCACGGCGGCGAGGGTGGGATTCGAACCCACGGAACGGTCTCCCGCTCGGGCGCTTTCAAGGCGCCTGCACTAGTCCACTATGCGACCTCGCCCAGCGCGGTCCCGCACGCCCGCCACCCGGCGAGCATCCAGATCCTAGCCGACCCCTACGCTGATCTATGGCACGCTGTGGGGCGTGAGAGCCATCGTTGCACGGGAACCCGGCCCTCCGGAGGTGCTCGAACTGCGAGAGGTCGAGACCCCCAGCCCACAACCTCACGAGGTGCTGATCAAGGTCGCGGCGGCAGGGGTCAACCGTGCTGATTTGCTCCAGCGGCAGGGGCACTACCAGCCGCCGCCTGGAGTCAGTGACATCATCGGGCTCGAGGTCTCGGGGACGGTCGCTGAGGTGGGCGAAGAGGTTCCCAACTGGGCAGTCGATGATCCCTGTATCGCGCTCTTGGCTGGCGGCGGCTACGCGGAATACGTTGCCGCGCCCGCCGGTCAGGTGGTGCCACCGCCGCTAGGGGTGGAGCTGGTCGCCGCGGCCGCGGTCATCGAGGTCGCAGCAACCGTCTACTCCAACATTGAGCTGGTTGGGCTTGCCGACGGCGACAGGTTTCTGGTGCATGGCGGCGCCGGCGGCATCGGCTCGTTCGCCATCCAGTACGCCAAGAGCATCGGGGCGACAGTTGTCACGACTGCAGGAAGTGAGGACAAGCTCAACTACTGCCGCTCAATCGGCGCAGATCATGCAATCTCCTACCGCGGTGACTGGCCGGCCGCCGTAGGCGAAGTCGCACCTGATGGTATACATATGATCTTGGACAACATGGGTGCCAAATATCTCGGTGATCATGTTCAGCTGCTCGCCACCGACGGAGCGCTGGTGATCATCGGCATGCAAGGTGGTCGGAAGGGCACGCTCGATCTGCCGTCCCTGACGCGGAGACGTGGCCTCATCACTGCAAGCTCACTCCGCGCGCGATCAGCCGAGGAGAAGTCAGCGATCTGCCGCGGTTTGGTGCAGAATGTCTGGCCGCTCATCGCCGACAACACGATCAAGCTGCCACCACTGACCGCCTTCCCTCTGGCCGAGGCGGCCGCCGCACACGCGCGCCTCGAGTCAGGCGACAACATCGGCAAGATCATCCTCTCTGTGGCGCGGTAGCAGCCTCACCACCGATCAAATTTCCCAATATCGGCTTTCGGTCAACAGCGTGCTCTTGGCTATCGAAACCGGCGCATTGGTCGGAAATTTGAGTGCATCACGAGGTCCAAGCGCGCCACAGCCGCGCGTACTCGCCGTTGGCCGCGACCAGCTCATGATGGCTACCCAGCTCAGCGATCTGGCCGTCGATCACCACAGCAATCCGGTCGGCATCGTGTGCGGTGTGCAACCGGTGCGCGATCGCGACGACAGTGCGATCTTCGAGCAGCGCAGCCATCGAACCCTCAAGATGTCGAGCGGTACGCGGGTCGATCAACGACGTGGCCTCGTCCAGTACGAGGGTGTGCGGGTCGGCAACCACCAACCGGGCCAGCGCGATCTGCTGTGCCTGGGCAGGCGTCAGCTTCTGTTGACCGGAGCCGAGCATGGTGCTGAGTTGCTGAGGCAATCGCTGCACCCAGTCCCACGCGTCAACGGTGCGCAGCGCCTCGATCACCACGTCGTCAGGTGACGACTCTCGGGCCAAGATGATGTTGTCGCGCACGGTACCGACGAACACGTGGTGCTCCTGAGTCACCAACGCAACCTCAGTCCGCAACACAGGCAGCGGTAGCGCGGTGAGCTCGACGCCACCCACGGTGACCGAGCCCGTGCGCGGCTTGTTGATGCCGGACAGCAGCCGACCGAGAGTTGACTTGCCTGAGCCGCTCGGCCCGACGATGGCCAACCGCTCCCCAGGATGCAGCGCCAGGTCGACGCCGTGCAACACATCATGATCATGGCGATAGGCGAAACGCAGGTTCCGCCCGACGAGTTGGTTGCCCAGCGGCAACTCGTCGCCGGGCTCGCGGTCCTGCGGAACGGCGGCGATGCCAAGTAGTCGGGAGGTCGAGGCGATACCGACCTGCAGCCGGTCGACGTTGCGGATCAGCCGATCGAGCGGCTCCACCAGCGCCTGCACGTACAGGGTCGCCGCGGTCACCTGGCCCAGGCTCACCCAGCCATTCACATAGCCGATGCCGCCAAGGATCAGCACCATCGGCAGCGGTGTGTCGTATGCGAAGCCGATCACCAGGAACAGCAGGTTGCGCAGTGTCATCGTGTAGCGCTCGGCCTGCGCCGACACTGCGATGTCCTCATCGCCCTGCTCGATCCGATTCCGCTGGAGCCCAAGGGACTCGACCGTTCGCGCGCCCTCGACCGTCTCGGTGAACGTTGAGTTGATCTGGGAGTACGTGCCGCCCTCGGTGATGTAGCCCTTCGGCGCCCGTTTCACGTAACGCCGCGCAGCAAAGATCAACAGCGGCGCCGTCACCAGCAACGGGAGTGTTAGTAGCGGCGAGTTCACCAGCATGGCGACCACAGTGAGCAGCGTTGTCATGCCGGCGATCACGGATTCGGGCAGGCCGAAGCGGACGCTCATGCTCATCGTGCTGACATCACGCGTCACCCGAGTGACAAGATCACCGGTACTCGCGCTCTCCACCCTGCCCAGCGGCAACCCCAGGACGGTCCTCACGACGTACTCACGTGCCTCCGCGAGCAGATCCTGGCCGAAAAGCACCGACATCCGCAGTGCGAAGAGAGTCAAGATTGCCTGCAAGACGACCACGCACGTGACAGCCAGAGCGAGCCCGTTCAGCGTCGCTGCCAGAGTGCCGCCGGCCGAGGCAGCATCCACCAGCGAACCGAGGATCCGCGGCACAACGAGGCCAGCCATGGCAGCCAGGGCATGAAGAACCAGCAGCGCAGTGATCATGAAGCGCCGGCTCTTGAGCAGCCGAGAGGCGAAGGCACCAACATCGCGCCGGTCGGCCACCGGGAGGCCAAGGTCAGGCTTGCGCGAGTCAGCGAAGAACTCTTCCGCCCGCCGCTGACGTAGCAGGTGGCGCTGTCGCCAGGCCCGCAACCGCGCTGCGAGAGATCCGCTCTCCGGCGGCAGCAAGGCCTCAGGCACCGGCGGGGTGGGCGGGGTCGACCGCCACGTCTCCGCCGAGCCGCGCAGCACAGTCTGCAGCTCAGTCATCGGATGCCTCCGCAGGTTCATCGAGTGCGCGCGCCACCGTACGGCGGTAGTCCTGGTTGGTCTGCAACAGTTCCTCGTGCGTCCCGTACGCCGTGATCCGCTTGTTGAACAGAAACGCCACCCGGTCCGCATGATGCAGCAGGAGTGGCGACACAGTGGTCACGATCGTCGTCTTCCCGCGGCGATGGGTCACCAGCCGCTCAGCGATCAACGCCTCGGTATGAGCGTCAACCGCAGAGGTCGGATCCACCAAGATCAAGATCTGCGAGTCCAGTCCAAGTGCTCGGGCCAGCACCACCCGCTGACGCTGACCGCCAGACAGCCCGCGACCACGCTCGTCGATCCGACCCTGCCAGCCTCCCTGCAAACCTTCGAAGACGTCCTCCGCCGCAGCGGCCCGCAGCGCCGTTTCGGCCTCCGCGAGACTGAGCCGTCCGTGCGGATCGATCACTGACTGCAGGGTGCCCGCAAAGACCTGACCGGCGGCATCGCTGACCACGATCCGCTCGCGCACCTGATCAATGGGGACGTCCGCGAGGTCCACCGTGCCCAGACTCACACCCCACTTCTGCCCAGCAAGCCGCCGGTCTCGCTCAGCCTGCTGGGCTCGTTCCATCCGCTGCTGCTTTCGCGCGCGGCGTGCGGCGCGGCCCTTGAGGCCCTCCGGCACGTCTAGGGGCACGGGCTCATGCTCAGCTGGTAGATACCGGCCGAGGCGATCCGCCAGCGCTGCTGAGTCGTCCGGCAGCGCAGACACGATGATCGTGAATTCGCCTGGCTCCGCGAGGAACCCGGATTCTTGATCATGCAAGGCACCCTTGCCGGGCAGCGTCAACCGCTGCTCAGGGGTGTGCCACGGCGGCCGTTGGTCCAGCACGGCAATGGTCTTGCGCGCCGAGACCACACTGCGGATCCATTTCTGCACCAGCTCGAAGAACGTCTGGATCGGCCACACCATGAAGATCGCGTAGCCGAAGAAACTGATCAACTGGCCGACACTGAGATCTCCGGCCACGACCTCGCGCGCACCCAGCCAGGTCAAGGCGACCAGGAAGAGACCCGAGAACAGCACGCTTGTCGCATCGACGGCGCCCTGCCAAACACCAGCCGAGACGGCGGCCTGCCGAGTCCACTGCGACTGCTGGGCGTAGTTGCGGGCGAAGGTGTGCTCACCGCCGATCCCGCGCAGGATGCGCAGCCCTGCCACGATGTCGGTGGCCATCGAGGTCAGCTCCGACGTCCTCGTCCGCTCGATCTCCTCGCGCCGCTGTAGCGGTCGGAGCAGCGGCATCGCGAACAACACGATCAACGGTGCGGTGACTAGCACCACGATGCCCAGCTTGACCGACGTCGAGAGCACCAAGCTGGCGATCACTAGGTAGGCGATCAAGGCGCCCGCGAAGCGAGACACGACCTCGGTCAACGACCCGAACTCGTCGGAGTCACCCGCAGAGACACTGAGCACCTCGCCGGTCGGCGTACGCTGCGGCAGCACGTGGCCCAACTGGGTCGCCTTGCGCGTCACCAGCTTCATCGAGCCGTACATGGCGACCAGCCAGGTACGTACTACAAGGGTGTGGCTGAGCACGCTTGCAACGATTCCTATGATCACCAGACCGAACATGATCAAGCTGAGCCGGACCACTGTCGCCAGGTCGTGCGGGATGATTCCCTCGTCCACAATCTTGCCGACAAGGTACGGCCCCACCGAGCCGGGCAGCCACTCAAGCACGCTGATCAACGAGCTGAGCAACAGCAGCGGTAGTTGCTGCCACAGCAACCACACCAGGAATCGGATCGCGCTGCGGGTGTCTGGCTGGATGAAATCCCGTCTGGGCAGGCGGCGGCGCACCACGGCCCGCCGTCTGCGAGTGGGAGTGGTGTACACACGAACGTCCGGCCCCGCAAAGTCCGGGACCAGCGGCGGGAAGTCATGCATGACCAGTTCAGCGTAGGACCGGGGCGCGGACGCGATCCACCGGTTTTCGCCAGGCCATGCCAGGCCTCGACACTAGGATCGGACACATGAGCACTGACTCGACAGCCGGCGATGAGCAGCCCGAGATGCAAGGCGTCGCGGGCGCGACCGATGACGGGCGCGTCTATGTGGTAACGCCCCAGGGCATGGCCGTCGAAGGGCCGCCGCGTGAAGCGTCAGAGACGGATGAGGAGCCGAGATCGGTGACCGACATGGTCGAGCAGCCCGCCAAGGTGATGCGGATCGGCAACATGATCCGGCAGCTCCTCGCCGAAGTGAAGTCGGCTCCGCTGGACGATGCCAGCCGGCAGCGGCTGCGCACGATCCATCAGACCTCGATCGAGGAGCTCAAGCAAGGACTCGCGCCCGAACTGGCTGAGGAATTGGAACGCCTTACCCTGCCCTTCAGTGACGACGCCACTCCCAGTGATGCTGAGCTGCGGATCGCGCAGGCCCAGCTGGTGGGCTGGCTGGAGGGTCTGTTCCATGGCATCCAGACCGCACTGTTTGCGCAGCAGATGGCTGCGCGGGCCCAGCTTGAGCAGATGCGGCGCGCGCTGCCGTCCGGCCCTGTGCCACCGCAACCCGAAAGTCGGCCACGCGAGGGCAGCGGCGGGATGTACCTCTGAGAGCGCCAGAGACCCCCAGCTGTACCTCTCTTCTGGTTTCGGATTAATCCCTACGGGTACCGATTTCTAGCGGACGTTTGCGCGGCAGCACCGCGTATGGGACTAACGTGTCCCATGTCCGCCTGAGAGAAGGGAGCCGGCAATGAGCACCACCGCATGGATCATTCTCGGCATCGTCGTCCTGGTCATCGTGGCCGTTGTGGTGTTTTTCGTGATGAATCAGCGCGCCGGCGCCCGCCGCGCTCGCGCTGAGAAGATCAGGGTAGAGGCAGCCGAGCGGGCCGCGGAGATCGAGCGAAAAGAGGCCGAAGCGAACGCGATGGCAGCACAGGCCCAGGATGCGCGCGCCGAGGCGGACCGGCTGGAGTCGGTGTCGGCAGAGCAACGAGAGGAAACGGGCGCGGCACGTACCGATGTCGAGGAATCACTCCGCAAGGCGGACCGCATCGATCCGGACGTACGGACCCGTTCCAGGGACGAGGACAGGAGTCCCCGGCGTGCTACGGATGAGGACACGAGTCCCCGGCGTGCTACGGACGAGGTGTCAGATGACGCAGATGTCCGGGATCGCGGCGTACGCGATGACGTCCGAGATGGCACCGTCGACGACGACGTTCGGCATCGTACGGTACGCGATGAGCAAGCCACTTCGACGCGGCTCGATGTTGATGACAGCTCGGCCCGCGACGACGTTCGCCGTGGCGACGACGGCCGTGGTGTCGTCGACGAAAGGTCCTCGGATCCCCGCCGCTGACCGCTAGCCGAACCAGCGACGCAACTCAGCCGCCGGTCCACCCTGATCGATCGACTGGGTGACGTCGTCTGCGGCTGCCTTGACCTCTTCCGGCGCGTCACCGATCGCGACACCGCGACCGGCCCAACGCAGCATCTCAATGTCGTTGCGGCCGTCACCGAACGCCAGTACGTCGGAAGCTGAGACACCGAACCCCGCTGCCACTTCGGCGAGCCCGGTTGCCTTGTTCACCCCATCGGGGGCGATGTCGAGCCAGGCGCTCCAGCCGACGAAGTAGCTGACACCCTGCAAACCGAGGTGGCGGGCCAGCGCGACGAAGTCTTCCTCGGAGCGTGTCGGGTCTCTCACGATCACACGAGTCACGGGCCGTGAGCTGAGCTGCTCGGCATCCTCAATGATCAACTCCCCAGTCAGGTCATCACCCGGAAAACGATCATTGAGCCGGTAGCCGCGACCAATCTCCTCCACCGCGATCAACGTGCCTGGGGCAAAGTTCTCAACCTGAGCGATCACGGGTCGCGGGTCAAAAGTGATCGCCTTGATGATCTCTTGCGGCGGATACCGGACGATCACGGCACCGTTGGAGCACACAGTCGGTCCAGGTGGTAGACCCAACTCGTCGAAGAGCGGCCTGGTGCCGTGCCAGGACCGACCAGTCGACAGCACTACCGGTACGCGAGCCTGGACGACCAGCTCCACCGCTTCGGCCACCGTACGCAGCAACAGGCCGTTGCGATCGACGAGGGTGCCATCAATATCCAGCGCGACCAGGCGCGGGCGCCAGGCCTGAGCAGCTGAGTTCTTCAACGCGGGATCAGAGCCTCCCGGCCTCCCAGGTAGGGCCGAATCGCCTCCGGGACGCGTACTGATCCATCAGTCTGCTGGTGATTTTCCAAGATCATGATGATGGTCCTGGTCATCGCGCATAGCGTCCCGTTCAACGTCGCGACGGGTGCGATGCCGGCATCGAATCGGGCTCGGATGTTGAGCCGCCGCGCCTGGAAATCGGTGCAGTTGGAGGTCGAGGTGATTTCGCGATAACGATCCTGAGTCGGTAGCCAGGCATTGCAGTCGTACTTACGGGCGGCACTCAAACCAAGATCACCAGCGGCCAGCTCGATCACCTGGAACGGGATCTCGAGCGCGCTGATGAAGTCCTTCTCCCACTGCAGTAACCTCTGGTGCTCCGCTGCCGCATCTTCTGGCGCGCAGAAAACGAACATCTCGACCTTGTCGAACCAATGCACCCGGAAGATGCCTCTGGTGTCCTTGCCGTGGGAGCCAGCTTCGCGCCGATAGCACGGGCTCAAGCCGACGTAGCGGCGCGGCAACGTGTCAGGATCGAGGATCTCATCGGCGTGGTAAGCCGCGAGCGGGACCTCCGAGGTGCCCACCAAGTAAAGATCATCTTGCTCCAGATGGTAAACGTCCTGCGCGGCCTGGCCGAGGAAGCCGGTGCCTTCCATCGCCTGCGGCTTGACTAGCGAAGGCGGAATGAAGGGGATGAAGCCGTTCGCAATTGCCGTGCTCATAGCCAGGTTGATCAAGGCCAGTTCCAGCTCCGCCCCTTGGCCGGTGAGGTAGTAGAAGCGGGACCCGGAGACCTTCGCGCCGCGTTCCATGTCGATCGCGCCAAGCAACTGGCCGAGCTCCAGATGATCTTTGGGTCGGAAGCCCTCGGCGGCGAAGTCGCGGGGCGTGCCAATGGTCTCCAACACCAGGAAGTCGTCCTCGCCGCCCGGTGGAACGTCTTCGAATACCAGGTTCCCCACCTGACGCAGCATCTGGTCGAAGGCGATCGTGATCTCGTTCTGCGCCGCCTCCGCCTTCTTGACCATGTCGGCAAGCTCCTTGGTACGGCTCAGCAGCGCCGCACGATCCGCACCGTCGGCCTGCGCCACGCGCTTGCCGAGCGCCTTCTGTTCGGCCCTGAGCTCTTCGAATTGGGCGATCGCGTTGCGACGCGCTTCATCCGCAGCGACCAGGTCGTCGACGAGAGACACCGACTCGCCGCGGGCGCGCTGGGAGGCGCGTACCCGGTCTGGATCGAGGCGGAGCACCTTGACATCAATCACCGGGCAAGCCTAACCAGGAAAAACAGACACCCGTGTTGAGTCCTGCTGCAATGATGATGCGGTTATGGTCCGCCGCCCCCCGAGCCGATCGTCGGTCCTCATCGCGATCTCGTTGCTGGTGGCTTTCGTTCTCTGGACCTGGCTCACCTTCAACTGGCCTGCCCTCGAGGCATTCGATACACGTACGCTGGCGCCTCCGCTGGATCCGGACTCAGCGACCGCAGAGATCGCCAGCGCCTTCGCCTTACTGACCTGGCCGGGGTTGGAGTATGCCGCGCTGGCGGCGATTGCCCTGTGGGCGGTTCGGCATCGGTTGCGTCAACTCGCGGTAGCGCTGCTCCTTGTCATCGCCCTCGCATGGGGCGGCGTCTCTCTCCTCAAGATCACCTTCCAACGGCCGCGACCGCCGCAGGCGCTCGACCTGTTGACCGCGACCGGCTACGCCTATCCGTCCGGCCACATGACCGGCGTCGTTGCAATGTCGATCGCCGTTGGAGCGACCTTCGCAGTCACCAGGCAGAGCTACCGCGCCCGGATCTTCTGGCATGTGGGCTCAGGTGTGCTGGTACTTGCCGTCGCCGTCGATCGCTGGATTACCGGTAGCCATTACATCACCGACATCGTCGGCGGCGCCTTGTTCGGGGCCCTTGCTGCGACCGTCGCCCTGCTCGCGGTCGGGGTCACGGTGCCGACTCCGCACGAACTCGTCGGCGAGATCGTTCGTAGCCGAGCTGTCGCCGAGGAGGCCCCTGCCGTTCCGACCAAGCGGGCCGCGGTGATCTTCAACCCGGCCAAAGTCACCGACTGGATCACCTTCCGCCGGCATGTGGAGTACGAGCTGAAGAGCCGCGGCTGGGAACGGGCTCTCTGGCTCGAAACCACGACCGAGGATCCGGGTCGCGCGATGACTGAGCAGGCCGTACGCGAGAAGGTCGACCTCGTGCTCGGCGCCGGCGGCGACGGCACGATCCGGGTCATCTGCTCAGGCCTGGCCCACACGGGGATTCCCTTCGGCCTCATCCCGGCCGGTACCGGCAATCTGTTGGCGCGCAATATCGGTATCCCCCTGGACGAAGTAGCTGCGCTGGGCGTCGCCTTCGACGGCATCGACAAGGCTATCGACCTGGTGCGGCTCGCGGTTGACGACAAGCCACCTGATCATTTTGCGGTGATGGCGGGCATCGGCCTCGACGCGGTGATCATGGAGGGTGCCGACGCGAAGATGAAGAAGGCCGTCGGCTCAGCTGCCTACTTCGTCTCGGCGGCCCGAAACGCGAACCATCCCGCCATGCACGCCACGATCTCCGTCGATGACGATCCGCCCATCAGGCGCCGCGCCCACGTCATCGTGGTGGGCAACGTCGGTTTCCTCATGGCCAACATTCAGCTGATTCCAGGCGCCCGCGCCGATGACGGGATCTTGGACGTTGTCGTCGCCTCGCCGCGTACGCTGCGCGACTGGGTCAGGTTGACGACCCGCGTCTTGGCCCGGCGCCGACAGCCCGACGACCAGCTGGACCGGCTGAAAGGGCGCAGGGTCACCATCACGGTGGAGGAGCGTGATCGGGTTCAGCTGGACGGCGACACCGTCGGTGAATGCAATACGTTAACCGCCGAGGTGGTGCCCGCCGCATTGCGGCTCCGGGTACCGAGGCTGACCAACGAGCCATCGATAGCCAACGGCGTACCTGCTCAGGCCGCCCGCTCCGGGCGCGTCAGCGTGCCAGGAATGACCGCGGTCAACCGCGCAACTTCTGCAGCCAGGTCGCGGCTGCGGCGTAGTCGTCGTTAGAGGTGCCATGCGGGATGATCGGCTCTGTTAGATCAGCCCGCGGGTAGCTGCCGAGGAAGACCACGTCGCCACAGACCCGGTGCAGCCCCATCATCGCCTCAGCGAGCCGGGCGTCATCGATGTGACCCTCCGCGTCGACACTGAAGCAGTAGTCGCCAAGGCTGCGCTTGGTCGGCCGTGACTCGATCCGGCACAGGTTCACGCCTCGACTGGCGAACTGTTCGAGGATCTCGAGTAAGGCCCCCGGGTGGTTGTCGCGCATGAACAAGACCATCGTGGTCTTGTCAGCACCGGTCGGAAGGCCGACCGGGCCAGGCCGGGAGACCAAGACAAATCGGGTGACCGCGTCTGGGTTGTCCGCAATCCTCGTCGCCAACGGTACGAGCCTGTTCAGCTCGCCAGCGATATCGGCACAGATCGCCGCATCGAACCGCGAGCGAGGATCGGCCACCTCTGCAGCGGCAGCTGCAGTCGAGCCGCCCTCTGTGATGACTGCATCGGCCAGGTGCCGCGCCAACCAGTCGCGACACTGCGCTGCCGCGTGCGGGTGGGTCAGCACTCGGCGCACGTCGTGGAGCTGAGTGCCGTTCCGTGCAAAGAGGGTGAACTGAACCGGCAGCACCACCTCGCGGGTAATCCGCAGCGGTTCCCCATAAGCCAGGTTGTCCAGCGTGGCCGAGACCCCGCCCTCGACCGAATTCTCGATCGGCACCAAGGCGGCGGCGACGTCACCGTCGCGGACAGCCTGGAGCGCCAACCCCACAGTCGCGTACGGCGTGGGTTCGTCTCGTAATGGTGGCAGCGTGAGCAGCGCCTGATGAGTGAAGGTTCCGACCGGTCCGAAATAGCCGTAGTGGTTAGGCAGCACTGCTAGCACCGGCTCAGGTTATCCCTCAGCGAAACCGCCGTTCGACCATTTCTCACCTGGTTGGTGGGGCGGGCCTTAGTTTAGTTGTCGCGCGCCGAGCCGCTCGGCCGCACGCTCTCCGCGCCGCGCCACCGGGACAGAGGATGTGGCCGCGGCCAGGCCGGAAACGGGCATGCCGGAGTAGATGGATTCTGCGCGCTCCACCAAATAGGTCTCATGCCAGATGCCGACCGCACCCGGAGCCTTCCGGACGCGGCGATTGAACGCGGTCCAGGCAGGGCGGTGGGCAGCATTCAGGTCGCTCGCATAGCCGTACAGCTTCTCGTGCGAGTTCCAGTACTGGACCACGAGCGGCCCGCCGGCGCCGAAGGTCAGCCGGTAACCCAGCAGGCCCGAGTCCTTGTCCTTTGACAATTCGGCCAGCATTGCGGGCATGGCCAGGAACACCGGTAGCCAGAGATCTGGCCGCCATGGCTTGTTGATACGCATGCCGATCAGGAATACGACAAGATCGCCGTGAGAGTCGTGAGTCATGCGTGCCGGAATCACGTCCGCCATGAGATCCTCCAAATGGATAGTGCTACTCTCCAATATTGGAGAGTAGCACTATCCAATGTCAAGTGAGGTGACCATGCGAATCTCCGAACTGTCCACGCAGACTGGCGTCCCGGTCGCGACGATCAAGTTCTATCTGCGGGAGAGCTTGCTACCTGAGGGTGTGCGCACCTCGGCCACGCAGGCACAGTACGACGAGAGCCATGTGGCACGGTTACGGCTGGTTCGTGCACTTCTCGGGCCCGGCGGACTCTCCGTGGCGGCCGCTCATCGGGTGATTCAGGCTATCGAGGAGCCGCCAGCGTCGGTGCACGAGCTGCTGGGCGTCGCCGCACGTGCAGTCGCTCGGCCGGGCGTCGTGACCGACGGGGATCCGCGCGTGGAGGAGCTGATGCAGCGCTGTGCCTGGCAGATCGACGAGAAGGATCATCCGACTTATGCCGTCTTGGAGGAGGCACTGCGGGCACTCGACGAGGCAGGTTTCGAACTGCCTGAGGGAGCGCTCGATGTCTATGTGGAGCACATGCGCCAGATCGCGGAATACGAGATCGAAAACGTCCCGACCGACTCACCGACCGCCGCGGTGCGCTATGTCGTGCTGGGCACTGTCCTGATCGAGCCGGTGATCCTCGCCCTCCGTCGACTGGCTCAGGCGGAGGCTTCGGCTCGTCGCTTCGGCTGATCGGCATTTGTCTCCCAGGTCTGCATAGCGTCCTGACGGTCTACACGGGTTACAAACTATGCAGACCGACCGAAACCTACGTGCACGTAGGTTTCGACATGAAGGAGTGGAGGTCTCGGGGCATCCTGTTGGAGGCCTGGGAGACTGGCCCGCGTGGCGGTCTCTGAGGGCTTCATCGCCGGTCTCCCCAAGGCTGAGCTGCACGTCCACCACGTTGGATCAGTGTCACAACGCGTCGTCGCCGAGCTGGCGGCGCGACATCCCGGGACCGTACCGAGCGATCCGGACGAGCTGGCTCAGTTCTTTGTCTTCGCCGATTTCACGCATTTCATTCAGAACTATCTCGCGGTTGTCGACCTGATCAAGACTGCTGAGGACGTACGCCTGATCACCTACGAGGTCGCAGCCGATATGGCGGAGCAGAACATCCGCTACGCCGAGCTGACGGTGACGCCTTACATCTCGATCACCGAGGAGCTGCCGGCTGAGGCCTTCCTGGAGGCGATCGAGGACGCCCGCCTGGCAGCGAGTCGTGATCATGGTCTGGAGCTGCGGTGGATCTTCGACATTCCGGCCGACTTCGGGCTGCCGGCAGCCGAGCTGACCGCATCGGTCGCTCTTGATCATGACGTCCCTGGCCTGGTCGGGTTCGGGCTCGGCGGATCGGAGCGCGGCTTTCCGCGTTCGATGTTCCGTGATCAGTTTGACCGAGCTCGGGCAGCCGGTCTGCGCAGCGTGCCGCACGCGGGAGAGACCACTGGACCTGAGTGTGTGTGGGATGCCCTGATCAGCCTGGGTGCTGAACGGATCGAGCATGGGATTGCTGCGATCGGCGACCAGCGCCTGCTCGAACACCTGGTGGAGCACACGATCGCGTTGGACCTCTGCCTGACCTCCAACGTCGCATTACGGGTCGTGCCCGACCTTGATCATCATCCGATCCGGGAGCTGGTCGCCGCCGACGTCACGGTCACGATCAACACCGACGACCCGCCGATGGTCGGCACCGACCTCAACACTGAATACGCGATTGCAGCTCGGCTGCTGGACCTCGATGAGCGCGGCGTGACCGAACTGGCAATGACAGCGGCCGACGCGGCCTTTGCCAGCTCAGAAACCAAGACCGCATTGCGTGCCGAGATCAGCTCTTACGCCGCGACGCTAACTCCTTGACGGGTACTGGAGTCTGAGAGCGCGCAGCCTTCGGCGGCGAACTACGAGGTGGTAGAGCCTTCGATGCCGCCGGCCGAGATTCCGGAAGCCTCGGCGAGGATGCGGCGGGCGGCGCTTTCGCCTTCTTGAAGGGGAAGAGCTCGGGACGATCCGGTTGCCGCCACCACAAGATCACCGCAAGGATCATCGCCATCTGGACGATCGGAGACACCGTGTCCCGCATCCGAGTTGCGGTGAAGTCGAGGGCTGGGCCCATGTCGATCGCCCGTCCCGGTACGTACGCCAGCGACAACGCTGCCCCCCGGATCAGCATGATGTTGTCCAGCTTGCTGGCGGCCAGCACGGCTAGCGGAATCCAGGCAAGCAGGTCGTACCAGGACAGCGTGTACATCGAGGTGATCAGCCACGCGACCGACAGCACCAGCGCGGTCCGCAGGGCGATAGTGAGCGGATCCCGCCGCAAGTCAGCATCCTTGTCCAGGCCAGGAGCCGGCGTCCAAGGCACCACCCGAGAGAGCATCCAGCCGATCACGATCAATCCGATGTAGGAGATGACGCCGATGACCACCTTGGCGTGATACTCCGTCATGAAGAGGGCGAGGAAGCTATAGACCGGATTGGCCCAGGAGCCGACCGAGACGTACCCACCGTTCCGCAGTGCTTGGAAGAATGCTGTCGGCTGCCACAGGACGTACGCCAGGCCCATTGGGATTGCAGTGCCCAAACAGAGCAGCAGTGCCTTCTTGGGTTCTCGCCGGTACGCCCAAAGCATCGCGAGCCCCCAGAGCCCGATGCTCACCTTCGCGCAGCCGGCCAGTCCGATGCCGAGGCCGGCGATAAACGGGTTCTTGCGCATGAACAGCAATCCGGCAACAGCGAACATCACCGCCAACGCCTCATTGTGCGCACCGGCGACCACAGCCCAGATCAACAGCGGATTAGCAATGGTCAACAGCGCCGCGCGTGCCTGTCGCCGCGGGTCGCCGTGCGCCAGCATCACCGCGCCAGCGCAAGCCAGGATGAAGGGCACCACCGAGAACACCTGCAGCCAGAACACGATGTCGTGCATGTTCTCGCCGCCGAGTTTGTTGGCGAGGAGCTGCGTCCAGGAGGTGATCGGGCCGTACACGCTGGGGGTGTCCTGCCACGGCCGCTCGGTCCAGCGGAGCACCGGATCGAACTGACCGCGGAACACTTCCGCAGGTGTGATCTCGTACGGGTCCCGCCCAATCGCCTGCAGCCGTCCGTACGCCGCGTACATCAAGACGTCGGCGGAGGTCATCGGAGGCACGCAGATGGTGAGCAGGCTGAGAACGGTACCGAGCCCAAAGAGCCTCTTGAACCTCGGTTTCCAGCCATCAGCCATCGCTCGTAGCCCGACCCACAGTCCAAGTGCGCCGAGGGCAATTGCGGCCCAGATCAAGATCGAGACGAACCACTCACTGGGTTCGATCACCCCGGCGGGGAGGTACCAGGGGGGCAGGTAGGAGTGCCGTGGACCGAGTGTCAAGGTGACGGCGGAGGGGCCGAGGAAACCTGCAAGCAGCGTCAGCGCGGTGCCACCGACGATGCCAAACAGCGCGAATTGGTGGTTCCGATGCCAGATCCCAGGTCGGTACTGGGGTTTGGGCGGCTTGGCCGGATTGCCGCTCCGGCGCTTGTGCTTGGTCGCCGTCATCGATTCATGCCTGCTTACCTCGGAGTCGCTTGAACACGCCGGTCACACCACCGGAGTCCTTCAGATCCTTGAGTCCGGCCTGTACCAGGCCACGGGCCGCGAGCGCGCGCGTCACATCGCGGAGTTGGGCAGCCCGGTGCAGTTGTGCACCGAGATCGGTGCCTGTGGCGCGATGGTGTAGGTCGATCTCGACCTCGACGACCTGTAATCCCGCTCGCAACACATCGATGGTCATGCCGACCTCCATGCCCCAACCAGCGGCCAGCGGGCTGGCGAGCTCGAATGCCTTCCGGGTCAGACAACGCTGGCCTGAGAGTGGGGCGCGCGGCGTCCAGCCGGTCAGTTCGGCAATCCCCCGTCTGGCCGTGTTCATGACGACGCCGAAGCCCCCTGGCTTGCCGCCCTTGGCGGTGAACTGAGCCGGCGGCACCGCGATCGTCAAGTCGGCCTCACCTTGGACCACTGGCGAGATCAGAGGTGCGCAATTGGCGGCGGATTCTTCGAGATCGGCATCGAGCAGTATCAGGGTTCCCGCTTCCGGAAGTTTGTCGCGCTGCTCGATCACGCCCAGCCCATTGACCGCCGACTCCACTGCTGCAGCCTTACCACGGTTTCGGGTATGGGAGACGACGATCGCCCCCGCACCGGCCGCATACTCCGACGTGCGATCACTGCTGCCGTCATCGCAGACGATCACGATCTCAACCCCCGGAAGATTTCTCGCTGCGGTAACGGTTGCAGCAATACGTTGCTCCTCGTCCTTGGCCGGGATAACGCACGCGGCGCGGGACAGGTCGGAGCTCACCCGCCAAGCCTAGTTTGGCAACGCGGTGTGCCTGGGACGTTCTTGGAATCGGTAATCTCACCGTCATGTCAGTGGAGGCGATAACGGCACCGGAGGTTCGCTCCGAGGTTGGCCGGTTGCGTACGGTGCTGCTGCATCGTCCAGGCAACGAACTGAGGCGGTTGACGCCACGCAATAACGATGCCCTGCTCTTCGATGGGCTGCCCTGGGTCGACCGTGCGCAGGAGGAGCACGACGCGTTCGCCGAGGCGCTCCGCAGTCGCGGAGTTGAGGTGCTGTATCTGAGCGAGTTGCTTGTCGAGACACTGGCCGACCCCGCTGCCCATGCGAAGGCTGTCCAAGATCTCGTTTCCGACATCCGGCTGGGTGAGACGCTTCGGACGTTTCTGCTGCGTTATTTCGCTGATCTTGGTCCTGATGAGCTGGCCGAAATCATGATGGCCGGCTTGCGCAACGACGAGGTGCTGCGCACCGGCAGCCTGGTTGCTGCGCTCTACCGACCCGACGACTTCCTGATCGACCCGCTTCCCAATCTGCTCTTCACGCGTGACTCGAGCGTCTGGATCGGAGACCGGGTGACGATCACCTCGTTGGCGATGCCGGCGCGCCGACGCGAAACCCAACTCACCGAGTTGATCTACGCATTCCACCCGCGATTCAGCGGAGTCGAGAGGATTCATGGCTGGCGGGAGGAATACCTGGAGGGTGGCGACATCTTGGCCATGGCCGACGGCGTGCTGGCCGTTGGGGTGGGCCAGCGGACTCAAGCATCTGGAGCTGAGCGCTTGGCGTGGACGGCGTTCCGGCTGGGCCTCGCACACACGGTGCTTGTCGTGCCGATCAATCAGGATCGCGCCACCATGCACCTGGACACCATCTGCACCATGGTCGACGTGGACTCGGTCGTGATGTATCCCAACGTCGCACACCAGCTGTCGGCAATCGCCGTGCGCTCCGGCAATGGCTCAGACCTCATCGTCGATCCGCCGGCGCCCTTTCTGGAGGCCGCGGCTCGAGCCATGGGCATTGGTCAGCTGCGGCTGATTGACACCGGGCTCGACCCGGTGACCGCCGAGCGCGAGCAGTGGGACGACGGCAACAACACCCTGGCGATCGAGCCAAAAGTTGCGGTGGCGTACGAGCGGAATGTCGAGACGAACCAGCGCCTCGTTGAGGCCGGCATCGAGGTGATCCCGATCGCGGGGTGCGAGCTGGGTACCGGTCGGGGCGGGCCGCGGTGTATGTCGTGCCCGATCGTCCGCGATGTGGTGTCCATTGCACTCTGACAGGCAGCCCGCCAGATTCGCCTCCTTCGTCGCTCGCGAACTGAGCGAGACCTTCCACGCAGTCCAGCCGCGAGCTCCTGCAGTCGGCGAAGCGGCTGCTGTCATAGTGCGGGTTCTGCCAGAATTGACGCGACTCGATCCGGATAGTCGGTCGTGAATCCCGTCACCCCGAGATCGCGGCAAAACCTGACGTCGTCAGGTTCGTTCACCGTCCAGACGTGCACCTGATGACCCCGCTGCACTGACCGCTCGACGAATTCGGGGTCCTCCTTGATCAACTTCAGGTCTGGGCCCACCACGCGTACGCCGTCCGGCAGCCTGCCATCGCGCCACCGGCCAAGATCATCTTCGATGAGCAGCGTACGTTCCAGCCCAGGCAGCAACCAACCGAATCGCCTCACTGCCTTGACCGAGAAGGAGAGCAGCCGGACCGGTGCGCCGGGGTGATCCCAGCCGAACTCGGCAAGCATCGCCGCAACGCGTTCCTCGACCTCTCGACCCCGGTCGTTGGGGTGCTTGGTCTCGATCACCAAACTGACCGGCACGTGGTCTCCGCGGGCGTCTCGAACCATGATCATCAGTTCCCGGAGGGTGACGAGTTCCCGCTGCTCAGGTTCGGGATCGGGCACTCTCTGAGAGCCGAAATCCACCAGCTTGAGTTGCTCGACCGTGCGCTCGTACGCCCGTCCCGAGCTGGTAGAGGTCCGGTCCAAGGTCAGATCGTGTAGGCAGATCAGCTCGTCATCGGCACTGAAATGCACGTCACACTCCAGCCCGAGCGGTATCTCGGTCTCGTAGGCCCACTCGATCGCCGCCTGATAGGCCGCCATGGTCATCTCCGGATGCCGAGAGGAGAAGCCGCGGTGAGCGATCAGGACCGGCCGGCTAGTGTCCTGCGCTGGGAATGCGCTGCTCATGTGCGTCGTCCAGGTGGATGCCTCGCAAGGCCGACGAGGGAGGGATACCGGGTCGTATCTCGACCGAGGAGAACGCCGCGAGGCGCCGCTTGGGCGGCGCACATGCTGGCGGATTCCCGGCGCAGGACACTAATCCCGTTGTCAGCTGACACGCTCGCCAGAGTGTTCGGCGCGGGCGTCCTGGCGGTAACGCAACAGCAAACCGCTGATGAACATCACCAACCCGCCGACTGCGATGGCCGCCACCGAGGAGCCGAGCCAGCCCGGGGGGACGAATCCGATAGTTTCGTCGACCCGGGCCCAAACGTCGGCCCAGCCAGGAACGGTGCCGGGATAGACCAGCTGGTAGGCAGCGAAGCCACAGGCCCACGCGACCACAGGCGCGGCTCGCAGCCTTGAGGTTGAGGAGATATCCCAGTGCTGACGGCTGACCAGGAAGAAGTCCACCGCCGCGACGGCGTACAACGGCACGAAGACCGAGCCGATCAGGAACAGGAAGGACTGGTACTGGCCAAAGTTGAGTAACCCGGCTAGCAAGGTTGCCGTCACTCCGATGATCAACGCGACAATCCGTCGGTCCAGCTGAGGCATGATGTTGTGCAGCGACATGGTCGTCGAGTAAACGTTGGCGAACGCCTCATCCACCTCGTCAACGAGCAGGATCGCGATGGCAATGGCACCGGCCGGGAGGGTGACCAGCGCGGTAATCACATCGCTCGCGCCAAGATTGACCACCGCGAAGACGCCGAGGGCGTAATAGGCGATGGCAGCGAGGCCGTAGCCGAGAGAAGCTCCCCAGAAGGCCGCCTTGCGGGTTCGCGAGTGCCGGCTGTAGTCCGCTGCCAGTGGCGCGAATGAGATCACCCCGGCGACTGCAAGATCAACAGCTGGCCAGAATCCCAGTACCGACTCCTGAGGGATCGACTGGCGCGGCTGCAACAGCACTTGGACAAACAAGAAGACCGAGGCGGCGAGTACCAGCCAAACCATGACCTTGCGCAGCAGTCGCACGCTGCCGAGCGGCCGTATCGCCATGATCGTGGCAGCTGCGCCGGCCAAGATCACGAAAGGCCAACGCCAGGCCGCGCCGAGCACAGCAACAGCCGCTGTTGAGATCACGATGATCTCCATCGTCGCCCAGCCGATGTTTTGCGCAATGTTGAGCAGTGTCGGCAGCACCGAGCCGCGGCGGCCGACGAGGCCGCGGAGGGTGACCATAGCTGGTGCGCCGGTGGCGGCACCGAAGATCGCGGAGGCTCCGAGCAGGATCGCCCCGAGCCCGCAACCGACGACGATCGCCGCCAATGCAAGTCCAACTGATCCAGCAGTGGTCGCGATC
>Ga0307289_10000156_pt1 | contig 27009 bp, 32 predicted proteins | sample ER_DNA_143_FD_194483 | JGI IMG/M metagenome (GOLD analysis project Ga0307289, IMG submission 194483) | Bulk soil microbial communities from the East River watershed near Crested Butte, Colorado, United States - ER_DNA_143 | ecosystem: Environmental > Terrestrial > Soil > Floodplain | place...
GCGTCACGCGTGACGGCGCAGCTCTTCAGCCCAAGGCGGGTGAAGCTCTACACGTGGCGCTTCTCCGTCAAGGCCGGGCGCACGATCGTCAAGCTGCGGTTGCCGCGCCAGGTGCGCCGCACGGGTGTCTACACCATGAGGTGGACCGCTCGGTCAGGGCGCGAGACGGTGGCTCGCAAGCTCACGATCCGGCTCGTCCGCACACGGGCGAGGAGCACTCAACCGGTTCAGGTCTTGCTCGCAGGCGGCGCCGCGACGAGCATCCGCGGGAACTTCACGCTCCGCAAGGGGAGAGTCGTCAGCTCCGGGAGCATCGAGCCGACGTTCGACGCGGCGGCAAACCGCAGGACCGACGTCCACGTGATCGTCGTCGACGTCGACCAGTTCGGAGTCGGGCTGATCAGCGATCTGCACGCCGTGTTCCCGTCGGCGAAGCTCGTCGCGCTCACGTCGAGCCCGAAACAGATGGTCAACTCGCTCCGAGCCGGGGCCTCGATCGCGCTCCCGCGATCGACCCCCGCGCCGACGCTCGTTCGCGTCATCCAACGTCTTCTTGGCGGCCCGGCGAAGCCGGTCCGATCGAAGCCGGCAAAGCGCCACACCGCCGGCTCGCGCAGCTAGAGGCTTGATGTGGAATCGGCGCGCTGTGAGGGCGTCTCAGACCAAGCGGGGGCGCGTCGGCGCCCGCAGGCCAGGCTGGTGAGCCTGGTCAAGGGCGACGGCGCGGCCCAGCGCCGCGTCTGAGGCGGCATCGCAGCATCGACCGCATTTCACATCAAGCCTCTAGCCGCCGGGGCTCCAGAGTGGTTCCTCCCGGCCCGCCTCGGCGTTCGCGGTGCGGGCGGCGATGAAGAGGAAATCGGAGAGCCGATTGAGATAGGCGAGCACGAGCGGGTTGATTCCGTTCTCCTCGTTCGCGACGAGCGCGTCGCGCTCGGCCCGGCGGCACGTCGTGCGCGCGACGTGTAGGCGCGCGGATGCCTCCGTTCCGCCCGGCAGGATGAAGCTCTTGAGCATGGGCAGATCGGCGTTCAGCTCGTCGCACCACTGCTCGAGCCGATCGACCGAACCCTGTTCGACACGCAGCCGGTCGGTGACGCCGAAGGGAACGCAGAGATCCGCGCCGACGTCGAAAAGGTCGTTCTGAACGAGCTCGAGCAGCCCGCGCAGTCGCTCGGGCAAGCCGGGGTCGGCAAGCACCACACCGAGAGCAGCGTTGAGCTCGTCGACGGTGCCGAATGCACCGATGCGGCAGTCGAGCTTGGGAACGCGCGAGCCGTCGCCGAGTGAGGTCTCGCCGCCGTCGCCTGCGCGCGTGTAAATACGCGTGAGACGAACCGGCTCGTCGCGGCGCCGTGAGCTCACCGGCGGCTCCAAATCGGCACGAAAGCGGCACTGAGCGGTACGCGGAACGGCGATAGCGTGGAACGCAGTGGGTGGTGGGTCGAAACCCCCACCCGGGTGGGGGTGTCCACGCGCGTGCGCGCGTACATCAAGGAGGTTGTCACTGCGCCACCAGCGCGCGTTCGGCCAGGCCGAGGATCGAGCGCGCGATCACCAGGCGCTGGATCTCGCTCGTCCCCTCGTAGATCTCGGTGATCTTCGCGTCGCGGTAGTACCGCTCGACGGGGAACTCCTTCGTGTAGCCGTAGCCGCCGAGGATCTGAATCGCTTCGGCCGTCTGGCGGCGGGCCATCTCCGACGCGAAGAGCTTCGCCTTCGCACCCTCCTCGGTGTGGCTGCGCCCTTCCTGCTTCAACCACGCTGCCCGGTAGACGAGCAGGCGGGCAGCATCGATCTCCATGGACATGTCGGCCAGCTTGTGCTGGATCGCCTGGAAGTCCGCGATGCGATGGCCGAAGGCACGCCGCTCAGCCGCATAGGCCCGCGCCACGTCGTAGCCGGCCTGCGCGATGCCGAGTGCCTGCGCTGCGATACCGATGCGGCCGCCGTCGAGCGTGCCCATCGCGACGCGGAAACCACGGTTCTCCTCGTGGAGCAGGCGATCCCGCCCTACCTCGGCGCCTTCGACCACGATGTCGTTCGTCACGGACGAATTGAGCCCGAGCTTCTCCTCGTCCCGGGTCACACGCACGTGCTCGGCGTCGAGCAGGAATGCGCTGACTCCGCGCGCCCCGGCTGTCTGCTGATCCGTCCGCGCGAAGAGCAGGAACGTGCCGGCGTGCCGTCCGTTGGTGATCCATTGCTTCGCGCCTGTGATCCTCCAGCCGCCGTCGAGTGGTTCGGCCTTCGTCCGCAGGGCTCCCGCGTCCGAGCCGGCCTCCGCCTCAGTCAGCGCGAACGCGCCGAGATGCTCGCCGCGCGCGAGCGGGGGCACGAACCGCGCCTTCTGCTCGTCGGTGCCGTACGTGAGGATCGGCAATGTCGCGGCACTCGTGTGGACCGCGACGGTCACACCAACTCCGGCATCGGCGCGTGACAACTCTTCGAGCACGAGGATGTACGACAGGAAGTCGACGCCGGCGCCGCCGTACTCCTCCGGTACGCACGCACCCATCAGGCCGATCTCCGCGAGCTTTCCGAAGAGCTCACGCGGAAAGTGGTGGTCGCGATCCCAGGCGGACGCATTCGGCTCGATCTCCGCGCGCGCGAAATCGCGCGTCACTGCCTGGATCTCGCGCTGGTCCTGCGTCAGATCGAAGTCCACGCTGGCAAAAGCTAGCGCTTTCGCCGGAACGACCTCTTTAAGCGGCTGCCAGCTCTCGGCGAATCTGGCGGAGGTCGGCTTCGACCGCGACGAACGCGTCGACCACGTCCGGATCGAACTGCCGCTTCCTCTGCTCCAGGATCTCGCCACGTGCCGCGCTCCAGCTCAGTGCCCGCCGATACGGACGATGGCTCGTCATGGCATCGAGCGCATCGGCGACGGCGAAGACCCGCGCACCGAGCGGAATCTCTTCACGCACGAGACCGTCCGGGTAGCCGCGTCCATCCCAGCGTTCGTGGTGCGACCGCACGATCTTGAGTCCCTCACCCTTCAGGAACACAACGCCCGAGAGCATCGCCTCCCCGAGCACCGTGTGCGTCTGCATCCGCCGGCGCTCCGCTGGGCTCAGCGGGCCTGGCTTCTGCAGGATGTCGTCGGGAATCCCGATCTTGCCGACGTCGTGGAGCAGGAATCCGTACGGCGTGCTCTGGTCTTTCGCAAGCGCGTCCTCGCCGATTGCACCGGCAAGCGCGCTCGCATAGCTCTGAACACGCTGCGAGTGAGCACGGGTGCCGGTGTCCTTCGACTCGAGTGCGCTGGCAAGGGCCGAGACGGTCTGCAGGTACGCGCTCTGAAGCAACTCGCGCTGACCGCGCTCGACTTCGAGCATGTGCCGGAGGTCGCGCGCGTAGAGCAGGAGCTCCTCGCCCGGCTTGTGAGTCCGCTTCTTCGCCGCGCGGAAGGGGACGCCGAACATGCCCCCTGCGAGACGCTCTGCAACGGCGAGCAGCTCGAGGGGGCTGAACGGTTTCCGCACGATCGCATCCGCACCGGCCTTCTTCGCCGCTGCCGTCGTGCCGTGGTCCGCGCCGGTGAGCAAGACGATCGGAACGTCCTTGGTCGCGGGCGCACCCTTCAGCTCCGCGCAAAGCTCCAAGCCCGTGGTGCCGGGCATGTTGACGTCGAGCAAGATCACGTCCGGCCGCGCAGCACGAATTCGACGCCGCGCAACCTCGGCGTTCTCGGCCTCGACCACTGCGACGTCCGCGACCTCGAACGTCGCCCTCAACAAAGCGCGAAGCGCAGGATCGTCGTCGACCAGCAAGATTCGCAACGCGGCGGTGCCTCCCTTTCCCGAACCTGAGTTCTTTCGGCACGGAGCGGGACTCACTTGAGTCCTCACAAAGAGAGACTCATCAGCCGGCGACAACCCTGCAGATCGGACCCTTTTATGGGTTCTCAGGGATATTCGTAGAACCCTGCGCCGCTCTTCCGGCCCAGTTTTCCGGCTGTGACCAGCTCTCGGAGCAGCGGACAGGGGGCATAGCGGTCGTCGCCGAGGCCCTCCTGCAGCACCTCCATGATCGCCACGCAGGTGTCGAGGCCGATCAGATCAGCGAGCGCCAGCGGCCCGAGCGGATGAGCGAATCCGAGCTTCGCGATCGTGTCGATCGCCTCCGTTTGGGCGACTCCGTCGTGCAGCGCCCAGACGGCCTCGTTGATGAAGGGCATCAGAATCCGGTTGGAGACGAATCCGGGAAAGTCGTTCGCCACGGCCGGCGTCTTACCGAGCTCCTCGGCGAGGCGGGTGATCGCCGCTGCGGTCTCGTCGGAGGTGTCGCGCGCGCGGATGATCTCGACGAGCTTCAGGACGGGCACGGGATTGAAGAAGTGCATGCCGATCACCTTGTCCGGCCGCCCCGTCGCCGCCGCAAGCAAGCCGATCGGAATCGACGAGGTGTTGGACGCGAGCACTGCCGTGGGCGGCAGCACAGCGTCTGCGCGGCGGAAGATGTCGTCCTTCGTTTCGGCGTCCTCGACGACCGCTTCGATCATCAGGTCGGCAGGGATGAGATCCGCCACGGCCTCGATACGCGCGAGCACTTCCGCCGCGGGGGGCCCGCCGCCCTTCTCTTGCAGCCTGTCGAGGCTCTTTCGCATCACCTCAACCGCACGTTCGGTCGCACCCGGCTGAGCGTCGTGGAGCGACACTCGCCTGCCCGATGCGGCCACCACCTGCGCGATGCCGGCGCCCATCTGACCGGCGCCGACGACGAGCACATGCTCGAAGTCCACGCGGCCTAGACCTCGATCAGGAGTGCGTCGCCCTGGCCCCCGCCGGAGCAGATCGCTGCGAGACCCAGGCCGCCGCCGTTTCGGCGCAGCTCGTAGATCATCGTGCCGAGAATCCGTGCCCCCGAAGCGCCGATCGGGTGCCCGAGCGCAACCGCACCGCCGTTGACGTTCACCTTGTCGGGATCTACGTCGAGCAGCTTGGCGGAGTTGAGAGCCACCGACGCGAAGGCCTCGTTGAGCTCGACGCGCTCGACGTCACCGATTTTCTTGCCGGCCTTCGCGAGCGCGGCCGCACCGGCCTTCGCCGGTGTCCGCGCCAGATAGGCGAACTCATCTGCGACGTAGGCCTGCGACACGATCGTCGCGAGCACCTCGAGCCCGCGCTTGCGCGCGAACTCCTCGCTCGTCACCACCAGCGCGCCGGCACCGTCGTTCACTCCCGGCGCGTTGCCGGCTGTGGTCGTGCCCTCCGGATCGAAGACGGGCGGGAGCCTCGCGAGCTTCTCGTAGGACGTATCGCGTCGAGGGCCTTCGTCCACCGCAAACTCTCCGACGGGCACAATCTCCTCTTTGAACCTCCCGTTGTCGATCGCGTCGATCGCGCGCTCGTGCGAGCGCAGCGCCCAGCGGTCCTGGTCTTCGCTGGGGATGCCGAGCTCCCGTGAGACGAACGAAGCCTGCTCGACCATGTGCTTATGGTCGAACGTGGACGTGAGCCCGTCGTGTGTCATCAGGTCGATGAGCGTTCCGTCGCCGAGCTTGTAGCCGAAGCGCGCCTTCTTGAGCGCGAACGGCGCGTTCGACATCGACTCCATGCCACCTGCGACGACGACCTCGTGATCGCCGGCGCGAATCATCTGATCCGCCATCTCCACCGCTCGGATCGAAGAGGCGCAAACCTTGTTGATCGTGTCGGAGCCGACCTCGATCGGCAGCCCGGCGCCGACCGACGCCTGCCGCGACGGGGCCTGGCCGGCGCCGCCCTGCAGCACCTGGCCCATGACGACGTACTCGACCTCCTCGTTCTCGACCCTCGCGCGATCGAGCGCCGCACGAATCACGATCGACCCGAGCTCGGTTGCCTCTCTGTGCGCGAGCGAGCCGCCGAGCTTGCCAAACGGCGTGCGCACGGCGGAAACGATCACTGAACGAGCCATGGTCCGAGCGTACCAATACCCTTCTGGTGTGCCGACGGCGCGCACCAAGGTCAAACGTCACCCGGAGCGAGGCGACTACGAGCGCGAGACGATCGACGCGATCCTCGACGAGGGCCTGATCTGCCACCTCGGTTTTGTCGTCGACAGCCAACCCTTCGTGATTCCGACGATCCACGCACGCGACGGAGGCACCCTCTACATCCACGGATCGCCGGGCAGTCGCATGCTCAGGGCGGCGAAGCAAGGCGTCGACGTCTGCGTGACGGTGACGCTGCTCGACGCGCTCGTGCTCGCACGATCCGCCTACAACCACTCGATGAACTACCGGTCGGTCGTCGTCCTCGGACGCGCGGTCGAGTTGACGGATCGCGAAGAGAAGCTGCGAGCCATGCAGCGTGTCGTCGAGCACATCATCCCGGGGCGCTGGGACGATGCCCGCCAGCCGAGCGACGCCGAGATCAAGGGAACGACGATCCTCGCGCTGCCCCTCTCCGAGGCCTCGGCGAAGGTCCGGAGCGGCCCGCCAATCGACGACGAGGCCGACCTGGCACTGCCCGTGTGGGCGGGACTGATCCCGCTCGGCCTCCGCTCGGCGGAGCCCGTCGCCGCCGAAGGCGTACTCGGCTCGCCTCCCATCTATGCAACTGAGTACGAGCGTGCTTGACCCGCCCGCACGCTGCGCCTACCCTGGGGAACGATGACTTCCGCACCTCGCAACTGGGCCTGGCGCTGCGAGCGGAGCGGGAGCCTGCGCCTGCGCTGAGCTAGGCCAGACACAGCCCGTTCCGCTCACCCAGACCTTCCACGCGGAAGGTCTTTTTGCGTGCCCGTCCACTCACGGAGGACCGACATGACCCTCGCACCAGACATCGCCACCGATCTCGTCACACCGCTCGGCGCCTACCTGCGGCTGCGCCGCCGGGGCCGCGCGGCCTTCCTGCTCGAATCCGTCGAACGGGGACGCCTCGGGCGACATTCGCTCGTCGGCTGCGGCTCGCACCTCTGCTATCTCGCCGAAGCCGAAGCTTGCGGCGAGCCCGTCGTCGGCTACCTCGCCTACGACTACGCGGCTCGGTTGGAGCAGACCGTCCCGCTACCCGAGGATGGAACCGGACTTCCCGAGAGCCGCTTCGTCGTGCCGGACCTGCTTATTCGCTTCGACCACGTGCTCGGGACCGCCGAGGTGATCCGAGGCGATCCCGACGAGGTCACGGCCCTGCTTGCACAACCTGCTCCCCGCTTTCCCACCGGCACGAGCGGGAGGCGCGGATTCGCCCGACGAACCCCGGGACACGACGACTACGAGGCGGGGGTTCGCGCAGCGAAGGAACACATCCGCGCCGGCGATGCGTTCCAGATCGTGCTCTCGCAGCGCTTGGAACGACCGACCTCCGCATCTGCGCTGGAGCTCTACCGGGCGCTGCGGCGCGTCAACCCGTCCCCGTATCTCTTTCTGCTCGAGCTTGACGGACTCGCTCTGATCGGATCGTCACCCGAAACGCTCGTCAAATGCGAGGGACGTCGCGCCGGCGTCAATCCGATCGCGGGCACGACCGAACGAGGCGATGGCGACGCCGAACGGCTCCTCGCATCCGAGAAGGATCGAGCGGAGCACATCATGCTCGTCGACCTTGGCAGAAACGACCTCTCGCGTGTCTGCGTCCCTGGAACCGTCGGGGTCGAGAAGTTCCTCGAGGTCGAACGCTACTCCCATGTCACCCACCTCGTCTCGCAGGTGGCGGGCGAGCTGCGCGACAACGTCTCGCCGTTCGACCTGTTACGGGCGTGCTTCCCGGCGGGAACGGTTTCCGGCGCTCCGAAGGTCCGGGCGATGCAGCTGATCTCCGAGCTCGAAGGACGACGGAGAGGCCCGTACGCGGGCGCCGTCGGTTACGCGCTGCCGGACGAAAGTCTGCTCGACACGTGCATCGCGATCAGGACGATCGTGCTCCGCGATGGCGTCGCCCATCTGCAGGCAGGCGCGGGGATCGTCGCCGACTCCGATCCCACCGCCGAGCACGAGGAGTGCCTGCGGAAGTTGGCCGCGGTCGAGGCGGCGATCGACCTCGCGGAGGCGGAGCAGCGGTGATCCTGCTCGTCGACAACTACGACTCGTTCACGTACAACCTCGCGCATCTGTTCGGCGGGCTCGGCGCGGAGGTGATCGTGCGTCGAAACGACGCCATCGACGCAGCCGGGGCGGTGCGGCTCGCCCCGTCGCAGCTCGTCATCTCCCCCGGCCCCGGCCGCCCGGCAGACGCAGGAGCAACCCCGGAGATCATCCGGCGGCTCGCGCCTGGCACTCCCACCCTCGGCATTTGCCTCGGCCACCAGGCGATCGTCGAAGCGTTCGGCGGCAAGGTCACAGCCGCCCGCACCCTCGTCCACGGCAAGGCGTGCACCGTCCACCACGACGGCCGCGGCCTCTTCTCCGGGTTGCCGGACGAGCTCGAGGTGGGCCGGTACCACTCGCTGGCGGCCACGCAGATCCCGCCGCTGCTCGAGATCTCGGCGAAGGCGGCGGACGGCGAGGTGATGGCCGTCCGCCATCGCGAGCTCCCGGTGGACGGCCTCCAGTTCCACCCCGAATCCGTCCTCACTCCACTGGGAGTCGAGTTAGCGCGAAACTTCCTCGAGCGATGATCCAGCAAGCACTGCAGCGGTTGCTCGACGGCCACGATCTCGCCCGTGGCGAGACCCGCGACGTGATGGGCGAGATCATGCGCGGCGAGGCGACCCCCGCGCAGATCGGCGGCTTCCTCGTCGCTCTGCGCTCGAAGGGCGAGACGCCCGACGAGATCGCCGGGTGCGCCGAGGCGATGCGCGAGCACGTCCTGCCGGTCAGGCCACGGCGGGAGGACCTTGTCGACACGGCCGGCACCGGCGGCGACGGCGCCCACACGATCAACATCTCGACCGCGGCTGCTCTCGTCGCAGCAGCAGCCGGCGCCGCGGTCGCCAAGCACGGCAACCGCGCCGTCTCCTCCGCCTGCGGCTCGGCAGACGTGCTCGAGGCCCTCGGTTTCACTCTCGAACAAGAGCCCGAGCGAATCTCGCGTTCGATCGACGAGCTCGGCTTTGGCTTCCTGTTCGCCCCCGCGCATCACCCGGCGATGAGACATGCGGCCCCCGTGCGGAAAGAGCTGGCTACCCGGACGGTCTTCAACGTGCTCGGCCCACTCACGAATCCGGCCGGCGCGCGGGCGCAGGTCGTCGGTGTCTACTCGCCCGAGCTCGTGCGCACGATCGCCCAGGTCCTGGCGCGTCTGGGCGCCCACCGAGCGTACGTCGTGCACGGAGGCGGCGGAATCGACGAGCTCTCCCCGGTCGGTCTGAATCTCGTCGCCGAGGTCGTGAACGGCGAGGTGCGCGAGCGTGAGTTCGATCCCGAGGCGGAGCTCGGGATTCCACGCTGCTCCATCGAGGAGCTACGCGGCGGCACGCCCGCACAAAATGCGGAGGCGATTCGCGACGTGTTCACAGGCGCGGACGGAGGCCGCCGAAACGCCGTTCTGCTCAACGCTGCAGGGGCGATCGCGGCTGGAGGCCATGCCGACGATCTGCGGGAAGGGCTCGAGCTTGCGCGCGAGGCCGTCGACTCCGGGGCGGCGGCCCAGCGACTCGAGCTGCTGATCGCATTCTCACGCGAGACTGTGACCGCCTGATGGGTCGATTCCGCGACGCGCTCGCAATACCAGGCCTCGCTGCGATTGCCGAGGTCAAACGACGCTCGCCCTCAGCGGGCGACCTCCGCCCCGACGCCGATCCCGCCGACCTGGCCGGGCAGTTCGAGAGAGCCGGCGCTGCAGCCGTCTCGATCCTCGTGGACGAACGGTTCGGCGGCTCGCTCGACGACCTGAGAGCCGCGCGCGCGGCGACGACGGCGCCGCTCCTCGCGAAGGGCTTTTTCACCGAGGAGCTGGATCTCTTGAAGTTGAAGATCGCGGGAGCGGACGCGGTGCTCATCCTCCTTCGCGACCTGGACGACCAGCGTGCCGCCGCCCTCATGGCATATGCGCACGAGCTCGGAATCGAGACGCTCGTGGAGGCGCACGACGCGAACGAGCTTCAGCGAGCGGTCGGACTCGAGGCCCAGGTGATCGGCGTCAACGCGCGCGACCTCGAGAGCTTCGAGATCGACCGCGCCGCCCAGCTCGCGCTGGTCGCGCGCATGAGGGACCACGACAGTGTGGTCGTCGCCGAGAGCGGCGTGCACTCACGCGCGCAGGGAGCAGCGGCCGAGCTCGCAGGCGCCGATGCGATCCTGATCGGCTCTGCACTGATGCGCGCCGAAGATCCTGCGGCCCGTTTGCACGAGATCCTCTCGCGGCCGCTCGTCAAGGTCTGCGGCCTGACGCGTCGCGACGACGTCGACGCCGCAGTCGAGGCGGGCGCAGACATGCTCGGCTTCATCCTCGCGGAGGGAAGCCCTCGACGCGCAGACGAGGTCCTCACCGTGCCCGACGATCGTCTGAGTGTCGCCGTCTTCGTCGGTGAGGCGCAGGACGCGGGCTCCGATCTCGTCCAGCTGTACGAGCAGGAGGAAGGACGCGTGCGTGGACGGGACGCCGTCCTGCTCTACCACGGCGAAACGGTCGCGCGCGTCGTCGACCTGCCGTGGGAAGAGCAGGATCCGTCGCACCTCCAACGTGCCGCCGCGGTCGACGGGCGGCTGATGCTCGCGGGGCGACTCGGGCCCGACAACGTTCGCGAAGCGGTGCGTGCCGTCCGTCCCTGGGGCGTCGACGCGGCATCGCGTCTAGAGAGCGCGCCCGGCATCAAGGATCACGACAAAGTGCGGGCCTTCGTCGAGGCGGCCCGGTGACCTCGGCCGGACTGTACGGAACGTACGGCGGGCGGTACGTTCCAGAGACGCTCATTCCCGCGCTCGACGAGCTCGAGAATGGCTGGCGCGCCGCACGGGCGGACGAGTCCTTTCAGGCGGAGCTCGACGAGCTCGCGCGGACCTTCGCGGGTCGACCGACTCCGCTCACGCGCGCAGAACGTTTCGCGCCGGCCAAGCGGCTCTATCTCAAACGCGAGGACCTGCTGCACACCGGCGCCCACAAGCTGAACAACGCGCTCGGCCAGGCCGTCCTGGCGGGCCGGCTGGGCAAACGGCGAATCGTCGCCGAGACGGGCGCCGGCCAGCACGGCGTCGCGACCGCAACCGTCTGCGCCCGCTTCGGCCTCGAGTGCGTCGTCTACATGGGCGAGGAGGACATGCGCCGGCAGCGGCCCAACGTCGAGCGCATGAACCTGCTCGGCGCCGAAGTCCGGCCGGTCGAGTTCGGCAAGCGCACGCTGAAGGAAGCGACAAGCGAGGCGATCCGCGACTGGATCACGAACGTCGAGACGACGCACTACCTGATCGGCTCGTGCGTGGGCCCCGCTCCGTATCCGGAGATCGTCCGCGAGCTGCAGGCGGTGATCGGCCGCGAGGCGCGCGCACAGCTCCTCGAAGCCGAGGGCCGTTTGCCCGAGGTCGTCGTCGCCTGTGTCGGCGGCGGCTCGAATGCGATTGGCATGTTTTCCGGGTTCGTCGACGACGCTGACGTGCGGTTGCTCGGCGTCGAGGCCGCCGAGGCGGCGTCGCTCGGCTCGGGAAACGCAGCCGTCCTGCACGGGGCGCGCTCATCGGTTCTGTCGGACGACGACGGCCAGATCGCCGACGCGCACTCGATCTCGGCGGGGCTCGACTATCCCGGCGTCGGCCCGGAACACGCCTGGCTGCGCGACTCGGGCCGGGCGGAATACGTCGGCGCGAGCGACGACGAGGCTCTCGGAGCCTTCCGCGACCTCACGCGACTGGAAGGGATCATCCCCGCGCTCGAGCCGGCCCACGCACTCGCGCGTGTGCGGGAGCTTGAAGAGGAGATCGTCCTCGTCTGCCTGTCTGGCCGCGGCGACAAGGACCTGGCAGAGGTCCTCGCGCAATGAGCAGTTCCGATCATGCGACCGGCCAGATCTCCACCTACCGGTTCCCGGACGAAGTCGGCATCGACAGGTTGTTGGTGCGGCCACCGCTCGATGACGACATCGACGAGATCGCGCCAGCGTTTCGCGACCCGGCGGTGGGCGGAGAGGCAGGCCTCCCTCCGGTCGACGCCAACACGCTGCGCGTCATGTTGCACGAGCAGCTTCCCGGTCTGCACGCGCAGGGACTCCTGGCCGCCTACGTGATCGAGGACACGGAGACGGGCAAATTACTCGGCGGCGCGTCGCTTCATCATTTCGATCCGCTGCGCGACGTCGTCGAGATCGGGTACTGGCTCTTCGTCGAGGCCAGGGGCCTGGGCGTGGCGACCCGGGTGGTGCGCAAGCTGACGGAGCACGCGTTCCATGGGGGGATCTGGCGCGTGGAAGCGCATGTTCGAGTCGGCAACACGGCTTCCGAACGAGTCCTCGAGCGGCTCGACTTCGTCCGCGAAGGCGTCAAGCGCAGGTACCTGCGCCACGGGGGCGGACGAGTCGACGCGACGCTGTTCGCACTGCTCGCAGACGACGCTTGAAGACGCTCGTCGTCTATCTCATGTCGGGCTCGCAAACGCCGGAGCTCGCGACGGCGGCAGTCGAGGGCGGCGCGGACATCGTCGAGCTCGGCTTTCCGTTCTCGGATCCGCTTGCAGACGGACCGGTGATCCGGCGCGCTGCCGAACGCGCGCTGCGGGAAGGGATGCGGACGCGCGCCTGTCTCGAATGCCTCGAGCGCACGCACGAGCTCGTCCCGGACGTTCCGCTCGTGCCGATGACCTATGCAGCTCTGCTGGAGGCCTACGGGTGGGAACGTTTCGCAACCGACGCGCGTGACGCGGGCGCGAGCTCGTTGATCGTGGCCGACCTGCCGGCGGGCGAATGTCCGGAGCTCAAGCGGATCCAGCTCGTCGCTCCCACGTCTACCGACGCGCGGCTGCGGATCGCAGCGGACGAAACCGACGGCTGGCTGTATCTCGTCACCGTGACCGGGACTACGGGAGCGCGCGCCGACCTCTCCCCCGCCCTCGCCGGTCTCGTCACGCGCGCCCGTGCCGTCACGGACTCCCCGCTCTATGCGGGCTTCGGCATCTCGACCCCGGACCATGCGCGTGCTGCTGCCGAGCTTGCGGATGGAATCGTCGTCGGCTCGCGTGCCGTCGAGGTCGCCGAGGAAGGGCCGGAGGCGCTGCGCGCCTACGTCCGAATGTTGCGCGAGGCTGTCGACTCGGTGGTCGCCAACTGACCTGGCTCGTGCTGTTCGACGTCGACGGGACGCTCCTCCTGACGCACGACGAGGTGTACGTCGAGGCGAGCCGGCTAGCGCTCGAGGCCGTCTACGGGACGTCCGCCGATGGCCCCGACATCCCGGGCGACACGGCACCTGCGCACATCCGGCGTGCGCTTCGAGCGGCGGGCGTTGCGGAAACGGAGATCGATGCCGGCCTCCCGCGCTGGTGCGAGACGTTCTCCGAGCTGTACCTTCGCCTGCTCGCGACCGCCGACACGAGCCACTGGGAGCTCGCGCCGCATGCGGCCGGCGCAGTAGCTGCCGTCGAGCGACGCGCACTCCTCACCGGTAATCCACCCGCGGTGGCCCATGCGCGAATGGAACGACTCGGCCTCGGCGAGCTGTTTCCGCGTGGGCAGGGTGCTTTCGGCTGTGAGCGTGAGCGAAGGGTCGAGCTCTTCGAGCTGGCGCGCAAACGCGCCGGCGACTGGCCTGCGGAGCGCACGGTCGGAGTCGGAGACACGCCCCTCGACGTCTCGAGCGCAGACGCCGCAGGCTGCCGCTCCATCGGCGTGACGACGGGAAGCTATGGGCCGGAGGCTCTTGCCGACGCGGACGCCGTAATCGCAGACCTCGGCGAGCTGGAGACCGCCCTGGCGACCCTGAACGAACGCGCCTAGACCGGAGCAACCACCTGTGGAGACTCCGTCACACTTCCGTCACCATGTCCGACACCGGGACGTGGTTCTCGGGAACAGGTCCGCGTGCGGAGCCTAGTGCGGCGGTCAGAGACTCGTCGCGAACATCCAGCGGTGACCTTCGAGATCCTCGGCTCGGTATTGCCGCTGTCCGATTCCCGTGTTGTCCTCCAGCTCCGACAGGATCGTCGCCCCTGCGGCTTGCGCCCTGGCGTAATGCGCGTCGATGTCATCGACCGAGACGTGCACGCCGTCGACGACGAACGGGGTCTCGCGCCACTTACGAGCCTGCTCGCACACCTCGGCATGATGCTTCGGGCTCTGATAGTCCGCGCTCGGGTAGCCGAGCATGATCATGCCGCCGTCGAGCTCCATGTTCACGTGCGTCACTCTGCCGTCGTCGTCCGCCCACCGCCCGGTCTCCGTAAAGCCGAACGCCTGCGCGATCCAGTCCGCCGCACGCCCCACGTCCTCGTACGAGAACATCGGGACTACTCGCTGCTCAGGCACGCTCGCTCAGCTCCTTGGCCGCCTCGTCGAACACGGCGGAGTGCAGGTCGACATCCGCCTCTGTCGTCGCGGGACACATCAGCGCCATGTTGTGAAACGGGGTCAACAGAATGCCGCGGTTGAGCGCATAGAGATGAATCAGGCGGTCGAGCTCTGCGTCGCCACCGGCCGCGGCCTCGCTGCCGGTGCGCGGACGTTCGGGTCGGAAGAGATACTCGACACGGCACCCGAGGCGGGTGACATGCCAGGGCAGGCCGTGCCGTTCAATCGCGTCCGCCACCCCCGCTTCAAAGCGCTCGCCCAGCTCGATCATGTGCTCGAAGGCAGCATCGGTCAGCACCTCACCGAGCGTCGCGCGCATCGCTGCGAGCGACAGAACGTTGGCAGCGACCGTCCCGCCGATGCCGCCAACGTCGGCACGTTCGTCCCGCGGGAGCATTGCCTCGAGGCGCTCGGCGACGTCCTCTGAGAACCCGTACGCAGCCGCCGGGATGCCGGCGGCGATCGCCTTTCCGACAGTGAGCATGTCCGGCTCGAGCCCATCCGCGGCCGTGTAGCCGCCCGGCCCGGCACAGAGCGTGTGCGTCTCGTCGATGATCAGCAACGTGCCGGTCTTCCGCGTGGTTTCGCGAAGCGCGTCGTGGAAGCCGGGCTCGGGATGCACAATCCCGATGTTCGTCAGCGCGGGCTCCGCGAGGACGCACGCGACATCACCGTGGGCGAGCTCGCGCTCCAGCGCAGCGACATCGTTCCACTCGACCACGCGGGTCGTCTCCGCAAGGGCGACCGGCGGCCCCACATTGGCCTCCCGCGAAACGACCGAGTCACCATCGAGCGACGCGAACGTCTCGTCGACCGTGCCGTGATAGCACCAGTTGAAGACGAGGATCTTCGGCCGCCCCGTGAGCTCGCGCGCAAGCCTGACGGCGAAACGATTCGCGTCGGTCGCCGTCAGCGCGAACTGCCAGCGCGGAAGGCCGAAGCGGCGTGCGAGCTCCTCCCCGACCCAGAGGGCATCCTCGCTCGGCAACATGAGCGTGATCCCTCGCGCTGCTTGCTCGGCGACGGCCCTCACGGTCGGCGGAGGAGAGTGACCCGTCATCGCAGCGGTGTCCCCGAGGCAGAAATCGACGTACTCGTGACCGTCGACGTCACGGAAGCGCGCGCCGCTCGCCTCCGCTGCGTAGACGGCGAAGCCGCCCGCCCAGCGAATCATCCACGGCATCGGCACACCGGAGAGCAGCGAGCGCTCGGCCTGCCGAGCTAGGCCACGCGATCTGGGGTGATCTCGGTCGAAGCGCTCGAGCTCGCGGGCGAGCAGGTCGTCGAGTGCCGGGCGCGCGGGCGAGTTCCGAGTCCCACTGGTCACGGCGCTAGTCAATCAACCTCGCGTGTCCGCGTGTGGTGCGTTCAGTTCGGGCATCATGATGCCGCCTTGGTGATGAGTGGGAATCTGGTGGCGGACACAGTCGCGGCGGAAATGCTCGGGACAGCTCTGCGTCGCGGCGGCTACTCGGAGGATGCGGTCTATCGGCTGCTCGGCGACGAGGCGTACTCCAGTGAGCGAGGCGACATCCCGGCGGACGAGCGGCGGCTTCCCGAGACGCCACTCGCGACGCTCGTGCGCCTCTTCTTCCTCCAGCTCCCGGTCAGTACCGACGAGGCCGAAGTCGCACTCGGGCGGAGCGGAATCGACGGGCTGGAGGCGACAGGGCTCGCCGACGTCGGCGACGACGTCATCCCGCGCGCGCGACTCTTGCCGATCGGCAAGCTGCTCCTCGCCTCCGACGGCTTCTCACGGGACGCAGACGATCCGGCCGACTACGTCGCGACCTACACGCCGACCGCTCGGGTTCTCGATTCGCTCACCCCGCGCCCTCGCGTCGAACGAGCACTCGACGTCGGCACCGGCAGCGGCATCCACGCGCTGCTTGCCGCACAACATGCCGGGCAGGTCATCGCGACGGACGTCAATTCGCGGGCGCTCGCGTACACGACGCTCAACGCCGCCTTGAACGGGCTCCACAATATCGAGTGCCGCCAGGGAAGCCTGTTCGACCCCGTGGAGGACGAGACCTTCGGGCTCATCACCTGCAACGCCCCTTACGTCATCTCGCCCGAGACGCGCTGGGTGTATCGCGATAGCGAGTTCTCCGAGGACGGGGTGTCGGAGCGCGTGCTCCTCTCCGCGGCCGCGCATCTCGCCGATGATGGCTACGCGGCCATGCTCGTGAGCTGGCTCGCGTTCAACGAGAACGCACCGGACGAGCGCGTGATCGGCTGGGCGGAGGCGAGCGGTTGCGACAGCTGGATCCTCTCGACCCTGAACTCCGATCCGCTCACGCACGCCGCGGAGTGGAACTCACACCTGGTAGGCGAGGCCCTCGGCGACGCGCTCGACGAGTGGGCGCGCTATTTCGACGACCTCGGGGTCGAGCTCGTGAGCGAAGGGGGAGTCATCCTCCACAAGCGTCCCGGCGGTGGACATAGCGCACGAGTCGACGAGCTCGACGAGGAGGACCTCGACGATGCGGGCGATCAGATCCTGCGCGCTTTCGAAGGACGCGCCCGACTCGCGGAGCTCCGAAGCGACGAAGCGCTGCTGGAGGAGCGCATCGGAGTCGCCTCGAGCCTGCGTCTCGAGCGGGAGCTCGAGAGCGCCGGCAGCCGCGCCGTCGACGTCGAAGGCAGCGTCGACATCGCCGAAGGGACGAAGCACGCGGTCGATGCCTCCGCCGACGCGCAAGAAGTGATCGCGTCCCTCGACAGCCGTTTGCGGCTTGCCGAGGTCGTCGACACGACCGCCGACCGGCTGGGATTCGACGACGAAGAGACGGACGCATTGCGCGAGGAGACAATCGAAGTCGTCCGCGAGCTGCTCGAGCTCGGTGCGCTGCACTTCCGCGGCGACTGACCGCCGGCGGCTAGCGACAGCGGCTGGAGAGCGTAAGCTTACGCGCGGAAATCATCGACCTGGAGGTCACGATGAAAGGCGCATCGAAGCCGAAGAAGCTCGCCAAGAAGGTGCCGCAGAAGTCGCTGAAGGAGAAGCGTCAGGACAAGCGCGCAGCCGGCAAGAAGGGTCTCGGCTCGACCTAGTCAGAACTCAGGCCGACGAGGCCGGCGTCCCGTTGACCTGCGCGCGCTCCCACAGCCGCTCGCCGCACATCATGCAGCGCGGTAGCACCTGACGGACGATCACGGTGTTGCCGCACGCGGCGCACAGGAACCATCCGGTCGCGGAGACTCCCGCCGGCCAGAACTCGACGAGCCGCAGCTCATGATCAGCCCGCCTTGCGGGCTTGGTTGCTTCCCCCGGCTCCACCGTTTCGACCCCCTCGATCGAAGTTGCGAGCTCAGTCACCTTTTAGGTGGGGCGAGGGGCGGTGTCAACAGTTACGCGGCCTCACTGAATGCCGGCTCATCGGCAGCGTGAGCAGTCGCACCGTGCGTGCGGATGAGCGCTCCGCCGATGACTGCTGCTGTGGCGGCGAAGAACGCACCGACGAGGAAAGCAGCGTGGTAGCCGCCGTTCAGCGCTTCGAGCGCGCTGTCGCCCGAGGCACGCAGGCTGTCGGTCCGGGACGCCGCCAGACTGGCGAGCACGGACAGACCTAGAGCTCCGCCCATCATGAAGGCGGTATTGACGACGCCCGAGGCGAGCCCCGACTCTTCCGGCGCGACGTCGCTCATCGCGGCGAGCAGCACGGGGTTGAAGGCCATGCCGGCACCGAAGCCAAGCAGGATCATGCTCGGGAGCACGTCGGCGAGGAAGTGCCCGTCGACCGGAGCCCGTGCGAAGAGCACGAGGCCGAGCGCGGCCAGCGAGAGCCCTGCGGCCAGAGGCAGCCTCAGGCCGAAGCGCATCACGAGCTTCGCGGAGAGGCCGAGCGAGAACACGCCCATGATCAGGTTCGAAGGCAGGAAGGCGAGGCCGACCTGGAGCGGGCTGTACCCGAGCACGAGCTGCAGGTAGAGAGCCGACAGGAAGAACCAGGCGAACATCGCGGCGGCCCAGAAGATGCCGACCACGTTCGCGGTCGCAACGTTCCGCAACTTGAAGAGGCGGAGTGGCACGAGCGGTGAGCTGACCCGTGCCTCGATCGCGACGAAGATCGCCAGTAGTACTCCGGCAGCGGTGAGCAGGCCGATCGTGCGGGGGGTTGCCCAGCCGACGTCGTTGCCCTTGACGATGGCGTAGACCGCGAGCATGAGCGCGGACGTCACGGTGACCGCACCGGCGATGTCGATCCGTCCGGTCGCCTTCGCTCCTCCCGCTTCAGGCACGAGTTTCAGCGAGAGCGCGTAGACGGCGACTCCGATCGGGACGTTGACGAGGAAGATCCAGTGCCAGCTGAGCGTGTCGGTCAAGACGCCGCCGAGCAGGACGCCGAGGCTGCCGCCGCCGGCCATGACGAAGCCGAAGACGCCCATCGCCTTCGCGCGCTCCGCTGGCTCGGTGAAGAGGTTCATCATCAGCGAGAGCGCCACTGCCGAGACGATCGCGCCGCCGAGGCCCTGCACAGCCCGCGCCGCGACCAGGAGCCCCTGCGTCGTGGACAGCCCGCAGGCGATCGATGCGACGGTGAAGAGCGAGATCCCGATGAGGAATAACCGCCGGTGGCCGAACAGATCGCCGAGCCGGCCGCCGAGGAGGAGAAAACCGCCGAAGGTGAGGAGATAGGCGTTCACGACCCAGGCCAGAGAGGTCTGGGAGAAGCCCAGATCCGCCCTGATCGAAGGCAGCGCCACGTTCACGATCGTGGTGTCCAGGACGATCATCAGATCGCCGAGGCAGAGAACGATCAGCGCGAGCCAGCGTGTGCGTCTATCCAAGGTCATGGGCTTTCATCCTTTCGGTGTTCTAACGGTCTCGAGGGGTTAGACCGGCCTGCCCCCAGGAAGTCATCGGTGACCGTACCGATGAGTTTCCCCACTCTGCGGAGTCTTGGTCCAGATGGCCGCCTCGGAGGCGCAAACGATCACCCTCGCCCTTTCTGCCCCTATCGCTCGCACCGATTTGCAGCCGCTTTGTGACTGTGTCTGCGGCCTGGTCGAGCGGACCGGGGCAGGTGTCGCACTCTGCGACGTCAGCCGTCTCGACCCCACAGCCGTCACGGTCGATGCTCTCGCGCGGCTCCAGCTCGCCGCCCGGCGGCGTGGCTGCGAGGTTCGCCTGCGGCGTCCTTCGAACGAGCTTCGAAAGCTCGTCGACTTCATGGGCCTCGCAGACGTCCTGCCGCAAATGCCGGACTGAGACTAGGACTCGAGGCGGGCGGGCAGCCCGAACAGCGGGAACAGCCGCTCGGTGTCGAGGAAGAACGTGAACTCGACAATCCGGCCGTCGGAGATCTCGAGGACCTGCAGCGCCCAGGGGTCGTAGCCGCTTCCCGACTCGCTCGGCTTGTACTGCCCAAACGCGGGCGCCCCGTTCGCGGCGACGGTCGGGATCACACGCGAGCCGCGACAGCCGGCACCCTGCCCGACCCACCAGGCGAGGATGTCGTCGCGGCCGCTCAGCCACAGCTCGTACGGTGGCATCGACTGCGTCGCGTCCTCCTGGATCAGCGAGGTGAGCGCCTCCATGTCGTACTGCTCGAACGCCTCGACGTAGCGGGCGAGCAGGTCCGCATCCGCCTCGTCGACGGAAGGGGAAAGCTTCGCGGCACTGACGTTGCTTGCGTCGAGCGTCGCGCGCGCACGTTGCAGCGCGCTGTTCACCGAGGCGACGCTCGTGTCGAGGAGCTCGGCGACCTCGGTTGCCTTCCACCGCAGGACTTCGCAGAGGATCAGCACGGCGCGCTGGCGCGGCGGGAGGTGCTGCAATGCGGCGACGAATGCGAGGCGGATCGTCTCCCGCGCGACCGTGACCTCGGCGGGATCTCCGTCGGCCGGCACGGCGAGGCCGTCCGGGATCGGTTCGATCCAGGTGACCTCCGGCAGCGTGTCGCCGATCGGCCCGGCGGGATCGCGTGCGGGCCCGAGATCCATCGGCCGCGCGCGGCGCTCGCGACTCTCCAGCATGTCGAGGCAGACGTTCGTCGCGATGCGGTAGAGCCAGGAGCGCAGAGCAGCGCGGCCCTCGAACTGGTCGAGGTTCCGCCAGGCGCGCACCATCGTCTCCTGGACGGCGTCCTCCGCCTCGAATGCGGATCCGAGCATCCGGTAGCAGTGGGCGGTCAGCTCGACCCGGTGCTGCTCGAGCTGGGCTGCTGATGGGGCTTCGACCTGGCTCATCGTCGGGAATCCGACGCGCGACCGTGCCAGGGACAGTCCCTCGGACCCGTCTCCTCCAGCCCAGTCCGGTGCCAGGCACGTGACAGGGCCGGAACCGGCAGGTGCCAGGGACTGTCCCTGGAACGTGTCTGCTCGAGCCGCGCCGGTGAGAGGCGCCTAGAGCTAGGGCCCGAGCCGGGTCTTGCGCCGGATCCCGAGGCGTCGCTGGACGGCCTGGTCCTCTTCGCCGTCCTTCTTCGCGCCCCACACGAACAGGGCCAGGACGGCCACGATGGACACCAACATGACCAGGGCGAGGAGAATTTCTGCAGCGAGCTCCATGCGCCTTAGAGGCTCTCTCTCACCGCGCGTACCTCGGTCATGAACCGGCTCGCGCGCTCCGGGTCGACCGGATTCCACGTGCCGCCGTCGACCTTGAGATCCGAGCCCACGACGGCGCCGTCCGCGACGGCCAGGAAATCCTTGACGTTGCTCGACTTGACGCCGGTGTTCGCGAAGACCGGCGTCTCGTCCCCGCAGCCCCGCTTCGCCTCGCGGACTGCGTCGACCGACGGTTCGGCTCCGGCCATCGGCCCCGAGACGAGGATGGCGTCGGCGAGGCTCGAGACCCGGACCGACCGCGCCGTGGTCGCGATGTCACGCGTACCCACGGTCGACGCGAATTCGGGCGTGATGTTCATGAACACCGCCACGTGCTCGGCATCCAGCTCGCGCCGGTAACGCAGGAGCTTGCCCGCGTCAGGGGCCCAGAGACCCATGTCCGATTCGTAGACGCCGGTCGCCACCTCGCGAATGAACGAAGCGCCCGTGACAGCGGCGACGGCCAAAGCCGCCTGCGCATCCCAGAGGTAGTCGACTCCGAACGGCCGGTCGGAAGGGGCGACCTCGGCGACGACGCGAGCCATCATCGCGACTCCCTCCAAGGAAGCCTGCAGCTGATACGGACGGTCGCCCTCGTTACAGAAGAGGATCGCATCGAAACCTGCCCCGACGAGGTGCTCGACATCGCGAGCCACCGAGTCGACGATCGCCGCCGGACCGCCGGTCTCGTCGTACAGCGGTGTACCCGGCATCGGCGGCAGGTGCGCCATCGCGACGGCCGGCCTGTCGACGCCGAAGAGCTGCTTCAGGTCAAGCGACACTTCCGCATCTAACCGCACCGGAGGCTCCCCTCGGAGCCTCCGGTGTCACGTCGGATCGGACCCCGCCCTAGCCGTTGTCGTCGTTCGCAGCCGCCAGCGCAGCAGCTTGCTCCGTACTGAGCCGGATGACCTGCTCGCAGCCCCGGAGCGTGACCGGGTCGTGCTGGATCACATAGGCGACGTCGAGCCCCGGCCCGCAGTCCATCACGTCACGCGTGTTGTCGTTGGCGAGCGCATGCAGGACGTCGTTGCCCTGTCCGCCGAACTGAACGTCCGCGCCGCCGCCGGCCCACGTCACGTCGTTGCCCTCTCCGGCGTAGATCACGTCGTTGCCGGGACCGCCACGGACGACGTCGTTGCCGTCGCCTCCGTAGATCACGTCGCCGCCGTCGTGCCCGCGAACCGCGTCGTTACCGGCCCGCGCATAGATCAGGTCGCCACCGGCCGTGCCGTTGAGCGTGTCCGGGCCCCTCGTGCCGCGAATCACGTCGAGACTTGCGGCCGATACCGAAGCCGAAGCCACGAGCGCCAACACGCCGATCAGAAGAAGCAGCCTGCCTCTCATCTGGAACCTCCGTGTGGAAGGAATCGACCCAGCCGTTATCCCGCCCACGTGTGTTCAGCCGCTGAACTCCCAGTAAGAAGACGTTGAAAGTTTTGTAAATCAGGGCCAGTTGGGCCCAGAAGAAAGATCGAGCCTGCCTCCCGGCCGGCATTCGCGGGAGCGACAGGCGAGTGGCATACCGGGATAGCCGACCAGGTACACGATGACTGCCAACGCATGAGCGTCCGCAAAGCTCAACCCGGCGAGTGCGCGCGCCGGCTTCGCTCCGTTGAACTGGGCGACGCCACCCGGCTCCACGATCTCCCCGTTGGAGAAGTCTTCGCAACGAACCTGCACCGGGCGACCGGCCACAAGCGAGGCGACCTCGCCCAGGCGCCGCTCGAGCACATCGGCCGCACGATGCGGGACTTTGACGTAGCTCCACTGCTTGGCGTGATCGTGCTTCAACGAAGCTGCATTCGGACCGGGCACCATGAAGTGAATGCTCACGAACAGCGCAGCAGCCAATGCCCCACCCGCAACGAACTTCACTCACTCGACCCCATTCCCCGGCAACTATCGGCACGCCGGCCGGGCTCCCGAAACTCTTGGCGATGAGTTCTCCGACCCGAGCCGGTCTTATATGCGAGCTACCCCGAGATAGGAAGGACGCCCGACCATGCCCAAGGTAATTGTCGACCTCTCCATGTCGCTCGACGGCTTCGTCGCGGGGCCGAATCAGACTCTCGACGAACCGCTCGGCGAGCACGGCGAAGACCTTCACGAATGGGCTTTCGCAGCGGCCAGCTGGCGCGAAAGCCACGGTCAATCCGGCGGGGAGGACAACGCCGACTCCAGAGTCATCGAGGAATCGGTCGCCGGCACCGGAGCCGTCGTGATGGGGCGGCGCATGTTCAGCGGCGGCGAAGGGCCCTGGGAGGACGACCCCAATGCAACGGGCTGGTGGGGAGACGACCCTCCGTTCCATGTTCCCGTCTTCGTTCTCACACAACACGCTCGCGAGCCGTTGAACATGCAGGGAGGCACGACGTTCACCTTCGTCACCGAAGGCATCGAAGCAGCGCTCGAGCAGGCTCGTGCCGCTGCCGGCGACAGGAACGTTTCCCTCGCGGGCGGCGCCAGCATCCCGCAGCAGTACCTGAAGGCCGGACTGGTCGACGAGCTGCAGATTCATGTCGCCCCGGTGTTCCTCGGTGGCGGTGTGCGGCTCTTCGAGAGCCTCGGCGATGATCGTCCCGAACTCGAGCTCACCAGGGTCGTCGACTCTCCGACGGTGACGCACCTGCGTTATCGGGTTCTGAAAGGAGCGAGAACATGAGAAGAATCGTCGTCTCTGAATTCGTGACCCTGGACGGAGTGATGGAAGACCCCGGCGGCGCGGAAGCTTTCGATCGCGGCGGCTGGGCGTTTCAGTTCGAGCGTGGGCCCGACGGCGACAAGTTCAAGCTCGACGAGGTCCTCGAGGCAGATGCGCTTCTGCTCGGACGCAAGACGTACGAAGGCTTCGCCAAGGCGTGGCCCACGGTGACCGACGAGGTCGGCTTCGCCGAAAAGATGAACTCGATGCCCAAGTACGTGGTGTCGAGCACCCTCGAGTCCGCTGACTGGAACAACTCGACCGTGATCAACGGCGACGTCGTAGAAGAAGTCGCCAAGCTGGGTGGCAACATCCTCGTCGCGGGAAGTGCGCAGCTCGTCCAGACGCTGATGGACCACGACCTCGTCGACGAGTACCGGCTCATGATCTACCCCGTCCTGCTCGGAAGCGGCAAACGGCTCTTCAAGGACGGCGTCGACCAAACCGCCCTCCAGCTCGTCGAGACGAATCAGACCGGGCAGGTCGCGACCGTGGTTCTCCAGCGGGCGGCATGACGCTGCTGCTGAAACCGGTGCCGCCCGCGCGGCACCTGCTCCGCGCGAAGGATCTGATCGACGCCCGCTACCGCGAACCGCTCGACGTCCGCGCGCTCGCCCGCGCCGCGCACCTCTCGCCCGCACACTTCAGCCGCGAGTTCCGCCGCGCGTTCGGCGAGACCCCGCACCAGTACCTCCTGACACGCCGGCTCGAGCGCGCAGCCGCGCTACTGCGAAACACGGACTACTCCGTCGCGGAGATCTGCTTCGCCGTCGGCCTGCAAAGCGTCGGCTCGTTCACCACGAGCTTCGGGCGAGCGTTGGGCATGTCTCCGACGGCGTACCGAGCCGCGCACCCGCCGGCGGCGAGCCGGGCCCGAATCCCAACCTGCATCCAGCTCGCGTGGGCCCGCCCACCAGGCAGCAGTTTTCGAGAAGACAGTCGCACGGCGTCCGGCTACCGTCGGCCGAGTTCCCACGACAACGGAGGATGATCGAGATGCTGAAGAACCTCACGAACGTTCAGGTCTGGGTCCACGACCAGGACGAGGCCCTCGCCTTCTACACGGAGAAGCTCGGCATGGAGCTTCGCGACGACGTCACCGTTCCGGAGTTGGGCAACTTCCGGTGGCTCACCGTCGGCGTGCCCGGGCAGCCCGACGTCGCAATCACGCTGATGGCCGTGCCCGGCCCGCCGGTTTTCGACGAGGAGACGCGCCAACAGATCATGGCGCTGGTGTCCAAAGGAGCCGCGACCGGTCTCTTCTTCTCGACGGAGGACGTCCAGGCGACCTACGAAGAGCTCAAGGGCCGCGGTGTCGAATTCCAGCAGGAGCCGACCGAGCAGCCCTACGGCATCGACGCCGGCTTCCGCGACCCGTCCGGTAACCAGATGCGGATGGCCAAGCTGAGGTAGTGCCTGCCGAGGTCGTCACGCCGTCGATCGGGCGGCGTGACGACCTCGGTCCTAGAATCCACGGAAGATGGAACAGGTCCGCATCGACAAGTGGCTCTGGGCAGCGCGGTTCTTCAAGACACGGAGTGCGGCGACCGGCGCAGTGCTCGGTGGACGCGTGCACGTCAACGGCTCACGCGTGAAGCCGTCCAAGGAGGTCGGGCTCGAGGACATGATCGAGGTGACCATCGAGACGCTGAAGCGCACCGTGCGGATCACCGGCCTGAGCGACAAGCGCGGCCCGGCCCGCGTCGCGGCAACCCTGTACGCCGAGACGCCAGAGTCGGTCGCCGCGCAGGAAGAGCACAGACTCGAGCGCAAGCTCGCAAGACCGCTCGGCGCTGATCTCGGCGCGCGGCCGACGAAGCTCGATCGGCGCCGCCTCGACGCCCTACGCCGCTCGATGCGGCGAGGACGGCCCTGATCCGCTAGCGGAGCGGCCGGCTCGGATTCTCGAGAATCGGTTCTCCGTCGTTCCTCGGACCCGGCGCCAACCGGATCGTCGTCGCGGTGACCGGTGCCCGCGCGAGGAATGGGCCGTACCGGGTACCCAACGCCGTCGGAGCCAGTTGCAGCACGTCTCGGATCTGGAGCGCAGCATGGCCTACGCGAAGGAAAACGCAAACCACTGGTGCGGCCTGAGCTTGGTGCCGCGGACGCAACTGTGCGTCCGGCGGTCGCAGCTAAAGACCGCGGTCAAGCTCTTGCTGCATCAAGGAGAGCCGGCCAACGTCCCGGCCATTTGGCGGCGGGCTTTCGCTCGCCGAATCCGAAACGGCAGGACGGCCACGATCACGAGCGTGCCGAGGATCAGGAGAGCGGCGAGCAGCCACGGAAAGCCAGAAGTACCGGTCGAGGGCGGGCGCACCTGGAAGCTGGCGAGATCGACGTTCAGCGCCGGGGGCGCTCCCCGGGTCACGATCAAAAGACCGCGCCGGGTATCCAACTTCAGCCCAACGTGCGTCAGATCCGTTCCGGCCAGGGCATCGAGGTCGATGCAGCGAGCGCTGCGGTTCCTGGTGTCCAGGGCATGGACGAACGGCGCCTTACCTGCGCCGTCATACAAGGTGTACGCCCAGCGGCCGTCGGAGCTCGTTGCGCGGGTCAGCGGTCGACCCCGCATGTTCTCTCCCCGCTCGTGGGGATCGACGATCGGGCTCTTGATCAACCGGCTCGATTCGAGGTCGTAGACGCGGACGTTGTACTTCGTCGGGTCGAGCGCGGACGTGTACTGGATGAGGTAGAGCGAGGACCCGTCCGGCGAGACCGCGTCGAAGCTGAAATCTCCGGGCAGCGTGATGGTCGTTCGCCTCAAGAGCGGTCGGGTGTCCAGCACGGCAAGCCTCGTCTCGGCTCGCGGGAAACTGGCACGCGGCTCGATCAGGATGAGCGTGTGCCCGTCACCCGAAAGCCCGCTCGCGGATCCGTCATAGGCAACCGCGGGAATCGTGAACGTCCCCGGCAAGAACAGCGAAGCACCAATGCGGCCACCCTGAGCGTCGACGCGCGCGACAACGGTGTCTGCACCCGCCGGGATAGTCACGTAGCGCGCCTGGCCGGACGGCGTAACGACGCCGGTCGCACCCACGTCCACGCCGAGCACCGGTAGCCCGTCGGCCCGCGCAGCGGTTGCGCTCAGGCTCGAGCCGACGAGGATTGCACCTGCAAGGACGATCCAGAGCCGAGCTGCCTTCATCTCACGCCTCCTGTGGGACGTTGCGTATGAGCTACATACGCTCAGCTCCGCTTCCGGGGTCCCGCGAACGAGTCGACGGTCTTTGCGATCGCGTCGGGCGCGGCGAGCATCGACAGGTGTCCGGCGCCGGGGAGCAGGTGGAACGGCGCGTGTAGCGCCCGAGCCGACTTGCGCCCGGCCGGAACCGAGTCGACCGTGTCATGCGCCCCCCAGAGCACCAGTGCACGGACTCGCACGGCGCGAAGCT
>Ga0307289_10000157_pt1 | contig 26962 bp, 28 predicted proteins | sample ER_DNA_143_FD_194483 | JGI IMG/M metagenome (GOLD analysis project Ga0307289, IMG submission 194483) | Bulk soil microbial communities from the East River watershed near Crested Butte, Colorado, United States - ER_DNA_143 | ecosystem: Environmental > Terrestrial > Soil > Floodplain | place...
CACCGGCAGGTAGAGATCCTTCTGCTTCTGCCAGGCCACGAGGTACGGCGTCGGATCGACGGCACCGTCGTAGCCCAGTGCCAGATAGGCAACCGGGTGCACCTCGAAGTGCAGGTGGTAGGGAGTCCCCTCGGCGTCACCCGTGTTGCCGACGAAGCCGACGACCTCGCCGGCCTTGACGTGATTTCCGTTCCTCGCGACCTCCGAGTAGGCCGAGAGGTGCGCGTAGTAGAACTCGTTGCCCTGGCCGTCCCGGAGCCAGAGCCGGTTGCCGCCGACGTCGTTCCAGCCGACCGAGAAGACGGTGCCGTCGGCGCAGGCCAGGATCGGCGCGCCGAGCGGGGCGAAGATGTCGTCGCCGTGGTGCCAGTTGCCGGCCACGTCGCCGCGGAAGGCGCCAAACGTGTCCGCCACCGGTGAATGGAATCCGTAGACCGGGAAGACATAGCCGCCCGCCGTCAGCTTCGGCTGCAGCCCGACGGGAATCGCTCCCAGCGGTGAGGGCAGACGCTGCTTGCCCCGCTTCGGCTCAACCGCCTTTGGCTGTTTTTTCGGCTTCACGGTCGCCTTGCCGGGAGCGACCGGGATCTTGGGCGCCTTTTTCCCGGCCTGCACCCAGGCCTCGGCGTAGCCGACGAGGATCTCCGTGTCGGCCGGCAGGCCGCCGTGAGCGGCGGTCAGGTGGATGTCGAGCGCGGCGACGTACCCGCGATAGCTCTGGGTCTTGTCGGGCCCAGTGCGCACCTCGGCCTGCTCCAGCGTGATCGCCGTGCCCCAATCGCCGAGCGCGACGCGCCCGTTCGGAACGACAGGCTGAGTGACACCGCCCACCGTGAGCCCGGTCACAGCCGCGCCCGCCAGATTGCCGTCAGCGCTCTGCCCATTCGTCCCTCCGCGCGCGCGACCGGTCACGGTCGTCGCCGTGATCTCGCCGCCGAAGATCGAAAGCGTGTTGACCGAGCTGGAGGCTGCCGCCCGCGCATTCGCATTCACGCCGGTGGAGGCCGAGGCGGTCAGCGAGCCGGTGGTCAGAATCGACCCGTCGCTCGGGTACGCGAAGCCTGACGCGTAGCCGACGGTGTCCTTCGGCGCCGACACCGAGGTCGACATCGCCCCGTCCTGGCCCGGGATGACGATCTTGATCCCGTAGGCGCTCGCGGTGGCGCCGGCCTGCGAGGCGTGCGAAGACGCGCCTGCCGACCCCGCGATCAGCAGAACGAAAGCAAGGGCCGCACCGAGCGAAAACCGCATGGCCACGCCGCATTATCAGCATTGATCTCGGGCAGCGCCATGGTGGCTTGCAAATTGAGAATCATTCTCATTAAGCTGGTGTTGTGATTCGCGCGACGCGGCAGCGAAAGATCCTCGGCGAGACGGTCGAGAGCTGGCAGGGCGCCTTCACCGTCGCGGAGCTACACGAACGCGCGCGGGCCCAGGAGCCAGGGCTCGGGCTGGCGACGACCTACCGGACGGTCGAGCTGCTGCGCGAGGCAGGAACGATCAGGCCCCTTGCAGGCAGCGAGCCGCGCCTCTACGTGCACTGCCACCCAGGCCACCATCACCATCTGGTCTGCGTCTCGTGCGGGGACGTCGAGGAGACGGAGCTCTGCGGAGCGCCGTCAGAGCAGCTGCTCGCCAAACGCTACGGCTTCGCGGCCGCGAGCCACGAGCTCGAGATCTACGGCACCTGCGCCCGGTGTACGCCGTGAACTGGATCGCGATCCCGCTCGCCGGGATCACGGTCATCTCGACGCTGATCGGGGGACTGACTGCCCTGCGCTACCACCGCCAGCTGACGACGCTGATCGCGCTGACCGGCGGCGTCGTCGTTGCGGTCGCGCTCTTCGACGTCTTGCCCGAGGCGATCGACGCGGTCGGAAACGCGCGCCGGGTCAGCCTGCTCGTCGGCGTCGGCTTCATCGGCTTCTTTCTCGCCGAGCGGCTGTTGGTCCTCCACCACCGAGATGAGGCCGAGCAGGCGAGAGCACATGCTCAGGTGGGCGTGCTCGGGGCCGCCGGTCTCTCGCTGCACAGCTTCATCGACGGCCTCGGCATCGGCCTGGCGTTCCACCTGAACAACACGACCGGCTATCTGGTCTTTCTCGCCGTCGTCACCCACGACTTCGCCGACGGGCTCAACACGGTCAGCTTCGTGCTCAGCCAGCGGCAGGACCGCCGGCGCGCGCTGACCTGGCTCGGTATCGACGCGCTGGCGCCCTTTCTCGGCGCCATCGTCGGCACGTTCGTGTCGATCTCGGAGTACGGCCTCGGCAACCTCCTCTGCGTCTACGCGGGGTTCTTCCTCTACATGGGAGCGACCGACCTGCTGCCGGAAGCGCACCACCATCCCTCGCGGCTCCGGGTCGCCGTCACCGTCCTCGGCTTCGGCGCGACGTACGTGATCGCCCGCGTCGCCGCGGGCTAGTCACCAGCCCGTTGCCGCTTCGCGAACTCGCGGAAGCGCTCGCGGGCCTCGTCGTCGGGGCCGAGCGACTCGTCCTCGGCCGGAATGTCACGCGCAACGGTCTGCGCGACAGCGCGGACCTCGTCGACCACCCGTCGCTTGTACTCGGGGTTCTCGAGCAGCTGCGCGACCCAGGTGTCCGAGCCGTTGTACGGCTCGATGTCGTCCTCCATCAGCAGCTCGCCGAGCAGAATCCCGATCCGGATGTAGGCGAAGGTCTTGAACGCGAGCAGCCGCTGCGGTGTCTGGACGAGCCGGCCGATCTCCGGCTGCTCGCGCTGGATCTGCTCGACGATCGACCCGATCGGCTCGTCGACGAGCGGGATCCAGACGTCTTCAGGGCCGGTCATCGCTGGAAGGATAGGTCGATTCGGGGCGCAGGGCACGCCACGCGATGCTGGCGGCGACGAGGAGCATGAAGACGGCGAAGAGCCGGCGCAGCGTGCCTTCGGGCAGCGCCTTCGCAATCTGAACTCCACCTTCGACGCCCACAACCGAGCCAAGCCCGATCAGGAGCGCCGTCCGCCAGTCGACGTTGCCGTGCCGGCTCTGGCGCCAGGCGCCGACCAGGACCGTCGGCAGGATCGCGAGCAGCGAGGTCGCCTCGGCGTGCACCTGGGTGAGGCCCAGGACGAGCACGAGCGTCGGCACGAAGAGAATTCCGCCGCCGACGCCGAAGAGGCCGGCCAGGATGCCGCCGGCAAAGCCGAGGATGACGACGAGGAGCTCGCTCACACCAGCAGGCGAATCCCCACCGCGGTCAGAAGCAGTGCGAAGCCGAGCGTCAGCATCTTGCTCGTCAGGCGCTGTTGCAGCTCGACTCCAAGCAGGACCCCGCCCACCGCGGGTAGCCCGATCAGTGCCGCGGCGCCCGGCTTCAGGTCACCGTGAAAGCCGTAGGCGATCGCGCCGGCCGCGGCGGTCAGGGTGATCGCGGCGAGGGAAGTGCCGGTGGCGGTCCGGCCTGAGAGGCCGGCCACGACGAGCAGGGGCACGATGATGATCCCGCCCCCGACGCCGAAAAGCGCACTGAAGACGCCGGCGACAAGGCCGATCGCGAGCAGGCGCACGCTCATATCGTATGGGCGTGGCCGCCAGCAATCTCGTCGCCGCGCTCGCCGAACGGCCGGCCGAGTCGGCGATCCTGCTCGACGTGGACGGGACGCTGGCGCCGATCGTGGCGCGCCCGGAGCTGGCCGCCGTTCCAGAGGAGACACGCGCGGAGGTAAGGCGGCTGGTCGGCCTTTATGCGCTCGTCGCCGGCATCAGCGGGCGTCCTGGGGAGGACGCTGCACGGCTCGTCGGTGTCGAGGGAGCCGAGTATGTCGGCGTTCACGGGCTCGAGCTCACTCCCGAGGCCGAGCGCTGGCGCCAGCCTCTGCGCGCGTTCGCGGCGAGCGTCGACTGGCCGGTCGAGGACAAGGGGCTCGCGGTCGTCTTCCACTACCGAGGGGCGGAGGACGAGGCGGCGGCACGTGGGGAGCTGGAGCGTGTGGCCGCGCGGGCACGCGAACTAGGCCTGAGGGCGCAATTCGGTCGCAAGGTGCTCGAGGTGCGTCCTCCGGTCGACGCCGACAAGGGCACGGCGGTCCAGGCGTTGCTCGAGCGGAGCGGCCTACGCCGCGCACTCTACGCCGGCGACGACACGACCGACCTCGACGCCTTTCGCGGGCTCGACGGGCTCGAACTGGCGGTGCGGGTCGCCGTCGCCTCCGCCGAGGGGCCGCCGGAGCTCGCAGAGGCTGCCGATGTCGTCGTGGAGAGCCCGGGCGAGTTGCTGGCGCTACTGCGGAAGCTCTAGACGCGCAGCAGCTCGCGGATCGCGCGCGTCTGCCTGCGCGCGACGTCCAGCTCGGTGCGGGCCTCGTCGTCGAGAGCGAGGCTGAGGCGGTCAGGACCGGCACGGCGGACGGCCGCGACCTTCGCGAGGTTGACGAGGTGGCTGCGGTGGATCCGCACGAAGCGCGCTGTGGGTAGGAGCTCCTCGAGCTCGCGAAGCGAGGAGGTCGACAGGTACGACCGGTCGTAGGTGTGGACGCGGCTGTAATCGCCGTCTGCCTCGACCCAGTGGACGGCGTCGTAGTCGAGCAGCGTCTTCGCGCCGCCGGCGCTGACGACGGGGATCTTCTCGACGGTTTTCTGCGCTTCGCGGCGGGCCTGGGCGAGGCGTTCGACGACCCGCGCGAGCCGCTCCGGGTCGACCGGCTTGACGAGGTAGTCGAACGCCTCGACCGCGAAGGCGTCCACGGCGTAGCGCTCGTGCGCGGTGACGAAGACGACCGCGGGCCGCTCGCGGCGGTCGAGCACGAGCCTCGCCACTTCGATCCCGGTCATCCCCGGCAGCTCGATGTCGAGGAAGACGACGTCGTAGCGAACCTGCTCGGCGAGCGCGAGGGCCTCGCCCGCGGTGGCCGCCTCGCCCACGACCTCGACCTCGGGATGGGCGCCGAGGAGGTAGCGAAGCTCGCCACGCGCCGGCGCTTCGTCGTCGACGAGCAGCGCGCGGAAACTCATGCGGCCGGGACGTCGAGCCGAACGACGGTGCCGAAGCCGCCCGACTTGAGGCGGACGCCCTCGCCGTAGAAGGCGGTCAGCCGCTGGTTGACGTTCGCGAGCCCGAGACCCACGCCGTTGCCTTCGCCGACGCCCGGCTCGAGGACGCGTTCGATCGCCTCGCGGGCGATCCCGCGGCCGTTGTCGCGGACGGTCACGCGCAGGCGCCCGCGGCGGACACGCGCACGGATCACGAGCCGCAGCGGCCGTTCGGTCTTCCCGTGCTTGACCGCGTTCTCGACGAGCGGCTGAACGAGGAACGGCGGCAGCTCGACCTCGAGCGCATCCGGAGCCGCGTCGATCTCGACTTCCAGCTGAGGCCCGAACCTCGCCTGCTCGAGCGCGAGGTAGCTCCGGACGTGCTTGAGCTCTTCGGACAGCGGGATGAACTCGCCCGGCCGGGCCAGTGTCCAGCGGCAGTAGTCGGCGAAGGCGAGGATCAACTCCCGCGCGCGGTCAGGGTCGGTGCGGATGAAGCTCGCGATCGTGTTCAGGCAGTTGAAAAGGAAGTGCGGCTCGATCTCGGCCTGGAGGGCCTTCAGCTCGGCCGAGGCCGCAGCTCTGGCGGAGCCGGCAAGCTCGGAGAGCTGGAGCTGCGCCGAGACCTGGTCGCCAAGCGAGGCCAGCAGATCGACGTCGCCGTCCGCGAGCGGCGCTCCATCGGTTGCGTACGCCACGAGCACGCCGACAGGCCCGTCGCTGAGGCGCAACGGCACGATCGCGGCCGCGCCGAGCGGGCAGGCGGCGTGGCCGCAGGCGACGCGAAGGCCAAGGGGCGCGACGCGAACCTCGTCCGCAGCGAGTGCCTCGAAGACCGGGCGGATCGGCTCGTCGCCCGGGCCATGGTGGTCGGCTCCCGCGCCGACGAAGGCGAGGACGCGGCTCCGATCGGTGACCGCGACGGCGCCGTAGCCGAGCTTTTCGAAGACTTCGTAGGCCAGTGTCTTCGCCGCAGCCTCGGAGAGGCCGAGCCTGAGCTTCGGAAGCGTCGCGGCCAGCAGCTCGAGCGTTGGGGCCTCGCGACGCAAGCGGCGAACGCGGGGCATGGTTTCGGACCGTAGCAACCGGTGACTGGCTAGCCGCCCAGGTGGGATAGAACCTGCGGGATCTCGGTGATCCGCGGGCCCTGCCAGTCTCGGACCTCGTCCCACTGCGGCTCTTCGCCCTCGCGGTGGATCAGCACCGCCCGCATGCCGACCCGCTCCGCTCCAGCCAGCTCGTCATTCGCGCCATCGCCGACGAAGATCGCCTCGCCGGGGTCGACGCCGAGCTCATCGAGAGCCAGGTGATAGATGCGCGGATCCGGCTTCCGAAGGCCGACCGAGCACGAGAACACGGCCGCGTCGAACATGTCCGCAAACGGCGTCTCCTCCCACAACCGCTCGACGTCTTCGCTGCAGACCGTGATCAGCCCCAGCGCGTAACCGCGCCGCGCAGCTCGGCCAGCGTCTCCAGCGTCCCCGGGCGTGGCTTCAGCAGCGGCCGCGTCGACTCGAGCCGAAGCGCCGCGAGCTCCTCGGCCGCATCCTCCTCGGCTCCGAGCTCCAGCAGGTAGTCCCGCAAGGGTCCCGACTCCCGTCGCCCGCGACCCTCCACCCACAGGGTCGCCAGCTCATCCGGATCGCGTCCGAGCCGCTCCGCCACCCGATCCTGAAAGGCCCGGCCGATCACCGGATCGAAGTCGATTAGCGTGTCCCAGAGATCGAAGATCACCGCGCGGATCGCTTCAGCACCTCCCACGCCCGCTCGACATCCGCCTCGGTCGTCCGCGCGTTGCCCACTGCGAGCCTCAGGACGTAGCGGCCGTCCAGGGCGGTGTGCGAGAGAAAGGCCTCACCGCTCGCGTTGACGCGGTCAAGCAGGTCGGCGTTCTCCTCGTCCGAGCCTTCCCGCCGGAAGCAGACCACGGAGAAGTCGCGCGGCACGACCACCTCCCAGCCCGGGTCGGCCTGCAACCACCCTTCGAAGAGCTCCGCCAGGCGCACGGCCTCGCGGATCCGCGTCTGCAGCCCCGCGCGGCCGTAGCAGCGCAGCACCGCCCAGAGCTTCAGCGCCCGGAACCGTCGCCCCAGCGCCGGCCCGTACTCGCTCAGGTTGAGCGCGTCCTCGTCGCCGGTGCGTAGGTACTCGGGCACGAGGGTCATCGCCGCGTGCAGGTCGTCGGGCCGCCGGGTCCAGAGCGCCGAGCAGTCGACCGGCGTGAACAGCCACTTGTGCGGGTTGACGACGACGGAGTCGGCGCGCTCGATCCCCTCCCAGGCCCAGCGGAACTCCGGGCAGACCATCGCCGAGCCTGCATAGGCAGCGTCGACGTGCAGCCACACGTGCTCGCGCTCGCAGATCTCCGCGAGCTCGGCAACGGGATCGACCGCTGTCGACGAGGTCGTCCCGACCGTCGCGACGACGGCGCAGGCCCCACTCAGGTCGCGCAGGTCGTCGGTCCGCATGCGGTAACGCGAATCCGCAGGCACCTTCTGCACCGCCAGCCCGAGCAGGCGCGCGGCCTTCTCGACCGAGGAATGCGCGTGCTCCGAGCAGAGCACGACCCGGCCGGGGAACGCCTGCCGGGCGGCCGCCAGGGCTGCGAGCGTCGAGGTCGAGGCCGCGTCCTCGATGTGGCCGTGCCACTCCCGCGGCAGTCCCAGCAGCTGTGCAAGCCAGTCCATCGTCACGACCTCGAGCTCGGTCGCGGCCGGCGAGGCCCGCCAGAGAATCTGGGTCACGTTGAGTGTCGCCGCCAAAAACTCGGCCAGGATCCCCGGCTCCGACCCCGTCGTCGCGAAGTAGGCGAAGAACCCGGGATGCTGCCAGTGGGTGATCCCCGGCAACAGGACCTCGTCGAGGTCGCGGAGCACGGCCGAGAAGGGCTCGCCCACCTCGGGCGGCGACTCCGGGAGGGCCTTTCGGATCTCCCCGGGCTCGACCTGGGCCAGCACCGGCAGTTCACGTACGCGCTCGAGGTAGGACGCCGCCCACTCGAGCGCCGCCGCACCATCGTCGCGAAAGCTCACCCGAGCAGCTTCTTGATCTGCGCCCACGTCCGCGTATTCAGTACCTGCTCCTTCGTCAGCCATGCCCGCCGGGCCTGCCCGACTCCCAGCTCCGGGTAGGCCAAGGCACCTGTCGAGTGGGCGTCGCTCGAGATCGAGAGCGGCACCCCCGCCTCCCCGGCGGCGCGCGCGTGAGCGTCGCGAAGGTCGAGCCGGTCCGGCTGCGAGTTGATCTCGAGGAACGTCTTCGTCCGCAACGCCGCCTCGAACACCCGCTCGAGGTCGAGATCGGCGGGACCTCGCCGATTGATCTTGCGGGCAGTCGGGTGGCCGATGCAGTCGACGTTCGGGTTTTCCATCGCCGAGATCACACGCTCGGTGGGGTTCTTGTCGAACGCCGTGTGCAGGGAGGCGACGACCCAGTCGCGACCGGCAAGCGTCTCGTCGTCGACGTCGAGCGTCCCGTCGGCGCGGATGTTCACCTCGATCCCCTTCAGCAGCCGGAAGCGACCGAGGCTCGCGTTGAGCTTGTCGATCTCCTTGTCCTGGGCGGCCAATCTGCCCTCGCGCAGGTAGTGCGAGTGGTCGGTGACCGCGAGATACGCGTAGCCGCGCGTCTTCGCCTCCGCAGCCATCTCCGCAATCGAGTTCTTTCCGTCTGCCGACCAGGTCGAGTGGGAGTGGAGATCGCCCCGCAGGTCTGCCAGCTCGACGAGCTCCGGCAGCTCGCCCTTCCGGGCAGCCTCGAGCTCGCCCAGGTTCTCGCGCAGCTCCGGCGGGATGTACTGGTAGCCGAGGAACTCGTAGAGCTCCTGCTCGCTGCCCGTCTTGAAGATCTCGCCTGTCTCGACGTCCTTGACGCCGTTCTCGGAGATCGAGAGGCCGCGGCGGACGGCGTCCTCGCGCAGGGCGACGTTGTGGTGCTTGGAGCCGGTGAAATGCTGGAGCAGGTTCCCGTACAGGCCCGAGGGCACGACGCGGAGGTCGAAACGGAGCCCGTCGTTCGAGACGACCGTCGCCTTCGACTCCCCTTTCGCCACCACCTTCTCGACCCAGCGCAGCGTCGTGAAGTACTCCGTCAGCTCTCGCGGCTCGGTCGCCGTGGCGATGATGTCGAGATCGCGGAAGGTCTCGCGGCGCCGCCGAACACTGCCGGCCTCGGAGACCTCGAGCGCGGCCGGATGCTCACGCAGGACCGCCACGACCGCCTGAACGGCCGGTAACCCCTGCCCGAGCAGGGGCCTCACCTCCGCCGGAGCCTTTTTTCGTCCTGACAGCTCCTTGACGATCCGCTCCTCGAGCTTCGCGCCGATGCCCGGCAGCACGCGCAACCGCTCGGCCTTGGCGGCCTCTTTCAGATCGGCGAGCGTCGTCACGCCGAGCTCCTGCCAGATCTTCCGCGCCGTCTTGGGCCCGAGGCCGGGCAAGCGCGTGAACTCGATCACCTCCGGCGGCACGAGCGCCTTGTGCTTCGTCAGCGCGCGAATCTCACCCTCGTTGACGATCTCGACGATCTTGCCCTCGATCGTCTTGCCGATCCCAGGCAGTTCCTTCGCCTTGCCCTCCAGAGCGAGCTCAGCGACCAGGCCCGACTGCTCACGCACCAGCGAAGCAGCCCGGCGATAGGCAAGCAGCCGGTAGGCGGCCTCGCCTTCGAGCTCGAGAATGTCCGAGAGCAGCTCCAGCTGCTCCGCTACGTCCGCGTTCCGGGGCAGCGTCTTCGCCAAGGCAGCGATCATAGGTTTCGAATGCGAGCCACCGTCTGCCTGCCGACCTACAACGAGCGCGAAAACCTAGAGTCGATGCTGCGCGCCCTTGGCGAACACGGCGTCGACGTGCTCGTGATCGACGACAATTCGCCTGACGGCACAGGCAAGCTCGCCGATCGGCTCGCGCGAGAGCTCGACTACGTGGAAGTCCTGCACCGGCCGCGCAAGGAAGGGCTCGGGCCCGCGTACCTCGCCGGCTTTGGCCTCGCCCTGGCACGCGGGGCCGAGCGGATCCTAGAGATGGATTGCGACTTCTCCCACGACCCGAAAGACGTGCCGCGCCTGCTCGCCGCGACCGACGACGCCGACCTGGCCCTGGGCTCGCGCTACGTCGAGGGTGGCGAGATACCGAACTGGGGCCTCATCCGCCGGGCGATCTCGGCAGGCGGCTCGCTCTACGCGCGGCTGATCCTCTCGGGACCGATCCAAGACCAGACCGCGGGCTTCCGCTGCTACCGGGCCGATGTCCTGCGAACGATCGACCTCGACGCGATCCACTCGAAGGGATACGCCTTCCAGATCGAGAGCACGTACCGCACATTGCGCGCCGGCTTCCGCGTCGTCGAGGTGCCGATCCGGTTCGTCGACCGCGAAGCCGGCGGCTCGAAGATGAGCCGGGCGATCGTGCTCGAGGCGATCTGGAAAGTGCCGGCGCTGAGGCTCGCCGCCTTGCGTGGCAAGCTGTAGCCGTGCGCGAAGTCACCGACGCCAGCTTCCAGCGCGAGGTGCTCGAGTCCGAAGGGCCCGTCGTCGTCGATTTCTGGGCGCCGTGGTGCGGCCCGTGCCATGCCGTCGAGCCTGTGCTGAACGATTTGGAGCGGGAGTACGAAGGAAGGGTCGAGTTCGTCAAGCTGAACCTCGACGAGAACGCCGAGACCGCGTCGCGTTACGCCGTGCTGTCGATCCCGACCGTGATCCTGTTCGACGGCGGCGAGCCGCGGGAGACCGTGGTCGGCGCCCGCCCACGCTCACAGTACGAGCAGGCGATCGCAGCTACGTCGTCGACTCCTTGACGCGCCTGGTCGGCTGAACACGCGCCTTGCGTCCCCGCACCGAAACCGCGCCGGATCCTTCGTCCTTGCCGGCGAAGCGGACGCGCGGGTCGATGATCGTGTAGAAGATTTCGACCACCGTGTTGGCGACCGCGACGGCGACGCTGACGACGAGGACGATTCCCATGATCACCGGCAGGTCGCCACCGGCCAGTGCGCGGACGAGCACCTTGCCCATCCCCGGCAGGCCGAAGACCGTCTCGACGAAGAGGGCGCCGGCGAAGGCGATCCCGAAGTCCATGCCTAGCATCGAGACCACCGGCAGCATCGCGTTCCGGAGCACGTGCTTCCGCAGCACCTGAAAGGTGCTTGCCCCCTTGGCGCGGGCCGTGCGCACGTAGTCCTCCTCCATCGTCTCGAGCATGCTCGCCCGGATCATTCGCGCGTAGAGGGCCGCGAACACGCACGCGAACGTGAACCAGGGCAGGATCAGGTGATAGGCCCACTGCGTCGGTCCGCCACAGAAGGTCGACGGCCCGATCATGTCGCAATAGCCGGTGATCGGGAAGAGGTGGAGCTTGTAGCCGAGGAGGTACGAGAGGACGAGGCCGAGCCAGACGGGATGAGCAGAGGCTCCGATCAGGACGAACATCATCAGCCCTTTGTCTAACAGCGACCTGGGGCGTAAGGCCGACAGGATCCCGATCGGCAGCGCCAGCAGGAACCACGTGATCATCCCGCCGATGATGAGAGAGGCGGTGACCGGAACCGCGCGGCCGATCAGCGTCGTCACCGGCGTGCCCGTGCGGATCGAGCGCCCGAGGTCCCCGTGCTCGACGACCCGCTGGAGGAACGCAACGTACTGAGCGGTCACCGACTTGCTGCGGAGATCGAATTGCCCCTGGAGCGTCGGATCGACGCCGCCCCGCCCGCTCAGGGTGCTGCGCGTGTCCGTCGGGATGATGAAGAAGATGATGAACGTGTAGAGCGTGACCACGGCCGCCAGCAGCACGGCCCAGCACAGCCGCCGGATTACGAACAGAAACACTGCCCGCTAGGTTCGCCGCTCAGCGCGTGTCGCGCAAGCCAAAATGCTCCCACCCCGAGAGAGCTACGGGCTTTCCGCCCAGACGGATTTCGACCCCCGAGCCGGGCTCGCAGCGACCGATGACCGTGAAACCAAGCGGCTCGGGAGTCGCCGCGAGCAGCTCGTAGTCCTCGCCGAAGCCGAGATCCGCGTGCGTGGCTTCGGGGGCCAGAGGCACGCGCTCGAGGTCGATCGAGAGTTTGCAGCCCGAGCGGGCGGCGAGCCGACCCGCGTCGACGGCCAGCCCATCGGAGAGATCGAGCATCGCGCCTGCAACCTGGGCGAGGCGCAGGCCCTCGTCGACTCGGAGCGGCGGCCGCGTGTAGCGCTCCTCGCGAAACGCGGCCCCGGCGGCGCCGAGCGGGCCGGTCACGACCAGGTGATCTCCCGGGCGCGCGCCCGCGCGGCCGGGGACCCGCTCGGCCCGGCCCACGGCGGTGACGGAGAGGAAGGTCTCACCGGCCTGGGTCGTGTCGCCGCCTCGGACGGGCACCCCCGCCTCGCCAATGCCCGTATAGAGGTCCAGCACGGCCCCGACCTCTGTGTCAGGTGGTAGCCCGACACTGACGAAGAGCGCCTCGGGCCGTGCGCCCGAGGCAGCGAGGTCGCTGATGTTGACCGCCGCGGACCGGAAGCCGAGCTCTCGCCAGGAGAGCCGGTCGAGGCGAAAGTGGATGCCTTCGACGAGCGAGTCCTGCGTGACGACGAGTCCGTCACCCAACTGGGCGGCGTCGTGCTCGATTCCCTCCACCAGCCCACTGCGCTCGAGCTCGACCAGCAGCCCCAGCTCTCCGAGCTCAGACAGCCGCATGCTCGATCGCCGCCCGGACCGCCGCCGCTGACGAGGACGCTCGCACCACGGCGACTCCTGCGGCACCCGCCGCCAGGCACTCGGCGGCGTTCGCGGCGTTGATCCCGCCGATCGCGATCACCGGCACGTCGACCGCGGCACAGGCGGCGCGCAGGCTTTCCAGGCCCAGCACCGACGCGTTCGGCTTCGTCGGCGTCGCCCAGACCGGCCCCACGCCGAGGTAGTCGGGTCGCTGGGCCGCCGCGGCAACCGCCTCGCCGAGCGTCTGCGCGGAGAGCCCGAGCAATAGACCGGCCGAGCGCGCCCGCTCGGCGCCATCGTCTTCACGGCCAAGGTGGACGCCGTCGGCGCCGAGCTCGATCGCCGCGGCGACGTCGTCGTTGACGACAAACGTGGCGCCTGCATCGCGGCAGAGGTCGCGAAACGGTCTGCCCCGCTCGACGAGCTCGCGTGTCGAACGGTGCTTGAGGCGGAGCTGCACGACCGTGGCGCCGCCACCCACGGCGGCCCGTGCGATCTCGAGCTCGTCCACGAGCGCGTGCAGGATCACGAGACCTTCGCGCGCTCGTCCAGGGTCGCCGGGTCGAGTGCGGCGAGAGCGTCGTAGAGCGCGGCGTGGAACGAGCCCGGCCCCTTCGCCTCGCGCGCAGCGTCCTCGCCGGCAACGCCGAGCGCAACCAGCGCCTCCGCGGCGGCGGCCAGCGGCGCGTCGGGGCGCACGGCCAAGAAGCAGCCGGTGAGCGCGGTCGAGATGCAACCCGAACCCGTGATGCTTGCAAGCAAGGGGTCGCCGTTGCCGATCGCAATCGTCTGCTCACCGTCCGATACGTGGTCGACCTCACCGGTGATCGCGGCGACGGCGCCGAGAACAGTCGCGGCTGCGCTCGCGAGCTCGGCCGCCGATTCGCTCGCTCCGATCGACTCGACGCCGCGGATCTCGGCCGAGCGGCCGGCCAGGGTCGCGACCTCGGCTGCGTTTCCCCGGACGACGGCGACATCGACCTCGTCGAGGATCCGTCGAGCGGTCTCGGTCCGGTACCGGGTTGCCCCCACGCCGACCGGGTCGAGCACAACGGGCACACCGGCAGCGTTGGCACTGCGTCCGGCGGCAAGCATCGCCTCGACCCAGGGCGGCGACAGCGTGCCGATGTTCAGCACCAGCGCCGCTGCTGCCGCAGCCATCTCCTCGACCTCCTCGCGTGCATGCGCCATCACCGGCAGGGCGCCGAGCGCCAGCGTCGCGTTGGCGGTCTCGTTCATGACCACGTAATTCGTGATCTGGTGGACGAGCGGCTTCCGCTCGCGGATCGCGGCGAGGTCAGCGCCGGTCGAGAGCGTCGAAGGGGTCGTGCTCACGAATCTCCTTCAGGTCGAGGACATCGACCGGGCCGTCCCCTGCTCCGACGTCGGTGAGTCCGTGCTGGACGGCACGGGACGCGGCGGCGGCGGCGGTTCGAGCCGCTTCGTCCAGGGTCTGACCCCGGGCCAGTGCCGCGCAAAGCGTGGCCGAATGCGTGCAGCCGGCGCCATGCGTGGCGACGCGCTCCCGCCGCTCGACCGGAATCTCGACGTGCGACTCGCCGTCGAAGACGTGGTCGACCGGGTCGCCGTGACCGCCGGTGACGACCACCGCGGGGGCGCCACGAGCGTGGATTCGTTCCGCGAGCTCGCGCTTCGAGCCGAGCGCACCGGCAAGTACCTCGGCCTCGGCGAGATTCGGGGTGACGACGGCCGCAAGCGGCAGCAGCCGCTTGACAAGCGTTTCGACGGCGGTCTCCTCCAGCAAGCGCGCGCCGGAGCTCGCAACCATGACCGGGTCGACGACGAGCGGAATCGCGTGCTCCTCGATGAAACCGGCGACGGTCTCGATCAGCGTCGCGGAAAAGAGCATCCCGGTCTTCGCCGCATCGACACCGATGTCGTCGAACACCGCCTTCAGCTGCGCGACGACGAACTCGGGCGGCAGCTCGTGGATCGCGGTCACTCCGACCGTGTTCTGCGCCGTCAGGGCGACAAGCGCACTCGTGCCGTGGCAGCCGAGCGCGGCGAACGCCTTCAGGTCGGCCTGGATCCCGGCGCCGCCGCCGGAATCGGACGTCGCGATTGTCAGACAGCGTGGTGTCAAAAGCATGGGTGAACCCATGGTTCCCCCATGAGCCCCCTCCTTCTTGCCTCCACATCTCGGCCACAGCGGCTCCGGGCGGGCAAAGCCCACCCTCCGCACCGGACTCTCTTCTGCTCCAACATCCTCCCTTCGCCGGTACGAACCGGATCAGGTTCAGCGGGTGTGATCTCAGCCCTCGCGGGCACCCCGGTGGACGAAGGCTAGCATCGGCTCATGGCCACGAGCGTTGCCTCCTGGGACGATCTGCTCCAGGGCGAGGAGATCGCCTATCTCGGCACCGAGACGGCCCGTGAGGCGCGGCTGGCGCCGCTGCCAGAGGAGCTGCACCCGCGTGTTCGCGAGGCGCTTGCGGCGCAGGGGATCGACACGCTCTACACCCACCAGCGGCAGGCCTGGGATGCGGCCGCGCGGGGTGAGCACGTCGTCGTCACGACCGGCACGGCCTCTGGCAAGACCCTCGCCTTCAACCTGCCTGTGCTCGACGCGATCGCCTCGGATTCGAAGCAGCGGGCGCTCTACCTCTACCCGACCAAGGCGCTCGCGCAAGATCAGCTGCGCGCGCTCAGCTCGTTCCAGCTGCCGCGCCTCCGCGCCGCGATCTACGACGGCGACACCGAGACCGAGCGGCGCTGGCAGATTCGCAAGTGGGCGAACCTCGTCCTGACCAATCCGGACATGCTCCACGTGGGCGTCTTGCCGCATCACGACCGCTGGGGCGACGTGCTCTCGAACCTGCGCTACGTGATCGTCGACGAGGCCCATGTCTACCGCGGCGTCTTCGGCTCGCATGTTGCGAACGTGCTCCGCAGGCTGCGGCGACTGGCGAAGATCCATGGGGCCGAGCCGCAGTTCCTGTTGGCGTCGGCGACGATCGCGAATCCAGGCGAGCTGGTCGAGAGCCTGCTCGGAGTCCGAGCAAGCGTGGTCGGGGATGACGGCGCACCCCGCGCCGAACGGACCGTCGTCCTCTGGAATCCGCCGCTCACCGACGAGGAGCTCGGTCTGCGAGCGTCGCCGCTCGGCGAGGCCTCGCGGCTGCTCGGAGAGCTCGTCACCCGCCGGCTACGGACGCTGCTGTTCGCCAAGAGCCGCAAGGCGGCCGAGCTGATCCACCGCTTCACGGCCGACCGGCTCGGCGACTCTTCACGGCTGTCGCCGTACCGGGCCGGCTACACGCCGGCGCAGCGGCGCGAGATCGAGCAGCGGCTCTCGGCCGGGGAGCTGCTCGGGGTGTCGGCGACGAACGCGCTCGAGCTGGGGATCGACGTCGGCCTGCTGGACGCGGTCGTCTCGGTCGGCTTCCCGGGGACGGTGTCCAGCCTCCGCCAACAGTGGGGCCGTGCAGGCAGGCGCGGCCACGGGCTGGCAGCGCTGATCGCGAGCGAGGACGCGCTCGACCAGTACTTCATGCGCGAGCCGCAAGCGCTGCTCGGGCGGCGCGTCGAGGCAGCGATTCTCGACCACGAGAACCATCGCGTTCTCGACGGCCACGTTCGGGCGGCTGCCTTCGAGGCGCCGCTGGACGACGGTGATCGAGCCGTGCTCGGCGACACGGCGCTGGAGCGGGCGGCGGAGCTGCCTGAGCTGAAGCGGACGGACGCGGGGTACGTCTGGGCGGGACGCGACTACCCGGCCGCGCGGGTCCCGCTGCGGTCGACCGGCATGGACGCGTTCACGGTCGTCGACCGCGAGACGGGCTCCGTGCTCGGCCTGGTCGAGCACGAGCGGGCCTTCTCGACCGTGCACGAAGGCGCGATCTACCTGCATCGCGGCGAGCAGTTCCGCGTCGTCTCGCTCGACCTGGAAGCTCGGGCAGCGCTGGTCGAGCCGTTTGCGGGCGACTACTACACGCAGGCGAAGAAGGAGACGATGACCGCGATCGACCAGGCCCGTCGCACGGCGTGGCGCTGCGGCCTCGAGCTCAGCTTCGGCGACGTCGTCGTCACCGAGCAGGTGGTCGCGTACCAGAAGAAGTCGATCCACGACCAGGCATCCTTCGACCTCGTCGAGCTCGACCTGCCGCAGACCGAGTTCGAGACCGAGGCGATCTGGTTCGTTCCGCAGCCGTGGATGACGGAGGATCTCGACTCTGAGCGGCGGCTACTCGGCTCGCTCCATGCAGCCGAGCACTCGCTGATCGCGCTGCTGCCGCTCTGGGCGATGTGCGACCGCTGGGACATCGGCGGCCTGTCGACGAACGTCCACTTTCAGACCGGTGCGCCGACGATCTTCGTGTACGACGGGCACCCTGGCGGGGTCGGGATCACCGAGCGCGGGTTCGAGGCGTTCGAGGGCTGGGTCGCGGACACGGCGGGCATGCTCCGCGGCTGTCCGTGTCTCCTCGGCTGCCCGTCCTGCGTGCAAAGCCCGAAGTGCGGGAACCTGAACGAGCCCCTCGACAAGGCCGGATCGCTGGCCGTGCTCGAGCGGATGTCGAAATCGGTCTAGCTCGATCGTCGTAACCTCGACAGCGACAAAGGAGGGCGAGATGCTCTACGGGCTTTTGATCTATGGCGAGGAAGGCCGCTGGGAGACTTACAGCGAGGCCGAGCAGGAGAAGATGACCCAGGAGTACATGGCGTTCGGAAAAGACCCCAAGACCAAGTCCGGCGCCGATCTCGGTGAGCTCTCGAAGGCGACCACGGTCCGGGTCCAGGACGGCAAGACGATCACGACTGACGGCCCCTTCGCGGAGACGAAGGAGTACCTCGGCGGCTTCTTCCTGGTGGAGGCCGACAACCTCGACGAGGCGATCGAGGCCGCGACGAAGATTCCCGCAGCCCGCACCGGGGGCGCGATCGAGATCAGGCCGGTGGTCGAGCACTGACCACGGTCGAGAGCGTCTTCCGCGAGGAGTGGAGCCGGGTCCTCGCAACGCTGATCGGCGTCCTCGGCGACTTCGAGCTTGCCGAGGACGCCCTCCAGGACGCTGTCGCGACCGCAGTGGAGCGCTGGCCGCGCGACGGGATGCCCGACAACCCGGCCGCCTGGCTGACCGCAACCGCGCGCAACCGCGCGATCGACCGGATTCGCCGGGAACAGACACTCACCCGCAAGACAGAGCTGCTCCAACGCTTGGCCGAGCTGGAGAGCCACGAGGGCGGTGACGAGACCCTGCCCGACGAGCGCCTCAGCCTGATCTTCACTTGCTGCCACCCGGCCCTCGCGCCGGACGCGCAGATCGCCCTGACCCTCCGTGCCGTCGGCGGCCTGACGACGGCCGAGATCGCTCGCGCGTTCCTCGTCCCCGAACCGACGATGGGCCAGCGCCTCGTGCGCGCCAAGCGAAAGATCCGCGACACCGGCGTGCCCTTTCGGGTGCCGCCGGAGCACCTCCTGCCAGAGCGGCTCGACGCCGTGCTTGCCGTCCTCTACCTGATCTTCAACGAGGGCTACGTCGGCACGTCGGCCGGCCGGCTCGTGCGCGGCGATCTCTGCGAGGAGGCAATTCGGCTCGCGAAGCTGCTCGCCGTTCTGCTGCCCGACGAGCCCGAGGTGCTCGGGCTGCTCGGGCTGATGCTGCTGCACGATTCCCGCCGCGCGGCACGACTGGGCGCCGACGGAACGCTAATCCTCCTCGAGGACCAGGATCGCTCGCTTTGGAACCGCGACCGGATCGCAGAGGGAGACCGCATCCTCTCGCGCGCTCCAGGCGTCGGGACGTACCGCATCCAGGCCGAGATCGCATCGGTCCACGCCCACGCGGCGGCGCCGGACGACACTGACTGGCGCCGGATCGTCGAGCTCTACGATCAGCTCGTCGCTGTGGCGCCCTCGCCCGTTGTCGAGCTGAACCGGGCCGCCGCGATCGCGATGGCCGAAGGGCCCGACCAGGGCCTCACCCTGATCGACCGGATCGAGGGACTGGACGACTACTACCTGCTTCACGCCGCGAGAGCGGACCTGCTCCGCCGGCGCGGCAGCCGCGCCGAAGCCGCGGTTGCCTACAAACGCGCGCTCGAGCTCGCGACGAACCCGGTCGAGCGCTCGTTCTTCGAACGACGCCTGGCCGAAGTCGGGTAGCTAGTGCGATGCTCCGCCGGTGGAGGTGGAGGCACGAGGTGGCACGCTCGTCCTTGGTGGGGGCTTCGCCGGCAGCTACGTCGCGCGCTTGCTGAAGAAGCAGGGAGCCACGATCGTCAGCCCCGAGAACTTCATGCTCTTCGCGTCGATGTTGCCGGAGGCGGCGTCCGGGACGCTCGAGCCGAGGCACGTCGTCGTGCCGCTCCGGATCATGTGCCCGCATGCCGACCTGGTCCTCGGTCGCGCGGTCGCTCACGACCCTGAGCGCCAGCGCGTCCAGGTCGAGACCGAGGAGGGCCTGGTGAACATCGGCTACCAGCGTCTCGTCGTCGCACTCGGCGCTGTCTCGCGGACGTTGCCGATTCCCGGCCTCACCGAGCATGCGTTCGGCTTCAAGGACCTCGCGGATGCAATCGCGCTTCGCAACCACGTGCTCACGCGGCTGGAAGCCGCCGCCGCGGCGCCGACCGAGGCCCACCGCCGGCGCGAGCTGACGTTCGTCTTCGTCGGTGCCGGCTACGCCGGTGTCGAAGCGCTCGCCGAGCTCGCAGACCTCGCCCGCGACGCCCTCCGCTTCTATCCGCCGACCGTCCAGTCGACACCGCAGCACTGGCTGCTCGTGGACGCGGCGCCGAAGATTCTGCCCGAGATCCCACCGCGGCTCGGCGAATACGCGGCCGAGCAGCTCGAGCGGAGGGGAGTCGACATCCGCGTCAGCACCACGCTCGAGTCCGTCGGCCCACACGAAGCCGTGCTCTCGGACGGCGACCGGATCGTCACCAGCACTGTTGTCTGGACGACGGGTGCGAAGCCGCACCCCTTGCTCCCCAAGCTCGGCCTGCCACTCGACGAACGCGGCCGGGTCAAGGTCGACTCGATCTTCCGCGTCGAGGGCCTGCCACAGGTCTGGGCGCTGGGCGACTGCGCTCGTGTCCCGAACGAGGCAACCCCGGGCCGTCCTGACCCACCGACCTCGCAGCACGCGCTCCGCCAGGCACGCAGGCTGGCGAAGAACCTGCGCGGCGACCCCAAGCCCTACCGCTACCGGATGCTCGGCCAGGTCGCGACGCTCGGCCGTCACAAGGGAATCGCCGAGGTGATGGGGCTGAAGCTCCGCGGCTTCCTCGGCTGGTGGATCACCCGGACGTACCACCTCTACCAGCTGCCGTTGATCTCGAGAAAGCTTCGGGTCGTGACGGACTGGACGATCGCGCTCCTGTTCCGGCGAGATATCGCCGAGCTCGGCATGCTCGGCCACCCGCGACGACTCGGTGATGACTGAGTTCGACCGGGCGTTCGAACTGATGGACCGCTTGGACGAGCGAGCCGCCGAGCGGACGATCGCGACGCCGTACGGCCCGGTGATTGCGCACGAGCGGCTGCACCGGGTGCACGACCTCAACTTCCTCCGCGCGGAGAAGCCTGAGGGAGCAACGGCAAAGGACCTGGCGCGCGAGGCCGAGCAGACCCAGCCGGAGATTCTCGTCCACCGGCGCGTCAACCTCCGGGACCAGCGCATCGCCGAGCGGCTCGAGCCGGGATTTCGCGAGCTCGGCTGGGAGACGCAGCGGTTCGTCCTGATGGCTCACCGCCGAAAGCCCGACCGGCTCAGCGACCTGTCGAGCGTGCGCGAGGCCACGGAAGAGGAGCTGAGGCCGATCTGGGCGGCCGGGATCCGCAGCGAGCCCTTCGGCAAGGACGAGGAGGTCGTGCAGCAGCTGCTCGAGCACAAGAGCTCGATCCGCGAGGCGATCCCAACGCGGTATTTCGCCGCCGTCGTGAACGGCGAGCCGGCGAGCTACTGCGAGCTCTACTCGGAACACGGCGTCGGCCAGATCGAGGCAGTCATGACCCTCCCGGCTTTTCGTGGACGGGGTCTCGCACGGGCCGTCGTCCTGCAGGCGCGCGAGGCATCGCGCGAAGAGGGGAACGACTTCACCTTTCTCGTCGCCGACGCCGACGACTGGCCTCAGCGGCTGTACGAAAAGCTCGGCTTCGAAACGGTCGGGCGCTACGCGCGCTTTCTGCTCAAGCGCCGCCCGGCCGCGCCTTCTGGAGCTTGACCAGCGACGCATGACCCTCGCGGTCGACGAGGTAGATCCCCGGCCTGCCGAATTGCGTGCCGCAGGCGGACCGCAGCACCTGGATCCGCGCTCGGTTCTGCGGCGCCCAGCCCAGCGCGACCGACTCGTCGCCGCGGTGACCCGTGACCGGACGCGGCTTGCCGCCTCCGGCCGGGATGAAGAACGTCTCCTGCACCTCGCACTCGCCGGACCACTGAGCGAGCCACGTCTTGCCGTCGAGCGAGAGCATCAGCTTCACCCAATGGCCAACCGGTCCGACCGGTTTCAGGACGACCGCGTTGCCTGTCGTCGTCCGGGCGGCGCTTGCATGCTTGGACGCACCGCACCCGCCCGCGAGCAGCGCGAGCGAGACGAGTGCGAGAGCGGGCGCACGCACGCCGAAATCGTCGCGCATCCGGCGACGGCCGTCTACGTGGCCGTTTAAGCCAGGGCCTTGAGAGCCTCGTTGAGACGCTGACGCGTCGTCAGCACGCCCTCGAACAGGTCGCCGAAACGCGTCACGCGCTGCTGAACGACCTCCAGCGTGAACTCCCGGGGGTCAAGCCCGGACTTGACCTCATCCCACCGGAGGGGCGTCGAAACCGGCGCGCCTGGGCGTGGCCGCACCGAGTAGGCCGAGGCAATCGTCTTCCCCTCGCCGTTCTGGTTCGCGTCGATCAGCACACCGCGGCGCTTCGCCTTCGACCACTGGGTCGTGGCGAGCTTCGGGTAGGAGCGGGCAATCGCGCCCGCCACGATCTCCGAGAACCGTCGCGTGTCGTCGTAGGTGTGGCGCCGCTCGACCGGGACGAGCACGTGCATGCCCTCGGCGCTCGAGGTCTTCGCGAACGACACGAGCCCGAGCGCGTCAAGCGCCTCCTTCACATGGAGAGCGACCTGAATCGTCTCTTCAAAGCCGACATCGGGCGACGGGTCGAGGTCGAAGAGCACGAAGTCCGGGCGGTCGAGCTTGTCCGCTCGCGAGTACCACGCGTTCATGTCGATGCAACCCATGTTCACCATCCAGAGCAGAGCCAGCTCGTCGTTGACGAGAGGGGCGTTGATCCAGCGCTTCGTCCGCGGCGTGTCGCGAGAGGTGACCTGAATCCGAATGGTGGGGATCCACTCGGGCATGCCCTTCGGCGCGTCCTTCTGGAAGAAGGCCTTGCCGTAGGCGCCGTCGGGGTAGCGGCGCATCGTGAACGGGCGATCCTTCAGATGCGGCACCAGCACCGGCGCCACCGCCTCGTAGTAGGCGAGCAGGTCGCCCTTGGTGATCCCCTCGTCGGGCCAGAACGGCTTGTCGAGGTTGGAGAGCTTGAGCACCCGCTTGCCGCGCCGGATCTCTTCCTCGATTGGCCGCTCGCGCCGGACCTCCTCCGCCGGTTTGTCCTCGCGAAGCCCCTGATACGAGGGAGCACGGAGGCGGCCGTCGTGCGTCCACTCGGCGAACTCGACCTCCGCCACGAGCTTGGGCTCGACCCAGACGACGTCGCCCTTCCGCACCTTCGGCATCTTCGGCACCTCTTTGAACGGCGGCGTCTTCCGCTCGAGAGGGCGGAGCTTCTTCAGCAGCTTCTCGATCTCCTCGCCGGTGAACCCGGTGCCGACGTTGCCGGCGTACTCGAGCTCCGGACCGCGGCGGACCGCGAGCACGAGCGAGCCCAGCGTCCCGGCCCGGCGGCCCTGGCCCTTGGTGTAGCCGGCGATGATGAACTCCTGCCGCCCGTGCGTCTTGACCTTCAGCCAGTCGCGCGTCCGGCGGCCGACCGCGTAGCGTGAGTCGGCGCGCTTGGCCATGATCCCCTCGAGGTTCTGCTGCTTTGCCGCCTCGAAGAGAGCCTTGCCGTCGTCGAAGGCCTCGGAGAGACGAACGGTCTTGTTGCGGCGGTCGAGAAGCTGCTCGAGCCGCTTGTGCCGCTCGAGCAGCGGTAAGTCGACGAGCGGCTCGCCCTCGAGCTCGAGCAGGTCGAAGACGTAGTACACGAGCGGCGTTCCCGGTTTGCCCTGTTGCATGGCCGAGAAGCTCGAGCGACCCTGCTCGTCAAGCGCACAGACCTCCCCGTCCAGCACGCAATCCGGCGTCTTGACCGCCTTGGCGATCTCCTTTGCCACGGTCGCGAAGCGCTCCGTCAGGTCGTTGCCCTTGCGGCTGACGAGCTTGACCTCGCTCTGGGAGACATACGCGAGCGCCCGGTACCCGTCCCACTTGACCTCGAACACCCAGCCGCTGCCCTTCGGAACGTTCTGCTCCAGGGTCGCGAGCATCGGCGTGTACTGGCGGTGGGGCCGCTCCTGCAACTCCTCCTCGCGCTTCTTCAGAAGCAGCCAGTTCTTGGGGTCGCCGTCAAGCTTGGCGGGAACGAGCGTCCACGTGCCGTCGAGGCGCTTGCCGTGGAGGCGAACGGTCAGCCCGCCGTCCTTCTTCTCCTCGACCAGCTCGTAGGTGCCGCTGTCCCAGATCTCGACGGTGCCGGCCCCGTATTGCCCCTTCGGGATCTCGCCTTCGAAGGTCGCATAGTCGAGCGGGTGATCCTCCACGTGGACGGCGAGCGCGCGCTGGCCTGGCTCGAGCGGGACCCCCTTTGGCACCGCCCAGCTCGCAAGCGCTCCGTCGCGCTCGAGCCGGAAGTCGTAGTGGAGCCGTCGCGCGTCGTGGCGCTGGACGACGAAGATCGGCTGCTTGCCGCGCTTCCGCTTCGAGGAGAAGGGCTCGCTCGTCTTCTTCCGGTCGCGCTTGCGGCGGTATTCGGTCAGATTTTCGACCGTCACGGGGTCGAAGCTACCCGTCCCCAGCCACGAAGCAACGTTTATGCGCCCAAAACGCTACTAATCGCACTTACGAACGGTCGAAGTAGGCCGGAGTTCGCTTGTTTCCTGCGCTCCGGGGGTGTGCCGAAGGCGGGGAAAACGCTGTGGATTCTGTGGATTTACGGCGTTTTCGCGGTCTCGAGCGCTCCGAGCGACCGGAAGCGCGCCCGGCGGCGGCGACGCAACTCGTCACCCGGCAGCCCGGCCAGTTCCTCGAGCGCCTCGCCGAGTGAATCCTTCAACAACGCCGCGGCTGCATCGGGATCGGTGTGCGCCCCATCAGGTGGCTCGGGAACGATCGCATCGATGACGCCGAGCTCCAGGCAGTGGATCGCGTCGGGCTTGAAAGCAGCGGCGGCCTTGCGAGCCTCGCCGGCGTCACGCCAGAGAATGGCCGCGCAACCCTCGGGGGAGATGACGGAGTAGATCGCGTTCTGTTGCATCAGCACTCGGTCGGCGACGGCGATCGCGATCGCGCCGCCGGAGCCGCCCTCGCCGATGATGCACGACACGATCGGCGACCTGAGCCGAGCCATCACCGCCTGCGAACGAGCGATCATCCCTCCCTGGCCGTGCTGCTCCGCGGCAACGCCCGGGTAGGCGCCCGGGGTGTCGACGAGCGTCAGCAGTGGGAAGCCGTGCCGGTCGGCCAGCTCCATCACGCGCATCGCCTTTCGGTACCCCTCGGGATAAGCCATGCCGAAGTTCCTCTTCGTCCGTTCCTGGATGTCTCGCCCCTTCTGGTGGCCGATCAAGGCGACCGTTCGCCCGTCGAAGCGACCGAGACCGGTGACCAGTGCCTCGTCGTCGGCCCGGCCCCGGTCACCGTGGAGCTCGACGAAGTCGTCGAGCATCCGCGCCACGTAGTCGAGCGTGTACGGGCGGTCCGGATGACGAGCGAGCTCGACCGAGCGCCAGATCTCCTCGTCGCTCGGCTCGGCGACGATCCGGTCGAGCTGCCGCTGCAGGCGCTCGAGCTCGCCGGAGAGCCTGGCTCCTCGCAGAAGCGGCAGGCTCCGCAGCCGGTTCAATCGGTCCCGGAGGTGTAGCTCGGCCTCACCCGGCATTGCCGAAGAGCCGCAGCAAGCGCGCGACGTAGTCCTTGAGCTCGGGCCTCGGCACGATCGCGTCGAGGTGGCCGAAGCGGTAGTTGGACTCGGCGAGGCCAAAATCCTCGGGCAGCTTCTCGCGCGTTGTCTGCTGCACGACGCGCGGGCCGGTGAAGGAAAGGAGGGCACCCGGCTCGGCGATGATCACGTCGCCAAGGCTTGCGAAGCTCGCCAGCACGCCGGCCGTCGTCGGGTGGGCCATGACGCTGATCATCGTGCCGCCGGCGTCATGCAGGTCCTCGACCGCGCAAACGGTCTTCGGCAGCTGCATCAGCGAGAGAATGCCCTCCTGCATCCGCGCGCCTCCCGACGCGGTTACCGAGACGAGCGGCACCCGCCGCTCGGCCGCGCTCTCGCAGGCCCGCGCGAACTTCTCGCCTACGACCCGGCCCATCGAGCCGCCCATGAAGGCGAAGTCCATGACGGCGAGCTGCATCGGCGAGCCTTCCAATGTGGCCGCGCCGATCACCATCGCTTCGCCGAGGCCCGTCGCAACCTCCGCCTCGGCCAGACGTTCGGCGTAGGGACGGAGGTCGAAGAAGTCCAACGGATCGTCGGAGCGCAGGTCGGCGGCTTGCTCCTTGAAGCTGCCCTCATCGGAGAGCAGGTTGATCCGCGACCGCGCCCGCATCGGGAAATGGTGTCCACACTGCGGACACACGTTGAGATGCTCCTCGAGCTCGTCGTCTCGGTAGTGCGAGCCGCAGTCCGGGCACGTGTTCGGATGCCGCTTCCCGTCGGCTTCCGGCGGCGCGTGCTTGTGCTCGATGGAGACGTCGATGCGAGCCGCCATTGGCGCGAGTTTAGACTCGCGACCCCGGGGCGGCGGTTACAGGGAGAGCGCCGCGGCGAGTCTTGTGACCGGCGCGACGTTCCGCGGCTCGGGCGCCAAGGCAGTGAAGCCCACGCCGACGACGAGCGAGTGCTCGCTGATTCGGCGAAAGGCAGCTTCGACCTCGTCCAGCTTCAGCCCGTCAGGCTCGGGCATGAAGACCTCGAGCTCGCCTGGATCGACCACATCGGCATCGAACGCGACATAGACACCCTCGGCTCCGTCGAGCGCTGCCTCGATCTTCTCCGCGCCGAGGTTGACCCCGGTCGCGGCGATGAACTCATCTTCTGGCGGATCGAGATTGCGGGCCCCGACGAGCGCGACGTCCTCGGCCCCAACCGCGCCGGAGTCGATCAGCATCCGCAGCGGCGTCGCCCAGAGGTTGCCGGTCGGGGAGCTCTCGACCGTGTTCAGGTCGCCGTGCGCATCGAACCAGACGACCGCGATCCGGCCGAAGCGGGACTCGAGCGCCTCGACCGCCCCGACGTGCGCGCAGCAGCAGCCGCCAAGCACGAGCGGCCGCTCGGGCAATTCCGTCGCGAGCGCGAGGCTCTGTTCGCCAAAGCTGTCCTCTGCGATCACGGCCGCCTCCGGGTAGGGCAACGGCAGGAAGGCCGCTTCGGCCATCGCCTCGCCTCCGGCACCCCAGGCTCGCGGCACCCGGACGAGGCCCGCGCAGAACTCGCGCCCGCAGGCGTGGCATTCGTAGTTCGGGCCCAGCGCAACAGCCGTGTAGCCGCCGCAGTCCGGGCACTTGGCGCGCAGCCTGCTCACGTCAGCCGCTTCTCGTAGAGCGCCGCGCTCCACGCGACGTGCATGCCGCCGCGCTCGTACAGCCGCGTCGCGCCGGTCGGGTTCTCCGCATCCACGCCGAGGCCGATCATGTGCTCCCCGCGACGGTACAGCTCGGCGAAACCCTGTCGGAGGAGGGCAAGGCCGAGACCGCGCCGGCGCCAGTGCTCCCGAACGCCGATCGCGCCGACCCAGCCCATGCCGAACCGCTGGGCGTCGGCTAGGAGGACGGCAGCGATTTCGGCGCCGTCCTTGACCGCGAACCAGAGCGTCGGATCGGCGCCGTGAGCCTCCAGCCTTCGTTCCCTCCACTCTTCGAACGACTCCGGCTCGTGGTCCCACTCGTTCGCAAAGGTCTCCTCGAGCGCCGCGTGGAACTCCCGCGCCTCGGCGGGATCGAAGGTCGTTACGACGACTCCGGGCGGCCACTCCGGCGCCGGGGGCGGCTGCTCGAGCTGGATCACCATCCGGTAGAAGTGGCGGGCAATTCGATAGCCACGGGCCTCGAGCAAGTCACGGGCCCGCGCGTCGCTGGTGAGCA
>Ga0307289_10000161_pt1 | contig 26811 bp, 30 predicted proteins | sample ER_DNA_143_FD_194483 | JGI IMG/M metagenome (GOLD analysis project Ga0307289, IMG submission 194483) | Bulk soil microbial communities from the East River watershed near Crested Butte, Colorado, United States - ER_DNA_143 | ecosystem: Environmental > Terrestrial > Soil > Floodplain | place...
AATCTCCGGAAAACCTGGTTCGCGTGTGAATGCGTGGTGGGCCCGGTAGGATTCGAACCTCCAACCAGACCGTTATGAGCCTGACGAGCATCCCCTTTGAGTCACGAGCGGTCGTCAGTCCGGTTTTCGGATGTTGAGACTTCTTCGCGACTTAGCAAATGCTCTGTCCGTCGCCATGAACTTCTCGATCATCGGGGCTATGAGCTTGGCCGGATCTGGCGGGGCCTGCCCTCCTTCTCGGCCGATCGCCTCGGCGTAAGCGACGAGACTGCGATGAACGGCTGCGGGAAGCTCGACGGTGAGCTTGACCGGTTTGTCGTCCTCGATCGTGCCGAGCTTGAGCTTCGTCATCGACTTGCCTCCTGACCGTAAGGCGCCATTACGAGATCACGGTTGACGATCACGCGCACCGGGAAGCCCTGGCGAATGGTGAGCGTCGGCTGGATGTTGAGCTGGCGGCGCACGAGCTGCTGGCCAGTGTTGTTGATCGAATCCTGGGAGCCGCGACGTAGCGCCCGCACGAGATCGCTTTCTTCGTCGCTTGATCCGAGTTCGGTGCCGATGCCGAGCAAGGTGGAGAGCGCAGCCGCCTTGGCGAGATCCCACCAGTGATAGTCGACCTCGTCCCCTAGTCCCGAGAACCCTTGGGCGTCGGCGGCCTGCTGCCGCTCCAGCACGATGGACTTGCCGTCGGGAAGCATGATGCGATTCCAGATGAGCAGGACGCGCTTCTGTCCGAACGCGATCTGGCTATCGTACTGGCCGATCAAGCGCGACCCTTGGGGGATGAGCAGGAATTTGCCGGTCGGCGTGTCGTAGACATGTTCCGTGACCTGCGCCGTGACCTGACCGGGCAGGTCGGAGTGAATGCCGGTGATCAGCGCGGCTGGAATGACCGTGCCGGCCTGCACGACATAGGGCGACGCGGGATTCGCGAGACGATCGGCGCTGACAGTACGGCGATCGACCGGACCGTTGACGAAGGCAAGCTTGCGGTCCTGCATGTTCTGCATGGAATTGGGATCGAGCGGCGGCGCCTCCGCCGGCACCGCAAGCGTCGTGCCTGATGTTGCGTTGGCCGCGGCTGTCGCAGGCAGCGACGGCGTGGCGCGGAATTCTGTCGAGGCGAACAGCTTGCTCAATCGCGCCGCCTCGATCTCCTGCAAACGCCGCTGCTCCTCGGGTGTAACTCCGGGCTGCGGCAGTGGCCCTGTCGGTGGAACGGGCTGGCCTTGATTCTGTGCATTGAGGATCGGCCGGCCGAGATCGCCCGGCAACGGCGGGCCCAATCGTGGAATGCCGGTGTAGTCGCGCGGCAGTGCGGTCACGCCCTCGGCCGTGGTGCGGTTCTCGGTGGTGTAGAGCTCTTTGGCCGCTTGATCGCCACGCCGTGTTTGCAGCGCGTAGATCAGCGCCGCGGCGACGGCGAGGCCGACCGCACCGCCAAGACCAATCAGCGCCTTGCGCGAGAGGCGCGTGACGCGCGGCCGCTCCGCGCGCAGCCGCAGGTCCGGCGTGACCTCCGGCGCTCTCTGCGTTCCATCGGTCATAGCCGCCGCCTTCCGTCGGTGCGCACAATGCGCACGCGCCGCTCGCTGTTCTTGTCCCCGAGACGGAGCTCGGCGGCGGCAAAGAGGCGATCGACGATGTAGTAGTTCTGGCGGGCGCGGTAGTTGACGAGCTCGGAATCGCCGCCCGGTCCAATAACAAAGAGGGGCGGCATCTCACCCTGTCGGATGCCTGACGGGAATTCGATATAGACCTTGGCGCCGTCATCGAAGGCTCGCAGCGGCCGCCACGCTGGCGTATCACCCTCGATGTCGTAGCGAAAATTCAGCGCCGAGATGTCGACGCCGGTTGCGACGGGCTGCGCCGCCAGCGCGGCGGCATTCTTGCGACGCAGCGCGATGAGCTGGTCTTGCGGATACTGCCAGGACACCGAGGCCATATAGGTCTTCTCGGTCGAGCGTAGCTCGAGAAGATAGGTGCGACGGTCAGTGTTGATGACGAGGTTGGTCTGCAGGTCGGGCCGGGTCGGCTTGACAAGAATATGAATGCGCTTGGCCTCGCCTGCCCCGCTTTCGGTGTCGCCGATAATCCATCGCACCGTGTCCCCGGCGGCGACCGGGCCGGAGCCGACGAGCTGCTCGCCGGGCTGCAACGCCACGTCTGTCACCTGGCCGGGCGCGGCGTAAACCTGATAGAGCGCACCGGACGAGAACGGATAGACCTGCACCGCGTTGATGAAGCCGTTGCGCACCGGCTGCACCCGAGCCGCCGCATTGGCCTGAGTGATGCGCTGCTGTGGATCCTTCGCCTCCGGCGGCGTTTTTCCGCCAGACATGGGCTTCAATTGTCCCGGTAGCGGCAACAACTTCGGCACCTCCACGACCTCCACCAGCGCCGGCGGGTCGCCCGTCAGCACTGCCGGCGTCATGTCGTCATAGGAGATGTCCGGGGGAAGGACCTTGTGCGCGCAGCCGCTGAGCGCGGCGGAGCCGATCAGCAAGCCGGGAATTACGGACGTCCGGACCAACAAAGATATCGCGGTGGCGAGAGCCGGCGCACCGGCTTTGTGGAAAGGCGGCTTCATTGTCCGAGCTCCTTCGACCAGTTGATGGCATTGACGTAAATGCCGAGCGGATTCTCTTTCAGGCGATCGGCGTCGCGTGGCTGCTGCACCGCGATGGTGAGGATCGCGGTCCAGCGCTCCGTCGCAGCGAGCTGGCCGTTCTCGTAGGAGCGCTCGGTCCAGGCCACACGGAAGCTGTCGGGCGAGGCGCGGATGACGCTGGAGACCTCGATGGCGACCTGGCGCTTGCCGACCTTGGCGAAGGGATCGTTGGCGCGCGCATAATCGTTCAGCGCGGCCGCACCGCGATCGGTCGTGAATTCATAGGCGCGCAGCCAGTTCTGGCGCACGATCACAGGATCGGCCGGAATGGCGCGAACCTGCTCGATGAAGCGCGCGAGGTGCCAGGCGACTTGCGGATCGGCCGGACGATAGTCCGCGATCGCGGGCGCCACGGCTTGGGCTTCGCCGAACTTATCGACCTGCACGACCCACGGCACGACCGTGCCGCTCAGCGATTGCCAGACCAGCGCGAAGGACAATCCCGCCGACAGGATCAGCGATCCGAAGGCCATCAGTCGCCAGTTCTTCGCCTGAACACGCGCGGCACCGATGCGTTCGTCCCAGACCTGCGCGGCTTTCTGGTAAGGCGTCTCGGGTTCGGGCGTGCGGCCGTAGCGCATGGAGGCTCTGCGAAACGGGTTCATCAGCGATCATCCTGACGGAGGGAAACGGAGGCGCCGCCACCGTGGCTGTCGCCTGACTTGACGGCGTGGGCAGCGGCGCTGGCGCCGTGATTCATGGTCTGGTGGCGCTTCATGCGCTGCGCCCATGCGGGTGGAGAGGACGTGGCGGGAGCCCCTTCGCTCGCCGCACTCCCGCCGATCGTGCCCATGGTCGATGTGCCGCCCGTCGCTGCGACGGCGGTTCTCGCGCCGCCGCGATAACTCTCGGCCATCGTCTCCCCGGCCGAGCCCGCCGCGCGCTTCACCGATTGTGCGGCTGCACCAGCGCCGGCGCGCGCGACACCACCGAGACCCGATGCGATGCCGGCCATGCCGCTCTGTCCGGCTGATGCGATCCCATAGGAGGTTGCCGCGCCTCCAGCGATGGCCGCGCCGCCGCGCGCCGCGGCGGCGGTCGCGCCGAGTGCTGTTCCCGCTCCCCTCGCGGCCATGCCGGCGGCGGCGCCGGCCGCCATGACCGCGCCACCGGCGGCGAGGCCGGTGCCGATGGCGCTGCCCGCGCCAAGCTGCGGCCCGCCGGAGATCAGGCCGTTGGCGATGCCGGGCCCGAAGATGCCGAGACCGAGGAGCGAAAGCGCGGCGAGCACGATCGCCATCGCATCCTCGACGGACGGCTGATTGCCGCCGAAACCGCGCGTGAACTCGGCGAACAGCGTCGAGCCGATGCCGACGACGACGGCGAGCACCAGCACCTTGACGCCGGAGGAGACGACGTTGCCGAGGACCCGCTCGGCGAGGAACGTAGTCTGGCCGAACAGGCCGAACGGGATCAGCACGAAGCCGGCGAGGGTCGTCAGCTTGAACTCGATCAGCGTGACGAAGAGCTGGATCGCGAGGATGAAGAAGGCGAGCAGCACCATCACCCAGGCGAACAGCAGCACCACGATCTGGATGAAATTCTCGAAGAACGCGATATAGCCCATCAGGCCGGAGATGGACTCAAGGATCGGTCGCCCTGCGTCCAGGCCGACCTGCGCGACGCGGCCGGGACGCAGAAGATCGGAGGCTGAAAAGCCGGTGCCACTGGCCTTTAGACCCAAACTGGCAAAGCTCTCGAACACGATCTTCGCCAGCGCGTTCCAGTTGCCGATGATGTAGGCGAAGACGCCGACGAACAGCGTCTTTTTCACCAGTCGGGCGATGATGTCCTCATCGGCGCCCCACGACCAGAACAGCGCCGCCATCGTCATGTCGATGACGATCAGCGTGGTGGCGATGAAAGCGACTTCCCCGCCGAGCAAGCCAAAGCCGGAATCGATGTAACGGGTGAAGACCTCGAGGAAATGATCGATGACGCCGGTGCCGTTCATTAACGTGCCTCGCCGCGTTCAGGCTGCACGCCAGCGGACGGAAGCCTGTCCTGATCCTTGCCAGGAACGGCCGTGGCCGGATCATTCGCCGCGGCGTTCGGGCGTGGGGACGACCGCGCGAAAAACCGGCGCCAGCTTTCCACCCAAACGCGGCGGCAAGTGTCGTCTGATGCGTTCTGCTCCGGCATGATGGTGCGGCAACGGGCGAGTTCGGTCGCCAGCGGATCGACGGCGACACTCGCTGTCGGACCATCCACCTGCTCTGGACTGTCCCGGCGCGACTGATAGACGGCGAGAGCAATCATGGCGGCGACGAAGGCGAACGGCAGGGCGCGCAGCAGCAGCCCCGCCGCATAGCCATGCGGCTGCGCACCTTCGCGCCGAAATCGCAGCCGCGCTTTCATTGCTGGAACATCCGAGCGTTGCCGGGCTGATAGCCCTGGCCCGGCGTCAGGAAGCGGCGGAGCTGCTCGCGCCCCTGCTCCTGCGCGGCGGTGCGCTGGGCCGCCTCGATGTTCTGTGCGCGGCCCTGCGCGACGACGACGGCGGTGAGATCGCCGAGTTGCTGCGTCTGCAAGGCGAGGATCTGGTTGCCGGCTTGCGCTGCCTGTAACCCGCCGGTTGCCGACTGGCTCGATGTCACCAGCGACGACATCGTGGTACGATTGGTATCGAGGTTGCCGACCACGCCGGCCTGAACCTTGAGCGCGTCCTGGTGAGCCGCGACGGAGTTCTGCCAACGCTGGCGTGCGCCGTCGATCAGCGAGTGATCGGGCGCAGAGGTCGAAGCGGCGCCATAGGTCGTCGAAAACGCGCGGTCGATCTGCTGCACGTCATACGCGATGTGTTGCGCCTGGCCGAGGAGCCGCTGCGTATTCTGGATCGACTGCTGAAGCTGCTGCAGTGAGGATTGCGGCAGGTTCGCAAGATTGCGCGCCTGATTGAGCAACATCTGCGTCTGGTTTTGGAGCGACGTGATCTGATTGTTGATCTGCTCCAGCGCGCGAGCCGCCTGGATGACGTTCTGCGCATAGTTGCTCGGATCGTAGACGATTTGCGCCAAGGCGTTCTGGGTCGTTAGCGGCAGCGCCAGCAACGACACGGACATCGCGTTGGCAAGAAGAGCTGCGTGCATGCGAACATGTTTGGTGGTCATGACGTCACCTCCACATTGGTCAGGTTGGGAATGAGATCGGCGGCCCACAGCAAGCCGCGGTCGGCGAGCCAGGTTTCGACGAAGGCATCACGGCCGAACTCGGCGAGCACGCGGTCGATAGCGACGTGATCGGCCTTGGACGAGGCCGCGCAGAAGGCGAGCGCGATTGGACCCAGTCCCAACTCGAACAGGCGATTGCCGCGCCGTGACTGGCAGTAATAGTCGCGCTTGGGCGTGGCGCGGGCGATGATCTCGATCTGGCGATCGTTGAGCCCGAAGCGCTGGTAGATCGCGGTGATCTGCGGCTCGATCGCCCGCTCGTTGGGCAGGAAGATACGGGTCGGGCAGCTCTCGACGATGGCGGGCGCAATGGCGCTGCCATCGATGTCGGAGAGCGACTGGGTGGCGAAGATGACGGAGGCGTTCTTCTTACGCAACGTCTTCAGCCACTCACGCAGTTGTGCGGCGAAGCCGCCATCATCGAGCGCGAGCCACCCCTCGTCGATGACGAGCAGCGTGGGCCGGCCATCGAGGCGCCCTTCGATGCGATGGAAGAGATAGGCGAGCACGGCGCCCGCGGCGCCGGTGCCAATCAGACCTTCGGTCTCGAAGGCCTGAACCGACGCCTCGCCGAGACGTTCGGTCTCGGCGTCGAGCAGCCGGCCGTAGGGACCGCCGATGCAATACGGCTGCAAGGCCTGTTTCAGTTTCGCGGATTGCAACAGCACGGCGAGACCGGTGAGCGTCCGCTCGTCCTTGGGCGCGCTGGCGAGCGAGGTCAGTGCTGACCAGAGATGCTCCTTCACCTCGGGCGTCACCGCGACGCCCTCGCGGGCGAGGATGTCGACGATCCAGTCGGCGGCCCACGCGCGCTCTGGCGTGTAATGGATGCCGGCGAGCGGCTGGAGCGAGACCATGTTCGCCTCGGACGCTGCGCCAGAGCGCGTGGCAATGGACTCTTCATCGTCGTCGGATCGGCGCGAGGCGTTGCCGCCGAGATCGTGCCAGTCGCCGCGCATCGCGAGCGCGGCCGCGCGGATGCTGCCGCCAAAGTCGAAGGCAAAGACCTGCGAACGCGGATAACGCCGGAACTGGAGTGCTATCAGCGCCAGCAGCACGGACTTTCCCGCGCCGGTCGGGCCGACGACCAGCGTGTGGCCGACGTCACCGACATGAAGGGAAAACCGGAACGGGGTCGAGCCCTCCGTCTTGCCGAACAGCAAGGGGGGTGCATCGAAGTGCTCGTCCCGTTCCGGCCCCGCCCAGACCGCCGAGAGCGGGATCATGTGGGCGAGATTGAGGGTGGAAACCGGCGGCTGGCGCACATTGGCGTAAGTCTGGCCCGGCAGCGATCCAAGCCACGCTTCGATCGCATTGACGCCTTCGGCGATGCAGGTGAAATCGCGGCCTTGGATGATTTTCTCGACCAACCGGAGCTTCTCGGCCGCCACGCCGGCGTCCCGATCCCACACCGTCACCGTGGCGGTGACATAGATCTGGCCGACATCGTCCGACCCAAGCTCCTGCAAGGCCATGTCGGCGTCGGCGGCTTTGTTGGCGGCGTCGGTGTCGACCAGGATGGAGGCCTCGTTGGTCATCACCTCTTTCAGGATCGCGGCGATGCTTTTCCGTTTGGCGAACCATTGGCGGCGGATCTTGGTCAGCAGCCGGACGGCGTCGGTCTTGTCGATTAGGATGGCGCGAGTCGACCAGCGATAGGGAAACGCGAGCCGATTCAATTCATCTAAGATGCCGGGATAGGTTGTGGTCGGGAATCCGATCACCGAGAGCGTGCGGAGATGCGCGTCGCCCAGGCGCGGCTCCAGGCCGCCCGCGAGCGGCTGATCGGCCAGCAGCGCATCGAGATGCATCGGCGTCTCCGGCACGCGGACACGCTGCTGACGGGTCGAGATCGTGGAATGGAGATAGGTGAGCGTGGCCGGGTCATCGAGCCAGGCGGATTCGGGAACGAAGCCCTCGATGAGCTGGAGGACGCGGTCGGTGCGATCGAGGAAGCCGCGCAGCAATTCATGAGGATCGACGCCCGATTGTGCACGGCCTTCATAGAGCCAGGCTTCGATGCGCGCGGCGTCTTCCGCCGGCGGCAGCCAGACGAATGTGAGGTAATAGCGACTCTCGAAATGGACACCGGCCTGCTCGAAGGCATCCTGCCGTTCCAGGTCGACCAGCGCCGAGACGGCATCCGGAAACGTGCTGTGCGGATAGAGCTGCGCCGGAAGTCGGGCCGCCTCGACGAAGATCGCCCAGCCGGAGCCGAGACGGCGCAGAACATTGTTGAGTCGGGCGGTCGTGCCGACGAGCTCGGCCGGCGTTGCGCTGTCGAGGTCAGGCCCCCGGAATCGCGCGGTCCTCTGAAACGAGCCGTCCTTGTTGAGAACAACGCCGGGCGCGATCAGAGCCGCCCACGGCAGATAGTCGGCAAGGCAGGCGGTACGGTTGCGATATTCGGCTAGGTTCATCATCGGCAAAACCTCAGACCCGGAAGAACGAGGGGTAGCGGAGATGTCGACGCACGACGTCGACGAACTGCGCGTCGCGCTTTGCCGCCCAAACCGCCGCGAAATGCCCGACCGCCCACATCGCGAGACCGACGAGCCAGAGGCGCAGGCCGAGGCTGATGGCGGCCGCCAGCGTTCCGTTAGCGATGGCGACCGCGCGCGGCGCACCGCCGAGCATGATCGGTTCGGTCAGCGCGCGATGAACCGGCGCGTGGAATCCCGCGATGGGCTCGCTGGCCTGCATTAGAGGAGGGCCCCGCCGCCGAAGGAGAAAAACGACAGGAAGAAGCTCGACGCCGCGAAGGCAATCGAGAGGCCGAAGACGATCTGGATCAGCCGGCGGAAGCCGCCGGACGAGTCGCCGAAGGCGAGCGTCAGGCCGGTGACGACGATGATGATGACAGCGACAATCTTGGCGACCGGTCCCTCGACCGAGTCTAGAATCCTCTGAAGCGGTGCTTCCCACGGCATGGAGGAGCCGGCCGCGTGGGCCGCGTGCGTCATCATGATGGTGACAGCGACCGTAACGGCGGCGGTCGCGATGCAATTGTGCAGGCGGTGCAGAGGTGCAGTCATGCGGGATCTCCGGTGAGCGGGGTGTCATCGCTGGCGACAGCGGGGACGACGAGGAAGTCGCCGCTCGCGGGATCGAGCCCGGCAACGAGCCCGAGCTCCGCAAGCCGGCGCACGGAGCCTCGGCCAGCGAGCACGGCGACAATGTCGATCGTCTCCGCGATTAGCGCGCGCGGCACGGTGACGACGGCCTCCTGTATGAGTTGCTCAAGTCGGCGCAGTGCGCCGAGCGCGGTGCCGGCATGGATCGTGCCGACGCCGCCGGGATGCCCGGTGCCCCAGGCCTTCAACAAATCAAGCGCCTCCGCGCCGCGCACCTCGCCGATTGGTATGCGGTCGGGCCGCAGGCGCAGCGACGAGCGCACAAGATCGGAGAGCGTGGCGACGCCGTCTTTGGTGCGGAGCGCCACAAGGTTCGGCGCTGCGCATTGCAGTTCGCGGGTATCCTCGATCAGCACCACGCGATCGTCGGACTTGGCGACTTCGGCAAGCAGCGCATTGGTGAGGGTGGTCTTGCCGGTCGATGTGCCGCCGGCCACGAGGATGTTGCGTCGCTCGGTGACGGCTTTACGCAGAAGCGCTGCCTGATCCGCAGTCATGATCCCGGCACGCGCATAGTCGTCGAGTGTGAAGACCGCGACCGCAGGCTTGCGGATCGCGAAAGCAGGAGCCGTGACGACGGGCGGCAGCAGTCCCTCGAACCTCTCTCCCGTTTCGGGCAATTCGGCGGAGACGCGCGGATTGCCGGCATGGACCTCGGCGCCGACGTGATGTGCGACGAGGCGGATGATGCGCTCGCCATCGGCCGGCGTAAGCACGGCGCCGGTGTTAAATAGGCCGGTTGACAAGCGGTCGATCCACAGCCGTCCATCCGGATTGAGCATCACCTCGACAACGGCGGGATCGTCCAGAAACGCGGCGATGTCCGGCCCGAGCGCCGTGCGCAGCATGCGGGCACTGCGTGTGACCGCCTCCGCTCTGGATGATGCTGTCCCCATTTTGCCCCCAGCATCGCGCCGGCACGTGAAGCTGGGCCGGACATCGGGGACGAATAGAAGAGGCAGGAATTGTTATGATGCAACAACATCAAAGCGGTCGTCGTAGCGGAGCGAAAAAATACAGGAGAACGGCGGTTTCGACCGTCAGGCCAGCGACCCGTTGCCGACCGGCGGCACCGCAGGATGGGCTTGCAAGAGACTCAGAAATTGCTTCAGCGCAGGATTATCGTTGTTACGGCGCCAATACGCGACATACCCCACACGGGTCGGTCCATTGCCGTCGCGGACCTCGCGATAGACAACACCCGGCAAGATATTGCCGGTCGAGGACTCACAGGTCAGGGTAATGCCGCGATTGCCGTCCACCATGCTGAGCACGTCCTCGCGATTGGCATTGATGGGCTTGATGAGAGGACGATCTCCCGGCGATGTGAGCTTGTTGAGCAGCATGTCCTGAATCTCGGGACCTGGATCGCGTCGGCTGATCAGGAATCGTTCGTTCTTGATGTCTGTCCAATAGACGAACTCTCGCGCGGCAAGCGGATGCCCTTTCGGAAATGCGACCATGATCCGTTCCGACCACAGGCTCATATGCGCATAATCGGTGTGGACGTGTTCGCCCAATACCACGACGATGTCGATGGCGCCGCGATCGAGCAGCGGAATCAGGGCCGCGCGGGCGCCTTGGACGAGATTGACTTCCACGTCAGGGTGCTGCTTGACGAAGGTCAGCACGATATCGCGTAGCGATCCCGTCGAGAGCGACGTGTAGAAGCCGATCTCCAGCCGGCCGGCATCGCCGCGCTTGCCCGCTTTCGCGCGAATTTGCATGACTTCCAGTTCGGCAAGGACGCGGCGTGCGGACACCACGAACTCTTCGCCGATCGGCGTGAGTTCGGCGCCCCCCGTCGAACGCTCGAACAAAGTGACACCGAGCCTGTCCTCAACTTCGCGGATGCGCTTGCTCAACGTCGGCTGTGTGATGTTAAGCGCGTTGGCGGCGCGCCGGAAGCTGGAGTGGTCCGCCGCGGCTACGACATAGCGCAGATGAGGAATCTCCACGGACATAGCGTGGCATCCTCATTGCGAGGATCGGAGTGAAGCGCCTCGTTCTTCGAGCCAAAGCTGGATTTCCGCCACCGTGACGGGTTCGCAAAGGAGTTCGTTAAGCGACACACCGCCCAAAACCCAAACTCCGTTCTTCGCCCGCGCCATATTGACCCTCGTTCCACTACAAACTGGCCTTGAGCGCCCCCCTATGGTCAGAACGATTCAGCCAGGCAAACCCCGTAAGAGAAATTTGGCCGTAATTTCGTTTCAGCGATAAACAAGTATAGCAAAGCCGAGAATTGAAACAGTTTTCAGGCCGAGGGCGGAATTGAGCGCCTCCACCACCGCGTCAGGGTCGTCGACGCGAAACACGCCCGAAAGAGTCAGGCGACGCAGGCTGCTGTCCGTGATTATTACCCGCTCGGGCTTCATGCGCTCGAGTTCATCGACGACGCGACCAAGCGGTGCCTGATCGAGAATGATCACTCCGTGGCGCCAGGCAAGCGCGGCTTCGGCGTCGACATTGGTCGCCTGCCCCATGCGCCCGCCAGCAACTCGCACCTGCTGTCCTGCGGGAACTTCGACGGACTTGTCATTGGCGTGAGATACGGTGACCAGACCCCGCTCGACGACTACGCCGATCTCATCATGATCCCAGTCCATCGCAAACGCGGTGCCAATCACGCGGACCTCGACGTCGCTCGTGGCGACGGCGAACGACGAGCCCTTAGTCGACATGACATCAAACCAGGCACGTCCCCGCAGCAACCGAATGCGGCGGCCGTTTGAGTCGAGCTTGACGGTTAGCGCCGTATCGCCGTCCAAATAGGCGCTGGATCCCTCAGCCAATGTGATTTCTCGGCGCTCTCCCGGACGCGTCGCATAGTCGGCTCGCATGCGATCGATAAGGCCAGCATCGCGCCAGAGCAGCGCAGCGCACACGACGAGGAGACAGCCAGCCAAGCTAGCGGCATAGGGCAAGCTGCGGCTCACAAGGGTGCGGGCAGGCTTTGCTGTGTCACGGTACCACCCGCCTTCGCCCAGTATTGCTGCAGGAGTCTCGAGGTCCGACCAGAGGCGTTTCACCTCGTTGAAAGCCTCGTGCCGCTTCGGATCGCCGGCGAGCCAACGACGGAAGGCCCAACGATCTGCATCGGTCGCGCTGGGCTCTTTGAGCCGCACGAACCACGCAGTCGCTTCGCTCGCAAGCTTCTCGGTTTCGGGATCGTCGTGGGGTTCCCAGCTCATGGCCCTTCGGGTCGCCCGTCTCGCTGCCACTGATCCGACAGTAAGGGAACGATTCTACGGTCGAAATCGCTTACGCTTTATCATGGTCTTTCCGCCAGGCGCGGCAGAAAGCGAGGGCCCGGATGGTTTCCTTTTCGACCGTGCTGACCGAAAGTCCCAGGACCTTGGCGATCTGGGGCTGGGAAAGGCCATCGACACGGTTCAAGAGGAAGATCTGTTGAGTCCGTGGGGGCAACGCTTTGAGCGCGGCGAGCAGGGCATGCAGCCTCTGACGGGCATCAATCATGTGATCCGGGAGGGGCTGGTCTTGGATGTGCTGCTCAGGAAGGGCTGTCCGCGCGTACGCGTCGCGGACCCGCTGAGCCCGGAGATGGTCCAGTGCCAGATTTTGGGCGGTCCGGAACAGCAGACCATGGTCCGTCGGACCAAGCGCTCGATCGTGCAGTTTGACGAACACATCCTGCGCGACATCCTCGGCGACTGCGCGATTGCCGACGATACGATGGATTAGCCTATGCAGGCGCTTGCGCTCCGATGTATACAGATCAGCCAAATCAAACGCGCGCGCACTCATGATTGCTGACCTAACCACGCGCCGGCGATCATTCGCGGTGTCCGAGAATTGTGCCTGTAGCTTCATATGCTCGAGCGAAAATTATCGGGCAGCGCAATAACTTAGGGCGCCTCGAAGTTTGCGCCCTCCCTGCTTAGAATGACTCGACAGGTGTGTACTCTAGCTAGTTGTGAAAAACAAGTTCAGCCCTTTGCCGACACGATGGGGAACCGGCTCTCAAAACAAATGTTCGGGCGTGATTTCGAAGTAACAGTCAGGAGCAGGCTTTGCCGATCAAGCCGATGGCGATGAAACGCCCTCTTCGCCGATCTCCTGCCGGAGCTTCGGCCCCTTGGCGAGCCGCCGGCCGAGGGCGTCGAGGAAACTATCATAGCGCTCGAGCGCCTTGGCCCGTGTCGCGGCTTGGGTCGCATCGGGCAACGGTGGTGTCGTGCTGAGCCAGAAGCGGACGAACAGCGCCATGGTCTCAATCGCGATGTTGGTATCGCGTTCAACCCGCTGGATGCGGCGATCGATGCCGTCCAGCCGCTTGGCGATAACGGCTTCCCGCCGCTCATCGCCATCCGGGGAGAGGAATGAGGCAATGGCAGCTTCGGCAATGAGGGAGCGGGACTGGTCACGCCGTGCGGCAAAGTCCGCGAGCAAGCGCATAAGATCAGGATCCAGATAAACTGACAGGCGCATCTTCTTTTCCATCTTAGAGCTCCATGCCGTCGCCGGGATCCAAGGAGACTTGCCGCGCGACGCTCCGGACGTTGCGAACCAGCGCCCGGACGCGGATGGCATCGTCGTCGCGCTGGTCCGTCTCAGGATCGAACTCATTGACGGCTGGCTTTATGGGTTCGGGGGCAATGTCCTTGTGCCGTTCGAGGCCGGGTTCGCGGCGCAGGCCGGCGTTGGCCGGATCGTCCTCCGCGTTGCCATCCGTGCGGGCAACGTTGGCTGACGCCATCTCATCTCCGTGACTGGCATCCGCCACGGACGCTGACGGGTGCACGGGAGCGAGAGCGGACCAGTCATCGGGCTTGGCGATGATCGCATCTTCCGTCTGGGTCGGCGTCGGCAGGATGCGTTCCGCGAGACGCCGGTCTTCGAAGTAGCGCGCCTTTTTTGCGCGGATCGGGGGCGCGCCGGCGACCATGACGATCTCATCGGTGGCGGGGAGTTGCATGACCTCGCCGGGGGTCATCAGCGGCCGGGCCGTCTCCGAGCGCGACACCATCAGATGACCGAGCCATGGAGAGAGGCGATGGCCGGCATAGTTCTTCATCGCCCGCATCTCGGTCGCCGTCCCGAGCGCGTCGGACACACGCTTGGCGGTGCGCTCGTCATTGGTCGCGAAGCTGACGCGGACATGACAATTGTCCAGGATCGAGTTATTGGCGCCGTAGGCCTTCTCGATCTGGTTCAGCGACTGCGCGATGAGGAACGACTTCAGGCCGTAGCCCGCCATGAAGGCGAGCGCCGACTCGAAGAAGTCCAGCCGACCAAGCGCGGGGAATTCGTCGAGCATCAAGAGCACGCGATGCCGGCGGTTTGTCGCGTTCAGGTCCTCGGTGAGGCGCCGGCCGATTTGATTGAGGATCAGGCGGATCAGCGGCTTGGTCCGGCTGATGTCGGAGGGTGGCACGACAAGATAGAGCGTGGTCGGCTTCTCCGCCGCCGCGATGTCCGCGATGCGCCAGTCGCAACGGCGCGTCACCTGCGCCACGACCGGATCGCGGTACAATCCCAAGAACGACATGGCGGTGGAGAGCACACCGGAGCGCTCGTTGTCCGACTTGTTGAGCAACTCCCGGGCAGCGGAGGCGACGACGGGATGCGGCCCCTTCTTCCCAAGATGGGGCGTCGTCATCATCGCGACCAGCGTCGTCTCGATCGGACGCCGGGGATCGGACAGAAACGACGCAACGCCCCCGAGCGTCTTGTCGGTCTCGGCATAGAGGACATGAAGGATCGTACCGACCAGTAGCGAATGGCTGGTCTTTTCCCAATGATTGCGCCGCTCGAGCGAACCTTCCGGGTCAACCAGCACGTCGGCGACGTTCTGGACGTCGCGGACCTCCCACTCGCCGCGACGGACCTCGAGCAGCGGATTGTACGCGGAGCTGGCGGTGTTGGTCGGATCGAGCAAAAGCACGCGCCCGAAGCGTGCCCGGAGGCCGGCGGTGAGGCTCCAGTTCTCGCCCTTGATGTCGTGGACGATGCAGCTTCCCGGCCAGGTCAGGAGCGAGGGAACCACGAGGCCGACGCCTTTGCCGCTTCGCGTCGGGGCGAAGCACAGCACGTGCTCCGGTCCGTCGTGACGCAGATACTCTCCGTCAAGCCTGCCGAGCATCACGCCATCCGGTCCGAGCAGGCCGGCCGCCTTGACCTCGTCGGCGTTGGCCCAGCGCGCCGAGCCATAGGTCTCGGCGTTCGCTGCTTCGCGGGCGCGCCAGACTGACATGCCGATGGCGACGGCGATGGAGACGAAGCCGCCCGAGACGGCGATCAGGGCGCCTTCCAAGAAGATGCGGGGCGCGTAGGCGTCATAGAAGTACCACCACCAGAAGAAAGCAGGTGGCGGATAGACCGACAGCCCCGCCAGGTCGAACCATGGCGTGCCGAGCTGCGCCTGAAATCCGAGCCGCCATGCGGTCCATTGGGTCGCGCTCCAGGTCGTGGTGAGCACGATGGCGAAGACGGTGAGGATCTGGCCCCAGAGGATCTTGGTCGCGGTCATGGCGCCTCTTGACATGGGAATTCAAGGCGTCAGGAAAATCGCCTGCCCGTTTGCGTTCAATGGCAATCGAACAGCGATCGCAAGCCGACGTAGCGGCGCGAAAAAATACTGATCCTCCGGGCACGGCCCTCTCGTGCTCACAAGCCGAGACCCTGCTTGCGGCCGAAGCTCCAGTCGACCCCGCCGTCGACACGTGCGAGACCGGAGACGTGCTTGCCGAGATTTCGTTCCAATGAGGGCGACCAGGGCACGAGACGGAAGCCGAGCCCGTCGTCGATCATGGCGAAGCGGCCGGACGACAGCACGAGACGCTGACGATAGGCGCCGGCGATGTAGTCTCCGCTCGCGGCCTTCTGGAAGGGTGTTCCCGTTTCGGCGGCGAGCTTCGCGCCGGCGGCGTCGAGCTCGCGCTCGCGCAGCGTGTCGAGGAGGCTTCGGGCGTAGACGATCTGTTGGCCCTGCCGACGCGCGAGCCCCTGCTGGATCAGGTGGTCGGCGCGCGCCGTCATTGCCGATTGCACCTCGGCGCCAAATCCGCCGCCACCCAATGATGCGGGCTCGCGGGCAACGAGCTGGCGATCGATCCAGGTGGCGCCGGACGCCTTGACCTGCGTGTCGATGTCGAGATCAGAGCGCACCGCGAGCGCAACACGGCGCCGGCCATGCGCGTCGTCGAACTGGCGCAACTCGACGATCGATCCGGCCGCGCTGTCGCCGGCCGCGTCGAGATCGGGAAGCTTGACGTGATGGATTCGGCCGTCGATGCCGTCGACCACGGCATAGGCGGTGCCCTTCAGTTCGTCGTCGAGGCCGCGGTCAAGGAGGCGGCCGATAAGGGGATCGCCGATGCTTTCGCCGGCGAGCACATAGTTCGACGCAGCATGTTCGATGCCCCGCTCCGTGAGCGCCCGGTGGATGCGCTTGATGACATCGCCGCGCTCGCCGAGCGCGCGTAGCCTCGTCTCGGCCTCGCCCGTCACGACCCATTGGCCCGGTCCGAGCTGATGAGCGACACCCAGGGATTCGAGCTTGCGGAGCCGGCCGACCTTCTGCGGCAGGTAGTCGTCGGGCTGCCGATCGGGCCGCGGTGCGAGATCGATAACGCCTTGCCGACCGGCGTCGCGAACAAGCTGACGGTCGAGCCGCGTCCAGCGCTCGGCCTCGATCTGGCTGTCCAGGCTGCGACGGATGTCACGATCGGTGCGCGGACCGAGCTCCTGCGTGACAAGATCCTGCGCCCTCGCCCGCATGCCTTCGCTGATGTAGTCCCGCGCGATGACGAGGTCCTTCGCGTCGTCGGCACAGCCGCGCAGGATGATGTGGACGTGCGGGTTGTCGGTGTTCCAGTGATCGACCCCGACCCAGTCGAGTTTGGTGCCGAGGTCCTTCTCGACCTGACTCATGAGATCGCGCGCGAAGCCCTTCAGGTCGGCCATCTCCGAGGCGTCTTCGGGCGAAACGATGAACCGGAAATGATGCCGGTCGTCTTCGCAGCGTTCGGTGAACTCTTTCACATCGGCTTTGTCGGCCTCGGGACCGAACATGCGCGCCTTCTCGCCGTCGCGCGTCACACCCTCACGCTGCAGATAGTTGAGATGCGGACCGAGCGTCGCGCGGCGGGCACTGTGCCGGACGATCCGCGTCTTGATGGTGGCGAGCCGCGAGCGGCTGGTCAGCAGCCGGTTGGCTTGCACGCTGGCGACACGGCCGCGGCCGAAGCGTGAAGCGCGCGGAGCGCCGATCCTCCCTTGGCGGCTGACATGACCGCCTGCCTTTTGGGCGGCGGCGAGCGCCTGGGCGACGAACGGTTTTGCGTGCTGGATCTGACGCGAGCGGATGCGGCCTGGCCGGATGCGGAAGTCATCCTCGCTGGTCATGGCCAGATGTCCCGCGAGGTGTGATTTTCGTTGAAGGGATTGCGGAATTGCCGCGTGTGCGGGCTGCACAATTGTGGTTCACATCGCGGCGCGACGATGAAAACGCTTGCGAGAACAATGCCCCGACCGTCCCCCAACCGGGCCGCACCTCGCGGCCTTTTATCTTGCCCTCCGTCGGTTGGTTCGCCTGTCCCCTCCCGTTCGCACTCTTTTGTGCGCCGGTCTTCGCAGTCTCGCGATTGCCTGCGATCAGCATCATTGCGCACGCTCGTTGCTTCAACGACGCACGAAGAGTTCACGGTCTTGCGGATTGCTTTGCGATGGAGGCGGCGTGGGCATGCGGGGTAAAGGTGATTCGAGCACAGCCGGACGATCGCTCGATGTGTTGTCTGGTTTAGGTGTTACAGGCTTGGGCTTTGAAGGAAACAACGCGCTGGACCAAGCACTCACGCGCTCAGGGGAGGCATTGGTTGCATCGACGGCGAGAGTATTTGTGTCGAGCGGCGGATCGGCCGCCGTGTCGAAAATCTCGGTGCTGGTGCCCTTCGGCATGTCGAAATTCGGCGCGTCATCCTTGGCAACCGATGTCGCGATGTCGGTCGCGAATTTGAGGTCCGGCTGCTCCCATGAGCCGCGATAAACCGCAACCGCGCAAAAGGTCGGATCGGCTTTGAGACGCGGATGCGCCTTGCAGCGACTGGCGTGCTTGGCGATCTGAACGGCTGCCATCGCGACGTTGCGGCATGGCAGAAGGACCGATGCTGCGACTTTCGATGGTGATACCGAAAGCCCGGCGAGACCCACACGTACGACGCCGCCAATGGAGCTCGCGCGTGTCTCCCGGATCGCTTCGTCCAGGCTGGAGTAGACTCTCGGGCTCGGTTCGCCCTGCACCGAGACTGCCCACGGTTCGCCGCCCGATTGGTGCCAAACGAGCGCATGCATGAGCTTCGGATCGACGGCGAGCGCGCAAGCCGTCACCAACGTCACTAGATCCATAAGGTTTGCTCCTTTGGCAAAAGCGCTCCGTCCGCTGCGCGGCAGCGTGATGCCGCCGTGCTCGCGACCGTCAAGAGCAAGGCGCAAGGCCGGCCTTCGGCCGCTCTTGACCGCCGCTGCGCTCGACGGCCGCCTGATCGCTGAGCGGGACGGAGGAATGAGCCAGCCTTTCCGCGAACAGAGGAATGGCGATGAGACGGCCTATTCGGCGTGCGCGCGCAGTGCCGGTGTCGAACAATGGCGGCACGGATCAGCTCCGGTTCTCGCGTCTGGATGGGCGCGTCCAGAGCAGATGGAAGGCGGAGCGGTCGCTGCCGGATTGGAACAAGTTGGCGCGGAGCGGCTGCGTGAAGGTGGGATCGTCGATCTGCAGCGAGACATATTCGCCGGCCTTGTCGCCGGTGCGGCTCCAGCCTGCACCGACTTCGGGACCGTTCTCGTCGCCGGCATGAATGCGATAGTCCGGCGTGTTTTCGGTGTCGCTGTGCTCTGCCGGCACTAGCACGAGCTCGATGTCGAGGGACAGCGTCCGCAGTCGACCTGTGAAGCCATGTTGGGTGCGGGTGAAGGTACCGATCTGTGCCATGTTGCAATCCTTTCTGCAGGCGTGGTGAGGACAATCGGCGGGCCGTCAGCGGGTGTCGGCACGCCATTCGAAGCGGCCGTCGCCTGCTTCGTCGGTCCAGACGGGCAGCGCGCGGCCGATGACCGAACTGCGCGGCAGCGGCCCAAAGTACCGACCGTCCACGCTGTCCGGCGCATCCCAGTTCATGAGGAAGAGTTCGCTGTCGGCGATACGACGGCAGCCTTGCCAGACCGGCAGCTCGCGACCGGCGCGGTCGCGGATGCGGGCGCGTCCGACCGACGTGCCGTAGGCGAGAATGTCGAGACCATCGCGGCAGACGGTTTGCCCCGTGAGCGCAAGAACGCGTTTCAGGAGAGGCACACCCTTCGGCAGATATCCGCGTGCGGCGAGAAACGTGGTGAGTTCGGGCGGCGGCGCGATGACGACGAGATCCGACACCTGGAGGTCGTCGGCGGGCTGCACGGCGTAGAGGCCGATCGGTGCGCTGGCGCTGGCATTCCAGAGCAGTCGCTTTGGCAGGTCGATCGCCGCAGACGTGCCAAGGGCGGCGCTTGCAATCGACGTGGCCAGGATCGTGATGGTGCGCGTCATGACGCGATCTCCCGCCGTTTGAGCCAGGCTTGATGGCGTGTTCGCGTATAGGCGCGGGGGATCTCATTGACGGACATGCGGTTGTGGATGTGCTGCCAATACTCCGGCGCGGCGTCGGCCGGATCGACACCCAGCGCTTCAACGGCGTCGATCGCCTGCAGCACACGTTCCACCTTAGCCCAGCCATCCATGCGCAAAAGGCTGTGGCCGCCCGGTCGCACGAACGGCAGTGTCTGATAGCGCTCGCCGGCGGCAACCGCGCGCACAATGTCGATGCGTGAGATGATCGTGCCGAAGTCGTTGGCCGCCCAACGCACGAAGCCGAAAATGCTGCCGGGTGCAAAGCTAACGACGCGGCGGTGGCGATCGAGAACCTGCTGTCCAACCTGCCGGCCGAAGCGTATGCGATGCTCGACACGCTGCTTGTGCCAGGTCAACTCCACATGGGTGAGCATGGCGGCGGTGTCATGCGCGCGCGAGGTGTTGAGCGGCGTTGCACCCTTCATGGCATGCCTCCATCGACGTCTGGAAGGGCTTTGGCGAGAATCTCGCGCAGCATGTCGGCGACGGTGACGCCGCGCTGAAACGCTGTGACCTTGATCCGGCCGCGCAGGTCGGACGTGACGTCGATCGTCAATCGCGCGGTGAAGGCGCCGTTCTTCGCGGCGGCGAGCGTGGGTGCCTCGGGCGATTTGATCCGGCTTTCGACGTCGCCGGGACGGGCGGCAAATTGGCTTCGGCGCGGGCGCTCTGTCATGGCGCGCCCTCGGTCCAGAGGCAGGAGGGTGACGACACGGTCGCGGACCTGCGCCGTCGCCTGCACGTCAATCGCGCAACCGAGATGGCGGCACCGGCCGAACCGCCAGTACGTTAACCGCCGATTAATAGAGCAGTCACACGCCAGCAATATGCTGCCATCGGGTGTGTCGGTGAACGGCGAGGCGGTCAATCGCTTATCTGCCACGCTCATGTGACTGCCGGCGGTGAGAATCGTCATCGCCCGATCCTCCCGACTTCGTTTGCGAATCCGTTGGCGTCGCGGGCGGCTGATTGGGCAGTACCGATCTCCCAGACGAGGCGACCGGTCTTCGCCGCATCGGCAAAGGCAACGCGTTGGCCGATGCGTTGGCGCAGCAACGGCGGATCGTGATCGGCGAGCGCTGCGGCGGTCTCGCTGGCGATCACTGTGCGCGCAGTGCAGTGGTTAGGCACGAAGCGCGCGACGAGCAGTCGGCGGCGAGTCCGCGCCTCATCAATGAGCGTCAGCGTCTCGGCGGACGCCCATCCATCAAACGGCGACGGCTGCACCGGCAGCAGGGCGAGGTCGGAGGCGAGCAAGGCCGATCGCATCAGGGCGGCGAGGCGGGACTCGTAGATGACGACATGATCGACGCGGCGGGCGATCGCGGGCGCTTCACGGTGAAGCGTTTCGCATTCGATGCCGACGACGCGGAAGAGAACCGGAAGCCCTTCACGCGTGCGCTGCTCTGACCAATCAAGCGCCGAGTCTTGAGGGTCGGCATCGATCAGCGTGACGCGCCGTCCCTGCCGCGCCCAGGCGCCGGCGAGACGCAGCGCGAGTGTCGTCTTGCCGACGCCGCCTTTCTGATTGAGCAACGCGATAATCATGGCGCCACCTTGATGGTGGCTGAGCATGAGAGGTTACCGGAGCGCTGCCGATGGACGGACTGACGTGCGGCGGGAGTGCCGGACAATGTATACCGCTCGCAAGCTCCTTGAATGATCACCCGCCGTAACGGATCGTTGTTTTCAACCGATCGACATCCGGCGGAGGACGTTAGAAAGAATCCGTAGGATTCTCTGTTAGCAAAGTTAGGCGCGCGATTTGTAGAGGTGTTGGAGCGAGTTAATAGCGACTCCGGTTCCCGATAGCACGGGTTTCGGGTTCCCGATAGCACGGGCCTGGCGGTTCCTGATAGCACGGGCCGTTTCACCGCTTGTCCACCGGTTTGGCGCGAGATGAACGAGCAAGGCGTCTCGTGGCCAAGGGCTCGGGTGCGTTGGGTTGAAAGGACAGACGAGGCTGGCCTGCAGCGCCGGGTGCGAGGGCAAGCCGATAGCCGGGCAGCGGCTGGCGGCGTGCGATGTCGCGCAGTTCGAACGCGAAGCGTTTGAACGGTGAGAGGCTGCCCGATTTGAGGTAGAGATGGTGGAGGTCGAAGCTCCAGCCATACTGCTGCCGTCCGCCGTGCTTGCGCACGAGGCGATAGAGCCAGCGCTCGAGTCCGCCGGTCAGATCGAAATAAGCCCGGTCGATGGTCAGCACGAGCGCGTCCATCATGACGCCGGCGTAGAACCAGTCGGGCAGGATCAGTTCGATGCCCCTCGCTCGACCTCGGGCGTCGATGCGTTCCTTCCACTCGTTGATCCAGGAGAAGCGGTGCCGGCGGCGCTCGGTCGGTTGCCGGATCGAGGTGGCGATGGTGGTAGACTGCAGCCGATCGAGCCCGGCCTTGAGGCGTTCATAGTCGCGGAGGGAGTCGCTGCGACCGATGAAAGCGAGGATTTCGTACGGCGTCGCGGCCATCAGGCGAGAGGTGCGGAGGCCGCGGTCGCGCGCGTCAACGATCTGCGAGGCTGCCCAGATCAGCACGTCGGCATCCCAGATGGTCGCCATGCCGTGTTGTGGTGTCGCCTCGACCCGGATCGAAACCTCGCCCATCTGGAAGTCGATTGGCCGGACGCGCCGCGTCTTGGCGAGTGAGAAGAACGGCCAGGACATCAGGTCCTGTGCGTCGCGCAACGCCATGTCGCCGGGCCGGGCCCGGAACAGTTCGAGCTGCTGATCGTCGATGGTGCGGCGCATGCGACCCGACCCGCTCAACGCGCGCGCGCCGGCGCCGGACGCGGCGGTGCCACGCCGTGAGACGGTTGCTGCGGGCCTGGATCGGACGTGGAGCTGCGTCTGCGCTCCGCGGCCCAGGTCTCGAGATCTTCGATCGCATAGACGACGCGACCGCCGAGCTTGCGGAACACCGGACCCGTGCCGGTGCAGCGATGCTTCTCGAGCGTCCGGCCGGAGAGACCGAGAAAGGCGGCCGCGTCGTGAGTGCGCACGAAACGCGGAGCAACGCCTGATGACGATGAGGGCAAGAGGAACCTCCGTGCGGTTCTGGGCCGCTGCCGGGCAAGGCGGCGGAACGGAGGCAAGCGTGAAGGAGAATCTGCGCTGTGGGGGAGACCCGCCGCAGGAGCGCTCCTGCAGTGTCCCTCTCACGCGAAACGGCGGCGCAACAGAAATGCAGAGCTTGATTCCATGTGCCGACGGGCCGAACGTCGCCTATGGCTCGAGAGCGGTTTATCATTATAGGATTGCTGCACCGTCATGGGCGTCGAAAGCGTTGCGCGCGCGTCGGGTCGCCGCGAAGAAGCGCGAGATAGCCGCCGTTCATGAGCGCCACGCTGCTGGCGACGACACGGTTGACCCTCTTACGCAGCGCCGCGTTCTTCCATTCGATCGCGGGGATATGACGCGCTTCAGCGTCGAGCAGCACGGCGGCGATTTCGCGCCGGCTCACGCCTTCCTGTTCGCCATCGAGCGCGCGGACTAGGAGGGTCAGCCGTGCACGCTGAGTCGGCGACAGTTGGAGGCTACGGAGCGGCGGCCCGGCTCGTTTTCCGATGAGGCGCCGATGCAGGCGCTGAAGGCTGTGCAGCCGCGCGCCGAAATCGTCATCGAAAGGAACCAGGAAAGCGCTGCCGGCGCGCGCATGAACATTCTCGACGAGCCAGATCCGATGGCGGCCCTCCGGATCATCGAGAAGGACATGCCGGCCGTTCTCGGTATCAGCGTGTTGGATGACCGGCTCTTGTCGATCGGGATCGATAGAACGCGCCGCCGTAAAGTCCTCAGGTGCCCGCGCAACGATGACAGCGGCAGGCGAGTGTTCCGGTCTCCACAAGGCAGGTGAAGCCCACGCAGGCATGTCGGGCGCATGCGGGAAAGCTCAACCCCCAACGGCGCGCAAGGCCCGCCATGCCCGCATCATGCGACAACGATCCGGCGGCGATGCGATTCTGCGTATTGCGGTAATCTTCGCCATAGGCGGGGTTTCGCCGGAGAAATTCGACGGCAAACTGTTCTTGATCGAGTCGCATGAGCATGTCAGCGGTATGCGCTGACCGCCAGTCGGACGCCGCTGGCATATCTCTTCTCCTCCCCGACAGATCGTTATTGGATCGTCAGGCGAGTATTGAGAAAATTGCACGTCCTGCTAGGCAGCGATTCGGCATGACGCGATAGCAGCGCTTCCGACACTGGCGAATGCAGCGTGTCGGCGCCGAGCGGGCACGCCGATCGGTCACTGCATGCGCGGTTCAAGCAGGTGTCGATAGCCTTTTTCTGTCATCCAGTGTGCGCGCGCGAGATGGCTGTCGTGGACAAGCTTCGCACGCTTCGGTTCCTTCTCCGGGTCAAGCCCGAAGATCACAGCGACGGCTTCGCGCCAGTCGGCTCCCTCAGCCTCCGCGTCGAGCAGGCGGAGATAACTCGCCAGATGCTTGTGATCGTAAGGTCCGACGCGGTCCAGTTCGGGCGGTCGATCCTCAAACGGCGGTATCGTCACGACTTTCCTCGTGGTCTTCTGCACTATCAACGTAGCAATCCTCACCGCGGTACCAGGACTTTTCGTGGACGGCAAATCGGCATCACGCAGGCGACGACCGTCTATCGCGAAGGCGGTCTGAGCTATGCTGCCACGGCGCACCCGCCATTTTGTGACGCAGGTTCCCTGCCCGCCGACTATCGCGCCCGTTCGGCCGAGCTTGAGCGTCGCGCCGGACAAACATCACTCCTTCGCCCTGATCGGAAACCAGGAATACGATCCCGTTATCCTCGAGCGCTCGGCGGACCTGATCGCGCGTGCTCTCGTGTACCAGGCGCTTGAGCGTGGTCAGAGGCACCAGGACCACGTCAGCGAGCGTCGCCTAGGTTGGCTCTCGGCGTCTCATTTACATACTATAGATCAGGCGCCACCCGTTGCGCATGGATATGCGCAAGCTGGTCGGCCGGAACTTCGCCCGCTTGCGTCGGGTGAAGGGCCTGACGCAGGAGGAGGTCGAAGCGCGCTCCGGGTTCAGCCAACAATACCTCAGCAGCCTCGAACGCGGACGGCGCAACCCGACCGTCATCACGCTCTACGAGCTTGCCCAGGCGCTCCGCGTGAGTCACGTCGAGCTGGTCGAGCCGGACGACGACAAGACCTAACGGCAGATCCCGCGAGGATCATGAGGCCCCGCCCGATTGCTCGGACGAGGCTCTCGAAGGCCGGCTCAGTCGGCGGTGGCCTTGCGGCCGCGGGACCAGATCAGGGTGAAGGTCTCGCCGTCCTCGTCGTTGAAGAGGTTCGCGTAGATCGGAGCGTTGAAGCTCGGATCGTCCAGCTTGACCGAGAGGTAGTCGCGGCCTTCGCTGGAGCGCTTCGACCAGGCGGCGCCGATCTCGGCTCGGCCGACATAAGCGCGGTGGCTTGGGGCGTTGTCGGTGCCGGTCGCTTCGGGGACGAGGCGGACGTTATTGGCCTGGAAGGTGAGCGTGACGATTTCGCCGACGAAGCCGTTTTCGGTCTTCGTGAAGGTGCCGATGTTCGCCATGATAGTTCTCCTTGCTCTCTGTTTCCGAGCCGCGACCATCGCGGTCTCGATGGCGATCGACAGGCCGGAGACGATCGACGCTGCATCCGCTTGCGGACCGAAGCGCAGCGGAGGATGCCAGGCGGGCGACTTTCTTGCCTTGCGAGGAATGGCGGCGCAGCCGCCAGGGGAAGAAAGTCGAACGACGGCATTGCGGCTAGTCGATCGAGGCGTAGCGGGTCTTCGGCCAGATCAGGCCATCAATGAGACCGAATGGTGCGCGCTCCCTGGAACAGAGAAACCCAAGGAGGACTGGCGATCATCATCGGCCCGACCGCAGACCCGGCAGCGCGCAAATCGTTCGCTCTCCTCGAGCCTCTAGCGCCCGGCTCCCGGAACAGCACGCCAGTATACCCCGACCGCCGCTTCTGTCGCGCCAGCATCGGCACGCCAGCCCCCAATCGAACCACCAGCCGCACTCATCCGTCAGGTCACGATGCGCATCGAGCGTGGCTCTTGCTCCGATCTAAACTCGAAAGCACGGGAGTGGCCACATCAGACTGATCGGATCGCGGCAGCAGGTTACGACAGCGCCGGTCTGCCGGGGCCCGCCGAAACAGCGGTCGGGGATGCCGCCAGCCGTGTCCACGCCGTTGCGCCAGTGACGATCGCGCCGATCACAGCGAAGACCTCGCGGACGAGATCGGACGAGGTGGTGAGTCCGGAAAGACCGTAGGTGGCATGGTAGCCGGCGAGGGCTGCGGGCGCGGCGAAGATCAAGGCGATGGTGATGCGGAGAATGGGTGCGCGGACTGTGGAAAAGACGAGTTGCCCCAGGACCACAGCAAATGCCCCTGCGACAAGGCCGAGGGCTATGGTCCTAAGCGGACCTGTTCCCGCTTGATGGGCGTACATGCCTGCCGTCAGGCCGATGAAGAACGGCAGCGCATAGATCGCTAGCGTGAACAGCACCCAGCAGAAGAAGCCGAGGCCAACGATGTTGAGAAGGATGCCGACGACAAGCATGGTGGCGGTTCCCGTGACAATAGGTTCAGGGATTGCGCCTTCCACCACCACCACGGCGCGACAGGAATGATAGCCGAAAATAATCCCTACCGGCAGTGAAAGATTGGCGGTTTCCGGAGTACTGGCGCGATCCCCGTTCGATACCGGACCGGCTCGAAGCACGCTGCGATCGTGCGCTGGCCGCGAGCTCAGGGGCGGAGGTGCGCAAGGCGCGTATGTCACGACACGCGGTCGGTAGATGCGAAACAAATATCTCCTCAGAAGTTTCGAGGAACGGCGGCGCTCATGCGCCGCCGCTGCCGAACTTCCAGACCGGAATGCCGAGCCTCCGCGCTTTGTCGGCGAGGGTCTCCTGGATGCCGGTGCCCGGGGCAACCAGCACGCCGATCGGCAACACCTCCAGCATGGCGTCGTTCCGCTTGAACGGCGCGGCCTTGGCGTGGCGAGCCCAGTCGGGCTTGAAGGCGATCTGCGGCACCTTGCGGTGATCGGCCCAGCGGGCGGCGATGCGCTCGCCGCCCTTCGGCGATCCCCCGTGCAGCAGCACCATGTCCGGGTGCTTGCCGCGGACCTGATCGAGCTTGTCCCAGATCAGGCGGTGATCGTTGAAGTGGAGGCCGCCCGTGAAGGCGATCTTTGGCCCGGCGGGCAGCAGCACCTCGGTCTCGG
>Ga0307289_10000163_pt1 | contig 26774 bp, 28 predicted proteins | sample ER_DNA_143_FD_194483 | JGI IMG/M metagenome (GOLD analysis project Ga0307289, IMG submission 194483) | Bulk soil microbial communities from the East River watershed near Crested Butte, Colorado, United States - ER_DNA_143 | ecosystem: Environmental > Terrestrial > Soil > Floodplain | place...
CGACGTCGACGAGCTTTCGGCCGTTGTGTTGCGAGTGGTCCCGGAGCAGTTCGAAGGCGCCGTCGGCATCGGTCGCGTGCCGCGCCATCAGGATGCCTTTCGCCTGCTCGATCAGCGCCCGCCGGCCGAAGGCGCCCTGGAGGCTCTGGTACTCCGTGAAACGCTGCAGGGTGATGTCGATCGCGCTCTGCAGCTCGGCAGCGTCGCCGTCCACGATGTAGGCGAAGACGCCGCGCTTCGCCGCTTCCCGGACGTAGTCAGGATCCTTGGCAGTCAGCAAGGCGATCACAGGACACGCGGCTTCACGGACGATCTCCGTGATCAGGTCGAGTGCGTGCTCCGAGCTCAGTCCGAGACCGACCAGAGCGACGTCCGGCCGCTCCCTCTCGGTGGCGGCTCCAACTTCCTTGACGTAGATCTCGCGAGCGATCACCTCATGGCCAAGGCCGACGACGACCTGGGCGAGCAGTTCGAGCCGATCGCGCCGCTCGTTCGCGATGAGGACGCGAAGGTGCTGCGGCTCACCCTCGATGATCGTCACGACGACCCAGGCGCCGTCAAGCGCATCGAGAGGATCTCCGATCCTCGAATATCAGCCGTTGTCGGCGAGACCAGCAGCTCCACTCCACCCCCGTGAGTGACGAGGAACCACGCGAGTGTACCGGTCGGGGAGCTCGATTCACCGATTTCGCGGCTCCCTGGTATGTTCCGACCGGCGGCGTCACAACCCTTCGACGCAGCCGAGCACGGGCGGGTCAGAGCAATCGAGCCGCCGACTGTCCACCCTCAGCAGAGCAGGTTGGAGCGCGACCGAGCCGACCCCAAGAACCCGGTCGGCGCTGAAGCTTCGAACCTGGGAGGGACGATGGTCGAGATTCGTGTCACGGTCGAGGACACCACGCGCGTCCCACGGCTCGTGCGTCGACTCGCGAACCTCTTCGAGCGCTCGGCGATCTCGTTCGACCGGTCCCGGAACGAGGTGCGCGTCGAGTCCGAGTGGGAGTCTCGTGCGGTCTCCGGCGTCATCGAGGCCGTCCAGACCTGGCTGAGCGAGGACGGCGCCGGGTCGGCAACGCTTTCGATTGGAAATCGTTCCTACAGGCTGGTTTCGTCGACTCCGCTCGCGGTGAGCCGATGATCGGCCTCGCGCCGGATCGTGGGAAGACGGTCGAGGCCGTACGCCGAATTTCGATCGCCGGCCGCGGCGGGCCCACGGCGTCGGTTCTGCTCGAGAACGTCTGCACTGCGGTGGCGGAGACATTCGAGTTCGACTCGGTCAAGGCGGTCCTCTACGACGGTCAAGCCGAGGAGGTCAAAGAGACTGCGAGCTCGACTGTGTCCTTGCTCGCGGAGGCCCGGGCGGCCCGGAACCTCGTCTTCCTCACCGCCGACGGCCTCACCTCGGCATTCGCCCTCCCGCTGATCAGCGGGGGCCGATGTCTCGCGTTCCTCTGCGGCACCCGCGTTGCGCCGGCCTCACTTACCGAGACCGATGAGGAGGCGCTTGCGACAGTCGGCGTTATGGCCGCAACCTTGCTCGAAGACGCTCTCGCGCGCGAAAAGCTGCAGGAGGTCGACGTCCTGAAGAGCGAGTACATCGCGCTCGCAACACACGAGCTGCGGAACCCGTTGTCGAACATCTACGGCATCTCCCTCACGTTGAACGAAAGAGAGGACGAGCTTGCCGAGCCGGAGCGCCGGGCTCTCCGAACCGCGCTTCGAGAGCAGACGGCTCGGATGCGGAATCTCGCCGAGCAGTTGCTCGACCTTTCTCGCCTCGACCTGACGGCGATCCGAATCTCACCTGAGCCCGTTCGTCTCCGTCCCAAGATCGAGGAGCTGGTCCGTCCGCTGGCGGAGCCTCAGTCGAACGCGGTGGCGATCGACGTTCCACCGGGCCTCGAGGCCGTTGTGGATCTTGCAGCGCTCGACCGGATGCTCACGAACCTGGTCGCGAATTCGCTGCAGCACGGGAAGCCACCGGTCACGATCAGTGCGCTTGGGCAGGACCGGCACCTCCGTCTCGTGGTCGAGGATCGCGGCCGAGGTGTTCCGTCTGAGTTCGTTCCTCGCCTGTTCGACCGGTTCGCGCGCAGCGCCGAATCGCGCGACCGAGGCGACGGCTCCGGGCTCGGGCTCGCGATTGCCCAGGCATACGCTCGAGCTCACGGGGGAGAGATCGTCTACGGGCCGGCGGTGCCGCACGGAGCGCGATTCGAGGTCGTGCTCCCACGCAGGGGTTATGGAGACGTGCCGCGCCTGATCGACCTCGTGCGCCGGCGCTCCGAGCCTTCTCGTCTCTTTCGCTAGGGCTTGCCTCGGTCGGCGAGCGTCTGCTCGCGCGCCGACTCGTTGGCGGCTGACGCGCGGCCGCCCCGCGGGCCGATGAGGTACCACGCCTCGATCTCGCCCTTTCCCTTCACCGCGATCGTCCCCCGCGGCTCGCACTCGAACTCGTCGGCGAGGAGCTCGTACGTCGCCCCTGTGATCTGGATCCGCCCCGGCATCCCGTGGGACTCCATGCGACTGGCCGTGTTCACGGCGTCGCCCCAGAGGTCGTAGAGGAAGCGCTTCCGGCCGATCACGCCCGCCACCACCGGGCCCGAATTGATGCCGACCCGGAGATCGAGGCCGAGGTGCCCAACGTTATCGTCCGAGCGCATCGCCTCGAGCATGTCGAGCGCCATGAGCGCGAGCGCGCGAGCATGGTCGGGGCGTGGTGTCGGAACGCCCGCGGCGACCATGTAGCAATCGCCGATGGTCTTGATCTTCTCGAGCCCGTACCGCTCGGTGAGGTCGTCGAAGTGACTGAATAGGTGATCGAGGTAGCCGACCACCTCGGCGGGCGGGAGACCCTCCGACCAGGGCGTGAAGTCGACCACGTCGGCGAACAGGATCGAGGCCGACCCGAACTGATCCGCGATCGGCTGGGTCTGGGCCTTCAGCCTGTCGGCGATCGAGCGCGGCAGGATGTTGAGCAGGAGGTTCTCGGCCTTCGCCTGCTCCTGTCGGAGCGCTGCGAGCGCATCACGGCGTTGGGCGGCGAACACCGCGAGCAGCGTGAACACGATGGTGCCGCCGACCGCGATGTTCAGAGCCAGCATCGTGCTCGTGAACCAGACGGGCAGCGGCGCCCAGACTGGGCCGATCACCTCGCCCGCGATTCCCGATCCGAGAAACACGACGACGAACGCGACGTACCAGCGGGCCGCCGACCTGACGCTGCTGAACACGAGCGCCCCGAGCGGGGCGAGAATTCCCCAGAGGCCGACGCCGCCGGAGTCGAGGAACCCGCCGAGCGGGATCATCGACAGCGTCGGCGCGAGCAGGATGTCGACCTGGCCCACCCGGAGGAGCCACGGGAAGTCGCGCGTGCGCGAGAACACGGCGATTGCGCCGAGCAGGATGCCGAAGTACACGAGCGGCACCACACCGACCGGCGACCCGAACGCGAGATAGAGCGTCCCCCACAACGCGGCGACCGGCAGGATCAACACCGAGATCAGGACCAGCAGCGCCTTTCGTGCACCCAGGTCCTCGTCGTCGTGGGGATCCGCGCCGACAAGCGCCAGGCGCGCTGTGATGCGATCCGCCGCCGCTCGGATCCGGTCGAGGAAGTGCATCGCGAAAGACGTTACTTGCGGAGCCGTCGATGAGTCTGCGATGAGTTTCCCGGTCGCCGTCGGTCTCAGTTCGTGATCGGTAGCGTCCGAGCCGTCGACCGAGGGAGAAGAGATGCCCGAACACAAGATCGGCACCCGCGAGGAATGGCAGGCGGCCCGGGACGAGCTCGCCAAGCTCGAGGCCGAGCAGGCGAAGCAAAACGAGGAGATCAAGAGAAAACGTCTCGATCTCCCCTGGGTCCCGGTCGAGAAGGAGTACGAGTTCGACACCGAGGACGGCAAGAAGACGCTCGCCGAGCTTTTCGACGGGCGCTCACAGCTGCTTGCCTACAACATCATGTTCGGCCCCGACTACACGAACGGCGCCTGCCCCGGCTGCACCGGCCTGGCCGACGAGCTCGACGGCGGGCTCATCCACCTGAATCATCGCGACGTGACGCTCATCTGCTTCTCGCGGGCGCCGATCGAGCGGCTGACGGCGTACAAGGAGCGGATGGGCTGGCAGTTCCCCTACGTCTCCACCTACGACACGGACTTCGCCTTCGACTTCGGCCTGGCACTGAAGAAGGAGCAGGCAGAGAAGATCCCCGAGGTTAAGCAGATGATCGACAACCCGCCCGATTGGCTCGAGGAGTGGTCAGACCAGATCGGGGCCGAGCTCGAGGTCGGGCTGCGCGAGAACCCGGCCTGGATCGCGTTCGTCCGTGAGGACGGGACCGTCTACCACACCTACACGGTGTCGGCGCCGGACCCGTTCGTCGCGCCCTACGCCAGCTTCCTGCTCGACCGAACGCCGAAAGAGCAGCCTGCGGAGCCGCGAACCTGGCGGAAGGACGAGTACCCCGACTGAGTCGGAGGCCTCGACTGAAAGGATCGCAGTGAACCTTCCACCGGTCGTGTCCCAGACGGAGTGGCAAGCAGCGCAGGAGGCGCTCCTTGCAAAGGAAAAGGAAGCCACCCGGGCGCGCGACGCGCTCGCCGCCGAGCGTCGGAAGCTGCCCAGAGCACGGATCGACAAGGACTACGTCTTCGACGGGCCGGGCGGCAAGGCCACGTTGCCCGACCTGTTCGAGGGGCGCGGGCAATTGCTCGTCTATCACTTCATGTTCGGACCGAACCAGGACCTGGGCTGCAACGGCTGCTCCATGTTCGTCGACCAGATCGGCCACCTGGCCCACCTGCACGCCCGCGACACGTCCTTCGCGCTCGTGTCCCGCGCGCCGATCACGAAGATCCAGGCGTACCGAAACCGGATGGGCTGGACGATCCCGTGGTACTCGTCGTTCGAGAGCGACTTCAACGTCGACTTCGGCGTCGGGCCGGAAGCTCCGCAGCCGGACGTCTACCAGGACGGAGAGACGTTCGGCCTCAGCGTCTTCCTTCGCGACGGCGACGGTCTCTTTCGGACGTACTTCACGACGAGCCGGGGCGTCGAAGCTCTCGGCAGCGTCTGGACGTTCCTCGACCTGACGCCGCTCGGCCGTCAGGAGAACTGGGAGGACTCGCCCGCCGGATACCCGCAGACCAAGCCCTACGAGTGGTGGCGCCGCCACGACGAATACGAGGACGTTTAAAGGACGGCCAGCGGGTTCAGCGGCGAGCCAGTTCCACCGGTGATGCGGAGTGGAGCAGCGATGAAGAGGAAGTCCCAACGTCCTGCCCGCTCGCAGGCGGTGACAAGGTCCTCGAGGTTCAGGTAGTCGAAGAGGTGCACGCCCATGGCGTTGAGCGCCAGGGCGTGGATCGGGAAGTCGACGCCCTCGGTGCTGCTGGGCGCTGTGTCGCTGTTTCCGTCGCTGCCCAGCGCTGAGACGCCGCGCTCGGAGAGGAATGGCATCGCAGTGGGGTGTAGACCCGATTTGGCAGTTGCCGTAGGCCACGGGCCGAGCTCGCTCAGGCGGCGGGTGTGACCGGTGCGAACGAGGAGCACGTCGCCCTCGCCGACGGCGATGCCCTGCTCGAGCTCGGCGGCCTCGAGCTCGTCGCGGAAGACGTGCTGGCCCGGCTCGAGCCAAGGCACTCCCCGGAGACGGGGGATATCGAGCAAGACGCCTCGGGCGACCAAGCCGTTCGCGAGGACCTCGATCGAATCGGCCTCGGCGCCCTGGGCCGTCACAGCCCCGGCCGGGGTTCCGTTGTACAGGCGGCCCTCGTAGATGACGTGGCAGAGCGCGTCGATGTGGGTGTGGCCGTCGTGGTGGTAATCGGCGCCCACGAAGTCCTTCGCGAACCGCAGCTTTCCTGACTCGCCGGTGCCCGGGATGGTCGTCATGTAGTGCACCGCCGGCTCCGGGTTGTCCTCCGCGGCTTTTGTGTTCATCGGCAAGCTCAGCGTCACCGTCGTCCCGTCGCGCACAAGACGGGACGCCGCGACCACCCGCTCAGGCTCGAGGTAGTTCAGTGCTCCTCGCTCGTCGCGCTCGCCCCAGCGCCCCCAAGAGCTGACGCTGCGAAAGAGCTCGCTGAATTCCGCTGCAGTGACCTCAACGCGGCGTGAAGGCGAATCGGTCATCGCAGGTCAGCGGTCGATCATCTGCTGCTGGGCTTCCGCGTAGCGCTGGCCTTGCGCGGTGATCTGCGCCGCAGCGGTCTCGATCTCCTGCAGGTCGTCGCCGGTGAGCTCGAGGTCGACTGCCGCGACGTTCTCCTCGAGGCGGTGTGGCTTCGTGGTCCCGGGAATAGGGACGATCCACCGCTTCTGGGCGAGGATCCAGGCAAGCGCGATCTGCGCCGGCGTCGCGCCCTTCTGCTCCGCGACGCGGTCGAGAAGCTCGACGAAAACGCGGTTCGCCGACCGTGCTTCCGTGTCGAACCGGGGAACTGTGTTGCGGAAATCGGAACTTTCGAACGTCGTCGACTCGTCGATCGTCCCGGTCAGGAAGCCCTTCCCGAGCGGGCTGAAGGGCACGAAGCCGATCCCGAGGTCTTCGAGTGTCGGCAGGATTGCCTGCTCCGGCTCGCGCCACCAGAGCGAGTACTCACTCTGCACGGCGGTGACGGGTTGGACGGCGTGTGCGCGTCGGATCGTCTGAACTCCCGCCTCCGAGAGGCCGAAATGCCGCGCCTTTCCCGCGGCGATCAGCTCCTTGACCGTGCCGGCGACGTCTTCGATCGGGACGTTCGGGTCGACGCGGTGCTGGTAAAGCAGGTCGATTGTGTCCGTCCGGAGCCGCTTCAGCGAGGCATTGACACTCCGCTTGATCGTCTCCGGGCGGCTGTCGATGCCGTGGCTCTGCCCGTCTTCCAGGTCGAAGCCGAACTTCGTGGCAATCACGACCTGGTCGCGGACGGGCTCGAGCGCCTCCCCCACGAGCTCCTCGTTCGTGAACGGCCCGTACACCTGTGCGGTGTCGAAGAACGTCACCCCGCGTTCGACCGCTGCGCGGATCATTGCGATCATCTCGTCCCGCTCGGGGAACGGCGGGTAGCTCTGGCTCATTCCCATGCAGCCGAGCCCGACCGCTGACACCTCCAACCGGCTGCCGCCCAGAATGCGCTTCTCCATCGTCCCTCCTGCGTTCGTCGAGTCGGTTGCCGTTACTGAAGCATGCACGGTTCGGTTGTCCGAAACCGGCCGTGGCCCACTGCCGTAGACCGAGAGTCAACCCCCGAACGGCAAGGAGCGGAGATGCATCGCATCCTCATCATCGGCGCGACGGTCGCGATTGCGGCCACGGTCGCGGCCGCGGCGCTCGGTCAGGGCCGTGGCGCCACGGCAACGAATCTCAAAGGCACGGTAGGGCCCGGTTACTCGATCTCGCTGACGAAGGCCGGCAAGAAGGTCAAGACGCTCAAGCCCGGCACCTACAAGATCACGGTCACCGACAAGTCGTCGCAGCACAACTTCACGCTCGAGAAGGAGACGAAGCCGAACATCGAGAAGCACATCTCCGGCACGGGCTTCACGGGCACGAAGACGATCACCGTCAAGCTCGTCAAGGGGCACTGGAAGTACTACTGCTCGGTGCACGAGCCGATGATGTACGGATGGTTCTGGGTGCGTTAGGAAGCTTGCGCGTCCCCGGTGAGAAAGGCCCTGGATCCAGGGCCTTTCTTCTGACTACGACCAGGCTCAGGCTGGCGCGAGGTCGTACGGGAACCGCGTCAGCACCTCGCCGCCCGTCTCGGTCACGAGCACGAGATCCTCGTGGCACACGCCTCCGGCGCCCTCATCCCACAAGCCTGGCTCGATCGCGATCACGTCGCCGGGGACGAGCGGATCGCGCCCCGAGAGGCCGAGCCCCGGAGCTTCGTGCACCTCGAGGCCGACGCCGTGCCCGAGCGAGTGCTGGAAGCCGTTCGCTTCGCCGTCCGTGGTGCGCTGGGTCGGGTAGCCGGCCGACTCGAAGAGGTCGCACGTCGCGTCGAAGAGCTCTCGCCCCGTGATGCCCGGACGGACGGCTGCCTTCGCCTCGTCGAGCGCCTCCCGTACGAGCCGGTCCTGTTCCGCGATCAGCTCGGCGTGCTCGGACACGGGCTCGCCCGCCACGAAGGTTCGGGCCATGTCCGCCCAGCACCCGGTCTCCTCGTGGCGCGGCCAGAGGTCGATGTGGATCGGCAGTCCCGCGGGGAGCGGGCCGCTGCCCGGCTCGTGGCCATTGCCCTGCCAGACCGACGCGACGATCACATCGGGCGGGCACGGCGCTCCGTGCGCGGAACACGCCTCGCGCAGGACGAAGCGAACGTCCTCGGCGAGGAGCAAGTTGCCGTTCACTTCGAGGCGGCCTTCGGCTCCGGGCTGGGCGCGGGCGAGCAGCTCGGACGCTGCGCCCATCCCCGCCTCGGCGGCCCGCTGTGCGATTCGAATGCCCTCGATCTCGACCGGCGACTTCGAGCGCCGCCGCAGCGCGACGGAGGTCTCGTCGACAGTCAAAACGACTCCCTCTTCGCGCAAGCGGTCACCGAGCGCGAGCGGAAAGTCGGCCGGGACGATCGCCTCGTCGATGCCGATTTCGCGCACGACGCGGACCTCGATCTCGCGCCCGGCCTCGTGCATCGTCAGTCCGCTTTCGACGAGCTCCTTGTAGCCGAGCTCGAAGTAGTCGAGCACCTTTGCGTCGGGCAGCGCGCGCTGCATCCGGTCACTCTCGAGGCGGGTCGTCAGGACGTACCGGCGCCCGTCGACGTCCGCGAACAGGAGCGGGTCGCCGATCGCGACCGGAATCTCGTGCCGCAGCGCGGCGGAACGCTCCGTGTCGCCGGCGAGTAGCAGCCCACGCATGCGCGGGAGCGTACCGGCGCCGGATCAGCCGTCCTGAGCGGACGGTTGCGAGTGAGCGAGGCGAGGCTCACGAGCACGGCGCCGCTGGTAGGGCAGTGCGGCGAGGCAGGCGAGCTCACGCGCGAGCAGGCGCGGGTGCACCGGCCCGCGAGGGGAGGAGGCGCTGACCGAGACGTCGGCATCTCCGAGTGCGGCGCGCACGAGCGCACGAGCTCGGGGCGCATGCCACTGCGACGTGACGACGATCACTTCGTCGACGCCGAGCTCCCGCGCGAGCGCCGCGACGCCCGCGGCGTTCTGCATCGTGTTCCGGGCGGTCGTGTCGCAGACCAGCCGCACCTCGGGCCCCTGCCACGCGTCACGCATCAGCTCGGCCTCTCCGAACCCCGCGCCGTGTCTCGACCAGCCCGACAGGACGACCGCGTCAGCGCCGCCCGCGAGCTCCTCGGCGTGCCGGAGGCGGAGCAGGCAGAGCGGATGGAGGCCGTCCACACCGCGCGCCGAGAAGCCGAAGACCGCGACGAGCCGCTTCTGCTCAGCGCCGGCCACGCGCCCGCCTCAACCCCTCGAAGGTGATCAGCGTGCCCGCGACTGTCAGCACGAGCATGATCGCCTTCTTGCCGCGGAGCTTCGACTCGCCGCTCGCCCGCTCTCGCATGTGCACCGGAACCTCGTCGACGCGGAGCCCGGCCTCGGCAAGGCGCAGGAGCGCCTGCACCTCGGGTGCAGTGCTGTCGTAGGGGCGGGCGAGCACGGGCAGCGCCTTTGCATTCGCCGCGTAGAGGCCGCTGGTCGCGTCGAGGAACGGGCGCCGAAGAGCGACTTTCATCGAGCGGCGCAGGACCGCGGTGCCGAGGCGCCTCGCCCGGGTCGCCTCGTAGCGTCGAGCCTCGAATCCATCGCCGCTGGCGTACCTCGAGCCCACGGCGACGTCGCAGGTGTCGGCGCGCACGCGCTCGAGCAGCCGCCGGAGCTCGTCGGCCGGATGCTGCCCGTCCGCGTCGACGCGGCCGCAATACTCGTAGTCGTGCTCGAGGGCGTAGCCGTAGCCGCCCGAGATCGCGGCGGGCAACCCGCGGTTGGCGCCGAAGGAGAGCACCTCGGCGCCGTGCTTCGCGGCGACGCTCACCGTCCCGTCGGTCGAGCCGTCGTCGACGACGAGCACGTGGGCGCCCGGGAGCTCGTGATGTAACTCCTCGAGCACCGCGGGCAGGTTCTCCTCCTCGTTCCAGGCCGGCACGAAGACGAGGGTGTCGCTCTGCTCGGCCACGCGGTCAGGGTAGCTCCGAAAGGACGCGCCGGCTGTTGGGCAGCCAGGTGCGGACGGTACTGTCCGGCTCGTGGGTGCCGCACGCGAAGGTGGCTGTTCCTGCGGAGCGGTCCGTTACCGGCTGACGTCCGAGCCGATGTTCGTCCACTGCTGCCACTGCCTGAACTGCCAGCGGCAGACCGGCAGCGCGTTCGTGATCAACCTGCTGATCGAGGCCGACCGCATGGAGCTGCTCGCAGGCGAACCACAGCCGGTCGACGTCCCGCGCGACGACGGCAGCGCGCAGCGGATCTACCGCTGCCCGACGTGCCAGGTCGCGGTCTTCAGCGAGTACGGCCGACCCGAGGTGCGCTTCGTCCGCGCGGGGACGCTCGACGAGCCGTCCTCGATCACCCCGGACGTTCACATCTTCACGAGGTCGAAGTTGCCGTGGCTCACGCTCCCGGACGCGGCTCCTGCATTCGACGTCTACTACGACTCGAAAAAGCTGTGGCCGGCCGAGAGCCTGGAGCGGCTCGACGCCGTTCTTGCGCGCGCCTAGTCGGAGTGGTGGAGATAGCGATCGATCAGCGCGCCAGACAGCTGGCGTTGCCGAAGCGCGAGTTCGAGCCGGTTCGTCTCGAGCTCGCGGCAGTCTGCGCCTCGCAGGCGTAGCGTCTGTCGCTCGACGACGAGTGTCTGAATCGCGTCCATGAGGTTCCGAGCGGGAGTCATGATGTCCTTTCGGAGGAAATTGGCTCTTCGTCCACTTCAGACACCAGAAGACGCCGCGTATTCCCCGACGGTGGCTCGGGAATAGCTTCGCCGGAAAGTGGTCTATGGAGGTGTGAGACGATTCCTGGCCATTCCGACGGCGTTACCTTTCGTGTGGCGATGAGACGCGGGCGACACGACAAGGATCAGATCGCCGAGCTGGCGGCGCTCGCCGACGGATCGCTCGACCCGGAGCGCGGTGCTGCTCTTCGCGAGCAGGTTGCAGCCTCTTCGGAGCTCGCCGACCGTCTGGCGGAGCAGGAGCGCGCGGTCTCGTTGGCACGAAGCGCTGCGACCGAGGTCGAGGCGCCGCCGGCCTTGCGAGCGCGCATCGAGGCCCAGCGACGTTCCCGCCGAGTGCGGGCGCCGCGCGGTTTCGTCCTCGCCGGCGCAGCCGTGACCGCCGTACTGGTCGTCGCGATCGGGCTCACCGTTCTGCGCTCCGGTAGTTCGAGCGAGCGCTTCCAGGCCGCCCTCGGTCCGACGAAGCTGGTGCCCGCCTCGGCCGGCAAGGCGACCCTGACGAAGACCGCTTCGGGGTGGCGAATCCAGCTGAGCGCCACGGGGCTCCCGCGACTCGAGAACGGGCGCTTCTACGAGGCTTGGCTCCGCAACTCGTCCGGCGTGCTCGTTCCCGTCGGGACGTTCAACGACGGCCGCCACGTGACCCTCTGGGCGGGCGTCTCGCCGAAGGACTTCTCGACGCTGACCGTCACGCGCGAGCGGGCCGACGGCGATCAGGGCTCATCGGGCCAGAAGGTGCTCGTCGGGCCCGTCGACACGGGCAGCGGCTAGCCCGCGCCGCCGTCGACTCGACGCACGACTTGCTGACGCGCGCGATAGAGGCGGCTCATGACAGTGCCTTCGTGGATCCGGAGGGCTCTCGCCGCCTCCTTGTACGAGAGGCCCGTGACGTCGACGGCGACGAGGACGTCGCGGAAGTCGTCGGGTAGCGCGGCGATCGCGGCGTAGAGCTCGCCGGCCTCGACCGCGGCCTCGGGATCGCGTGCGTGGGGGTCGGCGACGACGTCGAGCTGCTCGGGCAGCGGGCCCGGCCTCAGACGACGGCTCTCGGTCTTCAGCCGGCTGTAGAACGTGTTCCGCAGTGCACGCATGAGGTAGCCGAGGTCGTCCTCGTTGCGGAGCAGTCGTGGTTTCGCCAGCACGCGCGCGTACGTCTCCTGGACGAGGTCCTCTGCGTCCTCGCGCGAGCCGCAGAGCGCCCAGGCCGCCCGGTAGAGACGGTCGAGGTGGTCTCCGAGACGGGCGGGGTCGAGCGTGCGCTCCATCGGAATGCCGGCCGGAAACGGCCGGTGCGTCCGGGCGAGCATAGATCGGCGCTAGGCGACGATGTCCGTTGAGACGACGCCTACGCGGCGAGTGACAGCGGCCCCCCGGCGCGAGACCTCGGCAACGAGAAGCGCGTTCGCGCCCGGAGCGCGAGCTTCTCGGCCCGTGCGTCGCCGACGACCACGATCTCGTCCGCGGGGAACGTCGTCAGCGCGTCGGCGATTGCGAGGAGCGGATCCGGGTCGCCGACCCGACCTTCTGCGTGTACGCCCCGCAGCTCGAACTGCTCGAGATACGCGCGCACCCGCCTCGCGGCGAGGCAGCGTGCGCGATCGTCATCCGAGGCCCAGCGCCGAAGCCACGAGTTGAGCGCCGGTGCCACGACGAGGACGTTCCCGTTCGGGGCCTCGATCGGAGCAATGCCGAGGGCGACGACGAGGACATTCGTCGAGCCGCCGGTTGGAACTGCATCTGCTTCTCGGAGTCTTACTGCCTTCATGGTCGTGCCTCCCTTCGAACGTTTCACCTTCCGAGTCGGAAGACACCGCTGCGCCAAGGCTATTCCCGGGCCGGCGAACTTCGCTTCCGGGAATAAGCGCCGCCAGCCGGAGTCCCTAGGACTACGAAGGTCGACTCAACGAAAGGAAGTCATGGACACGAAGAAGAAGATCAATCGTTTGCGTTTCGGCCGGCTGCTCGCGGTTGCCGCACTCGTGCTGGCGAGCGCAGTGGTGGCCTCGAGCGCAAGCGCGGCGACCCACAAGATCCAGCGACCCAAGCTCAAGCGTGGCTCGCTGAACATCGACGGCACGCGGGCGAGTGACAAGATCGCGCTCCGCCTGAAGGCCGGCAATGCCCGGATCCTCCAGGTCGACGTCGGTGACGACGGCAAGGCCGACTTCAGCTTCAAGCGGAAGCTGGTTGCACGGATGAGCGTCCACGCAGGAGCGGGCAACGATCTCGTGCGCATCGACGAACGGAACGGCGTGTTCACCGCGCGGATCAAGACGTTGCTCGACGGCGGATCCGGAAACGACACGCTCATCGGCGGAGCCGGAGCGGAGACGCTGCTCGGCGGTGCCGGAACCGACCTGGCGGACGGAAACGGCGGCAACGATCACGTCCTGCTCGGCGCCGGAGACGACTCGTTCGTCTGGGATCCGGGCGACGGGAGCGACACCGTTGACGGCCAAGCCGGCACCGACACGATGGGCTTCAACGGCGCGGCTGTCGCCGAGCACGTCACGGTCTCCGCGAATGGGACGCATGTCAGGTTCGCCCGTGACCTCGGCAACGTGACGATGGATCTCGCAGGACTGGAGCGGATCGATTTCGACGCTCTCGGCGGGCCCGACGTCGTCACCGTCAACGATCTGAAGAGCACGGAGCTCGCGAATCTGAACCTCGATCTCTCCGGCACCCCGGGTGGGGCGGCCGGCAACGGTCAGCACGACCGCGTCGAGGTGAACGGCACGGATGCGAGCGACATGGTCGCGATCAGCGGCAGCGCCTCGGGCGTTGTCGTGTCCGGCCTCCGGACGATGGTCGCCGTTCAGCATCAGGAGCCGAGTGATGAGCTCGTCGTTCGAGGACTCGGTGGGAATGACGCGCTGTCCGCGCCGATGCTCGCAGCCCAGGCAATCTCGCTGACTCTGGACGGCGGGGCGGGCGACGAAACAATCGCCGGCAGCCAGGGCGCCGACCTCCTGCTCGGCGGCGACGGGAACGACACGATCGACGGCAATGCCGGGGCCGACCGGGCTCTCATGGGCGCAGGCGACGACACGTTCGTCTGGGATCCCGGCGACGGCAGCGACACGATCGAGGGCGAGGCAGGCGCGGACACGATGCGCTTCAACGGCGCCAACGTCGCCGAGCAGGTCGAGCTGTCGGCGAACGGGAACCGGCTCCGCTTCTTCCGCACCCAGGCCAACATCACGATGGACACGGCCGGCGTCGAGCGCGTCGACTTCAACGCCCTCGGCGGAGCGGATCTCGTCACGGTCGACGACCTGACGGGAACCGACGTCAAGAACGTGGACGCCGACCTCGGCGGGACCGATGGCCAGGCCGACCGCGTGGTCGTGAACGGCACGAACGGCCCCGACCGGATTCGCGTGAACCAGGGCGCAGCCGGCCTCGCAGTCACCGGCCTCACCGCACAGGTGACGCTTCACAACCAGGAGCCGAGCGACGCGCTCGTCGTCAAGGGTCTCGACGGCAACGACGACATCGCGGCGGCCGGCCTCCCGACTCAGGCGATCGCCCTCACGCTCGACGGGGGCGCCGGAGACGACGAGCTCTTCGGAGGCCTGGGCAACGACATGCTGCTCGGTGGTGACGGGAACGACACGATGGACGGAAGCAAGGGCAACGACGTCGCCCTGATGGGCGCCGGCGACGACACCTTCGCCTGGGATCCAGGCGACGGAAGCGACGTCGTCGAAGGCGAGGACGGCGACGACTCGATGCAGTTCATCGGGGCGAATGTTGCCGAGCAGATCCACGTGACGGCGAACGGCAATCGCGTTCGGTTCTTCCGAGATGTCGGCAACGTGACCATGGATCTCGCAGGGCTCGAGGAGGTCAACTTCCAGGCCCTCGGCGGAGCGGACCTGGTCGACGTCGGCGATCTGACGGGTACCGATCTCGCGAGCCTGCAGGTCGATCTCGGCGGCGCCGATGGGGCGATCGACCGCGTCGCGGTCGCAGGCACCGACGGCGAAGACGCGATCACCGTCAACGGAGACGCGGGCGGCGTGAAGGTGAGCGGTCTGCACACCGGCGTCGAGATCCTCGACCCCGAGTTCGCGAACGACCGGCTCGACGTCAATACGGGCGCAGGCCGAGACAGCGTGGACTCGAGCGAACTGGCACCCGGCACGATCCAGCTCTCCGTGGACGGCGTGCCCGTTCCATAGGCGATCGACAACGACACCAGCGACGGGGCCTCCAAGTGGGGCCCCGTCCGCTTCCTGACTCTCCCGAGCGGTCCGCTGTAGGTTCGCGCCCATGTTGATCGAGGCCACTGATCGGACTCGCTTCCAGGTGCTCGAGTCGGATCTCCAGGGAGATGTTGGGCTCGCGCTGTCTCCGGTCGGATCGGGTGAGGCCGTCGAAGAGCTCGGGTCGCTTCGAAGCGGTGTCGCGTGGTCGACGATCAAGGTTCCGCTCGCGCTCGCCGTCTCGGCCCGTGCTCCGACCCCGCGGAACGAGGAGCTGATCGACGCCTCGCTGACGGAGTCCGACAACGACGCCTCGCTCGCCTTGTGGGAGCGGCTCGGGCCGCCCGAGGTCGCCGCTTCCGCCGTGCAGGAAGTCCTCGCCTCGGCCGGAGACTCGTCGACGAGGGTCGAAGTCAATGTGCTGCGCCCGGGCTTCACGCCGTTCGGGCAGACGCAATGGTCGCTCGCGGCTCAGGTGCGGCTGATGGCCGCGTTGCCGGGCCTTCCGCATGCTGACGAGATTCGAGCCCGCCTTCGCCGCGTCGTTCCCGAGCAGCGCTGGGGGCTCGGTGTGCTCGGTGAGGACGTGGAGCTCAAGGGCGGTTGGGGCCCGGATCCCGACGGCCGGTACCTCGTCCGGCAGATGGGCATCGCAGGGCCGCTCGCGGTCGCGCTCGCGGCAATTCCGACAGACGGCACCTTCGAGTCGGGCACGGACCTGCTCGATCGCCTGGCGCAGTGGCTCGGCGAGTCGCGGGCTGCCCGATCCACGACCTGAGGCGTGGGCTACGCGACGATCGTGAGCTCGCGCGGCGTCGTGTTCAGTCGTCGACCGCCGTCCTCGGTGACGGCGACGATGTCTTCGATCCGAACTCCGAACTCATTGGGAAGGTAGATCCCGGGCTCGATCGAGAAGCACATCCCGGGCTCCAGCGGGAGCTCCTCTCCCTCGACGAGGTAGGGCGGCTCGTGCGCCGTCAGGCCGATGCCGTGCCCGGTCCGGTGGATGAACCGCTCGCCGTAGCCTGCCTCGGAGATCACCCTGCGGGCGGCGCGGTCGATCTCCTGGCACGCGACCCCGGGCCGCACAGCCTCGAAGCCGGCCTGCTGGGCGCGCTGGACGATCTCGTGCACCTTGCGCTCCTCGTCGGTCGGGTCGCCCACGTGCACCATGCGCGTCGTGTCCGAGCTGTAGCCGTCCACGATCCCGCCGAAGTCGAGGACGACCATGTCTCCCTCCTCGATCACGCGCTCTCCGAACTCATGATGCGGGTTGGCGCCGTTCGGCCCTGAGCCGACGAGGGTGAACTCGACCTCCGAGTGCCCGTTTGCCTTCAGGGCGTCGGCGAGATCCGCAGCGAGATCAGCCTCCGTCCGGCCGGAGAAGCGCACCTCGAGGATGTCGTACAACGCGGCGTCCGCAGCCTCTCCGGCGGCCGTCAGCCGCTCGAGCTCGTCCGGATCCTTGACAGCCCGCAGCGTCGGCAGGGCAGTCGTCATCGAGACGTAGCCGGTCTCGGGGAGACGGGCCTGCAGCCCAAGCAGGTGCATTGCCGAGGCCGCGTCCGAGATCGCGTATCGGCCTCTCGGGTCGAGGAGCGGGGCGGCCGCCTCGTACGGATCGCTTCCGTCCGCCCAGTCCGAGAGCTCGACGTTCGAGCTCCCGGGTTCCGCCTCAGCATCCGGCCGCTCGAGCGTCGGCAAGATCATTGCCGGCTTGCGGTCCGGTGCGACGACGAGCATCGTGAGCCGCTCGGTGATCGCCGTCGGAGCGTACCCGGTGAAGTAGAGGAGATCGGGGCCGGGCGTGACGAGGACGCCCGAGAGACCCGCCTCCTGGATCGCGCTGCCCGCTCGCTCGATCCGGGCGGCGAAGTCCTCGGCGGTGAACGGCCTAGACATCGGTTCGAGTCTAGTGCGGGCTCCGCTCGGATAGGCTCGCTGCATGTGCTTCGAGCTCGACTCGGTTCCCCCGATCACGCCGATCGAGGGCGGGGCGGTCGACCACAGTGACCTGGAGCTCGAGACCGAGGACGGCAACCGGTTTGCGGCCTTCGCAGCGCTGCCCGAGGAGCCGAGTGATTCCGGCACCGTGATCCTGCCGGACGTGCGCGGTCTCTACGGGTTCTATGAGGAGCTTGCGCTGCGTTTCGCCGAGCGCGGCATTGCGGCTGTCGCCATCGACTTCTACGGCCGCACGGCAGGGGTCGGCAAGCGCGAGGACGACTTCGAGTACCCGGCGCATCGCGCCCAGACGACCCCGGAAGGAGTCCAAGCCGACGTGCGTGCCGGCGTGGACTGGTTGCGCGACCAGGGGATCGGCGCGATCTTCACAGTCGGCTTCTGCTTCGGCGGCCGGCACTCATGGCTGGCTGCAGCGGGAGGTCACGGCCTGCAAGGCGCGGTCGGCTTCTACGGAATGCCGGGTGGCGATTCGCCGAGCCCGATCGACAGCGCGGGGGAGATGGAGGCCCCGATCCTCGCCCTCCAGGGCGGCGGCGACCAGCACATCACGGCCGAGCACAACGCGGAGTTCGACGAGGCGCTGACCGCGGCGGGCGTCGAGCATGAGGTCGTGACGTACCCCGGAGCTCCGCACAGCTTCTTCGACCGCAAGCAGGCGGAGTTCGCGGACGCGTCCGAGGACGCCTGGAACCGCATGCTCGCCTTCATCGAGCGCTACCGCTAGCCGTCGCTACTCGTACTGGAGCGCCTCGAGCACGTTCAGCCGAGCGGCGCGGCGTGCCGGGAAGATCGCGGCGATCACGCCGACGAAGATCGCGGCGACCGCGAACACGATCAACTGTGCGACCGGCAGCGTGAAGTCGATGAAATCGACACGGGCCACGAGCAGTCCGCCGAGAGCGATCCCGAGCAGGATCCCCAGCGCCCCACCGATCGCCGAGGTGATCACGCTCTCGTTGCGAATCATCCGCCGTACCTGACGGCGGGTCATCCCGACCGCGCGCAGCATCCCGATTTCCCGGGTTCGCTCGAAGACCGTCAGGACGAGCGTGTTCACGATCCCGAAGAAGCTCACGAGGACCGAGAGCGCGAGCAGGACGTAGAGGATGTTGAGCACCGAGCTCAACCCGGAGATCTGGTTGTCGACGAACTCCTGCCTCGTCTGCACCTTGGCGTTGGGGAACTCCTGCAGCGACCGGTCGAGCGCGGCCTTGTTCGCGTCCGTCTTGCCGCCCTTCATGATCACGAACGAGTAGAGGTTCTGCGGCTGGTCGTTGAAGCGATCCCACGTGTTGGCCGAGATCGTGACCGGCCCGAACGGCGACCCGCCCGTCGGCGGCTTGAAGATGCCGAGCACCCGGAAGGGGGCTGATTCCCCGTTGGGGAAGGTCTCCCGAAACGACGAACCGACCTTCAGGCCGTGATCGTCCGCGAAGCCCTTGTCGACGAAGGCGCCGTCGTTGCCGAGGCGGGCGAGCACCGCGTCGGAGCCGTCCTCCCAGTCGAGGGAGAAAACTCGGGCCGCCGGGGGGTCGACGGCGGTGGCGTTGAACACGCTGCCGAAGGCCTTCGCCTGGCCGGCCCTGACGCTCCCGACCGCGTCCACGCCAGGCGCCTTGGCCGCCTCAGCCGCGACGCTGACCGGAATCGGCGAGAAGTTGTTCTGGGCAGTGACCGCGTAGTCCGCGTTCTTCCAGAGGTCGTCGACGGCGCTCTTGAACGTGGTGATGATTCCAGCGGCGAGCAGCGTCACGAGCGTGACCAGGGCAAGACCGATCATCAGCGCCGAGGCGGTCGACGCGGTCCGCTGCGGGTTGCGCTGGGTGTTCTCGCGCGCGAGCACCCCGGCGGCGCCGCCCAGCTTCGCCGCGGGCCAGCCGAGCAAGCTCGCGAGCGGGCGAACGAGGCGTTCCGCGAGCAATGCGACGCCGAGGAAGATCATCAGCGCGCCGACGCCCATCCAGATGAGCAACGAGGTCGTGCTAAGGCCCGGGCCGAAGAGCGACCAGGACAGGGCAGCGAAGCCGAGGACGGTTAGAAGGATCGATCCCGGGAGGCGCAGGAACGCGAAGCGGGACTTTGGAAGCGTCGCTCCCTCGCGAACCGCGGCGAGCGGTGGCACGCGGGTCGCGCGGAGGGCGGGCCGGAGGCTGGCGACGAGCGTGACGAGGATGCCCGCAGCGAGCGCGATCGCCACTGCGGTCCCGGTCAGGATGAGACCGCTGTTCGGCAACGTGAAGCCCACGGCGTCGAAGAGCGCGAAGAGGCCTTTCGCCAGCGCGACGCCGAACGCGAGCCCGACCAGCGAGGCCAGCACGCCCATGACGAGCGCCTCGATCATGATCGAGGTCAGGATCTGCCGCCGCGACGCGCCGACGGTTCTCAGGGTCGCGAACTCCCGGGTCCGCTGGGCGATCGTGATCGAGAGCGAGTTGGCGATCACGAAGCTGCCGACGAAGAGAGCGATCCCGCCGAAGGCGAGCAGGAAGCCGCGCAGGAACGAGATGAAGCCGTTCGTCTCGGACGCGTCGTCCTTGGCCTGTTGCGACGCGGTCTTGACCTGGGCGGTAGGCGGCAACACCCCCTGGACCTCGCTGACGAGTTGTTCGTCCGCGACGCCGGGCTTCGCCGCGACCGCGATTTCGTCCAGCCGGCCGCGCTTGTCGAACAGCTCCTGGGCGGTCGGCAGGTCGAAGCCGGAGAGCGTGGCGCCGCCGATCGTCGAGACGGAGCCGAAGCGGACGAATCCCGAGATACTGAGCCTCCGTGCCGGCCCTTCGGCCTGAACCCCGACCGGCTGTCCGATCTTGAAGTGCTCCTTCTTCGCGGTCGACTCGTCGATCACCACGTCGCCCCGCTGCGGCCACGATCCTTCGACGAGCTTGAGCGGGTTGAAGCGCGAGGCGCCGTTCGCGATGCTGAAGCCGAGGTTCGGCGCGCCGCCGTAGACGATCGCCTTGCCGTTCTTTCCGATCAGCTGCGCCTGGCCGTCGACGCTGCCGTCGGCCGCCGCGACGTCGGGCAAGCCGCGCACCGTCCCGAGGAGCGAGTCGTCGAGCGTCGGTGCCGTCGACCCGGCGTCGGTCGAGATGTCGAATGCCGTCTTGCCGCTGATCACGGCGTTCGACCCCTTGCGGACGTCGGTGAAGATCGAGTTGAAGGCCTTGTCGATCGAGTCGGTCAGCATGAAGGTGCCGGCGACCATCGCGACGCCGAGGACGATCGCGATCGCGGTCAGCGCGGTCCGGAGTTTTCGTCCGAGCAGTCCTTTGAGCGCGACGCGGATCATCGAAGCGATGGTACTGACGGCCGGTTGACCGGCTTTCGGTTCAGCCTGAGAGCCCGACTAGGCGCATCACGACGACGGGCCGCGTGAAGCCCTTCAGCCGCAGCACGGGAACGGGCTCGGTCGCGATTCGTCCCTCGAGCGAAGCGTCAGTACGCTGGCTGAGCAGGATCTCGCCGGGAGCGGCTGCGTCGCTCAGCCGTGAGGCAAGGATGACCGCATTGCCGATCGCGCCGTACTCGTAGCGCCCTTCGAACCCGATCCGGCCGAGCGTCGCGTAGCCGGTTGCGATCCCAATGCCCAGGCCGAGGTCATAGCCGCGCTTGCGCCAGTCCGCGGCGAGGGTCGTGAAGCGCTCGGCCAGCGTCGCAGCGCTGCGCACGGCCGCGAGTTCGTGATCGTCGATCTCGACCGGATCGTTGAAGAAGGCCATCAACCCGTCCCCCGCGAAGTGCTCGATCGTGCCGCCATTCGCAACGACCTCCTCGCCGGCGGCCGTGTGGTACTCCCGCAGGATGCGGAACACCTCTTCTGGCTCGGCCGTCTCGGCGAATGCCGTGAAGCCGCGCAGGTCGAAGAAGAGCGCGGTGATCTCCTGCCGGTGAGCTGCTAGGAGTTGCTCGCCCTCGTTGCTCGAGAGCAGGTCGGCGGCCTGCGGCGCAAAGCGGGCGAGCTCCGTCTTCTGCCGCTCGACGGTCTGGAAGAGACGCACGTTCTCGATCGCGATCACGACGAAGTCGGCGAACGTCTCGATCAACCTGATCTCGGCGTCGGAGAAGGGCCGCACCTCGTTCCGGGCGACTGCGATCGCGCCGATCGGCTCGCCGTCGCGCATCATCGGAACGCCGAGCGCCGTCCGGTAGCCGGCGAGCCTCTGCAAGTCGGGGAGGGCGTATGCCGGATCCTCGAGCACGTCCTGGATGTGGACGACCTGCTTGTGGAGCAGCGTCCGGCCGACGATCGACCCCTGTTCCGGGACGTAGACGCGCTCGCGAACCAGCCGCTCGTACTCGGGCGTCATGCTCGTAAAGGCCGCGATCCTGTACTCGTCGGTATCCCCGTCGTGGCGGGCGATGTTGCCCGTGTCCGCGCGGCAGAGTCGAACCGCGCGATCGATCACCGTCTGCAGCACGGCGTCGAGGTCGAACGTCGTCCGCGCGATCGTCTGGACGACGTCGTGAACCGCAGCCTCGCGCTCCTCGGCTGACGCGTCGCCTTCGAGTGTTCCGGCGTCGCTCACGCCGGCCATTTTCGCGGATCAGACGCTATTGCTCGTAGCGCTCGACGATCTCCGGGTCGCGTGCCTGAGCCGAGTCCGGGTCCTGGCCGGACTCGCGCAACGCGCGGCGCTGCCGAAGCAGGTCCCAGCACTGGTCGAGGCTGACCCTGAGCGACTCGAGCCGGTTGTGCTCGTCCGCGTTCAGCCCGCCTTCGCCGACTCGGTCGTAGAGCGCGTGCTCCTCAGCGACGAGGTTCTCGATGCGCTCGTGGATCTGTGTGTCGTCCATGCCGTGAGCATGCCACAGCCGAATAGCGCTGCGGCGCCCGCCGTTGTGATGGGATACACGCACTCTGCGGAAGGAGGACTCCATGACACTGAAGATCGGCGACACGGCACCGGATTTCGAGGCGGACTCGACCGACGGGCGGATCCGCTTCCACGACTGGATCGGAGACTCGTGGGCGGTGCTGTTCTCGCACCCGAAGGACTTCACGCCCGTCTGCACGACCGAGCTCGGCTACATGGCGCGGATCAAGCCCGAGTTCGACCGGCGGAACGTCAAGATCATCGGCCTCTCCGTCGACACGACGAGCGACCACGCAGGCTGGGCGAAAGACATCGAAGAGACCCAGGGCGAAGCGCCGAACTACCCGATCATCGGCGACGCGGACTTCGAGGTCTCGAAGCTGTACGGGATGCTGCCGTCCGAAACGTCCGGGGATCCGGGCGACCGGACTCCGATGGACAACCAGACCGTCCGGAACGTCTTCGTCGTCGGGCCTGACAAGAAGGTGAAGCTGATCCTCATCTACCCGATGACGACCGGCCGCAACTTCGACGAGGTGCTGCGCGTCATCGATTCGCTCCAGCTCACGGCGAACCACAAGGTGGCGACACCGGTCAACTGGCGGAAGGGTGAGGACGTGATCATCGCCGGCTCGGTCTCGGACGCCGAGGCGAAGGAGATCTTCGGCGAGTGGGATGCGCCGAAGCCGTACATCCGGGTCGTGCCGCAGCCGGAGCAGGAGTCCGCTGCGGTTGGAACGACCTAGGGCGAATGCGACGAGGGGCAGCCGGCAGCGAAGGCTGTCCCTCGAAAGCTCTTTGATGGGCGACCTGCTCCGCGACGTGCTCGAGGACGACATCGCCGTCTTCTTCGAGCAGCAGAACGACCCGGAAGCGGTCCGCATGGCTGTGTGGGTGCCGAGGGAGCGCGACGCTTTCTACGAGCACTGGCACCGGATCCTCGCCGACGACGAACTGGTCGCGAAGACGATCGTCTCCGGGGACGAGGTCGTAGGCAATATCACGAGCTGGAGCCGGGACGGGAAGCGCCTCGTCGGCTACTGGCTCGGCCGCGAGTTCTGGGGGCAGGGCCTTGCGACCCGGGCGCTGGCGGAGCTCGTCGCCGAGCTGGACCGGCCGGTCTACGCGGAGGTCGCGACGTCGAATACGGGCTCGATCAGGGTGCTCGAGAAGTGCGGGTTCCAGGTCGTCGGCAGCGAAACCGAGCAGGACGAGACGTTCGGGGAGATCGAGCTCCTCGTGATGAGGCTCGTTGGCTAGGGTGAAGACCGTGCAGACGACGCCTGCCGCACAGGAGCTCGAGGCCCAGTTCGAGCAGTACCGCGGCGAGCTGACCGCTCACTGTTACCGGATGCTCGCGTCGCCTTTCGAGGCGGAAGATGCGGTGCAGGAGACGTTCATCCGCGCCTGGCGCGCGATCGACCGCTTCGAGGGCCGCTCTCAGCTGCGCTCGTGGCTCTACAAGATCGCGACGAACGTCTGCCTCGACATGCTCAGCGGCCGCGAGCGGCGTGCGCGTCCGATCGATCTCGGCCCGTCGCACGAGCCGGTCGAGGAGAGCCTGAACTCGCTCCCCGAGGCGACCTGGGTGCAACCGATTCCCGACCCGGCCGTCGTCGCGGAGTCGAACGAGACGACGCGACTCGCGCTCGTCGCCGCGCTCCAGCATCTCCCGCCCCGCCAGCGGGCCGTCCTCATCCTCTGCGAGGTTCTGCACTGGAAGGCGAGCGAGGTCGCGGAGTTGCTCGACACGAGCGTCGCGTCCGTGAACAGCGCGCTCCAGCGGGCGCGGGCCACGCTCGAGTCGAGCAACCTCGAGCTGGGCGACGCCTCGCGCTCGGTCGACCGCGCCGACGCGGAGCTCCTCGCGCGCTACGTCGAGGCGTTCGAGGCGTACGACATGGACGCGCTTACCTCGCTCATCCAGGAGGACGCGATCCAGTCGATGCCGCCGTTCGACATGTGGCTGAGCGGCCGTGAGGACATCTTCGCCTGGTGGTACGGCCCGGGCATCGGGTGCAAAGGCTCGAAGGTGATCCCGACGGTCTCTGCCAACGGCGCGCCCGCGTTCGGCCAGTACAAGCCGAGCGACACCGGCAGCGGCTACGACCCGTGGGCGCTCCAGGTGTTGGAGATCGAGGACGGCAAGATCGTGGAGTTCACGTTTTTCCTCGAGACCGAGACGCTGTTCCCGCTCTTCGGGCTACCGTCCCGCCTCGACGCCTAGCACCTCGGTCAGCCCCATGAACGCGATCAGCTCGACGAGCTCGGGCGTTACCTGCCGGAGCACGAGGCGTGAGCCTTCGCGACGGAGCATGAGGGCGAGCCGAGCGAGGGAGTCGACCGTGGCGGCGGTCGGTCGCGCGCCGCTGAGGTCGCACACGTAAGCAGGCATATCGGTTCATGTAAGACGGCTGTGCAGCGCCGAATTCATCGGCGGGACGACCGATGAGTTCCGATTCGTTCGAACGTCTTAAGACTTGAAATTCGACGACAAGGAGACGCTTAGCGAATGAGCAACCTCGACGCCCGTAGCCGCTGGCTCGCCCTCTACGTCCTCTGCCTGGCGAGCCTGATGATCGTCCTCGACGTCACGATCGTGGGCGTCGCGCTGCCTTCGATCAAGGACGACCTTGGTTTCAGCGACACGTCGCTCGCGTGGGTGGTGAATGCCTACCTGCTCACGTACGGCGGTTTCCTGTTGCTTGGCGGCAGGCTCGGCGACCTCTACGGCCATCGGCGACTTTTCCTGATCGGAATCAGCGTGTTCACGCTCGCTTCGCTCCTGTGCGGGCTGGCGACCTCGCAGGGCTTCCTCGTCGTCGCGCGCAGCGTCCAGGGCGTCGGCGGCGCGGTCGCCTCGGCGGTCTCGCTCTCCCTGATGGTCAATCTCTTCACCGATCCGGGCGAGCGCGCGAAGGCGATGGGCATCTTCGGGTTCGTCGCGGCCGGCGGCGGGAGCATCGGAGTCCTCCTCGGCGGAATCATCACCGACCTCATCAGCTGGCACTGGATCTTCCTCGTCAACGTGCCCATCGGAGCGTTCGTCATCCTGATTTCGCTTCGCTTGCTGCCGGAATCGCGCCTGCCGACGGCGAGCAAGCGCCTCGACATTCCGGGAGCGGTGACCGTGACCACCGCGCTGATAATCGCCGTCTATGCGATCGTCAACGGGAACGAGGTCGGCTGGGCGACGTTCCGGACGCTCGGCCTGCTCGGCCTGTCCGGCGCCTTGCTCGTGACCTTCCTTTTCATCGAGACCCGCAGCTCGTCTCCGTTGGTGCCGCTGCGGCTCCTCCGCATGCGCAACATGGCGACGGCCGACGTGGTCGGCGTGCTCTGGGCAGCCGCGATGTTCGCGTGGTTCTTCATGTCGGCGCTCTACATGCAGCTCGTCCTCGGATACAGCCCACTCGAGATTGGGCTCGCGTTCCTGCCGGCGAACCTGATCATGGCCGCGCTCTCGATCGGCCTGTCGGCGAAGCTCGTGATGCGGTTCGGGTTCAGGGCCCCGCTGGCGACGGGCCTCGGCCTCGCCGCCGCCGGGCTCCTGCTGTTCACGCGGGCGCCGGTCGACGGCACCTTCGTCGTCGACATCCTCCCGAGCATGATCCTGCTCGGCTTGGGCGCCGGCATGGCCTTCAACCCGGTGCTGCTGGCCGCTATGAGCGACGTTGCCCCGGAGGAAGCAGGGCTTGCCTCAGGGATCGTCAATACCTCGTTCATGATGGGCGGCGCGGTCGGCCTTGCAGTCCTGGCAAGCACCGCGGACTCGCGCACGGCGAACCTGCTCGACGCGGGTGAGTCGCAGGCGAGCGCTCTGACCGGGGGCTACCACCTCGCGTTCCTCGTCGGCGCGCTGTTCGCGGGCGGAGCCGCGGTCATCGGCGGGCTGCTCCTGCGGAACCAACCGATGCCCGGCCACGAGCAGGCCCCGGCAGGAGCGCCTGCACTAGAGACCGACTAGAGCGCCTGCTCCTAACGAGGGACAGGCCCTAACAAGGGACAGGCCCTTACGAGGGACAGGCCCTCGAGCTAGTCGCCGTGCCAGGAGTCCCAGAGCGCGGCGTAGGAGCCGCCCTGCGCGACGAGCTCTGCGTGCGTTCCGACCTCCTCGAGCAGCCCGTCCTCGACGACGGCGACCCGATCCGCGTCGTGCGCTGTGTGCAGACGATGGGCGATCGCGACCACCGTGCGCCCCTCGAGCACCGACGCGAGCGAGCGCTCGAGATGACGTGCCGCACGCGGGTCGAGAAGTGACGTGGCCTCGTCGAGGACGAGCGTGTGCGGGTCGGCGAGCACGAGCCGCGCGAGCGCGACCTGCTGAGCCTGCGCGGGCGTCAACGGATGGCCGCCGGCTCCGACGACGGTGTTCAGCATCTCCGGCAGCACCTGCACCCAGTCGAGCGCGTCGACCGCCGCGAGCGCGTCCACGAGCTGCTCGTCCGTCGACTCCGGGCGCGCGAGCCTGAGGTTCTCGGCCAGCGTGCCGACGAAGACATGTTGCTCCTGCGTGACGAGCGCGACCTCCTTGCGCAGCGTGTCCAGAGGGAGGTCGACGAGCCGCACGCCGCCGACCTCGACGATGCCCTCGCGTGGCGGGTGAATCCCGGCGAGCAGGCGTCCGAGCGTCGACTTGCCCGCGCCCGAAGGGCCGACGACCGCGACGCGCTCACCCGGCTCGAGGTCCAGGTCGATCCCGTGCAGGACATCTCGATCCGCGTAGTACGCGTAGCGCACCTCCTCGGCGCGCATGCGCTCGTTCTCGGGCTCGTCGTCCTTCGCCTCGCGGTCGGGCGGAACGCGGACGATTCCGACGAGGCGCGCGAACGACGTCGCGCCGACCTGGATCTCGTCGAGCCACGAGATGAGCCGGTCGACCGGGTCGGCGAG
>Ga0307289_10000164_pt1 | contig 26770 bp, 25 predicted proteins | sample ER_DNA_143_FD_194483 | JGI IMG/M metagenome (GOLD analysis project Ga0307289, IMG submission 194483) | Bulk soil microbial communities from the East River watershed near Crested Butte, Colorado, United States - ER_DNA_143 | ecosystem: Environmental > Terrestrial > Soil > Floodplain | place...
TGCGCCGGGCCGCCCGGCGCCTGCGCGGGCTGGTCGACGCGGTCAACGTGACCGACAACGCCACCGCCCGGGTCGGCATGACCCCGCTGGCCGCGGCCATGCTGGCCGCCGGCGAGGGCCTCGACCCGGTGCTCCAGCTGACCTGCCGGGACCGCAACCGCCTGGCTCTGACGGCCGACCTGCTGGGCGCCCACGCCCTCGGCATCCGGTCCGTGCTCTGCCTGTCCGGCGACCCGATGGAGGTCGGCCGCACCGGGGCCAAGCCGGTGTTCGACCTGGACGCGGTCGGCCTGGCCCGGCTGGCCACCGACCTCGGCCAGGGCCGCGCCCCCGGCGGGTCGGTGATCGACCCGCCGGCCCGGTTCCTGGTCGGCGTGGCCGAGGCCCCCGGCGCCGATCCCTCCGGCGGGGCCCGCCTGGCCGCCAAGGCCGACGCCGGGGCCAGCTTCGCCCAGACCCAGCCGGTCTACGACGTCGCCCAGTTCGGCGCCTGGCTGGACCGCCTGGCCGCCCGCGGCCTCCCCGATCGGCTGGCCATCCTAGCCGGGATCCTCCCGCCCACCTCCGCCGCCCAGCTGGAGCGCTTCGCCGCCCTCCCCGGCTGGTCGGTCCCCGAACCGGTCCTGGCCCGCATGCGCGCCGCCCGCGACCAGCGCGCCGAAGGCATCGCCCTGGCCACCGAGATGGTCGAGGCCGTGCGCGGACTCCCCGGCGTCCGCGGCGTCCACCTGATGGGCCTCGGCCCCGCCTCCGGCGTCCCCGAGGTCATCGAGGCCGCCGGCCTCCTGCCCCGTCCGAAGCCGGACTGACGCCGGGAGCGGTTACCGGCGGCCGCCGACGACCCTGACCGTCTCGATGTCCTTCCAGCGGGCGTCCGCGGTGAGGATCACCGCCGCCCCGAGGCGCAGCCCGGTCGCGACGATCACGGCGTCGGGAAGCTTCAGCCCCCGATGGGCCCGCAGCTCGACGGCATGCCGGGCGACGCCCGGCGAGAGATCGACGATCCGGACCTGCCTGGCAAAGCGCTCCACGACCTCGACCGCCCGCCCACCCCGCCGCAGTGGGCCCACCAGGATCTCGGCATAGGTGAGGGCCGAAATGGCCAGCGCGTGGCGGTCCCGTTCCTCCCGGAGGGCCTCGCCGGCCGCCTCGTGGAGCGCGTCGTCCCGATTGAGCGCGGCGATCACGACCGAGGTGTCGAGCAGCGCTACTCCCATTCGCCGCGAAGCTCCTCGAGGTAGCCCGGCGGGTAGACGTCGCCCCCGAGCGCGCCGAGCAGGTCCTCGAGGTTGTCCTCGGCCCGGGTGAGGACGATCCTGCCCGGGCCCAGGGCTTCGACCCGCAGCTGCTCACCGGCCTCGACCCCGGCCTCGGCCAGGACCGCCACCGGGATGGTGGCCTGGTGCTTGCGGCTCAGCCGGGTGGTCCGCGGCCGGCGTCGCGGTTTCTTTACTTCTTCGCTCATAAGTAAAGCTAGCATGCCGGCTGGGGCTCGCGGTGTCGCCGAGCGCTCTTGACCGCCGTCCTCCCCGAACCTATGGAAGAAGACCGGCGCTACTTGCGGCGCTCGATGGGTCGCCACTGGCGGGGCTCGGGGCCGATGTACTCCGAGTCGGGGCGGATCAGGCGGTTGTCGGCGTACTGCTCGCGGATGTGGGCGGTCCAGCCGGCCATGCGGGAGGCGGCGAACAGGGGGGTGTAGAGGTCGGGGGGGAGCTGGAGGGCCGAGTACACGCTGGCCGTGTAGAAGTCGACGTTGGGGTAGAGGGTCTTCTCCGCCATGACCGTCTCCTGGACCCGGACCGAGGTGTCGTACCAGCGGGTCTCGCCGAACTGCTTGCCCAAGCGCTCGGCGATCTCGCGGAGCACGGTGGCCCGCGGGTCCCAGGTCTTGTAGACGCGGTGGCCGAAGCCCATGATCTTCTGCCTGGCGGCCAGACGCTCGCGGACCCAGTCGGGGGCCCGGTCGGGCGTCCCGATCTCCTCCAGCATCTCCCGGACCTCCTGGATGGCCCCGCCGTGCAGCGGGCCCTGGAGGGTGGCCACGGCCGCGGTGGCGGCGGCGTACATGTCGGCCAGGGTGGCCGCGGCCACCCGGCCGGCGAAGGTGGAGGCGTTCAGGGTGTGGTCGGCGTACAGCACCAGGACGACGTCGAAGTCGCGGGCGGTCTGGGGATCCGGCTGCTTGCCGGTGAGGGCGTAGAGGAAGTTGGCGGCGACGCCGAGGTCGTCGCGCGGCTCGACCGCGTCCGCGCCGGTCCGCAGCCGCTGGTAGGTGGCGATGATCTGCGGGGTCTTGGCGATCAGCCGGTAGGCCGTGCGGAGGTTGGCCTCGGGCGAGCCGTCGTCGGGGTCGAGGGCGGCCGCCGCCGACACCGCCGTGCGCAGGGTGGTCATGGGGCCGGTCCGCTGGGCCAGGGGGCCGATCAGCTCGACCAGCAGCGGCTCCAGGACGCTCTCGGCCCGCAGGGTGGCGACCGTCTCGGACAGCTCGGCCGCGGTGGGCAGCTCGAGGTGGTGCAACAGGTGGACGGTCTCCTCGAAGGTGGCGTGGGCGGCCAGGTCGGCGATGTCGTAGCCGGCGTAGAACAGCCTGCCCTGGCGGCCATCGACGTCGGAGATCCTGGTCTGGGCGGCGACCACGCCCTCGAGTCCCTTGCCCGTCGCGTCAGCCATCTCGGGATGCCTCCGGTCGTCTCGAGGGACGGTCAGGCGCAATCGTAGGGTTTTCCTCACGCATCCGCCGTACAGAGATACCCTTGGCGACATCGCGAGCAAAGGAGCTTCCCACCATGGCCCATCGCGTCACGTTCATCCCCGGCGACGGGGTCGGACCAGAGCTGTCGGAGGCGACCCGCCGGGTCCTGGAGGGCACCGGCGTGCAGTTCGACTGGGACGTCCAGGAGGCCGGGGCCGAGGTCATCGACAAGTACGGCACGCCCCTGCCCGACCATGTGCTGGACTCCATCCGCGGCAACGGGGTGGCGATCAAGGGGCCGCTGACCACCCCGATCGGCACCGGGTTCCGCAGCGTCAACGTGGCCCTGCGCAAGGAGCTGGACCTGTACGCCTGCCTGCGGCCGTGCAAGTCCTACCGTGGGGTCCGCTCCCGCTACGAGGACATCGACCTGGTGGTGGTGCGCGAGAACCACGAGGACCTGTACGCCGGCATCGAGTTCGAGCAGGGCACGCCCGACGCGGCCAAGGTGATCGAGTTCCTCAACGGCATCCAGTCCAAGAAGATCCGCGAGGACTCCGGCATCTCGATCAAGCCGATCTCGATCACCGGGACCCGACGGATCGCCAAGTTCGCCTTCGACTACGCCCGCGCCTACGGCCGCAAGAAGGTCACGGCGGTGACCAAGGCCAACATCATGAAGCACACCGACGGCCTGTTCTACGCGGTGGCGCGCGAGGTGGCCAAGGACTACGACGACATCGAGTACGACGAGTACCTGGTCGACAACATGTGCATGCAGCTGGTCCAGAAGCCGGAGAACTTCGACGTGCTGCTGCTGCCCAACCTGTACGGCGACATCCTCTCCGACCTCGGGGCCGGCCTGGTCGGCGGGCTGGGGGTCGCCCCCGGGGCCAACCTGGGGGACCGGGTGGCGGTGTTCGAGGCCACCCACGGCTCGGCCCCCAAGTACAAGGGCCAGAACAAGGTCAACCCGATGGCGATGATGTTCTCGGGCATGCTGATGCTGCGTCACCTGGACGAGGGCGAGGCCGCCGACCGGCTGGAGCGGGCCCTGGCCGCGGTCATCGCCGAGGGCGAGAGCGTCACCTACGACATGAAGCCGTCGCGGGACGACCCGACGGCGGTGGGCACCAGCCAGGTCGCCGACGCGGTCATCGCCAAGGTGGAGGAGGGCGTCTGATGCCGAGGGTGACCGTCGTCGGCGCCGGCAAGTACGGCTCGACCACCGTGCAGCGCCTGGCCGAGAAGGGCATCTGCGACGAGGTGGTGATGACCGACATCATCGAGGGCCTCCCCCAGGGCCTGGCCCTCGACATGAACCAGTCGCGGCCCATCGAGGGGTTCGAGACCCGGGTGGTCGGCAGCAACGGCTACGAGGAGACCGCCGGCTCCGACGTGGTCGTGATCACCGCCGGGGTGCCCCGCAAGCCGGGCATGAGCCGCATGGACCTGCTGGAGACCAACGCCAAGATCGTGGGCGACGTCACCCGCAAGGTGGCCGACGCCTCGCCCGACGCGGTCCTGATCGTGGTCTCCAACCCGCTGGACGAGATGACCGCCCTGGCCGCCGAGGTCTCGGGGTTCGCAAGGGAGCGGGTCATGGGCCAGGCCGGGATGCTCGACACGGCCCGGTTCAAGCATTTCCTGGCCGAGGAGCTTCACACCAGCCCGAGCCGGGTCGAGGCCATGACCCTCGGCTCTCACGGCGACACCATGGTCCCGGTGCCGAGCATGGTCAAGGTCGACGGCAAGCCGCTGACCGAGGTCGCCGACGCCGCCACCATCGAGCGCCTGGTCCAGCGGACCCGCGACGGCGGGGCCGAGGTGGTCGCCCTGCTCAAGTCGGGCTCGGCCTACTACGCGCCCTCCAGCGCGGCCGCGGCCATGGTCGAGGCCGTCCTCGGCGACACCGGCGAGGTCCTGCCGGTCTGCGCCTGGGTCACCGGCCAGTACGGCATCGACGGCGTCTACTTGGGCGTCCCGTCCAGGCTGGGCCGCGCCGGGGTCACCGAGGTGGTCGAGCTGCCCCTGACCAACGGCGAGCTGGCCGACCTGCGCGGGGCCGCCGAGGCCGTCCGCTCCAAGCAGGCCGACGTGGCCAAGCTGGTTGGCTGAGCAGGAGGGTGCGCCGGGCTGTGCCCTGTGCGCGGCCGAGCAGGTGACGCCCTGGTTCCACCAGGACGACCGCTGCTGGGTCGCCGAGTGCCTGATCTGCCGCACCCCCATGGTGGTGTGGCGCCGCCACGGCGCCGACCCGCCGGCCGCCGAACGCGAGCACATGCTGGCCCGACTCTCCGAGGTGGCCGCGGCCCGCCTCGGCGACGGCGCCTTCCGGATCGACCCGGTGATGCGCCGCATCCCCGACCACTTCCACGCCCACGCCCGCGACCCCGCCTGGCCGGGGTTCGCCTGGAGCCGGTAGGCCGCCGGCGGTGGTGACCGAGCGCACGGTGGCGGCCACCGGGATCGACCTGCACCTGGCCGAGGCTCGAGCGGTTGAAGGCTGGCGACGAGTCGGACTTCCTTCCATGGGAGGAAGTCGCGGCCGAGTTCGGCCTCCGCTAGCCCGGTCATGTGACCTGGCTCGGCTGAGGTCAGCGGCCCCAGTCGTCGAAGGGCCGGTGGGTGCCGGGTTCCAGGAACCAGTAGTCGCGCCCGGTTGCGACCAGGCCGTCGAGGGTGAAGGTGAGGACCGAGGTGCCGATCAGGGTGGCCGGCTGGCCCTCCTCCAGGGTGGTGGTCCACCACTCGACCGCGGCCGAGGCGCCGGCGGCGAACGGGGTGCCGAACCGGGGGTCCTGGCCGGCCTCGGTGGCGTACGCCTGGCGGGTGTAGGCGAGGACGCCGTCGCGACCCAGGTGGGGGTCGCGGAAGGCCTCCGAGCGGTAGTGGGCGTCGGGGGCGTACAGGGCGGCCGCCGCCTCGGGGTCGCCGGCCCGCCAGGCCGCCTCGTAGCCCTCGGCCCAGCGGCGGGCGTGCTCCCGGCCGCGGCCGCCGGGGTCTGGATCGAGCTGGCCCCAGCCGGCGGGCGGGTCGACCAGGCGGTCGACCTCGTTCCAGTACTCGCGCAGCTCGCGGCAGCGGCCGTCGCCGGCGAAGCTGAGCAGCAGGCAGCCCACCACGGTGACCGGGCTGCCCTCCCAGCCCATGACCGTCCACCACTCGACCGCGACCCGGTGGCCGTCGACGATCGGGTCGCCGAAGCGGACGTGGACGTCCTGCTGGTCGGCGGTGGCCCGGGCCCAGTAGGCGGCGACGCCGTCGTGGCCGCTGTGGGCCGGGCGCAGCGGGTGGGCACGGTAGCCGGCGTCGGTGGTGAACAGGCCGAGCACGGCCGGGGTGTCGGCCTGTTCCCAGGCGCGCCGGTAGCCGTCCAGCCAGGCCTCGACCCGTTGGCGGTCCATGGCCGCCGATTCTACGGCCCGGGCGCGACCGCACCTGTGGACGACGGGACCTGCACGGTCCGCTGACCCGGTACCCTGCAGAGCGCAACCACACGGGAACAGCGGAGGGCCGGGACCATGGCGGGGAACAGCTTCGGGGCGCAGACGGGGTTGGCCGTCGGGGACCGGTCGCTGGAGATCTTCCGGCTGGACGCCCTGGCCTCGGTCGGCGACGTGGCCGGCCTGCCGTTCTCGCTCAAGGTGCTGCTGGAGAACCTGCTCCGCAACGAGGACGGCAGCGCCGTCACCGCCGAGGACGTGGAGGCGTTCGCCCGCTGGGACCCGGCGTCGACGACCGACCGGGAGATCGCCTTCTCGCCCGCCCGGGTCCTGATGCAGGACTTCACCGGCGTGCCGGCCATCGTCGACCTGGCCGCCATGCGCGACGCCATGGGCACCCTGGGCGGCGACCCGACCCGGATCAACCCGCTGGCCCCGGCCGAGCTGGTCATCGACCACTCGGTGGTGGCCGACATCGCCGGCCGGCCCGATGCCTTCGTCCGCAACGTCGAGCTGGAGTTCGAGCGCAACCGGGAGCGGTACGCGTTCCTGCGCTGGGGCCGGCAGGCCTTCGCCGACCTCAAGGTGGTGCCGCCCGGCACCGGCATCGTCCACCAGATCAACTGCGAGTACCTGGCCAGGGTGGTGTTCACCAACGACCGCGGCCAGGCCTACCCCGACACCCTGGTCGGCACCGACAGCCACACCCCCATGGTCAACGGCCTGGGCGTGCTCGGCTGGGGCGTCGGCGGCATCGAGGCCGAGGCGGCCATGCTCGGCCAGCCGATCTCGATGCTCATGCCCAAGGTGGTCGGGTTCAAGCTGTCGGGCGAGCTGCCCGAGGGGTCGACCGCCACCGACCTGGTCCTGACCGTGACCGAGCTGCTGCGCCGCCACGGGGTGGTGGGCAAGTTCGTCGAGTTCTGCGGCCCCGGGGTCGGCAACGTGCCGGTCGAGAACCGGGCCACCATCGGCAACATGTCGCCCGAGTACGGGTCGACCTGCGCCATCTTCCCGATCGACGCCGAGACCCTGCGCTATCTCCGCTTCACCGGGCGCCCGCCCGAGCTGGTCGCCCTGGTCGAGGCGTACGCCAAGGAGCAGGGCCTGTGGCACGACCCGCAGGCCGAGCCCCGCTACTCCGAGATGGTCGAGCTGGACCTGGGCACGGTGGTGCCGAGCCTGGCCGGGCCGCGGCGGCCCCAGGACCGGGTCGCCCTGACCGACGCCCGGCGCGGCTTCCGGGCCGCCCTGGCCGACATGGCCCCCCAGCCGCAGGCGCGGCCGGGCACCCCGACCGAGCACCCGCTCCGCGAGGACGGCCCGGACGAGGCCTCGGCCGAGTCGTTCCCGGCCAGCGACCCGCCGGCCGCCATGGCCGGGGTGACCGAGGACGCCAACCACGACGAGCAGCCGGCGGGCTGGTTCGAGCCCGACCCGGCCGGGGTCAGCGGCCGGCCCGGCAAGCGGGTGCCGGTCACCCTGGAGGACGGCACCAGCATCGACCTCGACCACGGGCACGTGGTCATCGCCGCCATCACCAGCTGCACCAACACCTCAAACCCGTCGGTGATGCTGGCCGCCGGGCTGCTGGCCCGCAACGCGGTCAACCGCGGCCTGACCTCCAAGCCGTGGGTCAAGACCTCCCTGGCCCCCGGGTCCAAGGTGGTCATGGACTACTACGAGCGGGCCGGGCTGCTGCCGTACCTCGAGAAGCTCGGCTTCCACCTGGTCGGCTTCGGCTGCACCACCTGCATCGGCAACTCCGGCCCCCTGGCCCCCGAGATCTCCCGGACCGTCGAGGAGCACGACCTGGTGGTCGCCTCGGTGCTGAGCGGCAACCGCAACTTCGAGGGCCGCATCAACCCCGACTGTCGCATGAACTACCTGGCCTCGCCGCCCCTGGTCGTCGCCTACGCCCTGGCCGGGACGATGGACGTCGACCTGCTCGACGACCCGCTCGGCCAGGACCCCGACGGCAGCCCGGTCTACCTGCGCGACCTGTGGCCGTCCAGCGCCGAGGTGGCCGAGCTGATCGGCCGGGCGGTCCAGTCGGACATGTTCCGCAAGAGCTACGCCCAGGTGTTCGAGGGTGACGAGCGCTGGAACATCCTGGAGGTGCCGACCGGCGAGAGCTTCGCCTGGGACGACGCCTCGACCTACGTGCGCCGCCCGCCGTACTTCGACGGCATGCCGGCCACCCCCGAGCCGGTGACCGACATCCACGGCGCCCGGGCGCTGGCCGTGCTCGGCGACAGCGTCACCACCGACCACATCTCGCCCGCCGGGGTGATCAAGCGCGACAGCCCGGCCGGCAGCTACCTGATGGAGCAGGGGGTCCAGCCGCGGGACTTCAACTCCTACGGGTCCCGGCGGGGCAACCACGAGGTGATGATCCGCGGCACCTTCGCCAACATCCGCCTGCGCAACCGGCTCGCCCCCGGCACCGAGGGCGGGGTCACCCTGCACCTTCCCGGCGGCGAGCGGATGAGCATCTACGACGCCGCCATGCGCTACCAGGCCGACGGTGTCCCCCTGGTGGTGCTGGCGGGCAAGGAGTACGGGTCGGGCTCCAGCCGCGACTGGGCGGCCAAGGGGCCGATGCTGCTCGGGGTCCGGGCCGTGCTGGCCGAGAGCTACGAGCGCATCCACCGGGCCAACCTGGTCGGCATGGGCATCCTGCCCCTGGAGCTGCCGGCCGGCGAGACGGTCGAGTCCCTCGGCCTCAGCGGCCACGAGACCTTCGAGATCACCGGCCTGGAGGGCGCCGGCGCCGACGGCTTCCCCCGCGAGGTCGCCGTCCGCGCCGACGACCACGAGCTCACCTGCCGGGTCCGGATCGACACCCCCAACGAGGTCGAGTACTACCGCCACGGCGGCATCCTCCAGTACGTCCTGCGCCAGCTCCGAGGCTAGCCGGGACAGGGAAGGACACGGTCAGGCCTGGGCGGATGCCGGCCGGGGGCCGGCCACCGGGGCGAACCAGGCCAGCGGGCCGGCCAGGGCGACCGAGGGGCCGCAGACCAGGGTGGCCGGGGGGGCGATGTCGGGGTCGCCGGCGGCCAGCTCGGCCAGGGTGCCGGTCACGACCCGCTGGGCGGCGGTGCTGGCCGAGGCGATCACCGCGGCCGGCTGGTCGGCGGGGCGGCCGGCGGCGATCAGCTGGGCGCAGACCTCGCTCAGGCGCTCGGCGGCCATCAGCAGCACGAGCGTGTCCGCGGCCGCGGCGGTGCGGGCCAGGTCGGCCGGGGCGCCGCCGGCCAGGGTGGCGCTGACCACCGCATAGCTGGCGGCCAGGCCCCGGTGGGTGACGGGGATGCCGGCGTAGGCCGGGGCGGCCACGGCGGCGCTGACCCCGGGGACGACCTCGAACGCGACCCCGGCCTCGGCCAGCGCCAGGGCCTCCTCCCCGCCGCGCCCGAACACGAACGGGTCCCCGCCCTTGAGCCGGACCACGGTCAGCCCCCGCCGGCCCCGGTCGACCAGCACCCGGTTGATGGCCTCCTGCGAGAGCGCGACCCTCCCCCTGGCCTTCCCGGCATCCACCCGCTCGGCCCCCCGGGGCGCCAGGTCGAGCAGTGCCGCCGGAGCCAGCCGGTCGTGCACCACCACGTCGGCCCGCTGCAGCACCTCGGCCCCCCGCAACGTCAGCAGCCGCGGGTCCCCCGGCCCGGCCCCGACCAGGTACACGATCCCGCTCACGCCACCCCCTCCGGCGCCGAGCTCGGGCGCGCCGGACCCGGACCCGTCGGCGTCGGGTCCCCCGGCGGGGGAGCGTAGCCCAACGGCGAATTGGGTGCGCCGGGCCGTCCACAGCCCCCGGGCAGACCGGCCAGGAGGCGGTCGTGGAGGCGGGTGGCGGCCAGGTCGCGCTGGCCGGAGCCGATCAGGTGCTCCAGCTCCTCCAGGTCCAGGGCGGCCTTCCAGCGGCGGGAACGGTCCTCGAAGTCGGGCAGGAGGGGGAGGGTGGCGGTGCGGACCCGGCCGACCACGTCGACCAGCTCGGTCCACTCCGGTCCGAACCGCTCGCCGAGCTCGGCGCGGAGGCGGCTGGCCAGGGCGGGGGCGCGGCCGCCGGTGCCGATGGCGACCACCAGGTCGCCGCGGCGCACGATCGCCGGGGCGGCGAAGTCGCAGTTGGGCACGTCGTCCATGACGTTGACCAGCACGCCGGCGGCCCGGGCGTCGGCGGCGATGGCCGTCCGCAGGCCCGGCTCGGCGGCGTGGGCGACGCACAGCACGGCCCCGGCGAGGTCGCCGGGGCCGCCGTAGCCGCGCCGGTGGACCACCGCCCGCGGGTCCCGCTCGAGCCGGTCCAGGGCCGCCCGCGGGCCCTTGGCGACCACGGTCACCTCGGCCCCGGCCACGAGCAGGCCCTCGACCTTGCCGGCCTCCACGGCCAGCTCGCCGATCACGACCGCCCGCCGGCCTTCCAGCTCCAGCAGCACCGGGTACCCGAACGCCATCACGCGTCCCCGGGGACGGGCGCCGGTGTCGCGACCGGGGCCGGGCCCTGGCGCGCCCGGCGGTCGCGGGGGCGCGGGCCGAGGTGGCGGCCCTCAGCAGCCACTGCTGGCCTCCCGGGCGCGGGCGTGGACGTCGGCGCGCAGCCGGTCGAGGGCGGCCGAGAAGCGGTCGCCCTGGCTGGACGCGGCGCCGCCGAGCCGGGTGTGCAGGCCGCACTCGCGGTCCTGGTCGGCCTCCCACCACCAGCGCCCGGCGCGCTCGTCCTCGCCGGGCCGGGTCGGGCGGCTGCAGGGGGCGCAGCCGATCGAGGTGTAGCCCTGCTCGTACAGCGGGTTCACGGGCAGGCGGTGGGTGCGCAGGTAGGCCCAGACCTGGTCGCGGGTCCAGTCGGCCAGCGGGTTGAGCTTGACGATGCCGCCGTGGGCGTCGTCCAGCTCGGCCTTGGGGGTGCCGGCCCGGCCCGGGCCGCCGTCGCGCCGCAGCCCGGTCGCCCAGGCGCCGAACCCGGCCAGGGCGCGGTCCAGGGGGGCGACCTTGCGGAGGTGGCAGCACAGCCGGCGCAGGGCCGGGTCCTTGTGGAACAGGTTGGGGCCGTGGCGGGCGACCATGGCCGCGACGTCGGCCGGGTCGGGGGTGACCACCTCGACCTGGAGGCCCAGGCCGGTGCGGACCGCCTCGATGACCTGGAAGGTCTCCTCGGGCAGGCGGCCGGTGTCGAGGGTCAGGACCCGGACGCCGGGGTCGACCCGGCGGGCCAGGTCGAGCACGACCATGCCCTCGGCCTGGAAGCTGGTGACCACGGCGAAGCGGCGTCCGAAACGCTCGATGGCCCAGGCCAGCAGCTGGTCGGCCGGAAGGCGGTCGAGCCGGGCGGGGTCGGGGTCGTCGTTGCGCTGGGGGTCAAGGCCGTGCGGCCAGGTGGTGGCGGTCGCCGCCACAGCGGGCTCCTCTCGACACGCTCGGGTGAGGTGGTCCCAGGCCCGGTCGGTCGGAAGGCACGCGAGCTACGTCGTCACACGGCACGACCGCCGAGCCCACGGACACGCGCAGGACACCACCCACCCGTGGTCGAGGGCGAGGTCGCGGGTCAGGAGCGTGGCGGTCATGGCCCGCCACGGTAAGGTACAGGCGACAAGGTCGCAACCCGCACAACGACAAGGATCAGGCCGTGCCGCGCATCCTCTCGGGCGTCCAGCCCACCGGGAACCTCCACCTCGGGAACTACGTCGGGGCGTTCCGGCAGTGGGTGGAGATGCAGCACGACTTCGACGCCCTGTACATGGTGGTCGACCTGCACGCCATCACCCTGGCCTACGACCACAAGGAGCTGGCCGACCGGACCCTCGAGGTGGCGGCCATGCTGCTCGCCAGCGGCCTGGACCCGAAGGTGTGCACGCTGTTCGTGCAGTCGCACGTGCCCGAGCACACCGAGCTGGCCTGGCTGCTCAACCACCTGGCGAGCTTCGGCGAGCTGCGCCGCATGACCCAGTTCAAGGCCAGGGCCGAGGTCGGCGGCGAGGGCGGGCTGCCCGCCGGGTACTTCAACTACCCGGTCCTGCAGGCCGCCGACATCCTCATCTACCAGGCGGACCGGGTGCCGGTGGGGGAGGACCAGCGCCAGCACCTGGAGCTGACCCGCGACCTGGCCGAGCGCTTCAACGCCCGCTTCGGCCAGACCTTCGTGGTCCCCGAGGCCTACATCCCCAAGGTCGGCGGCCGGGTCATGGACCTGCAGGTCCCCACGGCCAAGATGTCGAAGTCGAGCGCCTCCCCGGCCGGGCGCATCGAGATCCTCGACCCGCCCGAGGTCATCCGCAAGAAGGTCCGCTCGGCCGTGACCGACTCGGGCCGGGAGGTGGCGGCCCGGCCCGACAAGCCGGCCATCTCCAACCTGCTGGAGCTGTTCTCGGTCGCCACCGGCAGCACCGTCGGGGAGCTGGAGCAGGCCTACGCCGGCCGCGGCTACGGCGACTTCAAGGCCGACCTGGCCGACGTCCTGATCGCCTTCCTGGCCCCGGTGCGCGAGCGCTACCACGAGCTGCGCGGCGACCCGGCCCGCCTGGCCGCCATCCTGGAGCGGGGCGCGGCCAAGGCCCAGGGGATCGCCCGCGAGAACCTGGCCCTGGCAAAGGACCGCATGGGCTTCCTCCCCCGGGGGTGAGGTCCCCACGGCCCCCCAAGAGCGCCTGTCCCATGGTCTGCCTGATCCCATGACTCGGATGCGGTTGGGGGTGGTGGCGCGGCTGCCCGAGCCGCTCGGGATCCACGTGCAGTCCTGGCGGCGGGCTCTGGGCGACCCGGCCGCGGGCCGGATCGCCCCGCACCTCACCCTGGTGCCGCCCCAGACGGTGGCCGAGCGCGAGCTCGACCGGGCGGTGGCCCTGGTCGAGCGGGTGGCCGCCGAGGCCGTGCCGTTCCTGGTCGAGCTGGACGGCGCCGCCACCTTCCTGCCCGGCGGCCCGGTCGCCTACCTGGTCGTGCGCGAGGGCGGGCCGGCCCTGCACGCCCTCGAGGTCGCCCTCCAGGCCTCCCCGCTGGACCGCCGCACCCACCCGTTCCACCCGCACGTGACCGTCACCCAGGACCTGCCCGACGAGCGGATCGAGGCGGCCGCCCGCGAGCTCGCCGGGTTCCGGGCCACCTTCCCGGTCCGCGAGGTCGCGCTGATGCGCGAGGAGCGCGACAAGGTGTGGCGGCCGGCGGCCACCGCGACCGTCGGCGCGTCCACGGCCGTCCGCGAGGTGCCGTTCGCCGAGGCGGCCAGCGTCGCCCTGCTGCTGCTCGACCCCGACCCTCCGCGGGTCCTGCTCGGCCAGCGCACCCGCGGCCAGGGCCGCCGCTACCCGGGGGCCTGGGACGCGGTCGGCGGCAAGCCCGACGAGGGCGAGTCGCTGCTCCAGACCCTGGCCCGGGAGGCGTGCGAGGAGGCGGGGATCGAGCCGCTCGACCTGACCGCCCTCGGCTGCTTCCACGACGGCGAACGGGCCGACGCCTACTTCCTGGCCACCGCCTGGAAGGGCCGGCCCAGCAACCGGGAGCCGTCCGAGCACCTCCAGCTGGACTGGCTCGCCCTGCACGAGGCCGCCGAGCGCCCCCTCACCCCGACCACCCGGGCGGCGGTGGCCCGCCTGGCGGCCATGCTGGCGTCGGGCCATCAACTGCAACGTCCCCGGTGATGTGCGATAACTCTTGCGGTGGCGGGGTAGAGAGGGCCAAAGGGCGGCGAGGCAGCCGACCCACGAACCCGACGAGACGACGGTAAGGGGTGACTGCCTTGGCAATCCAGGACCCGCAGTCGGGCGCGGGGACCAACGCGCGGCCCGCAGGGGCGACGCCGACCGAGCAGCCATCCACCACGGAGCTGCTGAAGGGGCTCGCCGACGACGCCACCACCCTTGTCCGGCAGGAGATCCTGCTCGCCAGGCAGGAGCTGCAGGAGGGGCTGCAGGCCAGCGCCAAGGCGAGCGCCCTGCTCGCCGCGGCCGGCGTGCTCGCGCTGTACGCCTTCTTCTTCCTGCTCTACACCATCGGCGAGGCGATCGGCGGGCCGCGCTGGCTCGGGTTCGCCATCATGACCGTGGTGCTGTTCATCGTGGTCGCGGTGCTCGGGCTCGTCGGCAGGAAGCGCCTGGCCGCCTCCAAGGTCGCTCCGGAGAAGGCCAAGGCCGAGCTCCAGACGACCGCCAACGAGCTGAAGGAGGAGATCACGTGGGGGAAACCTCAGCCGCAACCGCCCGAGAAGTAGAAGAGACCCGCAAGCAGATGGAGGACAAGGTGGCCAAGCTCTCCGAGCGTGCCCCCGAGGAGGCCCGCCGGCTGCTGAAGCGGGTCGCGTTCGCGGTCATCAGCGCCATCGTCGTCCTGCTGGCCCGCAAGCTGGTCGACAAGCTCTGGGAGCGGGCCACCGGCGAGCCGCCCCCGACCAAGGTCGAGAAGGACAACGACTAGGTCCCAGCCGAGGAGGGCGCCGGCCTCTGCCGGCGCCTTTCTGTTAGAGCTCCTTCCCACCTGCTCCGCCGGGCTTCGCCCGGGCGCTTGCCGCAACATTTCACTCGTCGTAGACTTCATCCGTTGATGAATTCTTCGTCGGGAGGTGCCGGCGGCATGTGGGCCATGGCGATGAAGGAGTTCCGCCAGATGCGCCGGGACCGGCGCACGCTGGCCATGATGATCCTGCTCCCGGTGCTGCTGCTGGTGGTGTTCGGCTACGCGGCCAGCTTCGACGTCGACCGGGTGAAGACGGTGGTGCTCGGCCCGCGGGCCGTGCAGGTGGCGGCTGCCCTGCCCGACCGGCTGGACGTCGTGCGGGTCGCGCCCGGCGAGGGCCGCCAGGCCGCCGTCGAGGCCCTGCGCGACGCCGACGCGACCGTGGCCGTGGTCGCCGGCGACGGTGGCCAGCCCCAGGTGCTGGTCGACGGGGCCGACCTGTTCTCGGCCCGGGCGGTGGTGACCGAGCTGCGGGGCCGGCCCGGCCTGCCCACCCCCGAGGTGCTGTTCAACCCGGGCCTGGAGACCTCGGCGATCATGGTCCCGGGCCTGATGGGCGTGGTGCTGGTGTTCGTGGGCACGATCGCCACCGCTCTCGGGGTGGTCCGCGAGCGCCAGAGCGGCACCCTGGAGCAGCTCGCGGTCATGCCCTTCCGGGCCCGCGACGTGCTCGCCGGCAAGCTCCTGCCCTACCTCGGGGTCGCGGTGGTCGACCTGGCCGTGATCGTGGCCGTCGGGGTGCTGCTGTTCGACGTCCCCTTCAACGGCTCGCCGCTGGTCTTCGCCCTCGGGGCGGTCGAGTTCCTGTTCGTCACCGTCGGCATCGGCGTGCTCATCTCGACCGTGTCCGAGACCCAGGGCCAGGCCATCCAGCTGGCCATCATGACCATGCTGCCCCAGATCCTGCTCTCCGGGCTGATCTTCCCCCTCCAGGCCATGGCCCCCGGGGTGCGCTGGATCGGCTACCTGCTGCCGCTCACCTGGTTCGTCCAGCTGGCCAGGGGCGTGATGGTCAGGGGGGCGCCGTTCGAGGCCCTGCTGCTCCCGCTGGCCATGCTGGCCGTGCTCGGGGCGGTGGTATTCGGCCTGTCGATCGCCCGCTTCCGCCGCGACCTGGCCCCGGCCGGCCGCCACCGCGACGCCGACTCGGACGCCGCCGACCAGGCCGAGGCGGCCCCGAGCAGGGCGGGCGCCCGATGAATCAGGGCGAAGACCGCTGGGGCTGCCAGGGGCTGAGCGTCCGCTACGGGGCAACGGTGGCCCTGGAGGACGTGACCTTCGAGGCCCCGGCGGGGACGGTGGCGGCCGTGGTCGGCGGCGACGGCGCCGGCAAGACGTCCCTGCTGCGGGCCCTCGCCGGGACCGTCCGGCCGGCCGCGGGCACGGTCCGCCGGCCGGCCGCCCGTCGCCTCGGCTACGTCTCGGCCGGCCCCGGCGTCTGGACCGACCTCACCGTCGACGAGAACCTCGGCTTCGCCGGGCGCGCCTACGGCCTGTCCGCCGACGAGCTGGACCGGCGGGTCGGCTGGCTGCTGGACCGGACCGGCCTGGCCGAGGCCCGCGACCGGCTGGCCGGCCGGCTGTCGGGTGGCATGCGCCAGAAGCTGGCCCTGGCCATGGCCGTGGCCCACGAGCCGGACCTCCTGATCCTGGACGAGCCGACCACCGGCGTGGACCCGGTGAGCCGGGCCGAGCTGTGGCGGCTGCTGGCCTCCTCGGCCGCCGACGGCGCGGCCGTGGTCGTGGCCACCACCTACCTGGACGAGGCCGAGCGGGCGGCCACCGTGCTGCTGCTGGACCGCGGCCGCACCCTGCTCGCCGGCACCCCCGACGAGGTCCTGGCCGCCACCCCCGGCCTGGTCGTTGAGGGCACGGCCCGGCCCGAGGGCCTGGCCTCCTGGCGTCGGGGTGCCCGCTGGCGGGCCTGGTCGCCCGACGGCTCGGCCCCGCCGGGGACCAGCCCGGTCACCCTCGACCTGGAGGACGCGGCCATCGTCGCCCAGCTCCGCGAGGACCCGGGGAGGGCAGCATGAACGCCGAGCCGCGGAGCCCGGGCGGACCGGCGGGAGCGGGCCCGGAACCCCCGGAGGCACTGGCCGAGGCCGCCGGGGCGACCAAGCGGTTCGGCGAGCTGCTGGCCGTCGACCGGGTCGACCTGGCCGTGGCCGCCGGCGAGGTGGTCGGGCTGATCGGGGCCAACGGCTCCGGCAAGACCACCCTGATCCGGATGCTGCTCGGCCTGGTGGCCCCGACCGCCGGCCGGGTCCGGCTGTTCGGCGAGCCGCCGTCGCTCGGCACCCGGGCCCGGCTCGGCTACGTGCCCCAGTCGCTCGGCCTGTACGAAGACCTCACCGTCGCCGAGAACCTGGCCTTCTCCGCCGCCGCCTACGGCAGCTCCGAGGCCGTGCTCCAAGGCGAGCTGGCCGAGGCCCGCGACGTGCTGGTCGGCGACCTGCCCCTGGGCCTGCGGCGGCGGGCCGCGTTCGCCATCGCCCTCGGCCACCACCCCGACCTGCTGGTGCTGGACGAGCCGACCTCCGGCGTCGACCCGCTCCAGCGGGCCCGGCTCTGGGAGACCATCCGGGCCAGCGCCGAGCAGGGCGCCGGCGTGCTGGTCACCACCCACCACCTGAGCGAGGCCGAGCAGTGCGACCGGGTGGTCGTGCTCGCCTCCGGCCGCGTGGTCGCCGCCGGCACCCTGGACGAGGTGATCGGCGACGCCACCGCCGTCGAGGTCCGCACCCCGACCTGGGAGGCCGCCTTCGCCGCCCTCGACCTGGCCGGCCTCCCGGTCAGCCTGGTCGGCCGCACCCTCCGCGTCCCCGGCGCCGACCCGGACCGGGTCGGCCGCCTGCTGGCCGACGCCGGCGTCCCGGCCGAGGTGGCCTCGGTCGCAGCCAGCTTCGAGGAGACGTTCGTGGTCCTGGCCTCGTAGGCCGTCAGACCTTCCGGAACAGCAGGGCCCGCTTCACTTCCTGGATGGCCTGGGTGACCTTGATGCCCCGGGGGCAGGCGTCGGTGCAGTTGAAGGTGGTCCGGCAGCGCCAGACCCCCTCCTTGTCGTTCAGCACGGTGAGGCGCTGGGCGGCGCCCTGGTCGCGGGAGTCGAAGATGAAGCGGTGGGCGTTGACGATCGCCGCCGGGCCGAAGTACTCCTCGTCGGCCCAGAACACCGGGCAGGAGGTGGTGCAGGCGGCGCACAGGATGCACTTGGTGGTGTCGTCGAAGCGCGCCCGGTCCTTCTGGGACTGGTGCCGCTCGGTGTCGGGCGCCGGGTCGTCGTTCACCAGGTAGGGCAGGACCTCGCGGTAGGAGGCGAAGAACGGCTCCATGTCGACCACCAGGTCCTTGTTGACCGGCAGGCCGCGCAGCGGCTCGACCGTGATCTGGTCGCCCAGCTCGCGCACCAGCACCTTGCAGGCCAGCCGGTTGGACCCGTTGATCAGCATGGCGTCCGACCCGCAGACCCCGTGGGCGCAGGAGCGCCGGAAGGTCAGCGACCCGTCGACGTTCCACTTCACCCAGTGCAGGAGGTCCAGCACCCGGTCCATGGGGTCGGCCGGGACGTCGTAGGCCTCGATCCGCGACTCGGCGTCGGTCTCGGGGTTGAAGCGTCGCACCCGCAGCGTGACCTGCATATTGATCGGCTACCTCTTGGGGGGCTCGCGGGGGGCCTGGGCCCCCCGCGTTCGGTCAGTATTTGCGCTCCATCGGCTCGTACCTGGTCATGGTCACCGGCTTGTAGTCGAGCTTGACCCCGCTGTCGGTGCGCCGGGCCAGGCTGTGCTTGAGCCAGTTCCTGTCGTCGCGGGCCGGGTGGTCCTCGCGGAAGTGGCCGCCCCGGCTCTCGGTGCGGACCCGGGCCGACACCACCAGGGTCTCGGCCAGGTCGAGCAGGAAGCCGAGCTCGACCGCCTCCAACAGGTCGGTGTTGTAGCGCCGGGAGGCGTCCTGGACCCAGACCCGGGCGTAGCGCTCGCGCAGCGAGGCCAGCTCGACCTCCATCTCCTTGAGCAGGGTCTCGGTGCGGTACACCCCGGCCTTCTCGTCCATGCCGACCTGGAGGTCGTTCCGGATGGCGGCGGCCCGCTCGCCCTCGGCGTGGCCGGCCAGGTCCTCCAGCATCCGGGTGACGGCGCCGGCCGGGTCCTCGGGCAGTTCGACGTGGCCGACGCCGGCCGCGTGCTCGGCGGCGTTGACCCCGGCCCGCTTGCCGAACACGACGATGTCCAGCAGCGAGTTGGTGCCCAGCCGGTTGGCGCCGTGGACCGAGACACAGGCGCACTCGCCGGCCGCGAACAGCCCGCCGATCACCGTGTTGGCCGCGTCGGCCACCACTTGGGCGTCGACGTCGGTCGGGATGCCGCCCATGGCGTAGTGGGCCGTCGGCTGGATGGGCACGCCCTCCTTCTTGGGCTCGACGCCCAGGTAGGTGCGGGCGAACTCGGTGATGTCGGGCAGCTTGGCGTCGATCACCTTGGGGTCGAGGTGACTGACGTCCAGGTAGACATAGTCACCGTCGGGGCCGGCGCCGCGGCCCTCGCGGATCTCGGTGTAGATGGCCCGGCTGACCATGTCGCGGGGGGCCAGGTCCTTGATGGTGGGGGCGTAGCGCTCCATGAACGCCTCGCCGTCGGCGTTGCGTAGGATGCCGCCCTCGCCCCGGGCGGCCTCGCTGAGCAGCACCCCCAGCCGGTACAGCCCGGTCGGGTGGAACTGGAAGAACTCCATGTCCTCCATGGGCACGCCGCGCCGGTAGCAGACCCCGGGCCCGTCGCCGGTGAGGGCGTGGGCGTTGGAGGTGATCCTGAACATCTTCCCGTAGCCGCCGGTGCAGAAGACCACCGACTTGGCCCGGAACACGTGCAGCTCGCCGGTGGCCAGCTCGTAGGCCACCACCCCGGCGGCCCGGTCCCCGGCCAGCAGCAGGTCGAGCACGTAGAACTCGTCGAAGAAGACGGTCCCCTGCTTGACGTTCTGCTGGAACAGGGTCTGGAGGATCATGTGGCCGGTGCGGTCGGCGGCGAAGCAGGAGCGGCGCACGGCCCCCTTGCCGTGGTGGTGGGTGTGGCCGCCGAAGCGCCGCTGGTCGATCTTGCCCTCCGGGGTGCGGTTGAACGGCATGCCCATGTGCTCGAGGTCGTAGACGGCCTCGATCGCCTCCCGGCACATGACCTCGGCCGCGTCCTGGTCGACCAGGTAGTCGCCGCCCTTGATGGTGTCGAAGGTGTGCCACTCCCAGTTGTCCTCTTCGACGTTCGCCAGGGCGGCGCACATGCCGCCCTGGGCGGCCCCGGTGTGGGAGCGTGTCGGGTACAGCTTGGTGATCACCGCCGTCCGGGCCCGCCGGGAGGCCTCCAGCGCCGCCCGCAGGCCGGCCCCTCCGGCCCCGACGATCACCACGTCGAAGGTGTGCTGCTGGGTCATGGGGCTCCTAGGGTCGCTGGGTGTGGCCCTGAATCTGAGGCTATCAGCGCTCCGGGCGGCGTCGCTTGCTATCTGCATGCCCCCGCGGGCGGGCTGTGGAGCTGCCTCGCTGATTGTCGGGGCCGGTGCCTATCGTTGGCTGTATGGACCGAACCGCGAGCATCGAGCAGGCGAGATCATGGCCACCGTGACCCAGGCCTACCGGTTCGCGCTCGACCCTACTCCGACCCAGCGTCGTGCCCTCGCGTCGCATTGCGGAGCCGCCAGGGTCGCCCACAACTGGGGTCTGGCGTTGGTCAAGACCCACCTCGACCAGCATCGAACCGACCCGAGGGTGCAGGTGCCATGGACGCTGCCGGAGCTGCGGCGGGAATGGAACCGGGCGAAGGACGAAGTCGCCCCATGGTGGGCCGAGAACTCCAAGGAGGCCTACTCCTCCGGCCTGGATGGACTGGCCAGAGCTTTGCGGAACTGGAGCGACTCCAGGAGCGGTCACCGCAAGGGCCGCCCGGTCGGCTTCCCACAGTTCAAGAAGAAGGGCCGCTGTCGGGACGCCTGCCGCTTCACCACCGGCGCGATCAAGGTGCTGCCTGACCGCAAGCATGTCCAGCTTCCCCGTATCGGCGTCCTCAAGACCCACGAGTCGACTCGCAAGCTCGCCCGCCGCCTGGAGCAGGGCGCCGCCCGGGTTCTGTCCGCCACCGTCTCCAGAACGGCCGACTGCTGGTTCGTGTCCTTCACCACCGAGGTTGAACGTCAGATCCCGGCCGCCAACGGGAAGACGACCACGATTGGAGTGGATGTCGGCATCCGTCACCTGGCCGTGCTCTCTACTGGCGAGCCTCCCATCCCGAACCCACGAGCCCTGGAACGATCTACCCGAAAGCTTCGACGGCTCAACCGGGGTCTGGCTCGTCGACGCCCGGCCTCTCGACGACGGAAGCTGGCCCGGCGACGGCTGGCCCGCGCGCACGCCAGGGCCGCCAATCTCCGCCGCGACGCGTTGCACAAGCTCACCACCACCCTCGCCAACGAGCACGCCACGGTGGTGGTGGAGCACCTCAATGTCGCCGGAATGGTCCGCAACCGGCGCGTCGCCCGAGCGCTTGCCGATACGGGCTTGGCCGAGCTGCGCCGCATGCTTGCCTACAAGACCACCTGGTACGGCAGCCGATTAGTGGTGGCCGACCGGTTCTATCCCTCGTCCAAGACGTGCTCGGCCTGCGGCTGGGTGAAAGCCAAGCTCACCCTGGCCGAGCGCACGTTCACCTGTGAGGTCTGCGGCCTGCGGGTCGACCGAGATCTGAATGCCGCTCGCAACCTCGCCAAGCTCGCGCAGCACGTCGCCCAGAGTGGCTGGGAGACGCCAAACGCCCGTGGAGCCGACCAGAGGACCCAGCCTGCTGGGCAGGTGGCTGTGAAGCGGGAAGCCAGCATCGGGCCGTCGTGCTCGGGTCAGGCTGGCACCGTTGAGCCGCAGGGCTCGACTGCCCGACCGTAGGTCCAGCAGAGGCTCACGGTTTGGTACCGGTGAAGGCGAAGATCGTCAGCGTGCCGAGGGCCCAGGTCAGGCCGACCACGGTGGCGTTGACGCTCTGGTAGAGCAGGCGCCGGGTGCCGCTGCGGGCGTAGTCGTCGATGATCACCCGCAGGCCGTTGCCGCCGTGCAGCAGGGCCAGGGTGAGCATGGCGAAGTCGTAGACCCGCCAGAACGGGTTGGCCCAGCGGCCGGACACGAAGGCGAAGTTGATCCGGTCCAGGCCGCCGTCGAGCACGTGCATGATCGCGAAGTGGCCCAGCACCAGCAGGACCAGCAGCACCCCGGAGATGCGCATGAACACCCAGGCGTACAGCTCGAAGCTGCCCCCGCCGCCCTTGGGCTGGCGCCGGTCGGCCGAGGTGGAGCGGGGGAGCGGGGCCGGGGAGACGGTGGCCATGGTCAGAGCTCCTCGACCACGTGGGCGCCGATGGCGATCACCGGCGGGATGGCCAGCACCAGGAACAGCACCGTCTGGACCCACAGCATCTGGCGCTGCCGGGCCACCCCCTGGGACCAGAAGTCGAACAGGATGATCCGCAGGCCGTTGAGGGCGTGGAAGATCACCACCACGGCCAGGCCGATCTCCAGCAGCCCCACGAACGGGTTGCGGTAGGTGTCGATCACCCGGTCGTAGGTCTCGGGGGAGACGTTCAGCAGGGCCTGGTCGACCACGTGGGCGAACAGGTAGAACAGGATGGCCACGCCGGAGACCCGGTGCAGGACCCAGGTCCACATCCCCTCACGGCCGCGGTAGAGCGTCCCCAGGCGCTGCATCCCTCGAAGGTCACCTCCCGTCGGGCCTCATCCGACTCTACCACCGGGTAACCAACCTGTCGTGTTGCCAAACTGCCTGCTCACAGGCGGTTTTGGGGGCGGTGGCGTTTGGTCGTATCGTTGAGCCCCCACCATGTCACACGACGCCGCCGAGCGGCTGGTCGCCGGCCGCTGGACGCTGCACACCGCGCTGCGCCGCGGCCCGGCCGGCGTGATCTGGCGGGCCACCGACGCCGACGGCCGCGACCTGGCCGTGGAGGAGCTGCGCCTCCCCGCCCGTCCCGACCCGGCCGGCGGTGGCCAGGCGGCCCTGTGGGACCGGGTCGCCGCCGAGGCGCGGGCGGCGGCCTCCCTCGACCATCCCGGCCTGGTCCGCCTCGACGACGTGGCCGTCGAGGACGGGGTCGTGTACGTGGCCGGCGAGCTGGTCGACGCCCTGACCCTCGACGAGCTGACGGCCAGGCACGGCCCCCTCCCGGCCCTCCGGACGGCCCAGCTCGGCCTGGAGCTGCTCGACGCCCTGGAGGCGGCCCACGCCGCCGGTGTGGCCCACCTCGACCTCCGCCCCGCGAACGTCCTGGTCGCCACCGACGGCCGGGTCCGCCTGGCCGGCCTCGGCCTGGCCACCCTCCGCTCCGCCCTCGGCGCCGACCGGGCCACGACCGCGTTCCTCGCCCCCGAGCAGGTCAGAGGCGACCCGCCCGGCCCGGCGACCGACCTCTGGGCCCTGGGGGCGCTCCTGTTCCTTGCAGTTGAGGGTGAGACTCCGTTCGGCGCCGACGGCAGCGAGGGCACCCGGTCGGCCATCCTGTCCGACCGCCCCCACCTCCCCGAGCTGGCCGGCCCCCTCGCCCCGACCCTCACCGCCCTCCTCACCAAGCCGGCCGGCGGCCGGCCGAGCATCGCCGACACCCGCCGCCTCCTCGAACCCCTCGCCGGGAGATCCCGCCCGGACGATGGGCAGGACGAGGCCCCCGCCCCGGCGCAGCCCGCGACCCCGGGCACCGAAGCGGCGCTCGCGGGCTGGTGGCAGCCCGTACCCGGCGGGGACCATCCAGCCCTGGGCTGGGGGCATCCTGCGGCCCCTACCGCATGGCCGCATCCGTCGCCGTCCGGTATCCACAGCCCCCCTGCTCATCTGCCGCCCGGCTCCCACGGCCCGCCGTACCTCCCGCGGGCGGCTCGGAACGCGATGGACCCGGTGGTGCGGCAGGTGCTGCTGATCGCCGGCGGTTCGCTCCTGCTGGCGCTGGTGTCGTTCGTGGTCGTCGTGGCCGTCAACGGCGACCCGCTCGGACTGCGGTCCCGGGCGGTGGCGTCGACGGTCACGACGGTCCCGGCGACGACGCTCCCGCTGGCCACGACGGCGGCGAGCGCCGCCCAGACCGCCCAGGCCGTCCTGGTCCCGCCGGGCTGGGCCGTCCACACCGACCCGGGCACCGGCTACCAGGTCGCCGTCCCCCCGGGCTGGCAGGTGGTGGCCGACGGCGGCCCCCACACCGAGCTGCGCGACCAGAGCTCCCCGACGGTCCTGCGCATCGACTGGCAGCAGGACCCCCAGGCCGACCCGGTGACACTGGAGCAGCAGGCCAGCCAGACCCACGCCGGCCAGCTTCGCGACTACCGCCAGGCCCGCCTCGAGCCGACCCAGTTCAAGGGCCTGTCCGCGGCCCTGCTCGAGTTCACCTACCAGGAGGGCGAGACCTGGCACGTCCTCGAGCTCGGTGTCCGCTCCCCGAGGCACCATGTCGCCATGGCGATCTACAGCCGCGACCGGGACTGGGGCGCCGGCTGGGCCCTGTTCGAGGCCTTCAAAGGGTCGTTCGTGCCGCCCTCGGCCTGATCGGTTGGTGCTGGCGGCCAACGGGTAGGGTGGGTCGGTATGTCTGTGCCGGCTGCCGACCGGTTGGTCGCCAATCGCTACGCGCTCAAGGCTCCCCTCGGGCGGGGAGGGATGGGCGTCGTCTGGCGTGCCCAGGATGCGGTGCTGGGTCGCGAGGTGGCCGTCAAGGAGGTCGTGTTCCCGCCCGCCATGGCCGATGACGAGCGGCGCCCGGCCCAGGCCAGGATGATGCGGGAGGCGCGGGCGGCGGCCCGGCTCAACCACCCGGGCGCGGTCACGCTCTACGACGTCGTCCGGGACCACGACGGCACCTTCATCGTGATGGAGCTGGTCGACGCGCCCACCCTGGCCGACCTGGTGCGCGCCGGCGGGCCGCTGCCGGTCGAGCGGGTGGCCGCGATCGGCGCCCAGGTGGCCAGCGCCCTGGAGGCGGCCCACCAGGCCGGGATCGTCCACCGCGACGTCAAGCCGGGCAACGTCATGGTCTCCGAGAGCGGCATGGCCAAGCTGGCCGACTTCGGCATCGCCTCGCTCCAGGGCGACCCGCAGCTCACCTCGACCGGCCTGGTGATCGGCTCGCCGGCCTACATGGCGCCGGAGCAGGCCAAGGGGGAGGAGAGCGGCCCACCGGGCGACTTCTGGGCGCTCGGGGCGACGATCTTCTACGCCGTCGAGGGCGAGCCGCCGTTCGACCGCGGGACCTCGATCGCCACCCTGGCCGCCGTCGTCAACGAGCCGCCCCGCACGCCCCGCCGCGCCGGCGCCCTCACCCCCCTCATCACCGCCCTCCTGTCCAAGGACCCCGGGTCCCGCCCGTCCGGCCCGGAGCTCCGGGCCGAGCTCGCCCGCCTCGCCGCCGCCCGCCCCTCCCCACCCACCGAAGTCCTCCCCGTCAACGGCCCCACCCGCACGGTCCCGCTCCCGGCCGCCTCCCCGCCCGCCGGGGCGGTGGACAGCCGGGAGCACCCCGAGGTGGAGGCGCCGCGGGCCGGGCGGGTGGCCGCCGGGGTCGAGGACGCCGAAGTCCCGCCGGCCGGGGCGCCGGGTCCCGACCCTGTCCGGGAGCCGCCGAGGCCGTTGTTGCCGCCGGCGCCGGTGATCGATCGTGGGGGGCGGGGGCGCAAGGTGGGGGTGGTCGCCCTGCTGGTCGTGCTCGGCCTGGCGGCGGTGCTGCTCGCCGTCAACCTCCGGTCGGGCGGCGGCGAACCGCCGGCGGCCCCGGGGACCACGGCGGCCGGTGCTGGAGGGGCCAGCGGGACGACCCGCCAGGGGGCCTCGACCACCGGGGCGCCGACCACCACCGCGGCCGCGGGGGGGCTCCCCGACCGCTGGACCTCGTTCACCAACCAGCGCGGCGCCAGCCGCGTCGGCGTCCCCCCCGGGTTCCGGGCCCGGACCCGGGAGCGCTTCAACGCCACGGTGGTCGAGGAGCGGCACGGGGACCGGCGGGTGTTCACCGTGCGCTCCCAGAACCCCTCGGCCCAGCTGCCCCAGGCGTCCCGGGCCTACCGGGCCGGCGCCCCCAGGCGCTTCAGAGGCTTCCACGAGGTCAGCTACCGGGAGAACCAGACCTACGCCGGCCACAAGGGGGCGGTGGTGTTCGAGTACGAGGCGGTCGTGGGCGGCCGCCGGGTCCACGTCAGCCACATCAACTTCAAGGGCAGGACCTGGGGCTACAACGTCGAGCTCATCGTCCCGGCCGACCAGTGGGACGCCTCCCAGGGCCTGGCCCGCCAGTTCGAGCAGGCCTTCCAGGCCCTCGGCTGACCGACCGGCGAACCTGCCGGTCGGAATGTGTCGATCGTCGGCCGAAGGCCGACTCCGCGCCGTTTGCGGGGTCGTGGCCACCCGACCCGGCAGCCGGTAGCGTTCCGGTCGATGGCAATCAACGGGGCCGGCCGGCGCGTCGCCAACCGCTACGAGCTCGAGGAGGAGCTCGGTCACGGCGGCATGGGCGTGGTCTGGCGGGCCACCGACACCCTGCTCTCGCGGCCGGTCGCGCTCAAGGAGGTCGACCTGCCCCGGGCGGGCGACGCCGCCGAGCGCCAGGACCTGCGGGCCCGGGTGTCGAGGGAGGCGCGGGCGGCGGCCCGGCTCAGCCACCCCGGCGTGGTCACCGTCTACGACATCGCCCACGACGGCGGCCAGGACTTCATCGTCATGGAGCTGGTCTCGGCCCCGACCCTGGAGGAACTGGTCCGCACCCGAGGGCCGCTCAGCCCGCAGCGGGCGGCCCGGCTCGGGCTGGGCCTGCTGGACGCGCTGGAGGCCGCCCACCGGGCCGGGATCGTCCACCGCGACCTGAAGCCCAAGAACGTCATGGTCCGCGACAACGGCGCCACCAAGCTGGCCGACTTCGGCATCGCCTCGCTCCAGGGCGACCCCCGCCTGACCGCCACCGGGCTGGTCGTCGGCTCGCCCGCCTACATGGCGCCCGAGCAGGTCGAGGCCCAGGCGGTCAGCCCGGCCACCGACCTGTGGGCGCTGGGCGCCACCCTCTGGTTCGCGGTCGAGGGCCAGCCACCCTTCGGCGGGGGCGAGTTCCAGACCCTCAGCGCCATCGTCAGCGGCCAGCCGCACCGGCCCGA
>Ga0307289_10000169_pt1 | contig 26530 bp, 29 predicted proteins | sample ER_DNA_143_FD_194483 | JGI IMG/M metagenome (GOLD analysis project Ga0307289, IMG submission 194483) | Bulk soil microbial communities from the East River watershed near Crested Butte, Colorado, United States - ER_DNA_143 | ecosystem: Environmental > Terrestrial > Soil > Floodplain | place...
ACCGAGCGAGTGCGCAGTCGTCTGCGCGAGTTCGAGGCCTGTTGGGTCATGCTGCGGCTGGTCGCCGGGTGTGCCTTGTTTCTGCTCCTCAGACATCGGGCGTCACATCACCATCAGCCACCCGGAAGCGGCGACCTGCCAGCAGCTCGGGAACGTCCGCTCCGACGGCGGCGGTGACCAGGACCTGCTCAGCCACCCGTACTCCCGAAGCCAGGCGCTCCCGCCGGATGGAATCTAGTTCCGCGAACACGTCATCGAGCACAAGCACCGGCTCTACTCCATCAGCCCGAAGCAGATGAAAGCTGCCCAGCCGGAGGGCCAGGGCGAATGACCATGATTCACCATGACTGGCATAGCCCCTGGCGGGCAGCATCCCCAACGAGAGCGTGATGTCGTCGCGGTGTGGGCCCACCAGGCAGGCCCCGCGCTGAATCTCCTCAGCCCGCCGCTCAGCCATCGCCTTGACCAAGATGTCAGTCAAGGCGGCTCGCGCCGATGGGCCCTCAGATGCTTGCAGCGCCTCAGCCTCACCCGATGCGCCCTGAGCCAGTCGAACGGCCGTTAGGTCCACCGAGCACTTGTACTCCGCCGCAGCGTCGTTGTTAGTCGGCGCGATGTCGGCGTACGCCTTGCTGACGTGCGGCGCCAGGTCCGCAAGCGTCGTCAGCCGCGCCTCGAGAAGCTCACCGCCGGCCTGTGCGAGGTGGGTGTCCCAGACATCGAGCGTGGCTTCGGCATCGGCTGGCGGTGGGCCACCCCGAAGCCGACCACTGAGGGATTTGAGCAGCGTGTGGCGTTGCCGCAGTACCCGCTCGTAGTTCGCGCGTACACCGGCCAGCCGCGGCCAGCGCGCAACGATGAGGTCATCGATGAAGCGCCGACGTTCGCTGGGATCGCCTTTGACGATCGCGATGTCCACCGGCGAGAACACCACAGTCCGGAGCACTCCGATGATCTCGCGGGCCTGGCGTAGTGGGGAACGGTTGAGCTTGGCGCGGTTGGCCTTCCCGGGATTGATCTCGAGCTCAAGCGTCAACTGCCGCGGATCGTCGAGCCCGGCTTGCACCCTGGCCCGTACCACTGCGCGGTCAGCGCCTGACCGCACCAAAGGCACCTCCGCAGCTACGCGATGCGAGCTCATCGTGGAGAGATATTCGATCGCCTCGACCAGGTTGGTCTTTCCCTGGCCGTTGGCCCCGACGAAAGTCGTCACTCCTGATTCGAGCGATAGATCGACCGACTCATAGGACCGAAAATCGGTCAATTGCAGGTGGTCGACATACATCTGTCGAAGCCTATCTGGCCCAGCGGAGGCGTCTGCCTCTCCGCAACGCAAGAACTCGCCGGAGGGTCAGGGTGTGGGCCTGCTGCGCTAGAGATGCCACGCCCGTGAGCGCTCGGCAGCCTGTAGTGCTGACGCGGGCAATCCGCTCAGCTCGTTGACGCCTCGACCTTGTCGGCTTTCTCCCCACCGGCCTCGAGCTCGCTGCCGGCGGGAAGCTCCTGGTGGCCGCCAAACTGCTGCCGCATCGCGGACAGCACCTGGTTGGCAAAGTGGTCCTCGTCGCGGGAGGCGAAACGCTCGAAGAGCGAGGCCGCGAGCACCGGCGCCGGTACACCGATGTCGACGGCCGCCTTCACCGTCCAACGACCTTCGCCCGAGTCCGACACGCGTCCGGCCAGGCCTTCGAGCTTCGGGTTTGCCTGCAACGCCGCGGCCGTCAGGTCCAGCAGCCATGAGGAAATCACCGACCCGCGGCGCCACAGCTCGGCAACCTTGGCCGTCTCGATCTGGAACTGGTAGAACTCCGGGTCTTCCATCGGAGCGACCTCGGCCGAGTGCTCGCCGGCCTCGATGCCGACATCGGCTCTATGCAAGATGTTGAGGCCCTCGGCAAAGGCGGCCATGATCCCGTACTCGATGCCGTTGTGCACCATCTTGACGAAGTGGCCAGCCCCGGACCTCCCGCAGTGCAGGTAACCCTGCTCTTCGGGAGCCAGCTCACCAGTACGTCCCGGCGTACGCTCAATGTCACCGACACCTGGGGCGATGGTTTTCAGGATCGGGTCGATGATCTTGACCGCTTCCTCATCACCGCCCACCATCAGGCAGTAGCCGCGCTCCAGTCCGAAGACGCCACCGCTGGTACCGATATCGACGTAATGCAGGCCCTGCTCCCGAAGCTTGGCGGCGCGTCGTACATCGTCGCGGTAGTTCGAGTTGCCGCCATCGATGATGATGTCGCCCTCATCGAGCAAGCCGGCGAGCTCATCGACGGTCCTCCCGGTTATGCCCGCGGGAATCATCACCCAGACCGCGCGCGGGCGCTGGAGCTTGCTGACAAACTCCTCAAGCGTGAAGCCGCCGGTAGCGCCCTCACCCTCAAGCTGCTTAATGGACTCAGGACTCACGTCGTAGACGACACACTCATGCCCGTCTCGCATCAAACGGCGAACGATGTTGGCACCCATCCGGCCCAGACCGACCATTCCCAGCTGCATGGAAACCCCTCATCCTCGATGGTTTCGTCAACATAACAGAGGTTGATCAGCCCCCGATAGGTCCGACGCGCGACGCGCACCCCTATTGATCTTGCTGCTCGCGCATCGCGCTTTCGATCCGCCGCCGTCGTTGTCGCTCGCAGAGGAAGAACGCCTCTGCTCACTCCTCCTCCGTGCGGCGACGCGCGATTTCCGACGCTCGCAGCTAACGCCGAAGTCCTTTGGCGGACGTCGCTCGCGACAGCAATCAGGTGGGTAAGCGCATGAGCATGATCACGTGCCGGTAATCGGTTAGCGGAGGGCCGTCAAGGGTGGCTATACCGGTGAGCTGGCACGGCTTGCTCGGTGCGGTGAAGGCGAAATTCACGTACGGCGTGTCGAAGGCCCCGAGCCCGTCGAGCAAGTAGGTCGGGTTGAAGCCGGCCGCCGTAACTGCCAGGTCGCCACCACCGGGCTGGTCAATGGTCGCCTCGATGGACTCCGATGCCTGAGCCTGGTCACCGGTCGCGGCTTCCAAGGTGACGAAACCTTCGCCGATCAGCATCCGCAGGGAGGTGTTGCGCTCCGCGACCAGGGCTACGCGCTTGGCGGCCGCGATCGCGTCGGCGGCGCTCACTCGCACGTTCATCAGTCCCGGCGTGTTCATGATGTGACGGACTTTGGGAAACTCTCCGTCCAGCAATCGAGTCGTTGTCTGGCGCTCCCCTGATGCACCGTGACCTTCGAATCCGATGATCCCGTCGCCGGTGCCGCCGTCGGACAGGCTCAGGGTCACTTCCTCTCCAGCGGTCATGGAGCGGGCCGTCTCGTTCAGCATTCTCGCTGGGACTAGGGCAGTTGCCGAAATCTGAGTCGAGCTCGGGTTCCACGTCAGTTCCTTGAGCGCCATCCGGTAGCGGTCGGTAGCGAGCAGGGAAATAGTGTCACCGTCAATCTCCACCCGTACCCCGGTGAAGACCGGCAACAGCTCATCCCGGCCGGCGGCGACCACGACCTGGGAGACCGCTTGAGCAAACAAAGCGCTGGGCACTGTGCCCGTGGCCTCGGGCATCTTCGGCAAGGATGGGTAGTCCGAGACCGGAAGTGTCTGCAGGGTAAACCGGGCGCTGCCGCAGATCAGCTCCATTCTGGTTTCGTCGGAGGTGATATCGACCGGTTTCGGCGGCAGGCTACGGGAAATGTCAGCGAGCAGCCGCCCGGAAACCAGCGCCTCGCCCTCGTCGGCGACCGCGGCCGTCACATGGATCCGCGCCGAGGTTTCATAGTCGAAGCTCGAAAAGGTGACGCCTTCGGCGTCGGCTCGTACCAGCAGACCGGCCAAAATCGGCACGCTCGGGCGTAGCGGCAGGCTGCGTGCGGCCCATTGCACCGCCTCAGCCAAGACGTCGCGCTCGAGTCGGATTTTCACGCTACCTCCTCTGTGACCTCAGAAATGAAGGTCATCCGGCCCAGGACGGGCACCGGCGATCATACCGACGGCTCGGCGGGGTGTAAGGCGCACACGGCAACTCGTACGGATACTCGAGCATGCTCCATCGGATTTACTTGGACCCCTTCTCGCCGGGCAGCAGTTCACGCAGATCAGCGGCCGCCGCCATTACTTCGTCTTGGAGCGGCCCGCACCTCTCCATACCGTCAGGAATCGGCCCGGTGAACAGTGGGCGGATCTCGAACACCAGGTCCAACACGCCCTCCCTGGTAGGCGTACCACGTCGCATGGTCATTGCGTCGCCAGCTAGCCGGCTGTACTCGTTGACCCGTTCGCGCCATGCGGGATCGTTCGTGGTGTGATCCGCACGCATTTCAGAGGCGAGCGCGTCAAGAGCCTTTTCCAGCCGAAGCAACTGCTCCTTGCGACGGTCGACGTCCAAGCTGACCGGAACGTCCTCGGGTTCCTCACGGCCGAACAACTTGCGCAGAAAGCTCACCGATTCCTCCTCCTGGGTGGGGCTTTGCGCCGTGCTGTTTTTCACAGGGCTCCGCCACGCTGACTTAGACCCTCTTCACCTTATGTATCTCATGGTCGTAGTCGTAGCTGCTGTGGATGCTGTGGACGACGTGTCTTTGACCCTGTCAGAGCAGATTTGGCGGTGCGTATGCCGCTGTGAAGAACAGAAAATCACACGGGGAGGATCTTGGGATGGGCTACCGGGTGATGCCGCTTGTCCCCTGACCATCCCCAGGCCGTCAAGCCCAAGATCAACGTTTTCCACAATGTTTTCCCCACTTGTGTGGCAAGCAAAATCTCTTGCCCGGTTGCAGTCTTGCACTGCCATGGAAGATCGTTTGAAAGCTTGTGATCACAGACCACCACGAGCGCCTCCCCAGAGGGATGATCAGGCGCTTGTGATCACAAACGACGCTGAGAGAGTTTCAGCGGCCAGACGCCTGCTGCTTGATCCGGTTCGTTAGTTCTGTTACCTGGTTGAACACGCTGCGTCGTTCAGCCATCAGGGTACGGATCTTCCGATCTGCGTGCATCACAGTCGTATGGTCCCGGCCACCGAACTGCTGTCCGATCTTGGGCAGCGACAGATCGGTGAGCTCACGGCACAGATACATCGCGATCTGACGCGCAGTCACCAGAACATGGGTCCGGCTTTGCCCACAGAGATCATCAATGGTGATGTCGAAGTACGACGCGGTCTGGGCCATGATCATCCCGGTAGTGATCTGCGCTTCGCCGCCCTCAGGAATGAGATCTTTCAGTACGATTTCGGCCAGCGCCAGGTCCACCTGCTGGCGATTGAGGCTGGCGAAGGCTGTCACCCGGATGAGCGCACCTTCCAGCTCGCGGATGTTGGTCTGGATTCGGCTCGCGATGAACTCCAAGACTTCCGGCCCAGCCACCAGACGCTCTTGCGCGGCCTTCTTCCGCAAGATCGCGATCCGGGTCTCCAGGTCCGGGGGCTGCACGTCGGTAATCAATCCCCAGCCGAACCGGCTCCGCAGCCGCGGTTCGAGGTTCTCCAGCAGCTTCGGCGGACGGTCGGAGGTCATCACGATCTGCTTCTGCGCGTTGTGCAGCGTGTTAAAGGTATGGAAGAACTCTTCCTGGGTCTGTTCCTTGCCTTCCAAGAACTGGATGTCGTCGATCAGCAGTACGTCTACGTCGCGGTAACGGCGCCGGAAGTCGGCTCCCTTGTTCTGGCTGATCGCGTTGATGAAGTCGTTGGTCAGTTCCTCTGTGGAGACATAGCGAACCCGCACCCGGTCGAAGTAGTTACGGACGTAGTGGCCCAGGGCGTGCAGCAGATGCGTCTTGCCGAGGCCAGAGTCGCCGTAGATCGTCAGGGGGTTGTACGACTTGCCCGGATTCTCTGCCACCGCGATCGCCGCGGCGTGGGCGAAGCGGTTCGAACCGCCGATGACGAAGGTCTCGAAGGTGTACTTGGGATTGAGCCGGGAGTCGCTCTCGCGACGGCTCCGGAAGCCGTCCAGATCGCGGTACACGTCTGGATTGCGGTAGCCAGATCCGACCTCGGAGGCCTCGGGTCGAGGTGCCGGGCCCTGCGTCCCGCCTTCGCCGCGGTAGGCGCGCCGGGCGTAATCCTCAGGGTTGGGGTAGCTCTCGGCTTGGAAGCCCGGCTCCGCGTAGTTGTTGTCGCGGTAGTCCTCGCGAGGTTGATCATCGCGATTCGTGCCTGAGTCTGAGTACTGTACCGGTTGGGTCGGCGCGCCGTCGTAGGTCGGCTCCTGCCCCAGCGATTCCTCGTCTGGTTTCAGCGATTCGTCCACGATCACGGCCAGCTGAATGTTGCGGCCGAAGTAGCCGGACAGCAGGCTCTCGATGTCGGTGCGGAAACGGTTCTCCAGTTGGTTGCGGGTGAAGGCGTTCGGCACGGCGATCATCAACATGTCCTGGTGGAGAGCCACAGGCTGGCCGGTCGTGAGCCAGCGCCGCAAGCCCGGCGAGGACGAGGAGTACAGATGGTCCCAGGCCCGACTTGTCGATTCGGCGGCGCTCTCAGTCGGTTCGCTCACTCGTACTCCGCTGCTCTTCGTGCATCCGTGCTCGACCCAGATGCGCGAAGCAAGAATCTGCTGTTGTCTGCACTTTCGCCTTGGGGCGTCCGTACCCGGGGGACTACAACGTGTCTCACTTCCACACAGATATCCACAGAGTGTGCACAAAAGTGCCTACGACCGGTCACGCATACCACGGTCCCCCCGGCATCGAGGTTGACGAGTGACTGTTGCCGGCTGCGGTAGCTGTCTGAAACTGCGAGGCGAACCGCGACGCTAGCAATCGCAGAGTCGCCACGCAAGCGACTCCGGGATATTCGCCATAGTGTTCGGCGTGTCGTCTGGACATCGGCGCCCACTATTCCTCAATCCCCCCGAGTTCGCGTCGGTTTGACCGGTTTGGCGCCGCCCCGTACCGTTAGAAGGTCGCTTAGGCGACCGCTGCCAGCTGCCCGCTCCGACTGCGATGCGTGCCGCGTGAGCACCGTACCTGATCGTCTAGCACCCCGAAGATGTGGGAGTTCTCCCGTGAGCAAGCGCACATTCCAGCCGAGCAATCGGCGTCGCAGCCGCACCCATGGCTTTCGTCTGCGGATGCGGACCCGCGCCGGCCGCGCCATCATTTCCAGCCGGCGCCGCAAGGGCCGCGCCCGCCTATCCGCTTGATATCCGTGCCCGGACGCCCACGGTGTTACCGCGATTGCTGAGAATGCGCAGCTCGAAAGACTTCCGACGGACGACTAGGCGGGGGCTTCGAGTGAGTCGGTCCACGCTGATCCTTCATGCCGTACGCGCTCCTGACGATGTCGCGTCCACGAGGGATGCTGCGGACCGCTCAGGTCCGCGCATCGGCTTCGTCGTCAGCGGAGCGCTGGGAAACGCCGTGACCCGCAATCGGGTCAAGCGCCGGCTTCGGCATCTCGCCGCGGCCCATGTGGCGGACGCCCCCGTCGGGATTGATTCATTTGCGCTTGACATCGTGGTACGCGCCCTGCCGGGAGCTGCGACCGATCCTGCCGGGGTGCCAACCGATTTCGGATCCGCCTGGCATGAGGCGGTGTCTCGGCTGACTGCGCGTGGGCCGGGCCAGGACGGCGGTGCCCGATGAAGTACCTGCTGATCGGCCTGCTGAAGCTCTACCGGCTGTTGATCAGCCCGCTGTATGGGAACGTGTGCCGCTACTACCCCAGCTGTTCGGCGTACGCGCTGCGTGCGGTCGAGGTTCATGGCGCCGCGCGCGGCAGCTGGCTGGCGCTTCGACGGCTGCTGCGCTGCCACCCGTGGGCCCCAGGTGGGTACGACCCCGTACCGGGAACCCCTGAATTTGACGAAGAGATCCGAGATCAAGCGCGACGCGCAGGAAGAATAGGTGGCGGTGCTGAGCTGGCGTCACAACGAGGTGTGAGTTGATGGAACTACTGCTGATTCCGATGTCGATCTGGGACCCCTTCATCGCCATCGGAAGCGCGATCATGCAGCCGCTCTACTGGGTGGTTTCGGGCATTCTCGTGCTGGCTCACTCCATCTTTTCGCCCCTGCTCGGCAGCGACAGCGGCTGGACCTGGGTGCTGTCCATCATGTTCTTGACGGTGGTCATCCGAATCGCCTTGATCCCGCTATTCGTCAAGCAGATCAAGTCGTCGCGCAACATGCAGCTACTGCAGCCAAAGGTCCGCGAGCTCCAGAAGAAACATGGTCATGATCGGGAGAAGCTCGGTCAGGAGACCATGAAGCTGTACCGGGAGAACAACGCCAATCCGTTGTCGTCCTGCCTGCCGCTGCTGCTGCAGATCCCGATCTTCCTGGCGCTGTTTCGGGTGCTCGATGGCGCCGCCCGTGGCATTCCGCGCGGCCATTGGCTCGTGGTCAACCCCGACCTACTGACCTCGCTCAACCAGGCCACGATCTTTGGCGCTCGCATTTCCGACACCTTCTTGAAGGTCGGCTTCGCGAACGGCATCACCAGCGTGCACATTGTCACGTTGGTGCTGATAATCGCGATGACGGTCACCTTGTTCATCACGCAGTTGCAGCTAATGCGCAAGAACATGCCGCCGGATGCCCTGACCGGGCCGTTCGCGCAGCAGCAGAAGATCATGCTGTACGTCTTCCCGCTGGTATTCGCAGTCGGCGGCATCAACTTCCCGGTCGGCGTGTTGATCTACTGGTTCACCTCAAACCTGTGGACTATGGGACAGCAGTTCTACGTGATCCGACGCAATCCTGCTCCTGGAACGCCCGCGTACGACGCCTGGGAGGCGCGACGCAAGGCCAAGGGCAAGGCGGCGGATGTGGCTTTGGCTCCGGTCGTCGAGCCAGAGCCGGCGCCCGAAGCAGCGACGCCTAACTCGAGCAAGGTGGCCAGGCAGCAGCCGCGACCGCAGCCACGCAAGCAACCAAGGTCTCAGCGCAAGCGCTGAGATCGCAAGTACAGAGGGGAGATCAGGTGGGCGACGAGCCGCAAACTGAAACCGAGGCAGCTGTCGGGGAGGATCTGGCAGAACCCGAGTCGAAGACCGCGAAGGAGAATCCGCTCGACTTCGAGGCGGAGATCGCCGCTGACTACCTCGAAGAGTTGCTCGACATTGCCGACCTGGACGGAGATATTGACACCTACATCGAGGGCGACCGAGCTCATGTGTCAATCATCAGCGAGTCGAATGTGCTGGTCGGTCCTGACGGTGAGGTACTCGACGCGCTGCAGGAGCTGACGCGGCTGGCGGTGATGACCGAGACCGGAGAGCGCAGCCGGCTGATGCTGGACGTAGCCGGATACCGGGAACGGCGTCGTAAGGAATTGGAGGCGCTCGCCGCGGACGCGGTGGGCGAGGCCAAGGAATCTCGTGAGCCGGTGCCGTTGGCGCCCATGAATCCGTTCGAGCGCAAGGTCGTACACGATGCCGTTGCCGCTGCCGGGCTGACGAGCGAGTCGGAGGGCGAGGAGCCGGACCGCCACGTGGTCGTACTCCCCGCCTAACGTGCCGCGCGCCTATTCGTTCACTCGCTGCTGAAGCCTGGGCGACCTTGCGCCCAGGCGTGAGCGTAGGTCCGTGATTCGGAAGAACGCCAGGATCACTGCACACAACGCCAGCGTGAGCACGATTTGGACGACGCCCTGGTCAGGCAACGAGAGGCTTTTGTTCGCGACGCTGAGGGATGCGTGGCCCAACACGGCGATCAACAGGCTCCCCGTGTTGAGGTAGAGCCAGCCGAGGAAGAACCCGTGCAGGGTGATGAGGCTGAGCGACACTGCGAGGTTCTCGTTCAAGGCGAGGAAGAGTGGGACCTGCCACAGTCCCCAGATTGCCCCGACCAGAAGCGCAGCCCAGGCTGCGGGCATTCGCTTCCGGACCTGGGGTAAAGCGAAGCCGCGCCAGCCCGGCTCTTCCAGCAGCGGGCTGCCAAAGCATTGCAGCACTAGCTGGAGCGGAAATGTCAGGACAATGCCAATCCAGCCGATGTCAGCGAGCATCGCTGCCAACGCAGATCCTTCCGGGACGGCCGGACCGACGCCGAGCGCCGCCCGCACACCAATGCCGATCACTGTGAGACCGGGGATGAGCAGGCAGGCCGCCGCGTACCACCACAGCCCGACACGCCAGCGTTTCAGGCCACCCAGCAGCCGGCGGACACCGCGCTTTCCCCGCGTAAGGCCGGTGAACACGATAGCTGCGATCAGCGGCCCAGTGACGCCAAGGGTCTGCAGCACGATGACGAGTGGCGAGCCACGGAGCGATTCGAGGTCGGAACCTCCGTCGTACAGCATGGCCAGCGGCACCCAGAACAACCAGGCGATGCCGAAGGCCAGCACCAGATAGGCGGCGAGGGGGTGCCGAAGGATTCCAGATTCCCTGAAGCTGCTTGGGGTGGTCATGGCGCTAACTCCAGAGTCACTCGGCAGGCCTCAGCTCTCGGATCATCAGCCTAAGGCAGGTGGGCGGCGAACAGCTTCTTCGAGCTGGCCAGTGGGGTCATAGCGGCGCCGGACAGTGAAGGCCCGCGGCGAAGGCCCGTAGCGCTGCAGATACCGAAGTCGGGCGACGGCCTGCGCTGTGCTGGGCGGTTGCTCTGCTTGCACCCACCAGAGGGCAGTGGTCGGTGGCGGCAGCGGGATGAACCACTTATTGCGCCGCCTGAGGTAATTTCCGTGTCGGCTTCGGTAGGTGAAGTTGTGCAGGTGTTGGTAGCTCTGCCAGACCGACATGTTGATGACGATTGTGTTATCGCCGAGGAGCTCAGCGCCGGTCAAGTGACCGAACCCCGCTTGCTGCCGCCAGACAAATCCTGGCGCGTCCTCAGCAAGCTTGTTGATCATGGCAAGAGCAGCGACAAACTCCTGCTGCTGCGGCGCGCTAAGCGGAGCCCGAAGGCGCCCGATGTTGATCTGGGCGAGCTCGTATCCGGATGTCTGCACCAGATCTACCCCGCCGCGGTGCCGTACGCGCCGACCAGAAACGCACGGTCTGCCACGCGTTCACCGTAGCCACCGCGACTCTGCATGCATGATCGAGTGTCAAGATAGGGCCATGTCTGAGCTGGAGCAGCAACGCATCCTGAAGACCGCGATCCCCGGGCCGCGCTCGCTCGAACTGATGGCGCGGAAGACCGGCGCCGTCGCGCGGGGCATCGGTACCACGATGCCGGTCTTCGCTGTCGAAGCTGGCGGCGGTGTGGTGGTCGATGTCGACGGCAATAGCTTGATCGACTTCGGGTCCGGGATCGCCGTGACCACGATTGGAAACAGTGCACCTCGCGTCGTGACGGCCGTTCAGAATCAGGTGGAGCTGTTCACCCATACCTGCTTCATGATCACCCCGTACGAGGGCTATGTCGCCGTCGCCGAGCAGCTCAACCAGCTCACCCCAGGCAACTACGAGAAACGCAGCGCGTTGTTCAACTCCGGCGCTGAGGCAGTGGAAAACGCGGTAAAGATCGCCCGCGCGTACACCAAGAAGCAGGCTGTCGTCGCCTTCGACCACGCTTACCACGGTCGGACCAACCTGGCCATGGCGCTGACCGCGAAGAGCATGCCGTACAAGCACAGTTTTGGGCCGTTCGCGCCGGAGGTCTACCGCGCTCCCCTGTCCTATCCCTACCGCGACGACAAGCTCATCGATGGCGAGCTCGCCGCCCGACGGGCTACGGACCTGATTGAGTCGCAGGTCGGAACGGGCAATCTGGCTGCCGTGATCATCGAACCGATCCAGGGCGAGGGCGGCTTCATCGTTCCAGCCGACGGATTCCTGCCGGCATTGGCGGACTGGTGCCGTTCCAACGACGTGGTCTTTATTGCGGACGAGATACAAACCGGTTTTGCTCGTACGGGTGCCATGTTTGCCTGCGAGCTGTTCGAAGTTGTTCCCGACCTGATCGCGACCGCCAAGGGGATTGCTGGCGGGTTGCCGCTTGCCGGGGTCACGGGACGCGCCGAGATCATGGAAGCGGTTCATGTCGGTGGTCTGGGCGGAACGTACGGCGGCAATCCCGTCGCTTGTGCCGCAGCACTGGCGGCGATCGAGACGATGAAGGCCGACGGCCTCGTTGCGCGCGCCCAGCAGATCGAGCGGATCATGGTGAGCCGGCTGCACCGGATGCAGGCCGAGGACAACCGCATTGGCGATGTCCGAGGCCGCGGCGCGATGATCGCCATTGAGCTGGTCCATCGCGACACCACTGATCCGGATCCGGCTTTGACAGCCGCGGTCGCGACTGCGGCGCGGGAGCAAGGGGTCATTGTGCTGACCTGCGGCACCTATGGAAATGTGCTGCGTTTCTTGCCGCCGTTGACGATAAGCGACGAGCTGCTGAACGAGGGCCTCGATGTGCTGGCCGAGGCCTTCTCGGCTTCGTGATCTCCCACCACGTCACTCAACCAGCGGACGTCGCCCGCGAGCTCTACGGCGCCCAATTTCCGCCTCTAAATAGATATGTCGACATTCTGGCTTCAACGGGAGTCGAGTGGGGGCTCCTCGGGCCTCGCGAGGCAGACAGACTGTGGGATCGACACATTCTCAACAGCGCGGCACTTACTGGGCTGATCGCGCCAGCCAGCGCGGTCGCTGACGTGGGCAGCGGTGCCTGCCTACCCGGCATTCCCCTTGCAATCTTGCGGCCCGACCTGCGAATGACGCTGATCGAGCCGCTGCTACGGCGCTCCACGTTTCTGACTCAGACCGTAGCGGAGCTCGAGATAGCGGGTCGTGTCGAGGTGATCCGATCGCGCGCCGAAGATCACCACCAGACCTACGATGTCGTAGTCGCGCGAGCCCTCGCTCCCCTTGACCGACTGATCGGCTGGTGCAATCCGCTCCGCGCTGCAGACGGCGTGATCCTGGCGCTCAAGGGGAGTTCTGCGGCCGATGAGGTGGTCGCGGCGAAGGGTCAGCTGGATGCCGCGCAGCTCGATGCAGAGGTGTTGAAGCCTCGGGCCCACCCGGATGTAGAGCCGGCTACCGTGGTGCGACTCGCGGCCCGCCCTCGCCGCATCTGACGGAAGAGCGGTGGAAGCCGCGCGGGCGGCCGTAACAACCTAAGACGCTTGAAACGGAGTCGCCGCTCAAGACAAACGTCGCCGCCAAAAGCCGGCAACAGCGTTGTCTAGGCCGGCCGCACGGGCTCCACCGCGACCGCTCATGCAGTGTTGGGTGCGAGCATCGCTCCCCAATTGGGCGCGGCTGCCCGCGCAAGCTCTTTCTGGTTGCTACGTTGTGGCGGAACGGTCAGGAAGGGATCTGCATGATCGCACCGCCGGTGGCAGAGATTCGGATTACGCCGGGGCTCGGCTGGCCCAGGAACGTTGAGGTCGATCCGCGGATCGGCTGGCCGAACGTTCCACGTGAAACGCTGGATTGGCCCCAACGTGCAGCTGCGCGATCATTGCCCAGCGCCTCGGTGGTAACGACAACGGCACTAGCACCTCCCGCGATCGAGATACCGCCGGGTCCGCGACGCGCACGCTTTGATGAGGACGAATTCGGCCCACCTCCGGTTGAGGAAGACCCACCGGCCACGTCCACCGCAGAGAGTTTGACGACCGCTTCATTGCCTGCGCCGCCACTGCCCCGAGTCTTTGTCGTGGCGAACCAGAAGGGCGGCGTCGGCAAGACCACAACATGTGTGAACCTCGCGGCCGCCCTCGCACTTGGCGGTCTCACTGTGCTCGTCATCGATCTTGATCCCCAGGGCAACGCCACCACGGCGCTCGGCGTCGACCATCCAGCCGGGACGCCCGGAACGTACGAAGTGCTGATGGCTGGTGCACCGCTCTGTGATCACGTGGTCGACTCCCCCGAGGCGCCCAGCCTCAAAGTCCTCCCGGCCACGATCGACCTCGCTGGTGCCGAAATCGAGCTCGTTTCCATCGTCGCTCGCGAGAACCGGCTCAAGCGAACTTTGCGTGCCTACCTCCAGGACCACCACGCCGATTACGTCTTTCTGGACTGCCCGCCGTCGCTCGGGCTATTGACGCTCAATGCTCTCGTGGCCGCGAATGAAATCCTGGTCCCGATCCAGTGCGAGTACTACGCACTCGAGGGCGTCACGCAGCTGTTGCGCACAATCGATCTGGTTAAGGGGGAGCTCAACAACGAGCTCCGCCTGAGCAGCGTGCTGCTCACAATGTTTGACGCCCGGACCAAGCTTGCCGCGCAGGTCGCCGATGAGGTTCGGCAGCACTTCCCGGTCGAGACGCTGCCCACGGTCATCCCGCGTTCGGTGCGCATTTCAGAGGCGCCCAGTTACGGCCAGACCGTTTTGACCTACCAGCCCAGCTCGGCAGGCGCCATTTCTTATCTCGAAGCCGCACAAGAGATCGCCCGTCGGGGCGTGGAGGAGAGCGCATGAACATTCGTACGGAGCGTCGCGGCCTCGGCAGAGGCTTGGGTGAGCTGTTCCAGCGAACGGAGCCGCAACTGGTTCCAGCTTCCGCAAACGGCCAATCTGAGGCGCCGCCAGTGGCACCGGTCCCCGATGGTTCCTATTTCGCCGAGCTGCCCTTGGAAGCGATCTCCCCCAACCCTCGGCAGCCCAGGACCGTCTTCGATGAGGAGGCGATGAATGAGCTGGTGGAGTCCATCCGCGAAGTCGGCATGTTGCAACCCATCGTGGTCCGTCCAATTGGTGGCGCGCAGTTCGAGCTCGTTATGGGAGAGCGTCGGTGGCGAGCCGCGCAACAGGCCGGAGTCGACACGGTCCCCGCGATCGTACGCGAAACCGCAGATCACGAACTGCTGCGCGACGCCCTCTTGGAGAACCTGCATCGCGCTCAGCTGAACCCGCTCGAAGAGGCCGCCGCCTACCAGCAGATGCTGGAAGACTTCGGCTGCACTCAGGAGGAGCTCGCCAGCCGGATCAAACGCTCACGACCGCAGATTTCAAACACCATCCGTCTCCTTCGGCTGCCGCCGACCGTGCAGCGGCGCATTGCCGCGGGGGTGATCAGCGCCGGGCACGCGCGGGCGCTGCTGGCCATCGAGGACCCGACCAGCCAGGAGCGCCTCGCTCAGCGAGTAGTGGCGGAGGGGCTGTCGGTGCGGGCTGTGGAGGAACTCGTGACGGTGGGCGAAGCCGCGGATCCGGCTCCACGGCGACAGCGTCAGCCGAAGATGGTCGCACCGAAAGTCAAAGATCTCGCTGATCGGCTCTCAGACCACTTTGACACTCGTGTTCGCGTCGCTCTGGGAAGGACCAAGGGCAGGATCGTCATCGAGTTCGCCACAGTCGACGACCTGGAGCGCATTGTTGCACTGATCGAGAAGCCGTCAGAAGCCGCCGAACAATATCGACAAAGCGACATTCAAGAGGACGTTGAGGGAGTCGCCGCCGGCTCTGCCGCTTCGGCTTGAGCGAGCTTGGCTCTGATGTTCTTGGTGGCGGAACGCTCGGCCACAAAGGACAGGAAGGGGATGGTGCCAGCCAGCGCAATCAGAATCAGCCGCTTCCAGCTCCACTTAGCCCGCAGGCCCAGGTCGACAGCGGTGATCAGCAGGATCATGTAGAGGTAGCCGTGCGGGATCGCGGTCCAAGTCACGACGTCGGGGTTGCCCCCGAAATACTTCAGCGGCAGGCCGACGCACACCAAGATCACCAACAGGGTGCCCACGACGTAGGCCATGATCCGATACCGGATCCACGCATTGCGCATGGGCTGAAGCCTATGTCCGCTCACCTGGGCGTTCCGGTGTGATCTCAACCTCACAGCTCGCCGTTGGGGCTGGAGGTCGCTTCGCTCCCGCCTATATTCTCCGCGACCTCGCGAAGCCCGATATCCCGAGCAATTCGGTAAGCCATAAAGAGGGTGAACGCGGCGAACAGCCACCACTGCGTCGAGTAGGCCCCATTCCGCAGCCGGCCAGAAGCCTCGGGCAGCAGCAGTGGAGACGCCGCCAAACCCTGGCGAGCGGCATCGGCACCGGACAGGTTGACATACCCGCCGACCAGCGGGCCTGGCCAGTCTTGCGCCAAGGCAGGCAATCGGACGGAGGCAATTTGGCCGCTCGGCAAATCGGCTCCCGGCAGATGTTCTTCCGTGGGCAGCAGCACGCCGACCTGTTGGACTGGGCCGCTGGGCGGCGCTGGCGCATTCGGCTCAAAAACGACGCCACGTACCACCGCCAGCACGCTGCCGTCACCTTGCCGCAATCCCGTCAGTACCCGGAACTGCCCACCCTCCATGGGCACGAGCAACTGCAGTGCCGGATCGTAGGTGCCTTGGAAGGTCACCGACCGTCCATATCCATCGCTCACCGGCGCTCCGGCCCGGGCGACCGAGGTGAGCGGAACCGGCGGAGCTGACGCCCGACGTTGCGCCGCAGCCTGTCCCTGGTTGTGGTAGACCTCGAGCTGCCAGAAGCCGAGCAAGACCATTGCCGCCGCCAGGGCGATGCCGAGGGCGATGACCAGGACCTGCCAGAAACGGGTCATCGATTACGTCTCAGTGCGCCGCCAACGAGATCACAATAGTTCTCTGCTCGCGCGGCGCCCCGGGAAGCTGGTGCCGTCGTCGCTCTTCCCGAGACGAAAAGCGTGTCTCACTCATCGCTCCTTCGATCACCAGCGGGCGCCTACCGACGCTCGCAGAGGATTGGCGCGGCCGCCGCGAGCTGCGGCCGCATGGACCAGGTCGGCACACATCTTTCCTAGGCTCCAGCCGGCAGTCTCGATCGCCAAGGGCACCGCCGACGTCTCGGTCATGCCGGGCGACACGTTGACCTCGAGGAACACCGGCTCCCCGTCCGAGGTGACGATGAGATCAGTTCGTGAGAGATCCCGCAGACCCAGCGCCGCATGTACGCGCAAGGCCACATCAGCGCACCGGTTCGCCACATCGGACTCCAGCTCAGCCGGGCACAAGAACCGGGTTGCGCCGGCGGTATACCGGGCCGCGTAGTCGTAGACGCCAGACTCCGGACGGATCTCCACGGCAGGAAGAGCGATCGGGCCGCGCCCGCGGTCCACGACTGCGACCGTCACTTCGGTTCCCTCGATAAACTCCTCGATCACCGCTACGGAGCCGTATGCGTATGCCCCGACCATGGCCGCCGGAAGCTCCCCGGCCCGCGCGACCTTGCTACACCCGAGCGCGGAGCCACAGCGTGACGGCTTCACCATCATCGGGAAGCCGAGCTGATCACCGAGTGCTTTGACCAGCACTTGAGCGCCCAGCTCGCGGAACGTCTCGTGTGGCAGCGCCACCTGGTTGGGCGTTCGGATGCCCGCGGCGCCGACGACAGTCGTCGCGATTGACTTGTCGAACGCCAGCCGGCAGGCCGAACCCACCGAGCCGACGAATGGCACGCCAAGCAGGTCGAACACCTCGCGCAGGGCACCGTCCTCACCAGCCTCGCCGTGCAGGACGGGGAAGACGACTGAGCCAGTAAGCTCAGCGAGCCGCGAGAGCAAGGTGGAGTCAACATCGGACTCCACGACCTCGATACCCCGAGAGCGCAGCGCCTGACTCACCCGGCGTCCGGAACGCAACGACACATCACGCTCATGGGACAGACCTCCCGAGAGCACGATCACCGTCTCTAGGTATCCGTTGTCGTCCACCCCTCTCCTTCCTTCATGATCATCAAGCCATGATCAACTTCGATCAAGATCAACTTCTGGTCCAGTTCCATGATCATCAGGTCTGATTCGGACCTGGTGCCTCACGGGGTCCGAGTGCCAGGCGGCCACTCTCAGGCTCAACGGCGGTGCCGAAGATCTCGAGCATGCTCGCTTCGTACTCCATCACCTCACCGAGCCGGCGGGTGCCTTCGATGATGCGCTCTGGCGTGGGGAAACAGTACGACAAGCGCATATGCCGACTGCCCAGGCCATCGGCATAGAACGCGGTCCCGGGGACGTACGCTACTCGAGCGGTGACCGCGCGGGGCAACATAGCGTGCGAATCGATCCCCGGCGGCAGCGTCAGCCACACAAAGAAACCACCTTGCGGGTTCGTCCACGTGGTGCCGGCCGGCATGTGACTGCTGAGTCCAGCGATCATGGCGTCGCGTCGCTCGCGGTACATCTCTCGGAAGATCTTGATCTGTCCACGCCAGTCGTGGTTCGACAGGTAGGCCGCGACGGCAAACTGCGAAAAGACCGGCGGACACAGGGTTGCCGCTTCCTGAGCGAGCACCAGCTTTTCGCGTACCGCGTGCGGCGCCAGCACCCAACCGACCCGGAAGCCGGGTGCAAAGGTCTTGGAGAACGAACCGAGGTAGACCACCAGATCTTCGTCCAGCGACCGCAGGGCCGGGATGGGCTCGCCGTCGAAGCCCAGCAGCCCGTACGGGTTGTCCTCGATCACCAGCAGGTCCGCCTGTTGGGCGAGCTGGAGTAGTTCCAACCGTCGATCGAGCGATTGGGTGACGCCCGCGGGATTGTGGTAGTTCGGGATCGTGTAGAGGAACTTGACGGTACGCCCTGCGCGGCGCAGCGCTCTGAGCGCATCGGCGAGCGCGCTCGGATTCAGGCCTTGTTCATCCATCGCGACATGGACGACATCGCATTGATAGGAGCGGAAGACCCCGAGTGCGCCGACGTAACTGGGTGCCTCGCACAGCACCACATCGCCCGGATCGCAGAAGATGCGAGTAAGAAGATCGAGACCCTGTTGCGATCCGACTGAGACCATCACATCGTCCGGGTGCGCCGAGATGTTTTCCAGCCTCATTACTTCACAGATTGCTTCGCGAATGGCTGGCTCGCCCTGGCCTGAGCCGTACTGCATGGCGCGCCGCCCGTCGTTGAGCACCAGCTCGCGGAGCACGGAACCGACCACATCCAGCGGAAGATCGGTGATGTTGGGCATGCCGCCGGCGAGTGAGACGACCTCGGGCCGGTTGGCCACGGCGAAGAGGGCCCGGATCGCCGACGCGGTCATGCCGTGGGCACGGGCGGCGTACCGATCGATGTAGTGATCAAGCCGGGTGTCTTGGCGCCGCAGCCGCTCCAGCACCGGTTCTTCAGGTTCGGGTGGGGAAGTCTCACTCACATAACTAGCGTGCCTCATTTCATCTGAGGCGTGCATCTTCGCCCAGCTGCGAGCGTCGGAAAATCGCGCGCCGCCGTGCTGAGGAGGAGAGAGCGGAGGCGTTCTTTCCTCTGCGAGCGACGACGAAGTAGGCGGATCCCAAGCGCGATTGCGCGAGCAGCTCCAAACAAAAGGGCGATTTTGCCGACGCTCGCAGCTGGGCCGCTTCATCGGGCGCAATTCGCAGCTGGTGGGGTCGCCGCCTACGATAAATCCATGGCAACGCCCAATGGCACGCGCCCGATGCGGTGGTCACGATGGCTTGCCGCCGGCATGATGTTCGGTCTCGCCCTCGGTTTTGCGTTCGGACTAGCCAAGCCACGCGTCAGGAAGTAAGCCCATGGGATCCCGTCGCCTGCGCCCGATGACCGCCGCCGACCTGCCCTCGCTGCCGGGATCTTGCGCGCGGTGCACCTTTTGGGAGTCGAGTCTCACCGACCTGGCGGCGCCGGCGGATCATGTCGATCGGGGCGAGATGAAGGCCGAGTGGGCCGAGATCGTCACCCGGCACTGGGGCTACTGCGGAGTGATCGCGTTTGCCGATGACGAGCCGATCGGTCACCTGACACTGGCCCCCGCGATGTACGTGCCGCGGCTTGGTGCCTTCGCAACCACGCCGGTCGGGCCGGACTCTGCAGTGGTGATGTCAGCGCATGTGGCACCGGAACTGCGTGGCAAGGGACTCGGCAAGCAGCTCGTGCAATCGGCTGCTGGACTGGTGGCCCGCCGCGACATCCGGGCGCTCGAGGCGGTTGGTACCTACCATGACGGCCCGTCGTGCATGTTGCCGGTCGGCTGGCTGGAGGCGGTTGGCTTCCAGGTGGTACGCCCCCACCCGATCACCCCACGCTTGCGGATGGATCTGCAAACCGCAGTTCGCTGGCGCCCCGGTCTCGGCGCTGCCTGGCACCGTCTCACCGATCTGGTGCGTCAGCCGCAATCCCCCGAGCCCGCCACGTACACCCATCGCGAGGTTGGGTCCTAGAGCTGCGATCGCTCACGCTCCCTGATTCAAAATTCCGACCGTTGCGGTGTTTTCGACAACTGGGTACGTGATCGAGGCTTCAAAACTCCGCATTGGTCGGAAATTTGTCCCTTGGTCAAGGGAGTTTGTGACTCGCTCGCAGCTACCTCTACTCGTGGAGAGCTACCGGCTCCTCACCCGTGTGGCCGCTATCGTTTGGCTCGCCTACTCGCTGTGGGAGTTCGTCCTCCAGATCTTTATACCCGAGGTCAACATTCGGGTCGACCTGCTTCCCCTCTATCCGATCCTGCTGATTACCGGCGTCCTCGGTATCGCGTTTGGCCTTGCCTCGAAAAAGGGTGAGTCTGAGCCCGGGAGCTAGCTGTTCAATTCCAGTCGTCACCCGACAGGTAGGGGTGGGCCGCTACGACGGGCTACCAGGTTTAGGCCTGCGGACAGCAGCAATCGCCAGTTGCTGCTGTCCGGCAGCTCCGGTCCTAGCCGGACTTGGCAGCCTCAGCGATTCCTGACAGCTCACCGAGCCGGTTGACATGCTCGTTGAGTGCATCGAGCACGGCCTGGAGCTGCACTTGCGCCACCTTGGCGAACATCCGGACGTACTCGACGTCCCGGACCGAAGGGTCCTGGCTGCCGGCGCGTTAGGCGACCGCCGCGGCCCGGCCGACAGCCCCCGTGCGGCTACCTTGGCCTGCTCCATGATGTCCCGCTGCTGGGACCGTGCCGAGTGCGGCTACGACTCGAAAGATGATCACCCGTACGCGATGAGGTATGCGGCGATGTCCACGCCCGGATTCTCCGACCACCCGGTGCTGATACTCGTGTCAACTTATCTGAAAGGAGCACACCCGGAGCCCGGCCGGTTTCTGCCCGAGACTCACACTGCCCAGGATCCCGAAACCCCAGCAAATGGGCCGGAGCGCCCGCTGCGACCAATAAGCCGGACCAGCGAGGCAGTGTCCCGGTCCTGATCATGGCAACGCCGAATAGGACATAACCGATCATGAACAGGATCGCCGCCAATCCATTGATGATCACCACGGGTGAGTATTGGTTGATCGAGTCGAGCGCGCCGGAGACTGCGTGGCCAAGACCGGGGGACAGTTCGGACGTCGCGGTAACCGTTGCGCTGGACCAGTCGGGCATGGTGTTGCTTGTTGCTGGCGCCGTCGTGGTGCTAGTTGGGCTAGTCGTGATTGCGGTCGCCGGCCGACACAAACAACCGCGCTGCGCAATGGATCCTCGACGCTGCTCCGTTGCTTGCCGCGGCCTGACGTCGGGGCGCCCTCGTTGCCCTCAGAGCCGAGGCAGCGGGTCAGTGGCGCTTGAGCGGGTGTGGCCGCCCGGGTGGCCGGGCAAGGTTGCCGAGGCACAGGAGGCCCGCGCAAACTATTACCTGCAGCATGATCACTGATGTCGGTCTTCCATATGTTGATCAGACCGGGGTTGGTCGTACGCAACGCCACGCTCGGCGTAAACATCGGTGCCGAGAGTCACGATCCACGAGGTGGCGACGACCGGTAGGACTGTGCCATGCGGTTGTCGGCCAATGGTTCTTGGAGCTGAGATTCAGCAAGATATGCCGCGGGTCGTCGCTGGGTCGCCCTTCATCAATATCACCGGGAAGGAGCACAGAAACCGATGAACCACTCGTTGCGTGACAGGTATGCCCATCGTCGCGGTGACCACGCGCGGGGCGAGGAGCGGCAAGCTCCGGAAGAACCCGGTGATGCGGGTTACCGACGGCAGCGCGTATGCCGTCGTCGCCTCCAAGAGCGGCTCGGACGAACACCGCGCGTCCAAATCCCACCGCCACCGCCAGCTGACAAGGACAAACGCCGGTGCTGCACGAGGCAGGACCGGGTTTCGTCGCTAATCCCAATCCAGTCTCAATTGGACTCCGAAGCGGGCCCGTTCTCGGCCCACAGGAAGCCGTTCAGCCGGCTAGCGATGTCGTTGCGAATCGGCGCGATTACGTGCGCGTAGCTCAGAGATCGGCCAGGGCCTCGCGGGCGGCGCGGCGACCGGCCTCGACGGCGCCCTCCATGTAGCCGCTCCAGGCATTCGCCGTCTCGGTCGCGGCCCACTTGATCGGACCGATCGGCTTGCTGAGCGCCTCCCCGAAGTGGATCAGGCCACACGGTCCGGTGTTGGCGTTGTAGCACCCGCGGGTCCACTGGCGGTCGGCCCAACCACCCTCGACGATCAGGCTTGGCTTGGCCGCGCGCGGCCCGAAGTGGCGGCCGAGCTCTGCGCTGAGGGCCTCCGCCCGTTGCGCGGCCGGCCACCGGCCCGCCACTCGAGCCGATTCACCCTCCAGGAACGCGAGGATGATGCCTGGGCCGCCGGTTTCGTTTGGCATGCAGCTGTCGTTCGACATCCGTGCCGGGCCCACTTCCGAGATGAGCTGCGCGTTCAGGCCTTCGGCCCGCCAGAAGGGTTCTTCGTACAGCACGAACATCTTGTGCGCTGACGCTTGCGGCATCCGCTGGGTCAGCTGATCGCGTATCCCGGGCAGCGGAGGGTCGTACATGATCCGGCCGGCGAGCGTTGGCGCCAGAGCCACTACGACCTGCCGGCCGGTGGCGGTCAGTCCTCCTCGGCACGTGACCGTGATCCGATCATCGGAATGATCGATGGTCAGCACCGGCGAGTTCAGCACGATCCGATCGCCGAGGATGGCGGCCAGCCGGAGCGGGATCTGGGAGGTGCCCCCGACGAAGCGCTTGGTCTGGGCTCCGCCCTCGGACTCAGCCAGCAACTCGGCGGTGACCCCGCAGACCGCCACGTTCTGCAGCAGACACAGCAGCGACACCTCGACGGTCGGCATCGCCAAGATGCCGACCGTGCAGATCTCGAGAAGAGTGAGCGCAACGGGGGACAGGTCCTGGCTGTCATACCACTGGCCTACTGTGATCCGATCCCACTCGTCCGCCCGCGGCGCAGTCCACGGCGCTTCCACCGGTACGGTGTCCGCCATTCGATCGATTTTGCGGAGCACTCGCTCGAGCCCGCGCAGCTCTTCGGAGTATTTGTCGTGGAACACGTCGCCGCGGAGCACCTCCCCCGCGAACTCGTACGTCGTCTCGCCATCCTCGAATTGGTCGTAGACCTGCACACCAAGCTCGGCCGCCAAGGCCTGCATCCGGTGATGGGTATCGCCTATCCACTGCGCACCCAGCTCGAGCGGTATTCCGTCGACGTGCTCTGTGAGGATCCTCCCGCCAACCCGGTCATCGGCCTCGAGCACGAGTGGCTCACGCCCGGCATCGAGCACTTGGCGGGCCGCGCTAAGCCCCGACAGACCTGCGCCGACGATGATCACATCTGCCTCGCGCGCCATGCTGACCTCCATCCTTAAGTTGTTTGGTTGCCGATCACTAGGACTCGAAGCCCAGTCCCATCCTGTCGAGGGTGCGCAGCCAGAGGTTTCGGTTCCCTCCGTTACGGTCGGCATGATCAATCGACCATCGGGTCAGCTGGATCCCGCCGTACCGGAAGGGCTCGGGTGGGAATGGGATTGGCCTGGTTCGCACCATGGTCAGCCTCGTGCGCTCATTGTCAGCGCCGTCCAGAAGGTCGAGCATGACTCGGGCCCCGAACCGGCTGGCGCCGACGCCGAGGCCGGTGTAACCGACGGCAAAGGCCAGTCGATCCCGGTACGCACGGCCCCAGAACGTCGTGAACCTGCTGCAGGTGTCGATGACTCCGCCCCATCGGTGAGTGAAACGCAGTCCCTCGAGCTGCGGGAACGTGGTGAGGAACTGCTCAGCCAGTGCGGCGTGTGTGGCCAGCCGCTGATCCTGCTCGGCACGTATCCGGTTGCCGAAGTGGTAGATGACGTCGTAGCCGCCCCACAGGATGCGGTTGTCGGCCGTGAGCCGGTAATAGTGGAACTGATTGCCGAGATCAGCCAGGCCCTGCCGGCCCTCCCAGCCGACGGCGTCCTGCTGCTCCGGCGAGAGGGGTTCGGTAACCAGGACATAGTCGTAGACCGGCACGATGTAGTTGCCGAGCCGACGCAGCAGGTTGGTGAAGGCATTCGTGGCCAGCGCTACGTGCCGTCCCCGGATCGAGCCGAACGGGCAGCGCAGCACCAGATCGGCGCCGTCGGAGGTGATCTTGGTGACCTCAGTGTGTTCGTAGATCCGCACCCCGAGGTCGAGGCACGCCTGCCGCAGACCCCAGGCCAGCTTGGCCGGGTGCACCAGCGCCACGCCATCGACGTCGTAGCGACTCGCGAGGTAGGTCGGCGAGTGCACCAGCGCCTGAGTCTGCTCGCGGTCCAACAGGACCGGTTCGGTGCCGTGCTCCGCGAGGACCTGGGCGAACTCGGTCAGCTCGGCCACCTGCCAGTCCTCCACCGCGATGTCCAGTTCTCCCGTACGTTCGAACTCAGCGTCGATCCCGTGTCTGATGATGGTGGCTTCGATGCCGTCGAGGTTCTCTCGGCCGAGCCGTTCGAGCGTGTCGAACTCGTCCGGGAACCGGTCAAGGCCGTTGGCTTCTCCGTGGGTCAGGCTGCTGGCACAGAAGCCGCCGTTGCGGCCGGACGCGGCCCAGCCTACGGTCGCCGCTTCGACCAGGACGACGTCGCGGCCGGGATCGGCCTCCTTGGCTTGCAGTGCGGTCCACAGACCGGTATAACCGCCGCCGATGACGACCAGATCGGCGTCGACCGCACCGACCAGCGAGGGCAACGCAGGCGGTGCCGCTGGGTCGTCGAGCCAAAACACGGAGGGTTCGGCCTCGGCCAACGAGCGCATAGCCCGTGGCGTCCAGGTCGGTTCGCTCCCACGTGCCTTCGGGTGTCGACCGCGGCGGCTTGCGGGCATGCCGTCACCCTAATTCTTTGGCAGATTTTTCTGGTAAATGGCCTTAGCCTTCGTCATAACGGCGGCCGGCGCCGTGACTGCAGAGAAACGAGCCGCGATGAGTCATGCTGGCCATGAGGTACCTGCTGCACACGATCTAACCGAGCACAAGGGGCTCGACGAGGGCGCACTGACGTTCTTCGGCACGCTAATGATCGGCCTCGCCTCGGTGGCACCGGCCTACTCCTTGGCGGTCACGCTGGGTTATGTCGTGATCGAGGACGGCACGCTGGCCCCCGTGGCGGTGGTGCTCGGCTTCATCCCGATGCTGCTCACCGCCTTCGCTTACCGGGAACTGAACAAGGTCATCCCGGACTGCGGCACCACGTTCACCTGGGTAACCAAGGCGTTCGGACCGAGGACCGGCTGGTTCGGCGGGTGGGTGCTGACCCTCGCCGGGATCATCGTGCTGACGAGCCTGGCCCAGGTCTCGGGCCAGTACACCTTCCTGCTTCTAGGCGCCGACTCGCTCGCGGACAACACGTTTTGGGTGACGGTGCTGGGGGTCGTGTTCATCGCGGTCATGGTCTGGGTCTCCTACCGCGGCATCGTGATCGCCGAGTGGCTGCAGAACGTGCTCGTGGCCATCCAGTACATCGCGCTGGGCGTCCTCGTGGTGGTAGCCCTGATAGCTGTCGCGGGCCCGAACCGGCCGGACACTGCAATCCCGATCGAGGCGTCCTGGTTCAATCCATTGGGCTTCTTCGCCGAGGACGGTGGCGGGTTCTCGGCGCTGACCGAGGGCATGCTGCTGATGGTCTTCATCTATTGGGGTTGGGACACGATCCTGTCTTTGAACGAGGAGACGAAGGAACGGGAGAAGACCCCAGGACGCGCAGCTGTCGCCGCGACGCTCATCCTGGTGGCGACGTACATGCTCACCACCGTGGCGGCGATCTCGTACGCCGGGGTCGGGACCGAAGGCATCGGGCTGGGCAACGAGGAGAACGCCGGCGACGTGTTCCGCGCGATCAGCGAGCCGGTGCTCGGAGACTGGAGCTGGATCGTGCTAGTGGCCGTCCTGGTGTCGGCGGTCGCGTCCACCCAGACGACGATCCTCCCGGCGGCACGCGGCACGCTCGCTATGGGTGTCTACCGGGCGCTCCCGAGCCAGTTCGCGAAGATCCATCCCAAGTTCAAGACGCCGACTGTCTCGACTCTGGTCATCGGTGGCGTCGCCATCGTGCTTTTCGTGCTGCTCAGTCTTCTGGGGGAGAACGCGTACGGCGACGTGCTGGCTGCCATCGGTCTGCAGATCTCGTTCTACTACGGGCTGACCGCGTTCGCGTGCGTGTGGTACTTCCGCCAGGACATCGCCCATGGTGGCAAAGACCTGTGGATCAAGGGGATCCTGCCCATGCTGGGCGGACTGATCCTGCTGTTCGCGTTCGTGTGGAGCGCGATCGACATGTGGTCGCCCGACTACGGCTACCTGGGCGGCTGGACAGTGCCGGGGACCAGCGTGGAGATCGGCAGCGTCTTCCTGCTCGGCATCGGCTCGATCGTCCTCGGCGTGCCGATCATGTTCTTGATCGCCCGCCGCAGCGAGCAGAAGCCGTTCTTCCGCGGCGAGTCGCTGCACCACGACACGCCGGTTCTCGCGCCTGAGTAGCCAGCCGCGGGCGTGCGCGGCCGGACGCATAGCCTGGCTACATGCCGCTGAGCGGCGAGTACGAGCCGAGC
>Ga0307289_10000170_pt1 | contig 26315 bp, 26 predicted proteins | sample ER_DNA_143_FD_194483 | JGI IMG/M metagenome (GOLD analysis project Ga0307289, IMG submission 194483) | Bulk soil microbial communities from the East River watershed near Crested Butte, Colorado, United States - ER_DNA_143 | ecosystem: Environmental > Terrestrial > Soil > Floodplain | place...
GGCCCAGAACGGGTAGACGGGGATGAAGGCGAAGTTGGCCAGCGCGCTGAGGACGGCCAGGATGATGGCGACCACCCGGCCCCACGTCCGACCAGACAGCACCGCGAAGCCCGCGAACACAACCAGCACCCCGAGGAGGAGATGGATCCAGCCCCACCGGGTTGCGTCGAACCCCAGGATGTAGTTCGGCGTCGCGACGTAGAGCTCGTTCTTGGCGAGGGCGGCAATCCCGGCGAGAACTTGAAAGCCGCCCGCCACGATCATGATCACGCCAGCGAACGTCATGAACCCGACGGCCCAGCTGCTTCGGGGCGCTTTAACGGATTCGTTCGGTGACGTCGTCTGCTCGGTCATTGCCGGGTCTCCTCTCTCGCAGCACCGGGCGTGCCGCGCACCACGAGGATGGGTCTCGCCTGCCGCGTGTGTCGTCACGCAGACTGTATGAAGACTCGAAGCGGTGGACACGTCACCACAGAACGCGACATCGACCGCGGTCTCTCGACCACCGGTCGGGCGGCCCAACGGGTCTGCAAGCGCAGATGCTTGAGGGACCTCATGCCGAACCAGCGAGCCGGTTTCGAAAAGCGCTCGTGCCCGCTCGTCGGGGGTTTCACATGATCTCCATGATGCCTGTCAGTCGCCGCCGGGGTGAAGTGAGGTCAGCGGCAACACTGCCGCGCGTTTCGACGCACACCCAACAGCCACAGGGAGACATCATGTCCGACACGAACACCGACAACGAGACTCCGGTACTGGATCTGCTCGCACGAATGACAGCGGACTCGCTCGAGACGTCGACCCTCGATGCCGAAACACTGATTCTGGTCCGAGTCGCGGCACTGGTGGCGATCGGCGCCCCCCCGGTGTCGTACCTGTTGAACCTCGAGGCCGCCGGTGAGATGGGTATCGACCCTGAGGAGCTTCGTGGCGTACTCGCGGCGGTGGCGCCGATCGTCGGCACCGCGCGGGTTGCCGCAGCGACAGGCAACATCGTCAAGGCGCTCGCGGTCGAAATCGAGGTTGCCGAGCTCGACAGCCAAGACGACGTGTAAGCCATGGCCGTCGACGCCGACAGCAGCGCCCTCGGCATCGAGCCGGAGTCCGGCCAGAGCAGTCCGACCAAGCCGGGGAGCCTGATCGGCTGGGGCCCCAAGCTCGGTATCTGGGCTTGGAGCTTCGTCGGCGTCGTCGTGGCGCTCACTATCGTTCTCTTCGCCGTCGGGGCGGTGAGCGAGATCGTGCTGCCCCTGACGTTCGCAGCCGTTCTCGCCGTGTGCTTCTCCCCGGTCGCCGAAGCGGTCAAGCGTCGCGGACTCAAGGACAGCTTCGCCGCGGGACTGGTCGTCCTCGGGCTGCTCGCCCTCGCCGTCCTCGTAGGCTTCTCGATCGTCCGTGGCGTCACCCAACAGACGACGCAGATCTCCAGCTCCGTCGACGCGGCAGTCACCAACGCGGCCGACGAGCTCAACGCCGACCCCGCGTCGCTAGAGGCGGCACGCGCGGCCATCGAGGGCGCGGCTCCCACCGTCGCAGAGGGCTTCCTGACCCACCTGGCCGGCGGAATCGACAAGGTGGTCGGGCTCGCGAGTGGACTGATCCTCGGCGCTCTGATCATGTACTACCTGCTGAAGGACGGAAGCCGGATCAGGCGATCCGTCGTCGCACAGTTCAATCCCACGGCCCAAGATGAGGTCGACGGCTTCCTCGGAGACTCCTTCGCAACCCTCCGCGACTACGGCCGCGGGCGGACCATCATGTCGGCCATCGTGGCCGCCTTTATCGCGTTGGTTGCGCTGCTGCTCGGGCTGCCACTGATCTTCACCATCCTGGTGGTCAACTTCATCGGCGGCTACATCCCCTACATCGGCGCGTTCTTGGGCGGAGGACTGGCCGTGATCATCGCGCTCGGCGAGGGCGGAGTCAGTAAGGCCGCCATCATGCTCGTCGCTGTGGTGGCCTCCAACCTCCTGTTGGAGAACTTCGTCGAGCCCAAGGTGATGAGTCGGACGCTCGACATCCACCCCCTGGTAGTCCTCGTGGTGACGGCTTTGGGCGGACTCGTGGGCGGCATCGTCGGGCTCATCCTGGCGGTGCCCGCCTGGGTGATCGCCGGCCGCGGCATCTCACGCCTTCGCGAGCGAGGCTTCTTCGACAGGGTGGTCGTACGCGCCGAGCCGTCGGTGCGACGCATGCTCGAATGATCCGCCCGACCCGAGCCGACTCACCGTCGTTCACACAACGTGTGTGAGGAGTGTTCGTTCGTTTCTGAGCGCCGGGCTGACGGGCATGCCTGCATGGATCGCGTCCGCGTTGTACGTTCCGGTTCTGCCCATGACGATGTTCCAGCTGGGGTGATGCCGAGGACCAGGCGACCCTCGAGCGGAATGACGTGGCTGTTGTTGATCTGCTCATCCCGCTTCTCGGCTTCGCCCTCTTACGTGTTGGGCCGGACCCGCCTCGAGGTCGACGTACCGAGCCTCCAGGCCGACGTACCGAGCGGCCAGGCCGACGTACCGAGCAGCAAGGCCGAGGTCAACGCGATCGTCGCAGAGCGGAGAACACAGGTCTCCATCCTCGAGAACGACTGCAGGCCCGGGGCCCGACGCACGTGGAGTCGGTGCCACCTTGACCCTGTCTCTGGGGGCAACCGGGTGATGGCTGGCAACCGGGTGGATCCGTTACCCGCGTACACGAATCCATCCGCGGCGGAACGGCCGAAGTAGATGGTGCCACTTCCCGGGTGCACGTCGAATTCTGCATCACCGCAGGGGACGACGTGGCTCCCCCGTCTTGCCGAGGCGCTGGTTGGCGCGGTCGGGCGCGGCGTCAACGTTCGCCTTCTCTCGATCACCCCGGGTTGCGCGGGATCCCCGGATTCAAGGAGTTCACGGCGCGGCTGGACACGACCGGCGCTTGCGGACAGCTGGCGGCGCCCATGAGCATCCGGTTCGTTCCTCCCGAGTCAAGGGCTCTGCGTGCCGAAGGGTTGCCTACTGGCCGCGTCGGCATGCCCGCGCATGTCTGTGCCTAGGTCGTTGGAGTGGTCGACTCCGTCGGTGAGCCCGTTCACATCCACCAGTTGCGCCGCGCCTGCCCGCCGCCGGGGTCCCTGATCCCAGCTCCCCCGCGGCGGGCCGGGACGGGTCAGCCGAGGGTGTGGATCGTGTATGCCACCGCGAAGCCGAGGGTGGTGACGACGCCGACGAGCCTGCCCCCGTGTTTGAACGCCTCAGGCATCATCGTGCTGGCCAGCATGGTGAGGATCGCTCCGGCCGCGAACGTCAGGACGAAGGCGACGACCTCGGGGGAGGAGTTCTGGAACAGGCCGTACCCGGCCAGGGAGGCGACTCCCGAGACTACGGCGATGCCGATCCACATCCACAGGATCCGTGACTTTTTCCAGCCGCCGGTGATCAAGCCCGTTGTCGATGAGATCGCTTCGGGCAGGTTGGAGATGAAGACCGCGGCCAGATACGCGATGCCTACCTCGCCTCCCGCGAAGATCGTCAGGCCGATGACCATCGACTCCGGGATGCCGTCCAATACGCTGCCGAGCACGATCGCCAACGAGGAGCCGCCTTCCTGCTCTCCGGTCGCATGCTTGCGATCGCCACCGCCGAGGCGCGAGATCAGCCAGTCGCCGCCGAAGAAGACGCCACAACCGGCGAAGAGGCCCAGGGCCACCGCGCCGTGTCCGGACGACTTGTCGGCTGCCTCCTGGACCAGGTCGAAGGCGACCGCGCTGATCAGCACGCCGGCACCGAAGGCCATGATCAACCCGATCATCCGCAGGCTGATCTTGAACCAGATCGCGATCAGTGCGCCGATCACCAGGGAGGAGGCCGCCAAGGTTCCCCACCCGAACGCTGCACCCATCTCCAACCTCCTCTTTGCTACCCGGAAAGGCCGCTACGCGCGGCTACGCCACGGGTTCGATCTCGCCGGCTCGCCAGGTCTTGTCGAAGAACGACTGCAACGGGCTGTACAGGCGCAGGATGACGAACCAGCCCCGCTCGGGGTCGGTCTGGATCCAGTTGCCCGGGGCCACGCCGTCGGGCCGGGTGGGTGAGAAGTGGACGACGGTGCTGCCGTCGGACTCGGCCTCCGCGGCGGGTGAGGGGTACTCCTGGCTGCCGGCCCGGGGGTAGAGCTGTTCGGTCTGCAGCATGGAACGGGTCTGGTTGTCATAGACCGTGAACGACCAGAACCGGGCCGCCGGGATGTCCTTGGGCAGCGTCACCCAGTAGCTCTTCGCGCCGTCGAAGGGGTCGCCGTCGGGGTCGAGGCTGCCGATCAGGTACTGCGACCCGACTCCGGTCAGCCGCATGCACATGGCCGGCGTGACCCCGGTTGCGACGTAGAACATCGAGGTGCGGGAGTGCAGCTGGCGGGCCCCCTTGTTGGGGTAGGGCTTGACGCCCTCCGCGGTGATCTCGGGCGGCGGGTTGGTGAACTCGAAGCCACCGGCGAACAGCGGGTTCCACCAGGAGGAGTCCCCGTCGTAGTAGCGGAAGCCGTCGCTCGGGTGCGCCCCCACCGCGAGCGTGCGGGACGCGGCGTTGCCGACGGCCACCGCGTCGTCGAGGATCTTGCGCAGACGCGCATCGGGCATGAACGTCTCGTCCTTGACGATGCCGATGGCGGCGAACTGGCCGGCCAGCTCGGCGTCGAGCGCCTCGGCCGGCTCCAGCTGGACCAGCGCGTCGAGCAGTTCGTAGTGGCCGAAGTCGGCGGGCGGGAGGGTGTTCATGGCCAGCCCCGTGCCCTCCACGAACCGGGTACTCGGCGGGGTGGCCGGCGGCCCGAGCGGACCCTTGCCGGTCAGGTAGGAGCCGATGCTGCTTCCGATGCCGCCGAGGGCGTAGGGATAGATCTTCAGCTCTTCCTTGATGCGAGCAACAGTGGGGGCGGGGTCATCGCCGGGGTTCTCGTTGATGAAGGCGCGCCCGAGGGCCACCACGTGGTTGGTGCGGGCGTGTCGGACGTAGTACCCGCCCTCGGGCAGCGGGCCGTCGTACTCGGGCCCGACCAGCAAGTAGGTGCCGCCCTGGCCGCGGTCCGGGCCGGGCAGGCCGAAGTCGGTGACCCAGCGGAACCACATGTCGTCGATGCAGCCGAGAGTCTCCGTGGGGATCTGCACCACCTGCGGGCCTTGCGCCAGGTCGAGGAAGAACCAGAAGTACACCGTGTCCGCGTTCCCGGTCAGGAACAGCGATCGGGAGTCCATCAGCTCGGAGAAGAGCAGGACGTCGCCGTCGGCCACCCCGGCCTGGAGGAACCCCTCCCGTATCGCGTAGGTGGAGACACCCTGGACGGTGTTCATGAACGTCTCGACACCGTGCAGGTAGTCCAGGTGGTCACGCAGCGTGCCTGCCGTCTCACCGGTCGGGTAGCCGTCGGTGAACTCCAGCGTCCCGATCCGTGCGTCCACCTTCGACGGGGTCGTGATCTCCGCCGGCACGGGCGTCCTGGTCACATCAGCGGGCATCGCGGCCTCCTCAAGCTCGGTTCGATGGCAAGAAACGTAGTTTTGGCCGACCCGAGCGTCATCACACGGACTGTGTGAAGGAACGCTAAGTCGGACCGAGATTCCGCTCTGGATCGTTTGCGCCACGTGCCAGATCCGGTTCGCTCGGCTGCCGTCAAGGATGGGGTTCACACCATGTGTGCGATGCGGGCAGTGACTTCTCGGGGTGCAATGGCTCGACGAGTTCAAACGGGGGACCGGCCAGCCCACCGGTCGGCGTGCTGCCCGAGAGAAGGAATTCCGTTGGACTACACCGACCTGCTACGCCGCCTCTCGCTCCACGACGAGCGATTCGTGGCGGAGGTCCTCTGCGGTGCGGGCCCCCGAACTGTCAGGCCCGATCCGATCCTCGATCCGAGAACTCAGGCGCTGGTGCGGCTGGCGGCGCTGGTTGCCGTCGGTGGCGCCGTTCCGTCGTACGGCGCCCTCGCCGATGCCGCTGTCGATGCCGGTGCCACCACTGCCGAGATCGTCGAGGTGCTGGTGGCGGTCATTCCGGTGGTCGGGCTGCCGTCGGTAGCAGAGGCAGCCCCGAAGCTGGCGCTGGCGCTGGGGCACGACGTCGACGAGGCCTGAGGCATCCTGACTGGTGGTGACCTCGGTCAGGCGCCGAGGAGGCCGACCCTGGTCGCCTGTAGCACCGCGTTGTTGCGCGATGAAACACCCAGCTTGCGGTAGATCGACGCCACCTCGGAGCTGACGGTGTTGCGGCTGACGAACAGCCGTTCCCCGATCTCGGCGATCGTCAGGTGGGTCTGCAAGTAGGGCAGCAGCCGCAGCTCCGCTCCGGTCAGGGGTGGTGCGCCGGTGGCCCCGAGCTGGGCGTTCGCGGCCACCATCTGGCGGACCTCCGCGACCTGGTCGACGAGCGCGCCCAAGGCGGGCCGGCGCAGCACCAGCTCGTCGATCTCTCTCATCAGATGGCGAGCCGCGGCCTGGTCTCCTCGGCTGGAGTACCCCAAGGCGAGCTGCAACCGGGCCCGCACGGCGAAGAAGGGCAGCGCGACCGTGCACGACGGACGGGCCCGCATCGCCCGCGTGAGCTGCCGGTCCGCCTCGGCCAGATCGTCGCGGTGCACGGCCAGGCGACCCGCGACCGCGAAGGCGAGCACGCTGACGGCATAGTCCTGCAGGCGATGCTCGTCGATAACGTCCAGCGCCTGTTCGACTCGTTCGGTCGCCTCGGCCCACCGGCCATGATCCATCGCCAGCAGCGCGAGCTCGGCCGCGGCGTCAACGAGATTGTCGGTGCTGCCGAGGCTGGCACCGACGGTGATCGTCTCCGCGAAAAGCGAAGCAGCCTCGTCCTGGTCGCCGGCGAGCAGGTGCGCGTGCGCGGCCAGCAGGAGCGCCGTGTCGCGCCATGGGCTCCACGGCGGCTCCTGCTCCATCGCGGCGCCGACGTCGGCCATCATCTGCTCGGGGCCCGAGGCGCAGATGACGGCGCGCAGCATGGCCCGGGCGGAGTCGTACGAGGCCGACCCGTCCGGCGGCGTCAGGTCGAACGAGGCGGCGTCCACGACCGCCGCCCACCGTTCCGCCTCGGCGGTCTGCCCGGTCAGGGCGGTGATCCATCCGGCGAGGACGGCCAGCGGGGGATATTCCTCGACCGCGGAGTCGCCCAGGGCCGAGAGCCACCGCTGGACGGTCGGCAGCTGGCCGGCCATGTAGGTAGGCAGCACCTGCTCGGTGACCAGCTGGATGCACCGGTCCTGCTCGCTGGTGTGCAGCAGGTGCTCGATGGCCAGGACAGGAGACCCGTTCGACTGGTACCAGTCGGCGGCTCGCAGGTGCAGCTTGGGGATGACGTCGGGCTCGACGCGTCGCAGCTCCCCGAGGAGAAACTCCCGGTAGAGCGCGTGGTACCGGTACCACTCCCGGTGACGGTCGAGCGGGACCAGGAACGAGTTCGACGCCTCCAGCGCGCGCAGCCGGGCCTGGCCACCGGATTCACCGAGGACGGCGTCACACAGGGGGGCGGACATCTGGTCGAGCACCGCCGTGCGCCGCAGGAAACGCTGCGTCTTCTTGGGCAGCAGCATCAGGGACTCGCGGTACAGGTAGTCGGCCACATACCGGTCGTCACCGGACACCGAGAGCCCCTGGTCGCGGTCGGAGCGGGCGATCATGGCGGCCAGGTAAAGTCCGACCGGCCACCCCTCGGTCCTGCCGGTCACCTCGGCGGCCACCTCGTGAGAGACCTCAATGTGGGCCTCGGCGAAGACCTGCTCGGCCCCGGCGACATCCAGTGCCAGGTCGTCCCCCTCGAGCTCCACCGCGTCGCCGGATGCCCGCAGCCGTGGCAGGTAGGGCTGCTCGAACCGGCTCGCCCCGATCCACTGGGAGCCGCGCGGGATCCCCGCGATCGCCACCCCCAGGGCGTCGTAACACGCCGGCGCGTGAAGCTCTTGAAGGTCGTCCACCATGATCACGAACGGATCCGCGCTCGACGTGAAAGCCGCGGCCAGCCGGGGCGCGGCACGCCCCAACGCGTCCACGCACAAGCCACCCATGTCGGCGACCAGGTCGCCGTTGCCCGGCGAGACCCGAGCGTAGGCCGAGGCCAGCAGGGTGAGCAGGGTCGCCGGGTCGTCGTCGTAGCGGTCCAGGGACACCCAGGCCACCCGACGATCCTCGACGCGGGCCCACTGCGCGAGCAGGGTCGTCTTGCCGTAGCCGGCGGGCGCGGTCACGCCGACCACCCGGCGGTCGCTTGTCCGAGCCGCGTCGATCATCTCGGCGCGACTGACCATGCCCGGACGAGGCTGCGGCACCGAGAACTTGACCTCGAGCAAGGAACGCTCGAGCTCAATCACCCCAGAGGCGGCCGGGAGGAGACCCTCCACGGCCATGAGCGTACTGGGCCGAGGCTTCGCCTCCACCCCCCGTACCGGCTGATCCGCTTGTAAGACGGCGAACCGGACCCGCGAGTTCACATGATCTGCGTGATGCGGCACCTCCCCCTGCTGGGGTCCGATCGAGCCAGCGGAACCACGCGAGGGAGGACCGCATGACCACCACCTACAACGAGAACGCCCGACGGCTGCGCAACGCGGTGGAGCCGGTCGCGGCCGGGGTGTACTTCGCCCCCGAGGCGCACGCGGCCTACCAGGCGCTTGGCTTCGACCCCAGTCCCGCCGTCGCCGGTGCCGACGGCATCTCTCGCCCGGAGATGAAGTCCTACTTCACCAGTCGCGGCGCCTGCCTGGGTCAGGTGCCAGGGGAGGTCGTCGCCGCCGCGTTCGGCGTCTTCAACCCGAAGGTGGTGGTGCCGGGCGTCGAGGCGGGCTGGCAGATCACCGACCGAGAGACGATCCTCCAGGCCCGGCTGCAAGCGGCGACCGCGATGTTGACGCGCGTCCTCGGCGAGCAGCCCGACGGTCTGGCGCGGGTCACCGAACTGCTGCGCCGGGCGGCGGACGCTGCCCCGTGGTCCGGGCGCGGGATGTACTCGGGGCTGCGCTCCCTCGGGTTCCCCGGGACTGCGATGGGTGACATGTGGCGGGCCGCCGACTTGGTGCGGGAGCATCGAGGCGACAGCCACGTCATCTCGTGGGCGGTCGGCGGTGCCGACGCCGTGGAAGTCCTGCTACTGACCGAGGACTACTGGGGGGTTCCGGCCCGGGCCTACACCCCCAGCCGCGGCTGGACCGACGCGGACATGGACGCCGCGTTCCAGCGGCTCCAGCGACGAGGGCTGGCGACCAGCGACGAGCAGATCACCGAAGCCGGCCGGGCGTTCCGGGAGGAGATCGAGGTCCGCACCGACGAGCTCGAGCGGCCGGTCCTGGACGCGCTCGGGGACGACCTGGACGAGCTGCTGGAGCACCTAGACCCCTGGTCCGAGGCGATCATCGACGCCGGCTCGTACCCCAAACGCCTCAAAGGCGTCTACAACGTCGGCGGCGGCCCACATTTCGGCTCAGGGCTGACCATCGACACCGCGGCCGAGTTGCACCGGCAGAAGGCCTGACCATGCCCGGGGTGCGGTCATGGAGGCCTTGACTGCCAGGCGGCGACGATGGCTCATCGTCCGTGGACTGCTCCGGGCCCTGGCCACCACCGTGGTTCTGGTTGCCCTCTACTACGTTCTGCCACTCGACCGCCTCTCTGACGTCAACGTCTTCGTCGGGCTGGTGGTCGGCGTAGCACTGCTCGCCGGGATGATCGTCTGGCAGGTGCGCGCGATCGAACGCTCGAGCTATCCCGGCATCCGAGCGGTCCAGTCGCTCGCCTCCACCACTCCGTTCTTCCTGCTCCTGTTCGCCTCCATCTATCTCATCCTCAGCCTCGGGGATCCTGGGATGTTCACCGAGCCGCTCACCCGCACGGATGCGCTCTACTTCACCGTGACCATCTTCGCGACGGTTGGCTTCGGTGACATCTCTGCCAAAGTCCAGACCGCCCGACTCGTCGTCACCGCGCAGATGCTGCTCGATCTCGTGGTGTTGGGACTCGGTATCCAGGTCATCCTCGGCGCCGTGAAACGCGGCAAGGCCAGCGCGGACGCCAAGTCCTGACAAGTCCGCCGGGGTCTCCCCCCACAGTCTCGAGGCCTGTTCGCATCCTTCGGAACCCGGCCCGACCGACGAGCACCCACCCACGAATTAGCCTGAAGCCGACGGGGTGTCGTCGAACGTCAACGCAACCATCGCCCCCGCCACAGTTCGAGTGGTGACCTTCGGCCGGTGGGGCCAGGTGGTGCCGGTCGGTGAAGAGCTTCACCGGGCCGGCCGGTCCGCGGCGGCGCTCAGCCGAACCAGCCACGCCAGCCGCACCGGGACGGTGGTCGGCCACGACCCGCCGCCGGCGTCCGTGGCCGAGAGCGCCGGCGCCGCAGGCCTGGCAGCCGCCGACACAAGCCTCGGATTGCCCGGTGAGCACGAACCTCGCAGATTCGCGCATGACGGTCAGGACCTGCACCCCGGCCACGTCGAACAGGGTGTCGGTGCGAGTAAACCGCAGAACGCGCTCGAGGCACACATCAGGCAGTTCACGTCCAGATTCCCAATTCTCCGGTGAGCTGGCTCCATGCCGATCCCAATCGTTTCAACACCCCTCATGTCTCCCGGCGCAGGCTCGACCTCGTCAGACCTCTCCGCCCGCGCTCATCCCCGAAGAACCTCAAGGGGCTCTACGCGGCCCAAATTTGGTAGCCAGTCTCGGATTCATGCTGGTGTTGAGCGTGCCAGCCGACGCCGCGGTGGAACTGCAGCCGTCGTCGGTCGTTGCGGAAGCTGCGGAAGCGGGCCGGTTCGCTCCACCGCGGGGGCGGTCTCCCTGCTCCAGCGCGCCGCACTGCTCCGACACAGCGAGCCTGACGAACCCGTCCAACCCCCGTATTCGCGGTCGCCGCGTTAGGCCCTCGCTGCACCAGGAGACTCCCTCGAGCGCGTGGCTACACACCACGAATCGTGAGATCCAGGCCGGTCTTCAGGCTCAGGCAGAACCTCGTGGCACCACCTGGTCACCCGAGCTTCACTGAGCAGAACCCCAACGCGGCTCAGACTCCGTGGACGGCGTCGAGTCGGCCGTCCGCCACGGCCTTGACAAAGGCGTCGTAGTCTCGGCTGTTCTGGTCGGCGTACCCAGCGCTGAACTGCGTGATGGCCCGGTCCAGGCGGTCGTCGTCGCCGAGGTATTCCGCGATGGCCACCGGGTCACTCGAGCGGGCGTGTGCCCGGGCGAGGGTCCACCCACACATCCTGGCGTAGAAGGTCATCGCGAACGGGCTCATGGTCTCGACCGCCGCGGATGCCTTCATGTCGCGCAGTTGGCGCCAGTAGTAGAAGCGGTCGTCCTGAACTCCCTTGGTCCAGCCCAGGAAGATGTCGGAGGAGGCCTGCATCAGCCGTTGCCCTTCCACGACCCGTTGGCCGGGAGTGTTGAAACGGCTGTTCGGCAGGTGGTCCTCCAGGACCGACCGGGTCGCCTCCTTGACCTGGAGGAACAGCGGATCCTGGTCGTCACGGCCCTGCAGCAGCACCATGAACGCGCGGGTGCCGACGCTGCCGACCCCGACCACCTTGCGGGCCATGTCGACGATCCGGAACCTGTCCAGCAACAGGCGCCGGTCGGCGCTCAGGCTGGCCTGGTAGGCGCGGAATTGATCTTCGACGACCTCCCGAATCTGGTCCGTCGACAGACCCCAGGCTCCGTCCATGTCCCGCAACGGCACGACGACCGGCGGCTGGCTCGCGATGCGATACCGGCCGTCGGCGACCTCCGCGAACCGGGTGAGCGCCTGCAGGCTGTCACGGGTGTGCGCCTTCCGGAGCGTCTTGTTGGCCACCTTGAACGACTTCGCGATGTGGCCGTCCTCTGCGTTGCCGCCCTTGGACGCGCGTTTCTTGCCGCCCTTGCCCTTCCCGGTCTTCGAACCGGCGGCGACCTTCGTGCTCTTCTGAACCGCCTCCATGGCCTCCTGGATGTCGTGCTCGGACATGTGGGCGTACCAGATGTCCAACGTTCGCATCGCGGCGAACTCCGTCATTGCCGACCGGTACGCCCTCACCGACTCCGACGTCACCGCCTTCTCATCGGCCGGCGTGAATCCGTTGTTGCGCGCGGCGATCGTAAAACTGGCGGCCATGCGTTTGAGGTCATACTCGAACGGACCCGGCAGGGTCTCGTCGAAGTCGTTGAGACCGAACAGCAGCTGCCGCTCGGGCGAGGCGAAGCCGCCGAAGTTTGACAGGTGCGCGTCCCCACACAGCTGGACGTTCAGCCCGGCCGTCGGTGTGCCGGCGAGGTCGGCGGCCATCACCTTTGGCCGCCCCGCGGTAGAACGTGAACGGGGACACCATCATTCGGCCGTGTCGCACCGGCACCAGATCCGCCTCACGGGTGACGTTCTGTGCGACCAGCAGCTCGACCGGATCAACCCGGTCAGTCGCCGGCCGCCACGTCGCATGCGCGGATACCGGCACCTGCTTCGCCGCCTCCTCCCCCCGGGCCCGGCGATCCTCAACGCTCACGTAGGACTGTTCGGTCTGAGTGGTCATGGGTAACTCCATCCGCGCGGGCGGTTCCGGATTTCGCGCGGTCGTTGGCCGCGGGTCAAGGGCAGCTTCTCGACTGGCTGGGGTCGAGGGGTATGAAGGCTCGACATTTCGTCACCCCGGGCGGTTGGTCCCGGGACTCGATGTCTCGACCCGCTCGACGTCCGGCAACGTCCAGGTGCCGTCGAAAAGCGGAGCGGTAGGGGTGTAGCAACGGAACATGGGGTAGAAGCCTCTGCCTGGAACCGTCTGGATCCAGTTGGACTCCGGACCGGCCGTCGCCTCGGGCCCGAAGTACAGGTCCAGGGAGCCGTCGCTGTTCTGCGTGAACTCGTCGTAGCCCGAGCGGGCGGCGTCGTTCACCGCGTTCTGAACCATCGAACGTGAGGCCGTGTCGTACAGAGACAACGACCAGAAGGCCGCGGCGGGTGGATTGGGCGGGACGTGCAGGCGGTAGGACTGGCCGCCGTCGAAGTGGTCGCCGTCCTTGTCCCGGAATGTCTGCACGTAGTTGGCTCCCGGACCGGGCTCCATCTTCCCGATCGCCGGAGAAAGGTAGATGGCGCCGTAGGTGTACTGCAGCCGTTCGTCCAGCTGGCTGTAGTGCTCCGTCTCGTGGGTGGGCTTGACGAGGATGACCCATTCCCAGTTGGTGCCGGGAAACGCTGTAGCGCCAGAGATGCGCTGGGTGTTCTCGTACATCACGTTGCGGGCCATGACATCGCCAAGTTCGGCGGCCTCCTGCAGGATGGCAGTCTGTCGGGAGTCCGGCTGGAAGGGCTTGCCCTTCTCGATGCCCAGCGGTTTGAGCATGGCCATGAAGAAGCGGTCGTGTCCTTGGACGGGATTGTTGTTGATGACGTTGGCGAGTCTCGCCCAGTACTCCAGGCCGCCAGGGGGAGTCGTGTCGTACTCCCCGCCCGAGATCGACACGAACTTGTTCGGCGTGGGGGCTTCGCGTTCGCTCCACGGGTAGACCTTGACGTTGTGGACGCGCGCTACGGCGTCGGCCTTATCGTTGTCGATGATGATGCCGCGGACGAGGAGGTTGTGGTTGTTCATCGCCGCCCGCACGATGTGGTAGCCGGACGATGGGACCTCGCCGTCGTAACCGGGTGGCAGCAGGAGGAAGCGGCCGCCGTTGCCCGCATCGGGTCCTGGCAGCCCGACGTCGGTGACCCACGACTGCCAGAAGTCATCGAGCAGTCCCACGATGGCTCCAGGCGGGATCTCGATCGCCACCGGTCCCTGGGCCAAGTCGATGTTGACGAAAGCATAGATCGTGGTGTCATTCGCCGTGAGCCAGACGGACCGGGGGTCGACGAAGTTGTCGGCAATCCCCAGATCGTTGTAGTCCATGCCGAGGTCGCGCTTCGCCGTCGCCCGGATCGATTCGAAGGAGACGGCCGGATACGCCCACAGGTAAGCCTGAACGGCGCGCTGGAAGTCCATCTCGTCGAACAGCTTCTGCGTCGTCTCCGGCGTCGGGCAACCCAGCTCGAACTGCAGCGCGCCCAGGCGCGTCACCACACTGTTCGGGTAGGGCGCGACCTGGGGTCGGACGTCGTTCATATCGGTTCTCCCCTAGGGGTGCGGCACTGACTCCACGACAGTAGGCAGCGTCAGCCCCGTCGTCGTCACACAGCCTGTGTGAAAGGGGGTCCATCGTGACCACCGCCGATTCAGCACATCGACGCGCGAATCGCACCAGACAGACTGAACCGAGGTTGCCAAGATGGTGGCTTCCGGCTCTGTGCATGTCCCTCATCACCTGGTCGGTTGACGACCAGGCCTCGCCGACCGCCTGACGTAGCAGGCTCGCCTGATCAAGGAGCATGCGAGTTGCACTGGGAACGCGAGAGCGGGTCCCGATGCTGGTGCGCAGACGGCGCGTTTCATCCGATCGCGTGACGACGAACGGCCCAGGGCTCGTACCGTTGCGGGGCCGGCAAGCGGCTAGGAAGGGTGGTCATCATGACGAACATGGAGCACCCCAACGCCACGGCCCCGGACAGCGTGGAGGTGCCGCGCCTCGGCGCGCTGCAGTATGAGCTAGGTTTCCCGACCACCGAGACGTCGCAGAGGCTCTTAGACGAGATGGACTTCCAGCGCGCGCGGTGCAGGCCCACCTGTGGGCCTATCCCGCCGTGCCGTTCGAGGCCGTCCGGCTGATACTCCAGCAGGTCTTGGGCATGGCTTCAACGACCTGGGCATTGCCAACAACTTCGTCGGCCCCGAGTCGGTCTGGCTCACGGCGAACGACACGACGATCTATGCCGTCGTCAACATCGACGTCGCCCCGGGTCCCGTCGTGATCGACATCCCAACCGGAGCCATCGTGGGCCTCTTGGACGACTTCTGGCTGCACAACCTGGTCGACGTTGGCCTGCCGGGCCCGACGCTGGCAACGGCGGCAAGTTCCGCCCACCCCACCGGGCTACGACGGCGAGGTTCCGTCCGGCTACTACGAAGTTCGGGCAACGATGCACAACCACAACCTCGTGGTGCGCGGCATCATCATCGACAACGACGTCCCCGCCGCCATCGAGCGCATCCGAAACGTCAAGGTCTACCCATGGAGCGAGCGAGAGGACCCCAGCCGAACAAGGCCATCTCGATCTCGGGCGCGCTGATCGACACGACTCCCCGGGCGGTATGGAGCACTGGGCGCGACTGGCCGCCGCACCGACAACAATCCTGCGCAAGAGCACGACCGCTTCCACATGGCCATGCTGAGGCCGTTGGGCATGGAGAAGGGAAAGCCGTTCAAGCCTGACGCCCGGCAGCAGACCATCCTTGAGGATGCCGCCGTGCGTGGCGATGCGATGGCACGCAACGTGATGACGTCCGACTTTGCCGCAAGTCGGGTGCAACCCAACTGGGTCTCTCCGCCGCGTACGGACCGGCAGGGCGTCTGCTGTTAGCCATTGGGGCGGCTCGACATGCAGATGGAGACCGGAAGGCCCTTCTTGACGCTTCCCCCGACACGCGCCTGCCCCCTACGGGCCGGCAGTGCCCTTCTCACAGGGGTGAGAGAAGTGGTCCGGCGGGGGGCATCAAGGGGGGCAGGGGGCAAGTCTTATGGACGAGGTTTCGCGACAATCTCACTGTTTGCGCTGGTCAGACGGGGTCTCGGTTGGTGGAGCTGCGGGGATTCGAACCCCGGACCTTCTCATTGCGAACGAGACGCGCTACCAACTGCGCCACAGCCCCAAGTGCGAGCCAAACGATAACACCCAGGAACACTCACCCGAGACCACCTGAAGGCCGCCGCCACGCGTACCCACATACCCTCGCGGGTATGACGCAGCCCGTGACGTCACCCAGTCCCAGCCGCCGCCGTGACTCGTTCGTGCCACCCCTGGTGCGCGCCGCGAGCGAGTGGACGTGGCGGCTCCTCATCCTCGGTGCCGGTCTGATCGCACTGTTCTTCCTGCTCAGCTACTTCTCCGAGATCGTCGTCCCGTTGGCGATCGGGCTGCTGCTCTGCGCCCTGCTGTCCGCGGTGCACCAGCGGCTCAGCCGGATCGTCCCGAGAGCAGCAGCGGCGGCCATCACCGTCGTGGGCACCCTGCTTGTCATCCTCGGGCTGCTGACTCTGGTGGGGTCGCAGATCAGTGGCGGGATGAGCGACATGGCACGCCAGGTCAGCGACGGCATCCAGCAGATCCGGGACTTCATCCGGAACAGCCTCGGTATCAGCGATGACCAGCTCGGCGAGTACGTCGACCAGGCCCGTCAGTGGCTGGCCAACGCCAACCTGGGCTCCCGGCTTTCTTCGGCCGGCGTGACCGCCGGCCACTTCGTCGCCGGCATCTTCATCGCCCTGTTCTCGCTGTTCTTCTTCCTCTTCGACGGTCCACGGATCTGGGCCTACCTCGTCCGCCTCTTCCCTCGCAGCGCCCGGCCGTACGTCGACTCCTCAGGCACGGTGGCCTGGGAGCAGCTCACCCACTACGTGCGAGCCACCGTCCTGGTCGCAGCTGTCGACGCCGTCGGGATCACCGCCGGTGCCCTCATCCTGCGGGTGCCATTCGCCATCGCCATCGGCGTCCTGGTGTTCCTGCTGTCGTTCATCCCCATCGTCGGGGCGCTGTTGAGCGGCGCCGTGGCGGTGCTCATCGCGCTCGTCGCCCAGGGGCCCGTGACCGCGCTGATCATGCTGGCGGTCGTCGTGGCGGTGCAGCAGCTGGAGTCACACGTGCTGCAGCCGTTCATCCTCGGGCGGTCGGTACGCATCCACCCCGTGGCGGTCATCGCCGCCATCGCATGCGGCGCGATCGTGGCGGGCATCGTCGGCACCCTCGTCGCCGTGCCGATCCTCGCCGTCGTCAAGGCCGTGGCGAACCATCTCTTCGACGAGTACAACCGCCGAGAGGGCATCACCGATGAGCCCGATGCCGGCCCACCGCCAGGCACGCCCGGGGTCAGCGACGCCCCCACGGCCCAGAACCGGACGGAGGCGGAGGCCGGAGGGTCGCCGACCTGACGGTCAGGCGACCCCCTCCGCATACCGAGTAATACCGAGGAATGCCTAGGACTGGGAACCGCTGATGTTGACCAGCCAGCCGACGCCGTACTTGTCGGTGAGCTGGCCGAACTCGTCGCCCCACATCTGCTTCTCGAGCGGCGTGCTGACGTTGGCGCCGTCCGACAGGCCTTGCCAGTAGCGGCGGAGCGCATCGCTGTCGTCGCCGCTGAGGCTGACCGTGATGTTGGACTCTTTGGCCGGGCCGCTCATGAACGAAGGCGTGTCGGCCGCCATGATCGTGAAGCCGGCGTCGGTCTCGAGCTGGCCGTGCATGACGAGGTCGCCGTCGGCACCCTCAGTGCCGTACTCCTTGAACCGACTGATGACTACCTCGCCACCGAGAACGCCCTTATAGAAGTCGAGGGCCTCGGCGGTGTTGTTGCTGAACTGCAGGTACGGGTTGAGTCGTATGGACATGCGTGGGGCTCCTTTGCTCGCCGTTCGCCCACTCGGGGTGGGTCACGACAGTAGACCCCTGAGGACCGACAACGTCATCGGTTGCGGCGGACCGAAAGTGTCACGCAGCATCGGCCCTCCCCGGGCTCCAGCCGGGCCTCCAGGACATCGGGCGCCAGGGTGTCCGCGGCCGCCGCGAGGAGGGCGTGGTTCATCCCGCAGACGACCTCGGTCTCACGCTGGGCGAGCCCGTGGAACGGGCAGTTCCTCAGCAGCAGGGTGTCGCCGGTCCGATACGGCTCGTAGCCGTGCCGGGAGAGCAGGTGCTCGGCGTATGCGAGCGCCTCGCCCGCCCGGACCGCCGGGCCCGCCCCCGCGGCGATGCTCCGTCCGTGCGCGGCCGCCGCCACATCGACCGCCTCGCGGATCGGCCGGCCGCTCCGTTCGGATTCCGCGATCGCGTCGGCCATGATCCCGCCGGCCAGCTCGTACTCGCGAGGCGGGATCGTCACCGCGATCTCACCGGTTCCGCGCCGGTAGCGCTTCGCCGGCCGGCCGGCGCCGGGCCCGGTCCGTCCGGAGACCCGCACGTAGTCCGTCGCGAGCAGCCCCTCCGCGGCGAGCCGGTCGAGGTGGAACTTGGCCTGGTGCCGGGCGATCCCGAGGGCCTGAGCGGCCTGATCCCGACTCACGGGCTCGGCTTGGCCGCACACGAACCGGTAAAGCTGGTAGCGGACGGGGTCCGCCAGGACTCCGAGCCCGGCGACGTTCGCATCCATCGAGCCACAACTCCTATCGGACAAACACCTTGACGATAGACCCTGGAGCAGTCTAACGTTCGTTTCATTGTCCGATAGTACGTCATCGACGTCCGAAAGAGCGTGGCCCATGTCCGTCGCGATCGCCGTCCCACCCTCCGAGCCCGAACCCGCCGCCGAGCCCGACCTCGCCCGGGCGGCCGCCGCGGCCAGGACCTTTCTCGAGGCGCTCGGCGTTCGCTGCGACGGACCGGGCATGGCGAGGAGCCCCAGGAGGATGGCCGAGGCATACCTCGAGCTGTTGAGTCCGCGCGAGTTCCGCATGACCACCTTCCCCAACGACGAGGAGTACGACGAGCTCGTCCTCGTCAAGGGAATCCCGGTGCAGTCGGTGTGTGAGCACCACCTGCTGCCATTCCTGGGCGTCGCTCACGTCGCCTACCTGCCCGGCGATCGGATCCTCGGTCTGTCGAAGATCGCCCGGGTCGTCGAGATGTTCGCTCGTCGGCCGCAGGTGCAGGAGCGGCTGACCCAGCAGGTCGCCGACTGGCTCGACCGCGAGCTGCGGCCGCGGGGGGTCGGGGTCGTCGTCGAGGCCGAGCACACGTGCATGACGCTGCGGGGCGTCCGGGCCGGCGGGGCGCTGACCCGCACGTCCGCGCTCACCGGAGCCCTTCGCGAGAACGACGCCACCCGGGCCGAGTTCTTCGCAGTGCTGGGCCGCTAGGCCCACGAGCGAGAGGAGCCACTACATGAATGGGCCAGACATCGGGTGCGTCCTCGTCGGTGGCGGTCTCGCCTCCGCCACGGCGGCCGAGCGTCTCCGAGAAGGGGGCTACGGCGACGCCATCACGATCGTGGGGGACGAAGAGGCCCGGCCGTACGAGCGACCCGGGCTCTCCAAGGAGTACCTGCAGGGCACGTCGGCGAGGGACAGCCTCTTCGTCCACCCCGACGACTGGTATTCGTCCCACGAGGTCGCGACGCGGTTCGGGGAAGCGATGGTGTCGGTCGACCCCGCCCGGTCCTCGGTGCGCCTGGCGTCCGGCGAGACGCTTCCCTACCGGCATCTGGTCCTTGCCACCGGCGCGACCCCGCGCAGCCTGCCGCTGCCCGGGATCGACCACGACGGCGTCCACACGCTGCGCCGGATCGGCGACGCCGACGCCCTGCGCGAGGAGATGACCGAGGGCTGCCGCGTCGTGGTCATCGGCGCCGGGTGGATCGGCCTGGAGGTGGCCGCGGCGGCGCGGCTCGCCGGGGCTGAGGTGACGGTGCTCGAGTCCTCCCTCGTCCCCTTGCAGCGGGTCCTCGGCGACCGGTTGGGCCGGTACTTCGGCGATCTTCATCGACGCCACGGCGTGGACCTTCGCCCCGGGTCCACGGTGTCGGCGATCATCGGCGAACACCACCAGGTCACCGGCGTGCTCACCCCGGACGAGCTCCTGCCCGCCGACGTCGTCGTGGTGGGCGTCGGGGTGACGCCCAACACCGCTCTGGCGGCCGATGCCGGCCTGGTCGTGGACAACGGGGTCGCCGTGGACGAGCGCCTGAGGACCAGCAACCCGGCGATCCTGGCCGCCGGGGACGTGGCCAACGCCTTCCACACCACCCTTGGCCGCCGGGTGCGCGTCGAGCACTGGGACAACGCGATCCGGCAGGGCCGGCTGGCCGCTGATACCGTCCTCGGCCGGGACGCGGTCTACGACTGGCAGCCATATTTCTACACCGACCAGTACGACCTGGGCATGGAATACGTCGGTCTCGGACAGGCCGACGACGACGTCGTCGTCCGCGGCGACCTCGACGGTGGCGCGTTCCTCGCCTTCTGGACCAAGGACGACGTCGTCACCGCGGCGATGCACGTCAACGTCTGGGACGTCGTCGAGACGCTACGCGAGGTGGTTGGTCGCAAGATCCCCGCCGACCGGATCGCCGACGAATCGGTGCCGCTCGACCAGCTGTGAGCTGCGCCGAGCCCGGCGCTCAGCTGCCGACGAGGCGTTGCGACGAACCCACCGGGACGATGTCGATGTCGATGTCGTCGTCCTCGACCTCGACCGGCACCGGCCGGTCGCTGTGGTGGGCCGGCTCGGGCCGGTACGCCGGCTCCTTGAGCGTGTAGGTCGGCGGCGGGACCGGTACGGGCTTCCAGCCGCCCGGTGCGGCGTCGTCGGTATGCGTGTCGTGCAGCGAGGCGGTGCTCGCCGGTGTGGCGTCCCGGCGGGGACGGGCTGTCGCCGCGACGTGGGCCCGCGACCGCTCGAGGCGGCGCTTCTCGGCGCGGTGGGCGGCGCGAATCTTGTGCTCGCGCACGGCGGACACCCGCAGCCAGACGAAGGCGGCGAACAACCCGCCCAGCGCGATGCCGACACTCAGCCACTTGAGGACGTGGGCGATCGAGAGCACGACGGTGGCCGGCACCGCGACCAGGGCGGCCATGAAGAAGATCCCGCGCACTCGGCGCATGGCCACCTGGGCGGCGGTCCGGTGCGGGACGAGCTCGATCAGCGGGACCGGGTGCGCCGGCGGGAGCGGGCCGTCGGCGCCGCGAGCCCGCAGCGGCGAGCTCACCGTGGCGCGCTTGTCGACGGCGTCCGGTCGGCTATGGCCGCCGGCACGGCTGGCGGTTCCAGTGCCGGCTCGAAGGGCGGCGGCGCCCGCGACCGGCGCCGTCGTCGACAGAGGGTTCCGGCGTTCGAGCACGCGCATCGCCTCGCTGAACTTGTCCACCGAACGCGCCGTCGCGAGGTGCTCCCGGCGCCGCACCCAGTGCTGGATCAGATAGGCAACCCAGATCGCCACGATGACGAGGAAGATCAGGCTGCTGGGCTGCACGAATCCGACGGTAGGCGGTCACGCCGCGCCGGGAGCGCATCGATAACGGTGTGTCGCTGATGTGTCTGCTGGGACTGGTGTGACGGGACGTCAGGGTTGCGTATGCGCCCGCGTCCACCGCTCGAGGACGCGCCCGCGGTCGAGGTCGTCCGTCGTCAGCGCGAAGGTCCGGTGGTCGCGCCAGCCGCCGTTGATGTGGAGGTACCGCTCCCGCACTCCCTCGTCGCGGAACCGCAGGTGCTCCACGACCCGCAGCGAGGGCGCGTTCTCCGGCCGCACGTTCACTTCTACCCGGTGCAGCCCGAGCGGCCCGAACGCGTAGTCGCACACCATCGCCAGCGCCCGCGTGGCGATGCCGCGTCCCGCATGCTCCTCGGCCACCCAGTACCCCGCCGAGCCCGACAGCAGCGACCCGTGCACGATCCCGAACAGGTGCATCTGTCCCGCGATCCGGCCGTCCGCTTCGATCAGGAACGGGACGATGCGCCCGGCACGAGCCTCCCGGTCGAGGCTCTTGACGTACTGACGAAATGTGACCCGCCGGCCGACCCCGTCCGGCGCCGTCGGCTCCCATTGGCCCACGTACTGGAGGTTGGCGTGGCGCACCCGTTCCCACTCGGGGCGGTCCCGCTGCTGCAGCGCGCGCAGGACGAGGGACGGGGATCGGCCGTCGTGCGACACAAGCCTCACGGGCCAGTCCTGGACCGGGCGCTCCATCACCGGTGATCCCCGCCCTCGATCTGGTCCATCGCGTGACCCACCACGTCGGCCAGGACCGCGAGGGCATCCTTGACCCCGCCGGTCGAGCCGGGCAGGTTCACGACCAGCGACCGCCCCGCCACTCCGGCCAGGCCCCGCGACAGCATCGCGGTCGGCACGCCCTTCGCGACCCCAGCGGCCCGGATCGCCTCGGCGACGCCCGGTACCTCACGGTCGAGGTGGCGCCGGGTCATCTCCGGCGTCGAGTCGGTCGGCGAGATCCCGGTGCCACCGGTGGTCAGGACCAGCGCGGGCGCGCCGGTCAGCGCCACCCCGAGCGCCTCGGCCACCGGCTCGCCGTCGGGCACGACCGTCGCGTCGTCGACGGCGTAGCCCCAGCCCCGGAGAGCGTCGACGATGAGCGGCCCGGTCCGATCCGGGTAGGCCCCGGTCGCCGCGCGAGTGGACGCGCAGATGACGACCGCCCGCCGCCCGCCGGTCACGTCTCGCTCCAGTCGCCTGATCGCCCACCCGACTTCGCGGTCACTCGCACGTCGGTGATGCGCGCGTGCTTGTCGACCGCCTTGACCATGTCGACGAGCGCCAACGCTCCGACGCACACCGCCGTCAGCGCCTCCATCTCGATCCCCGTCCGGTCCGCGGTCCGGACCGTCGCCACGAGGTCGACGCCGTCGTCGACGACCGTGAGATCGACGGCGACCGCGTGCACCGCCACCGGGTGCGCGAGGGGCACCAGCTCCGGCGTCCGCTTGACCGCCTGGATGCCCGCGATCCGCGCCACGGCGAGGGCATCGCCCTTGGGGACCTCGCCGGACCGCAGCGCCGCCACCGCCTTGGGCGACAGCAGGACGCGTCCCGCCGCCGACGCTTGCCGCGCGGTGACCGCCTTGCCGCTCACGTCGACCATGTGGGCCGAGCCGTCGGCGCGGACGTGCGTCAGCCGTCCCTCGTCGAGCCGGCCGTCGCTCATGGCGTCATCCTGCCTCAGGTTCGGCGAGCAGCCACATGTCGACCTCCTCACCGGCCTCGACGCGCGTCACGTCGGCTGGCACGAACACGAACGCGTTGGCCCGGGCCAGGTCGGCCACGAAGTGCGACGCCTGCCCCCAGACCGGATCCGCGCGCCAGCCCGACTCGGTATGCGTCGCCACCGCTCGCGCGACCTGCGCCCGTCCCGGCGGCGACGACAGGGCGTGCTCGAGGCGCGCCGGCAGCGTGGGCCGCAGCTCCGGCTCGCGCCCCATCAGCCGCCGCAGGGCGGGCCTGACGAACACCTCGTAGGACACGTACGAGGAGACGGGGTTCCCAGGAAGGGCGAACAGCGGCACCTTTCGGTCGCCGACCAGGCCGAAGCCCTGCGGCTTGCCCGGCTGCATGGCGACCTGGACGAAGGCGACGCCCTTGTCACGCAACGACTCCTTGACGACGTCGTAGGCGCCCATGCTCACGCCCCCGCTGGTGACGATCGCGTCGACGTCCGCGGCCAGGGCCGCGACCGCCTCGAGGACGGCGGCCGGGTCATCGTCGACGGTCGGCTGCCGGACGGCGACCGCGCCGGTCGCGACCACGGCGGCTTCCAGCATGTAGGAGTTGGACTCGTGGATCTGCCCGGGCGGCAACGGTTCTCCCGGCGGCACCAGCTCCGCGCCCGTCGACACGATGGCCACGCGCGGCCGGGGCCGCACCAGTGCTTCGCCATGACCGGTGGCGGCGAGGAGGGCCACCCGGCGAGCGTCGATCTCCATGCCCGCCGACAGAACGACCTGCCCCTGCTTCACGTCCTCGCCGGCCGGGCGCACCGACGTGCCGGCCGGGACTCCGGACCGGATCTGGACGGTCTCGGTGCCGCCGTCGGTGTCCTCGACCTTGACGACCGCGTCAGCCCCGTCCGGGAGCATCGCCCCGGTCATGATCCGCACTGCCTCGCCGGGCCGTACGGCGCGCATGGCGACCGCCCCCGCGGCGACCTCCGCCACCACCGGCAGCCGGACCGCGGAGCCGGGCACGGCGGCCTCGGCACCCGCCACGTCGACGGCACGTATCGCATACCCGTCCATCGCCGAGTTGTCGAAGCCCGGCAGGTCGACGAGGGACGCGACGTCCTCGCAGAGCACCAGACCGAGGCACTCGGCGAGCGGGAGGCGGGCCGGCGCGTGCGGGCTGATCGCCGCGAGGATCGCGTCGCGGTGCTCCTCGAGCGTCCGCACCTCAGCCGGCCCGGTCGAGAGAGGTCACCCCGGTCAGGCGGCGGCCGTCCTCGATGGTGGCGCGGCCCGACGCCCGGACGGTCACGTCGCCGATGCACACGACGTCGGCGCCGAACGTCACGTCGCCCTCGACCCGCAACGACGTCGCCTCGCGCAGCGACGGCGCGCCCTTCGGGAAGCGCTCCTCGAAGCCGGGCACCAGCTTGTACGGCTTGTCCAGGTCGACGTAGGGATCGGGATGCGTGATGAGCGAGACGATCGCGGACTGGTCGTCGAGCTCGAAGATGTCCGACCGCACAAGGAGCAGCTCGTTGGTGGTCTTGACCGGGCGGAACCGGGTGCGCGGCACATGGATCGCTCGCGCTCCCTCGATCCGGCCGACGGCCCCACCCATCGCCGTCTCGATCTGAATGACGTCGGTCGACGCCGAGTCCGACGGGTCGACGGTCTTGCGGTTGACGAGAATCGGCAGTCCGATGCCCGCCTCGCCCCTGGCCTCGCTGTCGCTCAGCAGGCGGTCGAGGACGCGCAGGTCGACCCAGAGGTTGTTGGCGTGGAACGTCGTGTGCCGCGCGATGTCCTGGAAGGCGTCCTCGTCCTGCTGCTCGACCATCGCGCTGTCGCGGAGCACCAGCTGGCCGTCGCTCTTGCGCACGGCGAGATGTCCACCCTTGCGGTCGTTGACCGTCCGGTCGCACACCTCCGCGACGTACGGCACGTCGTTCTCGACCAGCCACCCCGCGATCCGCGGGTCGCAGGTCGCGCCGAGGTTGTCGGCGTTGGACAGGAACACGTAGCGAAAACCTTTGTCCAACAATGCTTTCAGCAGACCGGTGGTCGACAGCGACAGGTAGACGTCGCCGTGTCCCGGCGGACACCACTCGAGCTCAGGGTCGGCGGGCCAGTCGACCGGCGACAGGTCGTCCACCCGCAGCTTGGGCTCCGTACTCTGGAGGAAGTCGAGCGGCAGGCCGTCGAGGTCCAGGTCGGGGTAGCGCCCGAGAATCGCCAACGACTCGTCGCGCGTGCGGAACGAGTTCATCAGGATGAGGGGCAGGTCGACGCCGTACTGCTTGCGCAGCGCGAGCGTCTGTCGGGCGATGACGTCGAGGAAGGACAGCCCGTCCTTGACGACGAGCGCCGACTTCGGGCCGGTGATCCCCATCGAGGTGCCCAGCCCGCCGTTGAGCTTGACCATCGCGACCTGGCGCAGGGCGGCGGACAGAGTCTCGTCCGACGGAGCGTGGTCCTCCAGCGACGGAACGTCCGTGAGCGGGTCGATCGTCGACTCCGGAATCGTTCCACCGGAACCGCTTTCGAGGACCTGCTCGAGCTCGGCGTAGCTGCGTTCGAAGGCGAGCACCGCCCCCTCGCTCTCGCCGTGCCGGGCCATCCGCCGACGTGCCTCCGCCAGCCCCGCAGCGCTCATGCGGGCCAGCCTACGATGACCGCTGTGACCGTCGACGCGACGTCCGCGGACAAGCCGGCCCTGCGCCGACGCCTCCGCCAGACCCGCCGGGACCGGCTTCCGGAGCGCGACATCGAGGCGGAGGCCACGGCTCTCGCCCGCCACGTGATGGCGCTCGTCGAGGAGCGGACGGGAGGTCGAGTATGCCGTGTGGCCGCCTTCGAGTCGCTGCCGACCGAGCCGCCGACGCACCGGCTCGTCCAGCGGCTCGCGTCGGTCGGCCATGAGGTGGTCATGCCCGTCATGCTCCCCGACCGTGACCTGGACTGGCGAGTCGCCGGAACCAGCACACCGTTGGGGCTGAAGGCGATTCACGAGTCCGAGGTCGTTCTCCTGCCGGGCCTCGCCGCGGACTCGGACGGGAACCGGCTCGGCCAGGGCGGCGGCTCCTACGACCGCGCCCTGGGCCGGCGGCGACCCGACGCGCTGCTCGTCGTCCTGCTCAACGACGGCGAGCTGCTGGCCTCCGGCGAGATCCCGGTCGAGGACCACGACGTCCGCGTCCACGTCGCCGTGACGCCGTCAGGCGGCTCGGTCCGGCTGGGTTCAGCCTGACGACGCGTCCTGCGGCGTGAGGACCAGCTCTTCCTGGCGGCCCTGCTCGACGGCGCCGCGGCTGAACGGCCACGGGAACGTCTCGCCGGCCGCCCAGGCGTCCAGCTGGTCGACGTAGTGCGCCGAATAGGGGTGGCCGCTCGTGCCGGTCTGGGTCACCCACGTCGACTCGTCGAGGTTGCCGAGGTCGACGACCATCCGCATCGACGGCGCCCAGTCGACGTCGAAGTTGCCGCTCGAGGCGTCCCAGCCGTTGGCGTTGACGATGGACGACCCGCCGCCGAGCTCCACCGGCCCGCGGTTGAAAACCTTGC
>Ga0307289_10000171_pt1 | contig 26203 bp, 24 predicted proteins | sample ER_DNA_143_FD_194483 | JGI IMG/M metagenome (GOLD analysis project Ga0307289, IMG submission 194483) | Bulk soil microbial communities from the East River watershed near Crested Butte, Colorado, United States - ER_DNA_143 | ecosystem: Environmental > Terrestrial > Soil > Floodplain | place...
GCTCGTCGCGGCGGAGACCGGCGGTGACGTCGCCGCCGTCGACTTCACCGACTACCACCCCGCTGACAGCGACTACTACCGGTCGCTGTTCTCCTGACCGACGAGCTCGACGACCAGGGCGTATGACTGTCCGGCGACTCGGGTGAGCACCACCGTCGCCTCCTCGTCTCCGGAGGCGCGCAGCTGGCGGCGTACCGCCTCCGGGTCCATCGCCACGCCGCGCTTCTTGATCGTCAGCCGACCGACGCCCCGCCGGCGCAGCCAGGCCCGGACCGCCTTGACGTTCCACGGCAGCGCCTCGACCAGTGCGTAGCGGTGCGCCCACGGCACCCCGATCCCGGCGTCCGCCGAGACGTAGCCCACTCCGTCGTCCAGCTCCGCCCCGCCCACGAGCCGGGCGAGAGCTCCGGTCAGGCCTGCGCGGATCACCGCCCGGTCTGGTTCGTAGAGGTATGCCCCAAGCTCGCCGGGCGACGCCAGCGGCGGCTCGGCCCCGGCCGCGTCGGTCTCACGGAGGAGGACGGCATCCGCGCCGGGACGCAGGACGGCGGCGGTCCGTCCGGGCGTCACCGCCAGCGGTCCCCACCACAGAGCGCACTCGACCACCTCGCCGCGCCACGACACCCACTGCGCCTCGGCGCCCTGCGGCCGCGCGGCGTGCGGGAAAGACGGTGCGAGCTTCGCCCCGGTGGCCGGGACCTGCGCCGCATACCCCTGCACCTCCCGCCAGCTCGGCGACATCCGGTCCAGGCCGGCCACCCGTCGCGCGCGGCCAGCCGCGTCTCTGGGTCCGCTGAGGCGCCGGGCCGGGTCGAGGAAGACGCCGGTATGCGTGGCCGCGGCACCCGTGGACAGGGACACGTCCTCGGCGCGCGCGTGGGCCGCCTGGGCGGCGGACCAGTGGCGGAGGTTCACGCCGGCGACGACGGCGGTCACCTCGTCCGCGTCGACCGCGCGCACCCCGAGGTCGAGACCCGCGAACGCCATGGCGTCGGCGCCGATGCCGCAGCCGAGGTCGTGGACGAGGCGGACCTCGGCCCGCAGGTACCGCGCGGCGTGCCGAGCGGCCACCTCGAACCGGGTCGCCTGCTCGAGGCCGTCGGCCGTGAAGAGCATCCCGTCGGCGAACGGCCCGAACTTGTCCCGCGCCCGCGCGCGAAGACGAGACTGGAGCAGGACGACGGCGACGAGCTCCGGCGCATACCCCGCCTCGCGCAGCCGGGTCTGGAGCGCCAGCTCGGCATCCGGGTCGTAGGCCGGAAGCGACGCCAGCAGTTCCCACCCGTCCCAATCGACGAGCAGCGCGAGCGCGCCGAGGTCCATGGAGTCAAGGCAACCACGCGGGTCGTCGAGGGTGCTGGGGGGAGGAGGCCGCCAGGTATTGGCACTCGACTTGACCGAGTGCTAACGGCGTACCTAGATTTGCCATTGGCACTCTCGCCCCGAGAGTGCTGACCGGCTCGGCGGATCGACACCCGCGACGGCGACCCCGGGCATATCCAGACATCAGACGATCCCGAAGGGGAGGTCACTACCCGTGGCTGTTTCCATCAAGCCGCTCGAAGACCGCATCGTGGTCAAGTCGCTCGAGGCCGAGCAGACCACCGCGTCCGGCCTCGTCATCCCGGACACCGCGAAGGAGAAGCCCCAGGAGGGCGAGGTCCTTGCGGTCGGCCCCGGCCGCATCGACGACAAGGGCAACCGCGTGCCGCTCGACATCACCGTCGGCGACCGCGTCATCTACAGCAAGTACGGCGGCACCGAGGTCAAGCACAAGGGCGACGAGTACCTCATCCTCAGCGCCCGCGACGTCCTCGCAGTCGTCGCCTGACCAACGCCTCTAGAGCAGAAGGACATTCATGGCCAAGACGCTGGAGTTCGACGACTCCGCACGCAAGGCGCTGGAGCGCGGCGTCGACGCGCTCGCCAACACTGTCAAGGTGACGCTGGGCCCCAAGGGCCGCAACGTCGTCATCGACAAGAAGTGGGGCGCGCCGACGATCACCAACGACGGCGTGACCATCGCCAAGGAGATCGAGCTCGACGACGCCTTCGAGAACCTCGGCGCGCAGCTCGCCAAGGAGGTCGCGACCAAGACCAACGACGTCGCCGGTGACGGGACGACGACCGCGACGGTCCTCGCCCAGGCGATGGTCAAGGAGGGCCTGCGCAACGTCGCCGCCGGCGCCGCTCCCGCCGCTCTCAAGCGCGGCATGGACAAGGCCGTCGAGGCGGTCAACGACCGGCTGCTCGAGAACGCCCGCGAGGTCGAGGGCAACGAAGAGGTGGCTTCGGTCGCCACGTTGTCGGCCCAGGACGAGGTCATCGGCTCGACGATCGCCGAGGCGTTCGACAAGGTCGGCAAGGACGGCGTCATCTCCGTCGAGGAGTCCTCGACGACGGCGACCGAGCTGGAGTTCACCGAGGGCATGCAGTTCGACAAGGGCTACATCTCGGCGTACTTCGTCACCGACCCCGAGCGCATGGAGGCCGTCCTCGAGGACGCCTACGTGCTGGTCCACCAGAGCAAGATCACCTCGATCCAGGACCTGCTGCCCCTGCTCGAGAAGGTCGTCCAGACCGGCAAGCCGCTGCTCATCGTGGCCGAGGATGTCGACGGCGAGGCGCTGTCGACCCTGGTCGTCAACAAGATCCGCGGCACGTTCAACGTCGTCGCGGTCAAGGCGCCGGGCTTCGGTGACCGCCGCAAGGCGATGCTGCAGGACCTCGCCATCCTCACCGGTGGCCAGGTCGTCGCCGAGGAAGTCGGGCTCAAGCTCGACCAGGTCGGTCTCGACCTGCTCGGCACGGCTCGCCGGATCGTCGTGACCAAGGACGACACCACGGTCATCGACGGTGGCGGTTCGACCGACGAGGTGACCGGCCGGGTCGCACAGATCAAGGCCGAGATCGAGCGGACCGACTCCGACTGGGACCGGGAGAAGCTCCAGGAGCGACTCGCCAAGCTGGCGGGCGGCGTCTGCGTCATCAAGGTCGGCGCCCACACCGAGGTCGAGCTCAAGGAGAAGAAGCACCGCATCGAGGACGCGATCTCGGCGACCCGCGCGGCGATCGAGGAGGGCATCGTCGCCGGTGGCGGCTCCGCCCTCATCCACGCCGCGTCGGCCATCGACGACCTCTCGCTCACCGGCGACGAGGCCACCGGTGCCACGATCGTCCGCAAGGCGCTCCACGAGCCGCTGCGCTGGATCGCGGAGAACGCCGGCGAGCAGGGTTACGTCGTCACCGCCAAGGTCACCGACCTCGATAGCGGCCACGGGTTCAACGCCGAAACCGGCGAATACGGCGACCTGGTCAAGGCCGGGGTGGTCGACCCGGTCAAGGTGACTCGTTCGGCGCTGCGCAACGCCGCGTCGATCGCCTCGATGATCCTCTCGACCGACACCCTCGTCGTGGAGAAGAAGGAAGACGAGGAGCCGGCCGGGGCTGGTCACGGCCACGGCCACGGTCACTGATCGCTCGTACCGACGACAGCGGGCCGTCCCCTTCGTGGGGGCGGCCCGCTGTCGTGTGCGGCGTCAGGGGTATGCGGCTCAGGCGGCGGACCCCGGCGAGCCGGCCGCATACACAGCCTCGCGTTCGTCCTCGGTCATCCCGCCCCACACGCCGTAGGGCTCCCGGACCTGCAGCGCGTGGGCGCGGCACTGAGCCAGCACCGGACAGACGGCGCATACCTGCTTGGCGGCCAGATCGCGGTTGCGGCGGGCCGGTCCGCGCTCACCCTCGGGATGGAAGAACACATCGGGGTTCTCACGACGGCAGAGGCCATGCAGCTGCCAGTCCCACAGGTCGGCCACTGGCCCGGGTAGCCTCGAGATCTCCGCCATCTCGCCTCCTGTTCACTCGGCTGTCGCTCCGGCGGTTCTGGCGTCCCGAGTCGCCGCGAACCATGGAGTCAATCCTCGTTGCCTGGCGGAGGGCCCCCGAGGAGCCGCCCGAACGAGGTGGTGTCGGTGAACCTCTACCCCGCCGCCGCAGACTTCACTCCTTACGGATCCGATTTCGCTTGCCACGCGCGGTCGTGGCGGAAGCGGTATCGTTTCCGAGCGCTGGGCGGACACATCGGGACTGGGCTTGGGGGTGCGGTGAGCGCGGCGTCCTGGGCTGGGCGAGGGTCACTCTCCCGCCGACCCTCGACGCCCCCGTACGAGGGACGGCACCGCGAACGTCCCACTGAGCGGGATGGGTCGGTAACGGTTGAGCACTCTGAACCGATGGACACGGTGGACGCGCAGCCGACGCTGCGCGATCTCGCCGCCCTCGCCCGACGCGACGGTGGTGACGCGGCCGAGGCTCTACTGCGACGCGTACGGCAGCTGGCCCTGCGGTACGCACGGGCGAGGCTCGGACGCTTCGGAGCCGAGGACGTCGCCCAAGACGTGGCGCAGGAGGTGTGCATGGCGGTCCACGCCGGTCTGCGCACCTTCGACGACCGCGGCCTTCCGTTCGAGGCGTTCGTCTACTCCATCGCGGCTCGCAAGGTCGTCGACGCTCAACGCCAGCTCATCCGCGGGCCGGAGTCCGTCGCCGAGCTGCCCGACGGCGCCGACGCGACCGCCGGACCTGAGCAGCTGGCCGTGGTCCGCGACGAGGCCAGCCGCGCCATGGCCCTCATTCGTACCCTGCCCACCCAGCAGCAGGAGATCCTCACCTTGCGGGTCGCCGTCGGAATGTCCACCGACGAGACCGCCGCGGCTCTGGGCATGACCGCCGGCGCGATCCGCGTCGCGCAGCACCGGGCGCTCACCCGACTGCGGGGGCTGCTGGCCGCCGCGGGACCGGCGGGAGGGGTGGCGTCGTGAAGCCGATCCCGCTGAGCGCTCTGCTGGCCGACGACCTCCTCCTCGACCAGGTCGGCGCCCGCCTCGACACCGACGACGAGCTCGGCTCCCTGTTGTTGGCCGTCGCTCACCGGGCCGACACCCCGATTCCGCGCGGGGCACCTATCCGCCGTCGTCGGTCCCACCGCGGTCTGACCGTCCTCGCCGCCCTCGGCGTCGCGGTGTCCGGCGCGACAGTGGCCGCCGCGGTCGAGCTGGCGCCGGTCTCCCCAGACCAGGCGGCGGGCGCCCCGCACCTGCGCGGCAACCTGCCCCGGTCCCTGCAGGCGCTCGCCCTCCCGTTCTTCGCCGGCACTCCGTTCCAGGGCCGCCTGGCCCTGCCGTTCGGCGGAATACCCACCGGCCCGTTCACCGCGCCCCTCGCCGCGCCCCTCACCGCCGAGGGGCTGCCGGCAGTGGATCTGTCGTCCGTCTACCCGATGGGTGACCCCATCGTCGGCGCCACCACCTCCGAGGATCTTCAGGACCCTGCCCGCGAGAAGACCCAGGGGAAGGGCACGCCGAACGGCGGGACGACGCTCACCGACCCGAGCGAGTCCGGCACCGAGCAGGGCAATCAAGACAACGAAAGCAACGACGGCAACCAAGGCAACCAAGGCGGCGAGCCGGCCGAAGCCGCCTCCCAGCCGACGAAGACGCCGACCCCGACGCCGACGATCGCCACGCCCGCCACGACCAACAACGGGGCCACGGGTGTCGCCAGCGGCCAGAACAACGGGCACAACGGCCAGGGCAACGGCCAGGGCCAGGACGGGTCGAGCGGTGGTACCGGGACGACGGGCACGGGCACCACCACCGGCACGACCACCGACGGCACGAACACCGATGACGACGACCCAGCGTCCCGGGTCCCCGAGAAGCGCAGGGGCAAGATCAGGGTCGCGTCCCAGCCCCCGGTGACCAGCGTCGCGCCTGCCGCCACGACTTCCGGCGCGACGCCCAGCACCGCGGCGGCCACGACGACGGGGACGACGACGGGCAGTACCGCCACCAGTCCCACCGGTCCGTAGGCCCCCCTGGGCTAGCGACTGAACAGGCACCGCTGGCTCCGGTGACGCCGAGGGCCGGCACCGTCGCATACCCGCGCTCTGGCCCTCAACCGGGCGGCACCGACACGCCGGCCGACACGCCACCACTCCGCGTCGCGGGTCGGACGGCGCGAGACGGCGCCCGTAGACTACGAAAATGAGCTTGGGTTCGTCCGACCGCTCCGACCAGGCCGCCGACGTCCTCGCCCCGCTGGGGCTCACCTACGACGACGTCCTCCTCCTCCCGGGCGAGACGGACGTCATCCCGAGCGAGGTCGACACGACGACCCGCCTGACCCGGGAGATCAGCCTCCGAGTCCCGCTCGTTTCCAGCGCGATGGACACCGTCACCGAGTCGCGGATGGCCATCGCGATGGCGCGCCAAGGCGGCATCGGCGTCCTGCACCGGAACCTGTCGATCGAGGACCAGGCGTACCAGGTCGACCTTGTCAAGCGGACGCAGACCGGGATGATCTCCAACCCGGTCACGATCAGCGCCGACGCGACCCTCGAGGACCTCGACGAGAAGTGCGGCCAGTACCGCGTCTCCGGCCTGCCGGTCGTCGACAGCGATAACCGGTTGCTCGGCATCATCACCAACCGCGATCTGCGGTTCACGCCCTTGGCGGAGTGGGCCACCACCAAGGTCGACGAGGTGATGACGCCGATGCCGCTCGTCACGGCGCCGGTCGGGATCAGCCGCGAGGACGCTACCGCCCTGCTGCGCATGCACAAGCGCGAGCGGCTGCCGATCGTCGACCCGGAGGGCCGGTTGGCGGGCCTCATCACGGTCAAGGACTTCGTGAAGTCCGAGCAGTTCCCGCAGGCCAGCAAGGACGGCCACGGCCGCCTTCTCGTCGCCGCCGCGATCGGGTACTTCGGCGACGCGTGGGAGCGAGCGACGACGCTGGTCGAGGCCGGTGTCGACGTGCTCGTCCCCGAGGTGGCGAACGGCCACGCCCGTCTCATGCTCGACATGATCCGGCGGCTCAAGTCGGACCCGGCGACCCGCCAGGTCCAGGTGCTCGCCGGGAACATCGGCACACGCGAGGGCGCGCGGGCCCTGGTCGACGCCGGCGCCGACGGGGTCAAGGTCGGCGTGGGACCGGGCTCGATCTGCACGACCCGTGTCGTCGCCGGGGTCGGCGTCCCTCAGGTCACTGCCATCAACGAGGCCTCGCACGTGGCGTCGCCGGCGGGAGTGCCGGTCGTCGGCGACGGGGGACTGCAGTACTCCGGCGACATCGCCAAGGCGCTCGTCGCCGGCGCCGACACGGTGATGATCGGCTCCCTCCTGGCCGGCTGCGAGGAGTCGCCCGGCGAGCTGGTGCTGGTCAACGGCAAGCAGTTCAAGGCGTACCGAGGGATGGGCTCGCTGGGGGCCATGGCGTCGCGGGGCAAGAAGTCGTTCTCCCGCGACCGCTACTTCCAGGCCGACGTCACCAGCGACGACAAGATCGTGCCTGAAGGGATCGAGGGGCAGGTTCCCTACCGCGGCCCGGTCTCGGCGGTCACCCACCAGCTCATCGGCGGGCTGCACCAGTCGATGTTCTACGTCGGTGCCGGCACCGTGCCGGAGCTCAAGGCCCGCGGCCGGTTCGTTCGGATCACCGCCGCCGGCCTCAAGGAGAGCCACCCGCACGACATCCAGTCGATCGTGGAGGCCCCCAACTACTCGGCCCGGTGACCGTCGCGACCCGCCTCTCGGAGCAGGCGCTCTCCCTCTTCGGCGTCCCGTCCGACGACCTCGCCGGCGTCCAGCGCGCCGCGGAGTCGGTATGCGACGACGCCGCCCTCGCCGGGTGGGTCGCTCGGACCGCCGCTGATCTCACGGAGGCGATAGGTATGCCGTCGCCTCCGCCCCCGCTGACCCCGCGGCCCGACGGGGACCCCACGGTCGTCGCATACCTGCCCGTCGTGGCCTTCGCCGAGGTGCTGCCGGCGACGCTGGCGTGGGCCGAGAGACTGGGAGTCTCACCGGCGATGACCGCCTCGACACTCCGGGACGTCGGCCGGATGCTGCACCGGAACCGGGTCTGGTTCGGCGACGCCGGTCTCTCGGACGAGCTGGCGGGCTGGCTGCCGCGGCACCTGATCGGGTCGATCCTCGAGATCGGGCGGCTGCAGCACGAACGGGCGACGCCGGGGCTGCGAACGTCGGCGTGGTTCCTCGCTGAGGGCGCCGACTGGTCCCCAGGTGAGCTGGCCGTCAACCTGCACATCCCGGAGTCCGGTCCGCTGGACCCCGCGGCGGTTCGCGAGTCGCTCCGCGCGGGGCGGACCGTCCTGCGCAAGAGGTTCCCCGAGCACCGGCTGCGGGTGCGCTACTGCATCTCGTGGCTGCTCGACCCTCAGCTCCTCGAGTACCTGCCCGAGTCGTCGAACATCGCCGCCTTCCAGCGCCGGTTCCGGATCGGGCCGGCGAAGGACGACGACGGCGACGCCTCTGTGCGCAAGTTCGTCTTCGGGAACGCGGCCGAGCCGGTCGAGGCACTGCCGCAGCGCTCGTCGCTGGAGCGGGCGGTGGTCGCGCACTGGAGGGCCGGCCGACGCTGGCGGGTCCACGTGGGCCGGGTCGTCTGAGATGACGGTCCGTCCGTTCAGCGAGGTCGTCTCGTCGGCGGCCTGGCGCGCGGAGGCGGAACGGTGGATCCGAGAGCGGGTGGCCGACGCCGGCGCGACGGTCGTCGGCGACATCACACAGCCGCGGGTGCGGCCGTGGTCGACCCAGCTGGTCGTCCCGACCGACGCCGGACCGCTCTGGTTCAAGGCGAACTGTCCGGCGCTGGCGTTCGAGCCGGCGGTCCACGCCGTGCTCGTCCGGCTGGACCCGGGCGAGGTCGACGAGCCCCTAGCCGTCGAGGCGGAGCGTGGTTGGGTCCTGACCCGCGACCGCGGCACCATACTGGGCGACTCGCACGACGCCTCCCTCGATGACTGGCAGGCGGTCGTCGGCGTGGCGGCCGGGATGCAGCGCCGGCTCGCCGACCGCGGGCCGGAGCTGCTAGCCGCCGGGCTGCCGGACTGTGCGCCGCATACGGTTCCGGCGCGGTTCGAGGAGCTGATCAAGTCCCTGGCCGCACTCCCTCCTGAGCACCCGTCCCACCTCGACGCGGCCGCCGCCCGTCGGCTTCGCGGTGCCCAGGGTCTCCTCGATGACTCGGTCGCCACTCTGCTCGGCGGACCGCTGCCGACGGCGTCGTTCCAGCACGGCGACCTCCAGCCCGGCAACGTGTTCGCCGTCGCCGGTGGCTTGCGGATCTTCGACTTCGGGGACGCGCAGTGGGCTCACCCGCTCGAGACCCTCGCGGTGCCATGGGGTTGGATCGACCGGCTCTCGACGGTCCCGTGGCGTCCCGTCGTCAACGCCTATGCCTCGTGCTGGCACGACGTGATCGGCCCGGACGAGCTCGTCCAGCTGCTGCCGTCAGCCATGGTGACCCAGGTGGTCAACCGGGCCTTCAACTGGTGGGGCACCGTGGCCGGCGCCACCCCCGATGAGCTCGTCGAATGGGGGGACAGTCCCCGGTACTTCCTCGAGCTCGTCCTCGATGACTTCACCGTCCCCGAGGCCTGACCACAGTGGTCCGCGGGCGCTCGGGAAGCCGAGAGGAAGCGGACCACTGTTGGCGTCAGGCGACCCGGCGGCGGCCGATGACCTCGTGAACGCTGCGCCAGCGGGCTCAGCGGTCCGGTATGCGTCGCGACGGTCACGCGGCCGTGCCACCGCCATCGCTCCGCCACGACGGCTCGGGCGGTGGCATTGCGGTCGACGCCGAGGTCACGCAGCAGGCCCGCGACCGGACGCCGCCGTAGGGTTCGGCGGCCGCGTGGACCAGGCGCTGCCGCGCCGCGGTGGAGCTCATGCCCGCCACGGTGATCACCGACCAGGCGTCCCCACCATGACGCCCTCGTCGGTTGTGGACGACGGGACGAGGCGGACACCGCTTGTGCACAGCGACCAAAGGTGCTCCAGCGCCCGGAAACCCGAGCGCTGGAGGGCCAGTATGGCCACCGACACCGATGGATAGGCTCGCGCGGTGCATACGAGAGGGCTACCCACACGATGACCGAGATCGAGATCGGCCGCGGGAAGCGGGGCCGGCGCGCATACTCCTTCGACGACATCGCCGTGGTGCCGTCGCGGCGTACCCGCGACCCCGAGGAGGTGTCGGTTTCCTGGCAGATCGACGCCTACCACTTCGCCATCCCGGTGATCGCGTCGCCGATGGACTCGGTGATGTCTCCGCAGACGGCGATCGCCCTCGGCAAGCTCGGCGGCCTCCCGGTCCTCGACCTCGAAGGGTTGTGGACGCGGTACGAGGACCCTGAGCCGTACCTCGAAGAGATCGTCCGCCTCGAAGCGGCCAAGGCCACCGCCCGGATGCAGGAGATCTACGCCGAGGACATCAAGCCCGAGCTCATCGCCGAGCGGCTCCGGGAGATCCGGCAGGCGGGCGTCACGGTGGCGGGTGCGTTGAGCCCCCAACGCACGCAGCAGCACTGGAAGACCGTTGTCGACGCCGGCTGCGACCTCTTCGTCATCCGCGGCACCACCGTCAGCGCCGAACATGTGAGTGGTCGCGCGGAGCCGCTCAACCTCAAGCGGTTCATCTACGAACTCGACATCCCCGTCATCGTCGGCGGTGCGGCCTCCTACACCGCGGCCCTCCACCTCATGCGAACCGGCGCGGCAGGCGTGCTCGTCGGGTTCGGCGGCGGTGCGGCGCACACCACGCGGCGCACCCTCGGCATCCACGCCCCGATGGCTTCGGCCATCGCCGACGTGGCCGCCGCCCGGCGGGACTACCTCGACGAGTCGGGCGGCCGCTACGTCCACGTCATCGCCGACGGCGGCGTCGGCACGTCGGGCGACATCGTCAAGGCTGTCGCCTGCGGCGCCGACGCCGTCATGCTGGGCATGGCGCTGGCCCGGGCCAGCGACGCCCCCGGCAGCGGCTACCACTGGGGCCCGGAGGCGCACCACGGCGAGCTGCCGCGCGGCGAGCGCGTCGAGGTAGGCGCCACGGCCCGCCTGGAGGAGATCCTCTTCGGCCCCGGCCGGGTGGCCGACGGGACGACGAACCTCGTCGGCGCGCTCCGGCGAGCCATGGCCACGACCGGCTACTCCGACGTCAAGGAGTTTCAGCGCGTGGAGGTCGTCGTGTCGCCCTACATGAGGGACTGAGGCGGCCGTCCCTGCTGGACCTCCAGCTCCGCGAGCCGGTCGAGCATCGTCCGCAGCTGGCCGAGGTACCCCGAACACCCGTCGCACCCGCTGAGGTGGTCGTCGACGCGCTCCCGCCAGTCCGCCGGAAGCACGCCGTCGAGGTAGTCGCTGACCACGGTGACCAGCTCCTGGCAGACCAGGTCCACCGGCGGCGGACCGCTGACGTCCGCACGAACGACCTCGGCCGGGTGCGGCTCCGGCTGCGGCGTCGTCCGTGGGGAACGCGCGACGACGACCACGAGAAGCACCGCGAGAACTGCCACCGCACCGACGACCAGCCACCCGGCGGTCTGCACGCCGTCGCGTCTAGCCAGCGCTCCGAGGACGAGTGAGAACGGAAGGAAGAGCAGCCAGGAGAAGGTTCCCGCCCCCGACGAGACCCCGGCCCGGATCCGCGAGGAGACCGCGTCATGCAGGAGCCGGCCGGCATGGATGCCGAGCATGGCCAGAACCAGGGCCAGCGCGGTCTGCGCGGCGGCGACGACGATCAGCTGGCGACTGGTCGAGAGCACCACCGCCGCGGCCACCAGGACGGCCGCGAGGACGGCGACAAGGCCCCGTCGGTCCAGGTCGAGTCGGCCCGCCAGGTACCCGCCGACGCCGAGCGTGCCCACCAGCAGCGCCCAGTACGGACCGTATGCGCCGGGTGGCGCCTGCAGGTCGACCAGCCACAGCGGGCCGAACTCGAAGACGGTCTGCGACAACAGGGCGGTCAGGGCCAGCAGCAGGATCGTCGTCCGGACCCGGGGTGCGGCGACCATGGCGTGGAGGGTCGTCGAGACGTGCTCGCGGAGCGCGGTCCGTTCCTCGGTGCGGTGCAGCTGCGGCTCGTCGAAGCGCAGGTATGCGACGACCCCGGCCAGGGCGAACGGAATGGTCAGGAAGTAGGTCAGCCGGGCACTGGTCAGCTCGGCGACCACCCCGCCCAGCACGGCGCTGGCGGCGAGCGAGACGCTCTCGACGATGCGCACGCGTCCCATCCACCGCTCGTAGAGGTCGCTCGACCCGGTCTCCTCGACGACGGTGTCGTAGACCACGCTGTCGACGGTGCCGGAGCTGAGCGCGAAGTAGATGCCGAGAACCATGGCCGCCACGATGTAGAGCGGAACGGACTGGCTCAGCCCCCCGATAAGCGCGCTCGCCCCGGCGGCGAGGCTGGCGACGACGAGGATTCCCTTGCGACTCCATCGGTCCGCAAGGATGCCGGTGGGCACTTCGAGAAGCGGCACGACCGCGGCGTACGCGGCGGCCATCAGGCCGATGGTGGCGGCGTCGAAGCCGATCTCGGTCTGGAACAGCTTCTCGATCGGGACCCACAGCATGAACCCCTCCGCGACGGCCCCGACCTGCACGGCACGCAGCCGGCGCGACAGGGCGCGCGGCGCCGACGAGGGCGTGGTCACGGTCACCGAGCCGCTCGTCGCTGCGCCGCGTCGAGCGCCTCGCGCAGGGCGGCGCGCGCCGCGGTGAGGATGTCGCGCTCCTGCGCGACGGTCAGCCCGGACTCAGCTGCGACGGCGTCGTCGGCGGTGTCGCCCGACGGTCCGTCGTGGCGCAGCAGAACCACGCGCCAGGTGGGAGGCAGCGTTGCGAGCGCCTCGCGGAGCTGATCGCTCGTGACAGGCCCGGGCCACTCCTGCGGAAACTCCCGCCAATGGCCCGGATACGGGTCCGACGGGTCTTGGAAGGCGGAGTCCGGCACGACCGGTCGGCGCCGGAACCACCGCCCGGCCCGCGCGCGGACGCCGCGGGCCACCGTGTTGGCCTCGAGCCGCGCCAACCCGTTCTTTCTCATGGACGGTCGCTCATCCGGCCGGGCTCCGGAGGACTTCGTCGAGGTTGACGAAGGACAGCTCCCAACCCTCGCGGTGAGACTCGGCTTCGGCGGTGCTGAGACCGGTGTTGGTCAGGACCGCCGTGGTCGTGCCGTCGCCGTTGTCGGTGAACGTCACGTCCACGACCTGCCGGTCCCTGCCGAGCTCGGGATCGTCCCACTGCCAGGAAAAGGCGAGCCTCCGCGGGCGGTCGAGGACGAGGTAGGTGCCCTCGCCGCCGAACTCCCCGCCGTCGGGGTCCCGCATGAGCAGCTGGAGCGCCCCTCCGACCCGCACGTCGACCTCGGCCAACGGCGTGGTCCAGCCCGGTCCGGCCGGCCACCACCGTCGTAGGGTGTCGACACTGGTCCAGGCGTCGAACACCCGCTCCGCAGGCGCCGCGAACGTCCGCTCCATCCGCAGCGGCGGACGGGTCGGGCTCACGACGTCGTCCGCCGGCCGGCGGTGGCCGGTTTGTCGGCGGCCAGGTGGTCGTCCACCGCGTCGAACAGGCGCTCCCAAACTACGTGCTGACGTTCCAGCCAGTCCCGGCCCTCGTCCAGCGCGGCCATGTTGAGGGCCAGGACGTGCATCCGCCCACGGACCGTCCGCTCGACCACTCCGGCGTCCTCCAGCACTCTGATGTGCCGCGAGATCGCGGGCTTCGACACGCCGAGTCCGGTCGAGGCCGCTCCCACGGTCCGCGGCTCGACGGCGAGCCGTTCGACGATCCGGCGGCGCACCGGGTTCGCCAGGGCCTCGAACACATCGTTAACCATTGCGTGAACCATAGCAGCCGGCGCCGCCAAGGCTCAGCGACCGGCCGGTGACGTCCTCGGCTCGTCCCGCCACGAACGCCACAGGGCGGCATACGCGCCGTCGGTCTCGATCAGCTCGTCGTGGGTGCCCACCTCCGTGACGAACCCGTCCTCGACCACGGCGACCCGGTCCGCGTCGTGAGCCGTGTGGAGCCGGTGGGCGATGGCGACAACGGTGCGCCCGGACACGACGGCGGCCAGTGAGCGCTCCAGGTGCCGGGCCGCCCGCGGGTCGAGCAGCGAGGTGGCCTCGTCGAGGACGAGGGTATGCGGGTCCGCCAGCACCAGCCGGGCCAGCGCCAGCTGCTGCGCCTGAGCCGTGGTCAGCTGGTGCCCGCCGCTGCCGACGACGGTCTCCAGCCCCCGCGGCAGGCCGAGAGCCCACACCCGCGCGTCGACCGCCTCGAGGGCGGCCAGCAGCGTGTCCTGCGACGCGCCGGGCCGGGCCAGCAGCAGGTTGTCCTCGAGCGTGCCGACGAAGACGTGGTGCTCCTGCGTGACGAGGGCGACTTCGCCGCGCAGCCGTTCCAGCTCGAGGTCGACGAGCCGCACGCCGCCGACGTCCACCCGTCCGGTCCGCGGCCCGTCGATGCCGGCCATGAGCCGGCCCAGCGTCGACTTTCCCGCTCCCGACGGTCCCACGATGGCCAGCCGCTCGCCCGGTACCAGGTCCAGCGACACGCCCTTGAGCACGTCGCGACCGGCCCGGTACGCATACCGGACGTCGTCGACCTCGAGGTGCGCGTCGCGCGGGGTCTCGCCGGTGGCCGCGCGGTCCGGCGGCACGTCGGCGATGCCGATGACCCGGGCCAGCGAGGTCGCCGCCACCTGGATCTCGTCGAGCCACATGAGCAGCTCGTCGAGCGGCATGGCGAGGGCCTGGACGTAGAGCGCCACCGCCGTCACCGTCCCGACCGAGGTCTGACCGTTGGCGACGAGGAAGCCACCCCAGAGCAGCGTCACCGCCACCGGAAGCAGGTAGGCGACCTCGACCTGCGGGAACCACCACATCCGCAGCCGGAGCGTGTACATCTCGGCGTCGTAGGCGTCACTGATGGCTCGGTCGATCCGGGCGCGCCGCCTTTGGCGAAGGCGCAGCGCGTCGACCGTCCTTGAACCGTCGACCGTCTCGGTCACGACGCCGTTCATCACCGCGTAGGTGGCCCGCTCGCGCAGGTAGCCGTCGGGCGCATACCGGAGGTACCACCGCGTCGAGAACCACAGCAGCGGGAACCCCACGACGATGGCCAGCGCGATCATCCACCCGGTGAGGAAGGCCGCGACGACCGTGATAGCGACCGTCACGGCGGCCACGAAGATCGACGGGATCCCGAACCGAGCCACGTACGAGAGCGCTTCGACGTCGTTGGTGGTCCGGGACACCAGGTCCCCGGTGCCGGCCCGCTCCACGGTGGACAACGGCAGCGACACGACCCGGGTCATGAACTGCTCACGCAGCTCGGCGAAGAAGTCCTCACCCATCCGGAACGACGCCCGCCGGGCGAACCAGGTCAGCACCGTTTGGACGGCGACGGCGACGGCCAGCGCGACGGCCAGCCCGTTCAGGCGGTCGACGACGCCCTGCTGGGTCACCGTGTCGACCAGGAGTCCGACGATCCGCGGTGCGGCCAGGGCGGCGACCGCGGCGAGGGATTGCAGGCCGAGGACCAGGGCGAGCTGCCGCCAGTGCTGCCGCAGCAGGCCTGCGGTATGCGTGCGCACCGAGGACATCTCGGCGACCGGGAGGGTGGCCGCGGTCGGCGGCGTCATGAGGAACGCCATCAGTCCTCCCCTCGGGTGACGACGGCCCGGTAGGCCGAGTTGGTGTGCAGGAGCTCGTGGTGGCGGCCGGCCGCGGCGACGACGCCGTTCTGCAGGAACAGCACGCGGTCGGCGTGGTCGAGCAGGAGCGGGCTGGCGGTCATGACCGCGGTGGTGAGCCCGTGCCGAGCCGCGGCCAGGCGGCCGGCGATGCGGGCCTCGGTATGCGCGTCCACGGCGCTCGTGGGCTCGACGAGGACCAGCGTCTCGGCGTCGGTCAGCAGGGCGCGGGTCAGCACGAGGCGCTGACGTTGGCCGCCTGAGAACGAACGCCCACGCTCCACCACCTCGCTGTCGAGGCCGTGCGCCAGCGCTTCGAGGACGTCCTCTCCGCTCGCGACGGAGAGGGTGCGGAGGATTGCGGCGTCGTCGTGGCGACCCCACGGGTCGAGCTCGTCGCGCAGCGTTCCGGTGAACAGCCTCGGATCGGTCTCGCTGACCACGACGCGCCGACGGACCGTGTCGAGGGGCAGCTCGAGCAACGCGGTTTCGCCCAGCCGGACGCCTGCCGCGTCGAGCCCGAACCGACCCAGTCGGTCGGCGAGGGCCGCCGACTCCTCGGGTCGAGCGGAGACGATGGCGGTGAGCAGGCCCGGCTCGACGACCACGCCACTGCGCTCGTCGACGAGCGGAACGCCCTTCGGCGGCTCGGCTGCGTGGCGGCCCGGGTCCTCGTGGTCGCGGTGGTCCGGGATCACCGAGAGGACCCGGATCAGCTTCCCGGCGCCGATGTACGCCCGGCTGTACCGGTCGACGAACTCGGTGGCGGTCCGCAGCGGCAGGACGAGGAAGGCGGAGTATCCGTAGAACGCAACGAGGTCGCCGACCGAGATGTCGCCGGCCAGGGCGTAGCGGGCGCCGAGCCAGGTCACGACGAGGACGAAGACGCCGGGTAGCAGCACCTGGGCAGCGTCGAGCCCCGCCTGGACGCCGGCCACGCGGTACCCGACGCCTCGCACCTGCTGGGACTGACCCGCATAACGGCGCAGGAAGGTCTGCTCGCCCCCGATCCCGCGCAGCACCCGCAGACCGGCCACGGTGTCGGCGCCCAGTCCGATGAGCCGGCCCGACTCCTCGCGCTGGTGAGCCTGGCGACGCTGCAAGGGTCGGACGAGGAAGGCGAGGAGTCCTACGAGCACCGGCAACCCGACGAGGACGACGAGGCCGAGGGTGCGGGACGTCGTGAGGAGGATGACGGCGACGACGACGAAGCTCACGACGGCCCCGGCCATTCGGGCCAGCGCGTCGAACAGCCCGCCGAGCCGCATCGCGTCGGCCGCCACCACCGCGACGACGTCACCGGTGGGCGTCTGACGGGGGAGGGCCTCGCCCACGTCGGCGCTGTGCCAGCCGACCAGCTGGATCGAGCGGAACGCCGCCCGCAACCAGTTGTGCACCGCGAACCAGTGCCGCCAGGCACCCGCCAGCGCGCTGACCACGCCGAGCCCCACCAGGCCGCCACACCAGAGCAGGAGGCGCCACCCGTCGGCCGCGACGATCCCCTCGTCGATCGCTCTGCTCATCGCGAAGGGAAAGAGCGCCTGGGTCACCATCCACAGGACACCGAAGAACGTCGCCACGACGAGGGTGCGCCACTCTCCCCGGCCGACCCAGCCCAAGAAGCTCAGTGGGCCGCGCAGGTCCGGGGTGCCCGGATGCTCGTACGGGAGACGCACAGCGACTCACGGTACGCGCGCGCGAGGACTGTCCCCCACCGGTTTTCGGGGCGTCGACGGTCGCTGCCGGACCACCAAGCCCTGGTGAGCGCCCCTCGACGGGCGCCCTTACGCTGAAGGGCAATTGCCGCTCTCCACCCAGGATTCCTTCATGGCCGTCCGGTCCGAGTCGACGTCTCGCGTCAGCGCCGTCCCGCACAGCAGCCGCGCTGCCGTCGTGGCGGTGGGCTCGCTCTTCGCCACGAACGGGTTGGTGATCGGCGGGTGGGCCGGTGTCCTGCCGGCGCTGCGCGCCCGGCTCGGGATCGACGCCGGGACTCTGGCGGTGCTGCTCTTCGTCGTCGGCGTGGCCGCCGTCATCTCCATGCAGTTCGGTGGCCGCCTTGCCGACCGGGTGGGCGGACGCCGAGTGACGCTGACCGTGCTGCCGCTGCTGATCGTCGGCGCGGCGGTGCTCGCGTTCGCGACGTCGTTCCCGGTGGCCGTCGTGGCAGGGGTGCTCATCGGCCTCGGCAACGGTGCCATGGACGTCGCGATGAACGCCCTCGGTGTGGCCGTCGAAAAGGCTCGGCCGATCCCGGTGATGAGCCGGTTCCACGCCTTTTGGAGCATCGGCTCGTTCGCCGGCGCCGCGGTGGTCTTCCTCAGCGCCTGGGCCGTCGGCGACGACAACGGGTCGGTGGTCCTGCCGGCGATGCTCACCGTCGCCGCGCTCGGGCTGGCGTCGCTGCTGCTGACGATGCGGTGGATCCCCGAAACTGAACCGCTCACGCATACGGTCGACGGCAAGCGCGAGAAGATCCCGCCGGTCGCCTGGCTGCTCGGCGCCATGGCAGTCTGCTTCGGCCTCATGGAGGGCACCGCGTACGACTGGTCCTCGATCCACATGGCCGACGTGGCCCACGTCGACCCGGGGGCGGCGTCCATCGCCGTCGTCACGGTGACGCTGTTCATGGTGGCGATGCGGCTGGTCGGGGACTGGGCGGTCGCCCGCTTCGGGCATCGGCCGGTGGTGTGGGTCGGGGCGGCGGCATCGGCGATCGGGTATGCCATCACGGTCGTCGCGACGCCGGTGCCGGTGCTGCTGGTGGGCTGGGCGTTCGTCGGGTTCGGCGTGGCGATGATCGCGCCGCAGGTGTATGCGACGTCGGGCTACCTCGGTGGGGGCCGGATGCTCGCGGTGGTCGTCACGTTCGGGTACGCGGCGTTCCTCAGCGGCCCGGCGGTCCTCGGGTGGCTGGTGCACACGTTCGGGGTGCAGAAGGCGATGCTGCTGCCGCTCGCGCTGTCGTTCGTGCTCGTCGTCATCACGAGGTGGATGCCGGCCATCGAGCGGGACCCCCAGCCGGCGCCCTGACGTGCGGTCGCCGCGCTGCGGTCGTCAGACCTGCACGACCAGCCGGCGCACCATGTCGAGCGTGTGCTCGACGTCGGACTCGTCCGTCGACCAGTTGCTGACCGACACGCGCAGCACGGCTCGTCCCCGCCAAGTCGACCCGGAGATCCAGGCGGTCCCGTCCTCGACGATCTTCTCGCCCAACGCACGGGTGCGCTCGTCGCTGTCGAGGGCCATGCATACCTGCGTGTAGGGCACCTCGTTGAGCACCTCGACGCCATCAATGGCGCGGAGCCCGGCAGCGATCTCCGTGGCTCGGGTGGCCAGCCGCTCGACCAGCAGGCGTACACCGGACCGCCCCAACGACCGCAGCGCCGCCCACACCGGCACGCCTCGGGCGCGGCGCGACATCTCGGGGACTTTCTCGTAGGGGTTGCCGGGACCGGACGGGTCGGCCGCCGCCAGGTAGCTCGCATGCACTCCGAAAGCTCCTCGCACCGCCGCTGGCTCGCGGACGACGGCGATGCCGCAGTCGTACGTCACGTTCAGCGTCTTGTGCGCGTCGGTCGCCCACGAGTCCGCCTCGGCCATCCCCTCGACGAGCGGCCGCAGCCGCGGACTGGCCCCGGCCCACAGACCGAAGGCGCCGTCCACGTGGACCCAGGCGCCCCGTTCGTGCGCCGCGCCAATGGTGTCGGTGAACGGGTCGAAGGCTCCCGAGTGCAGGTTTCCGGCCTGAAGGACGACGAGGATCGGCGCGCCCTCAGGGATGTCGGCCAGAGCCGTAGCCAAGGCGTCCGCGAGGATCCGACCCTGGTCGTCGGCCTCGACGAGGGTCGCCGCGCCTAACCCGAGGTAGCGCAGCGCGAGGTCGACGCTGTCGTGGCGCTCGGCCCCGGTCAGCACGTGCACGCGCGGCGCCCCCTGCAGTCCGCCGGCCTCGACGTCCCAGCCGTGCCGGGCGAGCACGGCGTGACGACCGGCAGCCAGCCCGACCATGTTCGCTGTGGTCCCGCCGGTCGTGAAGGAGACGTCCGCGGAGGCCGGCAGGCCGAGCACGTCCAGGAGCCACGTCCCGGCGGTCTCCTCCAGGGCCGAGATGGCCGGCGTCGGGTTGCGCATCCCGGCGTTCTGGTCCCAGGCACTGACTAGCCAGTCGGCGGCCAGCGCCGCCGGCAGGGTGCCGCCCATGACCCACCCGAAGAACCGTCCCGACGAGATGGCCATCAGTCCGGGCTCAACGGTGCGGACCATGAGCTCGACGACCTCGGCGGGATCGGTCGGTGTGTCTGGAAGCCCACCGTCGACCGCCGCGAGGAGCGCCTCAACGTTGGTCCGCGGGCCGACCGGTCGTTCGCCGAGCGATGCCAGCCACTCGAGGGCGGAGGCGTGAGCGAGGGCCAGCGGCTTCTCGAACTGGGCCGGATCCGAAGCCATGGACGCTAAGGAGACCAGATCGGAGGAGCTGATACACGCCGTTCGCCACGAAGATGCCCTTCCTGCCCGTCGTGTTGGCCAGGTCGGACGGGGGCCGGCGAGGATTACCGCAGCCGCACCACCGAGCGGACCCCCGAGCTCGCGCTAGCTGCGGTCCACGCCGTCGCCACGTCGTCGAGCGCGTGCACCTGGCGATCCACCTCGAGCGATCCGGCAGCGGCCATCGCCAAGACCTCGCCGAGCGCATCTGCTCGCTGGGCCGGCGTCAGCGCGTTGTTCGTGTACCCCAGGACGCTCGCACTGCGGCCGCGCAGCGCCGCCGATGACAGCTCGGCCGCGTCCCCGCCGAGGCCGCCAAGGTTGACCAGGCGGCCGCCGTGCGCCAGCGCCCGGGCGGCAGCCGAGGCCGCGGCGCCGAACACCGGGTCGAGGACGACGTCAACCGGCCCCTCGGCCGCGGCCGTGAAGGCCGCCACCAGATCGCGGGCCTCCGTGCCCTCGACGAGGCGAACCACCTCGTCCGCCCCCGCCCGTCGCGCGCGGGCCTCGGCCGCGTCCGACCGACACGCCGCCACGACGCGCGCGGCGCCGAGCCGACGAGCGGCCGCGACGGCTGCCTGGCCGACCACACCGCCGGCCCCCAGCACCAGGACCCGCTCGCCCGGCTGCAGCGCCGCCCGCCAGGTCAGACACATCCAGGCCGCTACGCCGGAGAGCCCGATCGCCGCCACATGGTCGTCCGCGACATCCGCAAGGTCCGCGCTCAGCGGAATGACGTCGGCCGCCGCCACCGAGCAGACCTCGGCCAGGCTGCCGTCCCCCGGCGCCATCCCGGCCGACGTGGCAAACCACACTCGCTCGCCGGTCGCGGCGACCCGTCCCACACCCTGCAGGCCGGGCACGTAGGGCAGGGCCGGCGCCCCGAGGTACGACGTCCCGGACGCGCAGAGCAGGTCGAGCGGCACGACCGGCGCGGCGGTCACCTCGACGAGGACCCGGTCTTGCTCGGCGGGCGGCGGGGGTCGATCCCCAGGTGCCGGCGGTTCTCCGTATGCATGCAGGACGGCCGCGTCCACGGTCAGGTGGCGATGTCGGGATAGGGGAGCGACAGGTCGCTGAGCGCAGCGCCGTAGGCCCGTTGGTACTCGAGCGGCCCGTGGTCGCGCTCGAACATCGCGATGAACAACGTCAGCGTGAGGAACGGGTGCGCGCCCATCCGGAACAGGGTCACGTGGTCGTGCCCGACCAGCGCCCGCCGCTCGTCGTCCGAGAACGCCAGCCAGGTGCTGGCCTCGCCGCTGTGGCAGCCGAGCAGCCGGTTCGCCATCTCCTCCTCCCACCAGGCGACCGTGCCGGCGGGGTCCTCGCGGTAGCGCTCGACGAGATCGGGGTCGCGGTCGACGGTGAAGAGGAACTTGTCGAGGAGGTACTTGCTCACGGTGCCAACTCCGAATCCTTGGGATACCAGGTGAAGTAGGCCTCCATGGTGTGGAACAGGTCCAGGCTGTCGACGTGGTCCGCCGCCACGCCGTCTCCCGCCGCGCCCATCATCAGCATGAAGTCCATGAACCCGTGCGTCGCGTTCCCGGGCGTATGCAGGCTGTCGAGGGTCACCTCGCGCAGGCACCCCTCGACGTCCCCCGTAGCGATCCACTCGACCGCCTTCGCGTCGAACTCGGGATCCGGCCCGTGCGGCCCGAACTGGCGCGGCCCGCCCAGCTCCAGCGAGAGGTGGCCCGTCCCCACGATGGCCACGCGCAGGTCTGACGGCCAGCTCTCAACGAGCGCCCGCAGCGTCCGGCCCAGCTCGACGAATCGCTCCGGCCGCGGCATCGGCGGCGCGAAGATGTTCGTGTACACCGGCACGATCGGGAGGTCCGCCTCCGGCCGCAGGGTGATGATCGGGCAGGTGATGCTGTGGTCAATCCGCAGCTCGTTGCTGAACGCCAGGTCGAAGCCCGCGTCGATCCCGTTGCGCAGGATGTGTGTCGAGAGGTCCTCCTGACCTTTCAGCGTCATCCGCGGCAGCCCGAACTCGCGCTCCTCGTTGTAGAAGTTGCCGTCGTAGAACGGCGCCTTCCCGACGAGGAACTGCGGCATGTTGTCCAGCCAAAGCTGGTGGAAGTGGTCACTGCCGACCATGACCAGCACGTCCGGCTGCGCCGCCGCCAGCGTGTCCCGGAACCGCTCGATCTTGGCCACCCACTCGTCCGCGAAGGGCGGCCGGTCCGCTGCGGTCGACGTGCTTGCGCGGTAGTAGAACGGGTGGTGCGTCGAGGCGACGACAGCGGCGACGGTAGCCATGCGGTTCTCCTCCAACGGTTTCAGGCAAGGCAGGGTATGCGAGTCAGGTCTCGTCCGGTGGCACATACTCCGCGCCCCGGTCCACGGCGAGGTAGACGTCCATGCCGACGGGGCGCCGCCGCTCCTCAGCGAGCTGGCCGAGCAGCCCGGCGGCCCGGGCCAGCAGCGCGAACCCGCGCAGCAGCTCGACCGGCAGGCCGAGGTCGGCGAGCGCAGCGCCGCATACCCCTGCTCCGTTGAGGGGGAGCCGGCGGCCGAGCACCTGCTCGTGCACGCGCCCGACCGCGTCGAACAGGCGCAGGTGAGGTCCGCGCAGCCCCTCCTCGTCCGCGATCCGAAGCAGGACCGGCGTGCGCGGGTCCTCGACCTTGTGGACCGGGTGCCCGAGGCCAGGGACGAAGCGACCCGCCTCCTTGGCGCGGGTGACCGCGGCGAGGGCCAGTGCGTCCCAACCGGCGTCGTCGGTCGGCAGGTCGTCACCGGCGTCGACGAGCACCGCGTCGAGGAACTGGCCGCAGTCCTCGGTCACGCCGAGGAACCGGGACCCGCCGCCGAGCAGCCCGGCCGCGAGCGCTCCCTGCAAGGAATCCGGCGCGGAGAGGTAGGTGAGCCGGGCGGCGATCGCCGTGGGCGTGAAGCCGTGGTCGGCCAGCGCGACGAGCACCGCCTCGAAGACGCGGACCTCCGAGGGCGTCGGCCGGCGGAGGGCGACCAGCCAGAAGGCCAGCTCGCCGAACCCGACCTGCCCCATGAGGTCGGCGGTGAGGTCCTGTCCGAGCAGCCGGATCTGGTCGGCGTCGGAGGTTCCGAGGGAGGTCGGCACGCGCAACGGTTCGGTCATCGCTGCTCCAACCAGCGGCGGATGTCGTCTCCGTGCTCGTCCAACGCGGGGGGTGGGAGCCGGTAGCCCGCCGGTGTCTCGGAGAACGTGATCGGGTTGCGGACGCTGCGCACGGACGAGCCGGCGGGGCCGACGTCGACGACCGGGTCGAGGTCGATGTCCTCGGCGAACGCCACGCCCTGGTCGATGGTGTTGATCGGCCCGCAGGCGACGCCCGCCGCCGTGATGTCCCGGAACCACTCCATCCGGCTCCGGGTCGCGAGCCGCTCCACGAGCAGTGGCCGCAGCTCCTCGCGGTGCGCGTTGCGGTCGGGGGTGTGGGCGAACCGCGGGTCGTCGGCCAGCCCCGGGACGCCCAGCACCTCGGTGAGTCGGCGGAACTGCTGGTTGTTGCCGGCCGTGATGATGAGCTCGCCGTCGGCGCAGGGGAGTGGCTCGTAGGGGAACAGACTCGGGTGGCTGTTCCCCATGCGGAGGGGAACGACACCGGCGGCGACATAGGCGCTGGAGTGGTTCACCAGGCCCGAGAGCGCCGACGAGAGCAGGTTGACCTCGACATGTTGACCGCGTTCTGTCTCGCTCCGGCGGTGCAGCGCGGCGAGCACCCCGATCGTCGCGTGGAGTCCGGCCATGACGTCGAACACCGAGATGCCGGCACGGTACGGCGGCCCGTCCGGATCCCCGGTGAGACTCATGAGCCCGGAGATCGCCTGGACGATGAGGTCGTACCCGGGAAGCGTCGCGCCCTTCGCGCCACTCCCGAAGCCGCTGATCGACGCATACAGGACACGAGGGTTGGTCCCGACGACGCTGTCGTAGTCGAGGCCGAACTTCGCCAGCCCGCCGGGACGGAAGTTCTCGACGACGATGTCGGCCCGCCGCGCGAGCTCGCGGGCCAGCTCGCCGTCGTGCGGGTCGGCGAAGTCGAGGACGACGGACCGCTTGTTGCGGTTGATCCCGAGGTAGTACGTGGCGACGCCGTCGTGGACCGGCGGCGACCAGGTCCGGGTGTCGTCACCGCGCGGGCCCTCGACCTTGACGACGTCGGCGCCCAGGTCGGCCAGCAACATGGTCGCGTACGGGCCCGCGAGGATCCTTGAGAAGTCCGCGACGAGGAGCCCGTCGAGGGGTCCCGGTGCGGTCTCTGGCACGGTGCCGTCCTCTCACACGAAGTCGGTATGCGGACGATCGTCCGTTCGCGCTCCCCAGCCTCGCAAGTCGCACCGGATAGCGTCAAGGGAAGCCTTGACACGACTGTCCGTAGTACGGACGATCGTCCGGAGACGCCTCGCCCCGGGCGTCGTCGACTCGAGGAGGAGCCATGGACCAGCCCGACCAGTCCGCCCGTCCCGCCGTCGTCTTCCGGCACGGCACCGTCCTGACCATGGACGACAGCCACCAGGTGCTCACAGACGCCGATGTCCTCGTCGTCGGCGACACCATCAAGGAGGTGGGTCAGAACCTCGCCGTGCCCGAGGGCGCCGACGAGATCGACGCGACGGACGGCATCGTTCTGCCGGGAATGATCGACACCCACCGTCACATGTGGCAGACCGCGATGCGCGGCTACGGCGCGGACTGGACGCTCACGCAGTACTTCGTCTGGTACTACCTCGAGCACGGTCGCCGGTTCCGCCCCGAGGACATGCGCGCGGGGAACCTGCTCGCCGCCTGGGAGGCCCTCGACGCCGGCGTGACCACGGTCGTCGACTGGTCGCACGGGCTCCAGAGCGTCGACCACGCCGAGGCGGCCGTCGACGGCCTGCGCAGCACGCCCGGCCGGTACGTCCTGGCGTACGGCAACATCCAGGCCGGACCGTGGGAGTGGACCGCACAGCCGGAGGTCCAGCGGTTCCTCACGAACCTGCGCGACGCCAAGGACGACCGCCTCGGGGTGCAGCTGGCCTTCGACGTCACCGGCGACCCGTCGTTCCCCGAGAAGGCGGCCTTCGAGGTCGCGCGCGAGCTCGGTCTGCCGGTGACGACGCATGCCGGCGTGTGGGGCGCGACGAACGACGACGGAATCCGGCTCATGCACGAGAACGGGTTCATGACGCCGGAGACGACGTACGTCCACGCCGCGACCCTCGACGCCGACTCGTACCTGCGGATCGCCGCGACCGGCGGCTCCGTCTCGGTGGCGACCGAGTCCGAGCAGAGCGCGGGCCAGGGCTACCCGCCCACCTGGCAGGTCCGCAAATATGACATCCCCGTCTCGCTGTCCATGGACACCAGCGTCTGGTGGAGCGGCGACCTCTTCTCGGCGATGCGGACGACCCTCGGCGCGGACCGGGCCCGCGAACACCTCGAGGCCCACGTCGGGGGCGAGACGGTCACCGCCTCGCACCTGCGCGCGGAGCACGTCGTCGACTGGGCGACGCGCGGCGGCGCCCGGAATCTCCGCCGCGACGACCTGGGCCGGCTCACCGCCGGCGCCAAGGCCGACGTCGTGCTGCTCAAGAACGACCATTCGCCAGTCTCGTTCCCGCTGTTGAACCCGTACGGCCACGTGGCGTTCCAGGCCCAGCGCGGCGACGTCCACACTGTGCTCGTCGACGGCGTCGTCGTGAAGCGGGACAACCGTCTCGTGGGCGCCGACCTTCCCGCGGTTCGCGCGGCCGTCGAGTCGACGATCGACTATCTGCGGTCCGAGATGGGTGACGAGACCTGGCAGAAGGGGATGTTCCCCGATCTTCCTGAGGACGCCGCGGTGCTCGACAACCCGTACACGTACACGGAGTACAAGTCGTCCTCGACACGGGAGGCCCGCGACTCGCTGTTCGGGGACTCGTCGGCCGGTTGACGATACTCAAGACCTATGGCCGGACGAGGAAGCGGACCGGATTTCGTCGAGGCCCTCGCCCGGGGCCTCGACATCCTTGCCTGCTTCGACGCTCGCCGGCCCACGATGACGCTCAGCGAGGTCGCCGTCGCCGCCGATCTGGCCCGGCCGACCGCGCGGCGGCTGTTGCTCACGCTCGCCGAGCTCGGCTACGTCCGGGTCGAGGACGGCGCGTATGCGTTGACCCCCCGGGT